>Ga0209521_10004415_pt1 | contig 11207 bp, 10 predicted proteins | sample Rifsed19ft4_FD_184016 | JGI IMG/M metagenome (GOLD analysis project Ga0209521, IMG submission 184016) | Soil microbial communities from Rifle, Colorado, USA - sediment 19ft 4 (version 2) | ecosystem: Environmental > Terrestrial > Deep subsurface > Rock core/Sediment | place: Rifle, Colorado... | reverse complement strand
TAGCCGAATAATCAGATAAAAACTTCGAGAACGAGAATCCTGAGTCTGGGTACGAGTTCAGGCTAAATAAAACCCGTAGGCCAGCATGGACGACCAGGGCCAATGGCGTACTGTTCCGTTTTCATGTACCGGGTCCCGAAGAAGAAGGCGGAAGCCTTCGTCCAGGCCCTGAAACCCATCATGAAACTGTTCGAAGAATCCGGCGCTCTCTCAGACGAACTGCTCCGGCCAAAGGACATGTCGGGAAAGTTCGGTGCGCTGAGCCTCGTCCCGGCCATTGGACTGGCGGACGATGAGGAGTTATGGGTGGAGATCGCCCGGTTCAAGAGCGTGGGCCACATGAAAGACGTTCACTCGGTCGTGGAAAAGAACCCGCGTCTTGAGATGTTACACTCTCGGTTCGACCTGCTGATAACGGGCAAACAAGTGTACCACGCTGAGTTTGAACTGGTACAGGAGCACCATCACGAACCGTCAAAACATGAAGGCCAGAAACTAGAGTCCTTGGGGAAATAGCCCCGCCCTCCAGGGAGGACCCCCAATCTATTCCTTCGGCCAATCAACCTCGATTACAGCACTGCTCCTCAGAAACAGACGGGTCCGAGCAGTGGAAGCGGCCAAGACCCTGCCGGTGGCCAACTCTCTCTACATGCTCTTCGTCAACCTGGGAGAAGCCCTGGCCAACCTTCTAAGGGTCACGTGGAAGATGCTTTTCTGTTTCCCGTCTATATTCGCATAGCGGTAACACTATCCTGAAACTTCGGCAAGGCCAAAGATTCAGGTCCTTGCCAGCTACAGAGAAAAAGACCACGAGAACAGCCCGCAAGACAGCCGGCCGGAAACAGACCCGGCCTAGGAGCGCGCGGAAAACCCCCGGCGTGCGAAGACTGGCGAAGCCAAAGTCCAGGACGAAATCCTTACGTCACAAGGCTGAGGAAACCACTTTTGTCTACGAGTGCACGGAGCCGGGATGCGGATACCGCATATGGCGGGAAGAGAAGGATGAGACGGGCCATCTACGTTTCGACCTGAAATGTCCCAAATGCCACCGCAAGGTGTTCAGATGCCTCGGACAGGGCGATGTGCCAGAGAGCTTCGAAACACCTCCGCCGCCGGTACAGCTAGACTTTGACGCGATGAAGACCGCGGAACTAGGCTCGAACTAAGCCTCCAAGACCCCTCCGTCAAGCATCAGCATTAGGGTCTGACAACCAGCTCGGACCCTGGCCCATCCTTTCTGCAAGGAGGTCTTTTATGACATAGAGCCTAAGCCGCCTCGGCCTTGGCTCTAGCAACACCGCTCACAGTCATCATCGTCGGAGTCTTCGTCGGCACTTACCTGCTGATTATCTCCGACAAGTTCCACAAGCCCACAGCAGCCGTACTAGGCGCCACCCTGATGGTTGGGACAGGGGTCCTCACCGAGTCGGACATTGTCACAGCGATCAACTGGACGGCCCTCGGCGTCATCCTTGGAATGTTCATAATCGCCTCCTCCCTACGCCAAGCCGGATTCTTCGAATGGATGGGCCTCCACCTCGCCCGTTCTGTAGACGCGCACCCGTTTCGAATGTACATCCTGCTCCCGCTCATGACAGGTGGAATGGCCTCTCTCCTCGACATTGTCACAGTCGCCCTATTCATCGTCCCACTGACAATTGAGGTCTTCGACGGACTCGGCATTGACCCAGTACCGTTCGTGATCGCCGAAATCCTAGCCACGAACGTGGGCGGCTTCGCCACCATGGTAGGCGACCCGACAAACGTCATCATCGGCTCAACGCTAGCCCTGAGCTTCAACCAGTTCCTAGAGAACACAGCGCCCATAGCCCTAGCCGCCCTAGCAGTAAACACTACGATACTCTACCTGAAGAACCGCCGGTTCCTCCACAGAGAATCAGCAGTGCTACGCGGTAGAAAGGAGGCTCTGAAGCTTCGAAAACCATCAGAGGCGGTCAAGGACCCCGGACTACTGCGGGTCAGCCTGGTCTCTCTTTGCCTCGCCGTCAGCTTCCTAGTCGTCCACTCATTCCTGGGCGTATCACCAGCCCTAGCCACACTACTGCCTGCGTTCGTGATCCTAGTATACGAATCGTCACGTGCCAGCGAAATCCAGCACGTTCTGGGACGTGTTGACTGGGAAGTGTTCTTCTTCTTCGGCGGGCTATTCCTCCTCGTCGCAGGACTGGAGAAAACCCTCCTCCTGGAAGACCTGGGAAGAGGACTGACGGCTCTTTCAGGCGGTAACCTAGCCATCTCCATCACCCTCGTCCTATGGGTGAGTGCGCTACTATCACAAGCTGTTGACAACGTCCCGCTGGTCACCGTCTTCATTCCCGTAATAGTCCAAATGGCAGCAGTGCTCGGAGTCCCGGTTCTACCCTTGGCCTGGGCGCTGGCCGCGGGAACTGGCATAGGAGGCATGGCAACACCCATCGGAACAGCCTCAAACGTCGTCGCCTTGAGCATTCTCAACAAGCCTAAGCTCCGGCTGAGCTTTGCTGGGTTCGCAAAAAGGTCGGTTCCACTCACAATAATCAACCTGGCCATAGCTAACGTCATTCTTCTACTCCGACTCTAAGACTGAGAAGCAGCATTCCATTTGGAACAGCATTCTTTTCTACACCAAAGAAACCAGCACGACAGAGGACCCTGATACAGCGGGCAGTAGGCCTGTGAAAAGGTTGAAACATTGAACAGTCTAATCCGCCGCGTGAAAGGCTTCTTTCTCCCAGGTGAGAAGGAGGCCTTCGCCCGAATCAGCGAACTAGCCCGTCTCGGAGAAGAATCACTCGACCTTCTGATCAAGATACTGTCCGGGCCACATAACGGGTTGGCAGAAGTGGAAAGTTACACTGCCAAGATCAGCGCCTTGGAGAAGGAGGGAGACCGGATAACACAGTCGCTTGAGGAGCGCCTGGGCAGAGGGTCCATATCCGCGTCCCTGACCAACGACTTCGAAAGGCTAGTAGACTCTGTTGACAGCGTCCTGGACAGAGCACACTCGTTATCACGCCAGTTGCGTAGAGTGACAAAACGGCCCTTAAGACAGGCGAAGGAGTTTGACGGTCTAATCCGAAAAGACCAAGTCCGGCTCATCGAAATCGGTCAGCAACAACTCCACACTCTCAGACAACTACTGGAAATCGCCGGGTCTGACAGGGTCAAGGCTCTGGAGATGGCCCAGGAGATTGAGAAGCTGGAGGAGCAAGGGGACGATGTCAAAGATGCTATGCTGGACGAGATTTACGGGTCCTGGGAGAAGCTCGACTACGCCAGCTTCCACAACTACATACAGACCACTATCGAAGCTGACGATATTCTGGACCTTTGCGAGGACGCTTCAGGCCTCGTTATCGCTGTGACAAAAGCACTAGGCGCCTAGCCCGCTATGACGGAACTCGTAGACATTGCCTCGCTACTGCTAGCGGGCCTCCTAGGAATGCTTGTCGGCGGCAACAACCTCTCCGCATCCTCAGGAACAATCATCGGCAGCGGAATGATAAGCAAACGCTCCGGCATACTACTCGCCGTCGTGGGCTACCTCCTCGGGCTCGCGCTGGAAGGGCCCAAACTCTTCAAGGTCCGCGAAGCATTCCTCCCAAACGAGACAACAGTCCAAGTCTTCATCATCCTAACCGCCACACTCCTAGTGTTTCTAGGCGGAGAACTGGGAAAGGTTCCGCTGTCCCTCTCGAAGACTCTCACGGGAACAATCGTCGGAGTCAGCCTTGCGGCAGGGGCCTTTCAGCGAGCCGGATACCTTGCCTTGATACTCGGCTACTGGTTTGTCGCGCCACTGGTCGCATCGGGCCTCGGACTGTTCTTCGTCGCCCTAGACGACCGGTACAGCCCCAAGAAGCTCTGGCTCAAGCTATCAGTCCTCAAAGCGGGACTACTCCTCGTGGGCTTCTTCTCCGCCTACGTGTCCGGAAGCAACACTCTGGGCTTGATTGCAGGAGTTCCCTACAACCAGACACTAGCCCCGACAATAGCGGTCGGACTAGGGAGTGTTGTCGGAGCGTTCACGCTTGGACGGGGGGCCATGCGCAGGCTCTCCGAAGGAATATTCTCACTCCGCTACCCCAACGCTTTCTTCGCGCAGTTCGTAGGGGCGGGAACAGTAGAGCTAGCAATACAGCTCGGCATCCCGCTGTCCACAACCGAGAGCGTCTCGTCAGGAATAATCGGGTCCGGGCTGGCCCGGAAGATGAGGGTCATGAACGCCCGAAACATCTTCCTCATCATGACAAGCTGGGTCGTCTCACCGGCCGTAGGATTCGGAGCCGGATACGTCCTAACCCGGGCCCTGGCCTAGTCTCAAGACTAGAACCAGTGGCTCATCATGAACTTCTCCCACTTGATCCGTTCCAATTGCCATTTGCGGCGGGGAGGGTGAAACTCCAGCCTGGGGGGTCGAGAGAGAAAGCTTCCCCTGAGAAACGCGCTCTCCCCCTTGCTGACTTGGAGGAAACATTCGCCGGTTCCGTCCCAGGCCTTCCGCTCTCCCTTGCCCGTTATGGCGACTGCTATGTTGTTGGCCACGACCTCGGCCTGGCCGAGGGCGAAGACCCCTGCCTTCGGCAGAAACGGCATGTGCCCGTGAGGAGTCTCAACAGCCGCCACATCACCAATCGCATACACGTCCTCGAATTTCGTCGCCAAAGTGTGAGAGTTCACCGGAACCCAGCCTGAGGCATCGGACAGTCCGGATTCGACAACCGGCCCCGGGCACTTGTGCGGTGGAACAGCGAACAACAGGTCAAACGCTATTTCGCCACCATCATCGAACATGGCCTTTCCCTTCTCCACACGGACAAGCTTCCTCCTGGGATGATACTGTATGCCGCGGCTGGCAAACATTCTCTCCACCTGTTTCCCGATGACTGCGCCCGCCGCCGGCACCGGCTGCGGCTCCGGAGTGAAGAACTGAAAACTAGCCTTCTTCCCGTTCTTGCGAAAATGATCCTCAAGCAAGAGCGACGCCTCGTAAGGCGCGGCCGGGCATTTGAAAGGAAGCCGCGAGACCCCAATGGCCAAAGTCCCACCGTCGGGAAAGGTTCCTAGCGCATCATGGAACTTCACCGCGGAGTCCAAGTCGTAAATGTGGTGCGCGTACTCCTGAAACCCGGGAATGGCTTCGGGAGCATACTCCGCGCCCAGAGCCACAATGAGGTAGTCGTAAGAGAGCTCCGAAGAATCAGTCTTGACCGTTCTTTTCCCAACGTTGACCAGCCTGACGTTCTCGTTGATGACCTTGACCTTCCTCCTAGCCAGACCCTTGAGGTCACGCTGAACCTGTCTCGGCTTCTTCCACCCCATCATCAGCCCCGGAAAAAGCGCTGGAAGCTGGAAACTAGTCTTGCGCTCCACCACAACAATCGACGCGGCGCCTCTGGCCTGTTTGGCCAGAGTGCTAGCGGCAACCAGCCCTCCTAGCCCACAGCCAAGAATGATAACGCGGTCTTTGCCCGGCAAAAAGCACTACCCGTAGCCCACTGATGAGGCTGTCCCGGATATTACAGTAGCGGCCACTAGGAGGCGACTTCTACCGGGTACTCGCCCCTAGAACGGGCAATTCTGTGGAGGCTAACCTGTTTACGCGCCTCCTCGTAACAGAACCCGCAGAGCCGTACAGAGTTCTCGCCCGGTTCAGGCATGAACCAGGTCGTCTCGGAAACGGGCTGCGTCTCCTTGCACCAGGCGCACTCGACCTCGCCTTTTGAAACCAGAGAAGTCTCGGCCAACGCAGTCAGAGAATACGCAGATACTCACAGATAAGACTAGCTGATTTATGCATGAATGGTCCGAGCATGAGCCCAACAGGCTCAGGCCAATATGGTAAGTATTCATCGAACCGGGCTATTCTCGACAGTCGTCGCCGGTTTTCTCTTCGGCACAAGCGTTCCCGCGATAAAACTGGGGCTTGACCAGGCAAGGATTCCTCCAGTCCTGTTCGTCACACTGCGATTCCTAGTCGCCTCGGCCCTCATCGTCACGCTACTCTGGAAACAAGGATGGGTAGACCGGCCTTTGTTACGGTCGAGGCCGATCTGGGTGATTGGAATCTTAAACATGGCAGGGTATCTTCTCCAGTTCGAAGGCCAGGCTCTAACAACGGCCTCCGACGCCGCACTAGTGATCGGGTCCGCCGCGTTAATGATACCCGTCGCCACCTGGCTGAGAGGGACCGAAGGACTCGTCTGGACTAGGACCCTGGGCATAGTCTTGGGTTTTGCTGGCACTGCTCTGGTCGTGACAAGGGGCGAGGTGGTGGTGCTCGGCGCGTCCCAGGTCCTTGGAGATGTTCTCATCCTCGGGACAGCGGTGACCATAGCCCTCATCTTCGTCCTCTCGAAAGAACTAGTGGTCAGAAAGGGAAGCCGGGCAGTGACAGGCGGAATCATACTGACGACAACAGTCCTGCTCGTCCCGTTCGTTCCGCTGGACGTTTCGCGACCGGTCAACCTTGGCCTGGACGCGTGGTCCTACATCCTCTTCCTAGCCGTACTCTCAACCGTGGGAGCATACTTCTTCTTCGCAAAAGGCCTCGAAACAGTCTCGCCAACGGTATCTTCGATCATTCTACCAATCGAGGTCGTGGTCAGCGTGGGCTTATCAGTAGTGATTTTCAGAGACCTGTTCAACATATTCTCTGGGACCGGCGCCGTACTAATCATCATCGGGGTCCTGCTCGTATCTCTATCATCGGAAACGGCCCAGTCCAGCTGAAAAGATAAAAAGAACAGAAGGATGCTGAGAGGGATGAATACGTTTACGAAGAGTTCGGGGAGTGGCTCCGAGCGGTTGGCAAATGTGCTCTGATTCTAGTCAGGCTTACTGGTGAGCGCCGCAGTTGGGGCACGCATTGTTGGCCATGTCCATGAGGTTGTTGCAGTATTTGCAGCGGACCTTGATCACTTCTCTGGTAACTACCTGAGGCGCCATGGGCGGGCCATAGCCTGGAGCCCCTCCGTATCCAGGGTTCATCTGAGGGTAGCCCGGTGCGGCCGGGTATCCTGGCTGAGGACCATAGGCTGGAGCGAATCCCGGCATCATTCCCGGATAGGCGGTTGGAGGTGCGAATCCGACGTGTGTTTCCCCAGTAACATCAGGACGGCCCTTAACCGCCACTACTCCTTTGATGCTGTTCTCTATTCTGCCATCGCCCCTGGTGGGCCGGTGCGCTGGTATGGCCACTGAGAAGGGGAAAGCTCGTGACCCGCTTCCAAAGTCAGTTGGGCCCGACACTCGCTGGTCATGGGAGAAGAGCGTGTTCTTCCTCTGCTGATTCTGGCGGACACGCTGGTTCCCGACGTTGACCCAGACAGTCTCCGTGTAGGCCTCGTAAACCCTGGCCTCAACCCTGACCTCGTTCGCCTGTATGTACTCGTTCGAGTCGATGTTCACCTTTCCAACTACTGGTTCTCCCTCTGCGAAACTGGGCTTGTCGAGGCTCAGCCAGACCTTCGCCTTCATCGGTAGGAGTTTTTTGAAGAAGCTCATGAGCTCTAACCCTCCAAACTTGGCGCTTAAGAATTCCGGCGGAGGGTGCGTATCAAGAAAGCGTAACCAAGGACGCTAATTGAGAGAAACTATCGGGCCGGTCACGACGGATGGCCGGTGCCCGGCGCAAGACTTGCCTATTCGGGAAGGTCGTGGGTCAGAAGGTTTATTTTTTCCCGAAATCCTCGATGACAGCGTAAAGGGTCCCATGGAGTCCACTGGACCTGAGGGTTTGTGCGATGGAGGAAGATGAGACGCAGGACGCCGCCACAATAGAAGAGGAACAGGGAGAGATCCCAGAGATAACTTTGAAGGGGAAACTCTCAGACCTTACCGCCAAAATCTCAGAGTTGGCGGGGGAGCTTGAGGCCGAGAAGGCCAAGTCCGACGATTATTACCGACGCCTCCAGTACCTCCAGGCGGACTTTGAAAACTATCGCAAGCGGGCCGAGAAGGAGGTGGGCGAGGTCAAACGCATGGGCAATGAGCGACTGCTCTCCGACCTTCTCCTGGTCAACGACGAGCTGGAGCTAGCTTTGCAGCGGGCCAGGGAGAAGAACGAGAGCCCGGCCCTCCTCGAAGGAGTAGGCATGGTCCACAAACGATTGCAGGGGCTTTTGACAAAAGAGGGTGTCCAGAGGATCGCAGGCATCGGGTCAAAGTTTAGTCCGGACCTTCACGATGCCGCCCTTCGGGTCCCGTCAGACGACGAGGAAGGGACTATCGTCGAGGAGATGCGTCCGGGCTACCTGTTGAAGGGAAGGGTTCTCCGGCCGAGCATAGTTAAAGTGGCAGAGAAACCAGCCAGTGAGGAAGCCAGGACTGACCAGGATGGAGAATAATGAGTAAGCCTGAAGCCGAGAAGATCGTAGGAATAGACTTAGGAACCACCAACTCAGCCGCCGCCGTAATGGAAGCCGGACGGCCAGTAGTGATTCCCAGCGCCGAGGGCCAGACTGCCGCCGGCAAAATGTTCCCGTCCGTAGTAGCCTTCACGAAGGAGGGACAGCTGATTGTCGGAGAGCCTGCCAAACGTCAGGCGGCCACAAACCCCGAAGGAACCATCTTCGAGGTCAAACGGAAGATGGGCACTAGTTACAAGGTCTCGGCTCAGGGAAAGGAGTATACTCCCCAGCAGATATCCGCTTTCATTCTTCAGAAGATAAAGCGGGACGCTGAAACCTTCCTCGGACGAACAGTCAAGAAAACCGTCATCACGGTCCCTGCCCACTTCAACGACAACCAGCGCCAAGCCACCAAAGACGCCGGGGAAATCGCTGGTCTTGAAGTGGCCCGAATCATCAACGAGCCGACAGCGGCATGCCTAGCCTACGGGCTTGACAAGACGGACAAGGAGATGAAAATCCTAGTCTTCAGCTTCGGAGGAGGCACCCACGATGTTACGCTGATGGAGTTCGGCGGCGGAGTCTTCCAGGTCCTAGCAACCAGCGGCGACACGCAGACCGGCGGCACCGACATTGACAATGCGATTGTAGAACACTTGCTGACAGATTTCCAGCAGAACACCGGCATAAGCCTCCGGAACGACCAGAAGGCCATGACCCGTTTGAAAGAAGCGGCAGAAAGGGCCAAAATCGAACTCTCAACACTCGTCACTACTGACATCGACCTGCCGTTCGTCGCCTCAGACTCTTCCGGGCCTAAACACCTACACAACACTCTAACCCGGGCCAAACTGGAAGAACTATCACATCCTATCGTTCGCCGGGTCGAGACGCCACTACGCCGGACCCTTGAAGACGCAAAGCTCGCGCCCAAGGATGTTGACCGGATAATTCTCATCGGCGGCCAGACGCGTATGCCCTTGGTCCGGAAAGTTGTCGAGGACATAATGGGCCGGCAGGCGGAGCGCGGGGTGGACCCGATGGAGTGCGTGGCGGTGGGAGCCGCCATTCAAGGCGCGGTCTTGGCTGGAGAGGTCAAAGACATACTGCTCCTGGACGTTACACCGCTATCTCTCGGAGTGGAAACGCTCGGGGGAGTCCACACGAAAGTCATCGAAAGAAACACCACCATTCCCACCAAGCGAAGCCAGGTCTTCTCGACCGCAGCAGACTCCCAGACAACAGTCACCATACACGTGCTTCAAGGTGAACGAGCCATGGCAGAGGACAACATATCACTAGGCCACTTCAACCTCACAGGTATACCTCCCGCGCCGCGCGGCGTTCCACAGATCGAAGTGACCTTTGACATCGACGCCAACGGCATGCTCAACGTAAACGCCAAAGACCTAGCAACAAGCAAAGAGAACAAGATCACCATAACAGCCTCCACCAAACTAGACCAGACCCAGAAGGAGAAGATGGTACGCGAGGCGGAACAGTTCGGTGAACAGGACAGGAAGCGGAAGGAAGAGGTGGAGCTTCGCAATGCGGCAGAGAGCATGCTCTACACGGCCGAGAAGACGAAAGAAGAGTTGAAGGACAAGATTACCAAGGAACAGACCGAAGCCATAGACAAGGCCGCGGGGGTCCTACGAGCTGCAATGGGCGGTAAAGAGTCTGACAAGATCAAACAAGCCAGCGACGAGCTTTCACGAGTCCTCCAGAAGATTGGAACCGAAATCTACCAGAAAGTAACAGCCGCACCAAAGCCTGGTGCTGAAAAGCAGGAGGAGGCTAAGGTGGACCCGAACCCTTCCTCGAAAGAAGATAATGTTGTCGACGCAGAGTTCAAAGAGGTAAAGGACGAAGCTTCGGGCTAGAGCACGAGAAGAATGATCGTTAGATGGAGAAACGCGACTATTACGATGTTCTCGGCGTCCCCCGCGGAGCACCAAAAGACGAGATCAAAGCAGCCTACCGAAAACTAGCCCTGCAGTATCATCCCGACCGGAATAAAGCGGCTGACGCGGCTGAGAAGTTCAAAGAGATGAGCGAAGCCTACGCTGTCCTATCCGACGATGAGAAACGGGCCCAGTACAACCAATTCGGCCGGGCAGGAGTCTACGAACGGTACAATGCCGAGGATATTTTCCGCGGCGCAGACTTTGAATCCGTATTCCGCGACCTTGGCTTCGGCGGGTTCGGCAACATTTTCGAACGGTTCTTCGGCGGCCTAGGCGGGGTTGGCGGCTTCGAAAGCTTCGCAGCCCGCCAGACTACGCGAGGAGCAGACCTAGCTTACGACCTTGACATCAGTTTCGACGAGGCGGCGCACGGAGCAGCACGGGAGATTGATGTACCACGACTCTCAGAATGCGGCACGTGCAACGGGACAGGAGCAGCACCGGGAAGCAGCAGAAGGACCTGCCCTGAATGCAAAGGCCGCGGACAGGTCCAGCATGTTCGCGGGACACGTTTCGCCCAGTTCGTCCAGATCACCACCTGCCCCAAGTGCCGAGGCGAAGGGAGCATCATCGAAAAGCCCTGCAGGAACTGTAGAGGAGCAGGCCTTGAGAGAACACGTAGAAAGCTCGAGGTCAAGATTCCCCCAGGGGCCGATGAGGGCCAGAGCCTCAGGCTAAGGGGCGAGGGAAACGCCGTCCAAGGCGGCCGGGCAGGAGACCTCTACGTTCGAATCCATCTCAAGCCTCACCCGTCCTTCAAGCGAAACGGAGATGATGTTCTCTACGAAACAAGGATCAGTTTTCCGAAAGCAGTCTTTGGAGGAGAGCTTGAGGTTCCTTGTATCGACGGTCGAGCTAGAGTAAAGATTCCGCCCGGCACCAAGGCAGG
>Ga0209521_10004414_pt1 | contig 11208 bp, 11 predicted proteins | sample Rifsed19ft4_FD_184016 | JGI IMG/M metagenome (GOLD analysis project Ga0209521, IMG submission 184016) | Soil microbial communities from Rifle, Colorado, USA - sediment 19ft 4 (version 2) | ecosystem: Environmental > Terrestrial > Deep subsurface > Rock core/Sediment | place: Rifle, Colorado... | reverse complement strand
ACTCTTAGCTCTAATGGACGGCTTGAGCGGAAGAGGCAACGTCATCGTTATAGGCGCGACTAATCGTCCAGGCGCGTTGGATCCTGCCCTGCGTAGGCCTGGTCGTTTCGACAGGGAGGTTGAGATCGGCGTGCCTGACAAGCAAGGGCGACATGAGATTTTGCAGATTCACACTCGTGGCATGCCTCTGGCGCAGGATGTTGACCTCAAGAAGTTGCGGGATATGGCTCATGGTTACACTGGTGCTGACTTGGCTTCTCTAGCTCGCGAGACTGCCATGAAGGCTTTGAGACGTTACCTGCCTGAAATCAATTTGGAGGAGGAGCGCATTCCGCCAGCGGTCTTGGAGAAGATGGAAATCCTCATGGAGGACTTTGTCAACGCCTACAAAGAGATTACACCCACAGCGATGCGGGAAGTCTACATTGAAATCCCAACAGTTCACTGGACAGACATTGGCGGCTTGGATGAGGTTAAGCAGGAACTCCAAGAAGCTGTCGAATGGCCAATCAAGACCCCCGAGATGTTCAAACGCATGGGCATAAGGCCGCCTAAAGGCATCATGCTCTCTGGTCCGCCTGGCTGCGGAAAAACACTGTTGGCAAGAGCCGTGGCAACTGAAAGCGAAGCTAACTTCATTACTATAAAAGGCCCTGAAGTGTTTTCAAAATGGGTCGGCGAGTCGGAGAAGGCCATCCGTGAGGTTTTCCGCAAAGCCCGTATGGCAGCGCCAGCTGTGATCTTCTTTGACGAATTTGATTCTCTTGTCCCGAGGAGAGGCATGGGCTACGCTGACAGTGGTGTCTCTGAACGAGTGATAAGTCAGTTGCTAACTGAGATGGACGGCATATCGACACTGGAAGACGTAGTAATCATTGCCGCCACAAATCGACCGGATATAGTTGACCCAGCAGTTCTTAGACCTGGCAGATTTGACCGGTTGATCTATGTGCCTGAGCCTGGTGAAAAGGCGCGTTTTGACATTTTCAAGTTATATACCAAAGATATGCCCCTAGCTAAGGATGTTGACCAGCAGAAGCTGGCAGCTGACACGAAGATGTATTCTGGCGCTGACATTGAGGCTTTATGTCGTGAAGCCGCTATGAACGCGCTGCGCAAAGATGTGCAATCGAAAGAAGTGTCGGTTGCTGACTTTCAGAAAGCTATGGAGAAGATTGGTCCAACTATATTGCCTGACATGGAAGCGTGGTACAAAGGGTTTATGAAACAGATTCGTCGAGTGCAGAAGCCAACGACGCCTATTACCTGAGGCCTATGCGAGGTGGCTTGTTTGGCTATTAAGACTTGGCGTCCTCACCCGTTGGATCTAACAATACTTGAGACGTTGGAAAGGAAAGGCGGGATGACAGATGAAGAGCTTTTCGACCTGCTTAAGGAAACTCACGAAGACTTGGGTTTTGGAATGCTGAACAAGACTCTGATGAAGATGGAAGTGGAAGGCAAGGTCTACGTGTCTGCCTTGACCAAGGGCAAGAGGCGCGTTGAACCTGTGAAACGCAAGGAGCCAGTTCGCTAGAACGTAGATCTCCCTCAAGCTTGCCTGTTTGCATTTTAGGTAGAGTTAATTACTGGAAATAATCTCAAATCTCTGAAGCTGTTTCAGTGCGGGGGTTGCCAAGCCAGGTCAAAGGCGTGGGCTTCAGGAGCCCATCCCGTAGGGGTTCGTGGGTTCGAATCCCACCCCCCGCATCAAATGCGTTACATCGATGGTTCTCAAAAACCATTAAAAGTGGACAATGTAGTTAGATTGAGGGAAACTGCATTGATGAATGACGATAACTACATATGTCACATCATCATTCCTTCCAAAAATTATCAAAAATCAAAGGTTTTCTTTGAAAGAGTTTTCAGATGGAAAATCGAAAAACGACCAGAGACAACTTCTGTTGACGTTCTGCCACCATCAGGAAAAGGTGTAAGTGCAGAATTGAACTCGGAAGAAGCACTTGTGGTTCCATCAATTCATACCTCCAATATCGATGCAAAGCTCAAACTAATCGAAAAGTTTGGTGGAAAAAAATTGAAGGACAAGACACCCATCGGAGAAAATACAGAACATGGGTTTTTTGCTCTATTTTTGGACCCAAATGGAAATAAGATGTGCCTGTACTCTAAGAGATGAGTAGAGAAAGTATGGAAACTGAAACTTCACATGAGTCTGGGGTTCAAATCCCACCCCCGCACTGAAGTGAAGCAATTCAAGATGTTAGGAAATGCGATTAGGAGAAGTCAGCTTTGAATGGCGTAGATGTGCATGGAATGTATGAGCAACTTGTCCATAGGTTCGTTAAATGGGCTAAAACTAGAAGCGACATCCGAGCTGCAATCATTCTAGGATCTAGGGCTCGAACTGAATATCCTGCTGATGAATGGGCAGACTTGGATGTGATTGTCGTAACCTCCAACCCTGATAGATATGTGTCCTCGGCTGACTGGCTGCTAAGCATTGGCAAACCGTTGCTCACCTTCATCGAGCCAACGTCTGGCGGTGACGAAATGGAACGTCGTGTACTTTTCGAAGGCATGCTTGACGTTGACTTCGCTATCTTCCCTCTAGCCAAAGCTCAGGCGCTTATCCAGGGCGGAATGGCTTCGGTTCAAGCTGCAAACGCGTTTGGTCGAGGGTTTCGCGTGATTTTGGACAAAGATGACATCGCTTCTAAACTTCAAGCTTTGGTTTCGTCTGTCAAGAATGCTACTCCTACGCCCCCCACACATGACGAGTTCCTTCAAGTTGTCAATGACTTCCTGTATCACGCTGTTTTCACAGCCAAGCATTTGAGGCGAGGTGAATTGTGGTGGTCCAAGATGTCGTCGGACTGTTACATGCAGCACTTGCTGCTTCGCATGGTTGAGTGGCACAGCCGGGCAAGGCATGGATGGAGCTATGACACTTGGTTTCGTGGGCGATTCCTAGAAAGATGGGCAGACCCGCAGGTCTTGAAGCAGATGCGCCACGCTTTTTCCCATTACAATGAAGCAGATGTAAAGCGCGGACTGCTAGCCGCGATGACTTTGTTCCATACAGTAGCAGCGGAGGTTGCTGAAAAACTGAAGTACAAATATCCCGTTGATGCTGACAAACAAGTGACAGAGTGGATCGAGGCGCGGTTTTCAGAGTAAACCCGGGCTAGGAGCCTTGTGTAGAGAATGGCCACACTTCTCGAAATCGTGCTTTTAGCTGTTATTCAGGGCTTAACAGAGTGGTTGCCAATTTCCAGTTCGGGGCATCTTGTCATAGCTCAGGAGTACTTGGGCTTGCGGGTTCCTGTATTCTTCGACATTGTTCTGCATCTGGGTTCTCTGGTGGTAGTTCTGGCTGTGCTCTGGAAAGATGTGCTTAACATCTTGAAAGCAGTTGCCCGCTTAGACTTCAAGTCAGAAGATGGCAAGCTGGCCCTGTACGTAATCTTGGGTAGTATGGCAACAGCGGTCATCGGGTTGACTCTTAGAGATTTATTTGAATCGTTTTTTCACAATCTGCTAGCTGTGGGCGTGGCCTTCATAATTACCGGCAGCTTCTACAGCATAGTATATGTTTCTAAACGGGGCAAACTGCCAAGCGGATCTCTAAGTCCACTTCGCGCGGTTCTTGTAGGAATAGCCCAAGGGGTTGCCTTGATTCCAGGCATTTCGCGAAGTGGTTCGACAATTGCGACTGGTTTGCTATTGAAAGTTGAAAGCAAAGTGGCATTCAGGTTTTCTTTTTTGCTTTTCGTGCCAGCTATCATAGGCGCCACTGTGTTGACAGCACTGGACTCTGAGAACCTATCTATGGCAGGCATTGACTATTTTGGCCTGTTCTTGGGCTTGGTCGCTACCGTCATTGTTGGATTCTTTTCCCTGAAGCTGCTGCTGAAAGTTGTTCTGAAGGACAAGATGCACGTGTTCGCTTATTATTGCTGGGCACTGGGCTTACTTCTTGTCTTGTCTCAGGTTGTTCGAATCTGATGCCACGATCGGTTATAGATGAGCTTGTTTAATCCACTGTGAAACGTCTTCGATTGTCGGTACCTTGCTTGCAGACATTTTTCCCTGTTCCACATAGGTTTTAGCGATTCCATTTAGGCCACGGTAAAGTTGAACAGGATCTTGATTGGCTAGCTCTCTGCGAGACGTGACTCCAAATCTGACTAGAAGCTCCGAATGATTTTCGTTTATGCCTGGAACCATCAGCAATTGAGCTTGAGCTTGAAGATGTGCAATGGTTTCCGGTGATTGGCCTGTCTTTTCGGCAATTGAGGTTGAATCGGCTGCTAGCAGTTCGCTTACGTTGGTGATTTTGGCATTGCTTAGTCTAGTTGCTAGGCTAGGAGGAACATTTTTGAAGTCCTCAAGTCTGGTTTGTCCTGTCAGCCTCGGCTTTTCTTGCTTCACTTTATTCTCATTAAGTCCTTCGACAGTCTTCTTGATTTTCGTTAGTTCAGTGGCTTGCTTCCTAGCATTGTCAGCGCTCTTTTCTGTTTCCTTCTCCAAGCTTTGCAACGATTTCTTTTGGGCGGTCAGGCCTTCGGTGACCTCTTTTCTGGTTTCTTCAAGGTTTAAGGTGATTTTACGGAAGGTCTCGTCGGCTTGTTTATCGCTGTCTTCCAGTTTTCTGAAGAAGCCTATCTGAGTGTTTTCAAGCATGTTGGCGTTTGCGGCCAGGCTTTCCTCAACTTTGCCGATTCTCTGCGTGATCTGTGGGTCTACAGGCATTCCACGATAGATCGAAAAGGAAGTTGCTGAGAACAACACCAACGCTATGATTGCGGATGCCCAGAAGTAGACTTCTGCGTTTATGTTGCCTAACGTTGTATCAAGAACTCTGAAGACCGTAATAGAACCGCTGCCATATAGATTAAGCTGAACCAAAGCATTGAACACGTTCAAAACAGCAATTAGCGTGAGTAAGCCAAGAATCCACGTGAGTGCTCCATTTATTCGGTTGGCTGTCAATGTTCTCTACCGTGTTTTTGTGCTGATTCGATGACTTAAGATTTTTATGAAGCGTGAATTCTAAACGCAAATACAGTTTGCCTCAGGAGTACCCAAGTCTTCTCGCCGAGACTTTGAAAAACGATTAAGTACCCGTTGTCGAAGGAGATTGATGGTGTTGGAGACGTTTTTCCATTCGCTCAAGTTTTTCAGCCAGCTCAATGATGGTCTTCTCGTGCTCCAATAAGATTGACATAATCATCGCTTCGAACAGAACCGGCCTGGTTGCCATGCTCGAGGCGGAAGCATGCAGTCTACAAGCGTTCATCATCTTATCAAACGCCTCAACATCATGCATACGAAGTGCTTTTCTAAATCCTTCCCAAGTAGCGATTTCTCCTTCTAGACCCTGCCGATACGAGACGACTGTTCGCCCCAAACAGTTATGCCTCCATAAATTTCTCCAAAGTTGTCCTATTTTGTAAGATGTCAACTTTGAGAGGCTTGGGAAAATCAGAGTTTTGAATTGTCAACTGTAACCTGCCATTTAATTCGGTGACTTCTGCGATTGTGCGTGTCTTTTCAAGCAAAATAGATTCTAGAATGTTTTGCCTTCTTGAGCTTTCGTTATTAAAGCATGTTGCTACCGTGATTATGTTTCGTCTGAGGGCAAGATCAGAAAGACGAGTAATCACCTTGTTGAAAATGACAAACGATTCTTGATTTGGCACATCTCTGTCTAGAAACAAACTTGTAATGTTTGAGATTAAGACCAACTTCGATTTGTAACGTTTCAAGGCGTCTTCTAACGTTTCTAGGATGATAGCTGAAAGTTGATACGCTGTGAAAGCTCGTGAAACAAACACTTGTTCCAACGCTGATCTAGGGTTTAAGCCAAATTCGCGAGCGATAGCTGAAATTGCGTATGGGTTGAAGGTGTTTCCGCCGTCCACATAGATGGCTGAGGAAGCAAGCCCGCCTTCCTCTTTTGGGAGCTGGCAGTGAACACATAGCCTAAAGGCTAAGGTCTTGCAGAATGGATGCCTATGTAATATGGCGAAGTCGCCCAGTTTGAAGCCTTGAAATTCTTGGTCAATGCTTTGGATGCCGGAGGATGACGCTTGCTTGTTGATGGTTAGCAAATGGGATCACAACGGTTTGAAGGAAGTGAAGGTTCCTGCGGCAGTCTTCAAAAGCGTTGAGATGAAAAGGAAATCAAGGGTTTACAGTGAGCCATGCGAAACTACTGCCGTTTAGAGAAGCCGTTTGCTGATTCATGCGTAGCTGCGTGGCGGAAAAATTCTCAGGGATTCTTAGTAGAATGGTCCTTTGTTGCATATCACTTGTGAGCCGCGTTTCACTAAGTAGACGCCGTTGTTTCCGTTTCCATTGTTTGAATCGTTGCCGCTGCGTTCTTTCTTTAACAAATCGCGGAGTTCTCGGTAGCTCTGAAGGTAGCGCACGCCCTTAGAAGTGGTTTTGTAAAAAGTCCTCTCGCTGTTCTTGACCGTTTCCAGAAGTTTCAGGTCTAGCATGAGTTTCAAGTATTCGTTCAGCTGGGCAAAGCTGAGGTTAGCTCGGTACATGACCTGGGTCTTTAGAGCTCCATCTATAGTGACTTCCAGTATTTCCGCCATGATGAACATGTGGTCTCGACGTTTGTGTAAATTGTCTCCAACTGACAAAATGCTCTATAACTCCCTTCTATAGTCCTCATTTAGAAAACAGAGCTAGCCAGACTCTAAAGGAGTGTTTCATCTAGAACAATATTCCAGAATCGAAATCTCCCATGTTCTTTCTCCTTTTTTCGTTTTAGCAAATTGCTTGGGTTAGCGGGAGTCCTGAAGAACTAATCAGCAACTGAATGAGTAAATTGCTGGTCCAAGACAGATTTCCTTCCTGAGCGTTGCCTAGAATGCCATAGGGATCAAGGCTGACGGTTTTTTTCGTATCGTCTGGCGATCAAGACACTGATCTCCGTGAGAATTAGGATTGGGATGAATAACGTCACTTCAGTGATTATTGTTGGATCAGGATCAATAATCGCGATCAGTATTATTATTCCTGGATAAAGCGTTTTCCGATTTCGAGTTACATGGCTTGTCTTTAAGATTCCAGCTTTCACCAGCAGGACGAAGAACACTGGGAACGTGAGCATGAAGCCTGAGAGGAGTGTACCGCCCATGATAAGCGAGAAGAACTCGGCGAACTCAAACTTGAGAGGAAGCCCGAGAAACTTGGAGGCTAGAAGTAGAGCGCGTACACTCATGGGCATTATGAGAAAATAGCCAAATGCCACACCAAAGACGAACAGGCTTGTAAAAAAAGTCACGAAGGTCAAAATGCTCTTTCTTTCACGTTCATGCAAGGCTGGACTAATGAATTTGTAGATTTCGTACATAATAACAGGCGAACTGATTACAACGCCCAACATAACAGAGACAAAAAGATAGATTTCAAGTGGTGCAAACCAACTGATTGGAAGAAGCTCAACCTCAGGCGGGACAAGGTCTTCTTGCACTTTTCTGATTAATAAAACGGCGACAGTTGTGGTCCAAGGGTTCGTTAAAGACAGGTTTTCAAAGTTGATGTTTATTGGAAAAGCCATTACAAACATTGATGCCACTGCCACAGCGATGAAAATAATCCGCAATCTTCGCAGAAGCTCAGTTACGTGCTCCCAGAAGGTCAACTCTGCTCTAGCGTCAGGCATCGGAAATCACTAGGGTCGATAGTTGGTCTAAAGTCCTAATTTTCCACGGCTTTCTTGTTCATCTCATTTAGGACTTGTTTTACGTTTTTTCCTTCGGTTTCTATTCCCATTTTCTTTGCTGCGTCAAGTATGGCTTTGTCTTTCTCCTTTTCCTCAACTGGGGTTTCCGAGCTTGATCTTCTGAATTCTCTGACACTCTCACCTAAGGCTTTTGAGATGTCTTTAAGACGGCTTGCCCCAAAAACGAAGATGAGGATGACGAGAACTAGAATTAGTTCAGGCCAGCCCAAGTTTAGAAAAGAAGACAAGATATGCCAATCGAAAAGGATCAATTCTTCACCTCGCTTTCTTCGATTCCTGCGGTTGAGGTCCTCTCCACCTGGCTCTTCCCAACGCTTGCACCTGTTTGCCCAGTTATTTCTCCTTCCGTTCTCCTTTCGGTGTTTATGCCTAGTTTGCGCGTTATGTCAGTGATTTCTTTGCTTTCTCTAGGAACTGTTTGTGAGGAAACAATGGCGTCTGAAACTCCTCCACTAGCCTTTCTAAATTCGGCAATGATTTTACCTAGCTCTCTTGCAATTTCAGGAAGTTTGCCTGGTCCAACGACGAGTAGCAAGAGCGCCAAGACCAGTATGATTTCCTGCCATCCAAGCATCCGAAGGACCCTCGAAATCAACGTTGTATATGTTTCAAACTTAAAAAGTTAGCTTTAAATGATTGTGATCATAAATATATCGGAAAGCAGGACCTGACCTTCCTAAAACAAGGATTCCAAGCGATTTCAATTAGCGGACGGATTTGTCAGCATGGTGTCGTTGCGATTCGACAGAAACGAGTTGGCTGGAGCGTTCGGAGACCTTGGAACATTTATTCCCCTTGTTACAGCCCTTGTGGTACTGAATGGTTTAGATCCTAAAGGCATTTTTCTAACGTTTGGTCTTCTCTACATTTACTCCGGTCTGGCTTTCGGCATCCCTATGTCCGTTCAACCAATGAAGGCTACAGCTTCCATAATGATTACCGAAATGTATTCTCCGACATCGCTTCTTGGCGCTGGCCTGGTGATTGGGGTCTTTTTTCTTATCTTGTCACTCACAAATGGCATTGCGCTGATAAACAGGCTCACTCCCAAAAGCGTTGTTCGAGGAATCCAGTTAGGTTTAGGTCTCAATCTGATGTTGGTTGCATTTAGATTTATGCAGAAAGACTACCTGATAGGTTGGATTCTATCCCTCATTGGCGTAGTCATTGTGTTGGTTTTCCTCAAGAGCAGAAGATTTCCATCAGCTCTGATCCTTATTTCAATAGGTGTTGGATTCTCCCTTCTTGACGGTTTCCCGCTGAGAATCTTCACTGAGAGCATCAGTATGGGATTTCCGATGTTTAGCCTACCCACAGCTACCGACATAGTGCAGGGTACGATTTTGCTTGCTCTCCCTCAAATACCTCTCACGGTAGGCAATGCAATTTTGGCTACGTCGCTGCTTTCGCACGATTACTTCAAAGACAAGAACGCGGTTTCTGTTAGGCGTTTGGCGTTGAGTCACGGTTTCATGAACGTGTTTGCAGTTTTACTCGGTGGGATACCTGTGTGCCACGGAGCAGGAGGGTTGTCTGGGCATTACCGTTTTGGAGCTAGAACGGGTGGAGCCATGATAATTATCGGCGTCATTATGGTAATCCTCGGCATATTTTACGGCAATGCTATAGTGCAAGTCTTGGGTTTGCTTCCTTTTTCCATTCTCGGAGTGCTCCTCTTCTTTTCTGGATTGGAGCTCGCATTTGCGGTGAGAGATGTGACCTTGAATAGGCGAGAGCTTTTCGTTGCCTTGTTTGTGGCTGCGGTTTCCGTTGGCATTCAATACGGCTACGTTTTAGGACTGGTTGGAGGCGTTATGTTAGCACGTTTGATCCAAAATCGCCGCAAAACATGAATAAACCATCTTTTGGAGGGTTTAATTATTCCTTTTTTTTGGTGTTTGCCTCCGACTTTCTCACTAAATTGGCTTTTTTGTTCTTATTTATATGATGAAAATCCATAAATACTAGCTTACAACACATAAGAAAATCCGTTTAGATGACAAGAGGGAGGAGATGATATGAGAAAAAGTGTTCGGTTTCTTGGATGGATAGGAATCTTGCTGGTGCTGGTTGGATTAGGAGTTTACGCCTTGAATCTGCAATATATGCAGGGATTTGCCTCAACTGGTATGAGAGATGTGATGATATGGGGTGTGTATATCACGAATTTCGAATTTTTGGTTGGAATAAGCACTGGCATAATGATTGCCATAAGTGTAGCTTACTTGTGGAACAATAAACTGTTCGAGCCAATATTGCACATCGGGGGGATTCTTGCAACGGTTACAGTTGTGCCGGCGATGCTCTTTGTAGCCGCTGACATAGGTCGTCCCGAGCGACTTCTAAACATTGTTCTATACCCGAATATGTCGTCGATGCTTGTTTTGGACTTTGTTTCACTTTCACTTTACATCGGCTTTTGCTTGGTTTTCTGCTTTGTGACTATAACTGGCAGTGGCGGGAAAAATGCTAAGAGTTTGGTTGCTGCAATTGGAATACCTTTTGCAGTTTTTGCGCATTCTTTTACGGCTTGGGTTTTTGGAGTTATAATGGCGCGACCGCTTTGGAACACCTCTCTCCTCGCTCCCATATTCCTGTCCTCAGCTTTGGTCTCAGGAGTCTCTCTGCTGATTTTAACAGCACTCCTGGTTTCCAAGTTTTCTGTCTTCGAGTTTTCATCTGAGCTAACGTCAGAACTTGCACGTTTTCTCGGCGCTATTATTCTCGTCGACATCTTTTTCATCTTTGTGGAGCTGGTCACGGTGGGCTATGGGGCAGGGTTTAGCATTCTTGGGCCATTGTCGCAGGTTCTGAGTGGACCTTACGTGACAGTGATATGGATTGAGATTGCTATTCCCTTAATCGTTTTTGCTCTGTTAGCGTATCCGAAAACAAGGAAGTCAACGGCTATCTTAACCGTTGTAGCATTAGTTGCGATGAGAGGAATATGGGTCAAAAGATACTCAATGCTTCTCTCGGGATTGTCTGTTTCCCCGCTTGGGGAAGCAGGAGCATACAGTCCAACTATGATCGAATGGGCAGTTTCCGTTGGCCTTTATGCGTTGGGTGCTTTGCTCTTTTCATTAGGCCTCAAGATACTGCCCTTCCTTGCGTCTAGAGGTGCGATCTTGCCAAGCGGTCAGCTTGCACTAAAGCCAAAGTCTATGATCGCCGTGCAAGACATAGGATCAGGTCCGCAAGTAAAAGACGTATCCAATGTCTCTAGAAGAGACTTCTTGAGAATAACGGCGGGCGTTACAGCAGGCGCAGCGGCGTTAGCCAGTATTCCGGGCTCTTCAATCTTTCTATCAAAGCAAGAGGCAATTACGCAAGCGTCAACCGTTGAGGAATGGGCTATGGTTCTTGATCTTAGACGTTGCATAGGATGTCAAGCCTGCTTTGCAGCGTGCAAGTCTGAAAACGGAGTTCCAATGGGAATACAATACACGTGGGTTGAAACTCACGAAGAAGGCAAA
>Ga0209521_10004413_pt1 | contig 11209 bp, 7 predicted proteins | sample Rifsed19ft4_FD_184016 | JGI IMG/M metagenome (GOLD analysis project Ga0209521, IMG submission 184016) | Soil microbial communities from Rifle, Colorado, USA - sediment 19ft 4 (version 2) | ecosystem: Environmental > Terrestrial > Deep subsurface > Rock core/Sediment | place: Rifle, Colorado... | reverse complement strand
AGCCCATGTCGTAGATGCGCTCGGCGAGTCGCCTGATGCTGTCGAGGATCTCGAAGGGGCTGAAGCCGAGCGCCGCGAGCACAACGCCCACGATCAGCGAGAGAATCGCCAGCCTGATCAGAACGAGTGCCGGATTGCCGCCAAAAAACCGTTCCATCTGTCCGCTCTCCTTGCCTCGCGAGGGCCGTCATAAAAGACCCAAGAGCTTCGACTCGAATTGCAGCAGAATTGGTGCCAAGGGATGCGAAGGTCAAGCAGAAGAGCATGAGCGCAAGCGAGAGCCTGATATTGGACGCGCCGCAGGCGGCGCTGAGAGAGCCATTTGCCGGGTGGTTCAGGGCGCGCGGCTGGCGCCCGCACGCCCATCAGCTCGCGCTGCTCGAGCACGCGGGTGCGGGCCGCGACACGCTCCTCATTGCGCCCACCGGCGGCGGCAAGACCTTGGCGGGCTTTCTGCCGAGCCTGGTCGATCTTGCCGAACAGCCGCCTGAACGAAAATCACAGGCGAGCCTGCACACCCTTTACGTCTCGCCGCTCAAGGCGCTGGCCGTGGACATCGCGCGGAACTTGGGCCTGCCCGTGGCCGAGATGGGATTGCCCATCAGGCTCGAGACCCGCACCGGCGACACGCCGGCCTCCCGCCGCGCCCGCCAGCGCATCCTTCCGCCCGACATTTTGCTGACCACGCCGGAGCAGATCGCGCTCATGCTGTCGCATAAAGGCGCGCCCGAGCTGTTCGGGGGACTCAAATATGTCATCCTCGATGAGCTGCATGCGCTCGCTTCGAGCAAGCGCGGAGACCTATTGGCGCTCGACTTGGCGCGGCTCCGCACGCTCGCGCCCCAGCTGACCGCCATAGGCCTGTCCGCGACGGTGGCGCGGCCTTACGAGCTTGCGGCCTTTCTCGTGCCGCATCAAGGCCAGTCCGCCACGCGGCTGGCCGAGATCGTGGTGGCGGGAGAGGGGGCACGCGCCGATATCGCCATCCTCAGATCCGATGCCGAGCTGCCCTGGGCCGGACACTCGGCGCGCTATGCGCTGCCTGAGATCTACGAGGCGATCAAGGCCCACCGCATGTCGCTCATCTTCGTCAACACGCGCTCGCAGGCCGAGATGCTGTTCCACGAGCTGTGGCGCTACAACGACGACAATCTGCCAATCGCGCTCCATCACGGCTCGCTCGATGTGGCGCAGCGGCGAAAGGTCGAGGCGGCGATGGTGGCGGGGAAGCTCCGCGCCGTGGTGTGCACCTCGACGCTCGATCTCGGCATCGACTGGGGCGAGGTCGATCTCGTCATCAATGTCGGCGCGCCCAAGGGCGCAAGCAGGCTCGCCCAGCGCATCGGCCGCGCCAATCACCGGCTCGACGAGCCGAGCAAGGCATTGCTGGTGCCGGCCAACCGCTTCGAGGTGATCGAATGCCAGGCGGCGCTGGAGGCGGCGGCCGAGGGCGCGCAGGATACGCCGCCCACGCGCCCCGGCGCGCTCGACGTGCTCGCCCAGCACGTGCTGGGCACGGCCTGCGCCGCGCCCTTCGATCCCGACCGGCTTTATCGCGAGGTCACGAGCGCCGCCCCCTATCAGGGGCTTACGCGCGAAGGCTTCGACCAAATCGTCCAGTTCGTGGCGACCGGCGGCTATGCGCTCGCCAATTACGAACGCTATGCAAAACTCAAGAAGACCCCCGAAGGGGGCTACCGCGTCGCCCATCCCCGCATCGCGCAGCAATACCGGCTCAATGTCGGGACCATCGTCGAGGCGCCGATGCTGCGGGTCCGCCTGGCGCGCCTGAAGGGAGGGGCGCTCAAGCCGGCCAGCATGCTCGCTCCAGGGCGCATCCTCGGCGAGGTCGAGGAATATTTCATCGAGCAGCTCGCCCCCGGCGATACCTTCGTGTTCGCCGGCGAGGTGCTGCGCTTCGAGGGTTTGCGCGAGACCGACGCCATCGTCACCCGGGCGCATGCGACCGAGCCCAAGGTTCCCGCCTATGAAGGCGGCAAGTTCCCGCTCTCGACCTATCTCGCCGAGCGCGTCCGCCGTCTGCTCGCCGAGCCGGGACACTGGTCGCGGTTGCCAGACCAGGTCTCCGATTGGCTCCGCCTGCAAGCCGATCTCTCCGTCGTGCCGGGCCCCGACGAGATCCTGGTCGAGACCTTTCCCCGCGGCCAGAGGCATTACCTCGTCTGCTATCCCTTCGAAGGGCGCCTCGCGCATCAGAGTCTCGGCATGCTGCTCACGCGGAGACTGGAGCGGGCGCGCGCCGCGCCGCTCGGCTTCGTCGCCAACGAATATGCGCTCGCCATCTGGGCGCTCAACGATATGGGCGAGATGGTGCGCTCGGGCCGGCTCGATCTCGCGCAACTCTTCGATGAGGACATGCTCGGCGACGATCTCGATGCCTGGCTCGCCGAGTCGAGCCTGATGAAGCGCTCCTTCAGGGTGTGCGCCATCATCTCGGGCCTGATCGAGCGGCGCCACCCGGGACAGGAGAAGACCGGGCGCCAGATGACGGTCTCCTCCGATTTGATCTATGACGTGCTCCGCCAGCACGAGCCCGGCCACATCCTGCTCAAAGCCGCCTTCGCCGATGCGGCGACCGGTCTGATCGATGTCGGGCGCCTCGGTTATTTCTTGAGACGAATCAAAGGCCGAATCAGGCATATTGCTTTGCGGCAGGTTTCGCCGCTCGCCGTGCCCGTCATGCTCGAGATCGGTCGCGAGAGCGTTCCTGGGGAGGCGAGCGAGGTCTTGTTGCGTGAGACGGTCGAGGAGCTCATCGCGGAGGCCTTAAGCGGACATGCTGCGCCCAATGCCTGACCTCATGCCGGAAAGCGCGCCGACCCTTCGCGCCCATATCGGCGTCTCGGGCCACAAGATGAGGCCGCTGGCCGCCGGCGCGCTCTATTGGGAGGCCGAGGACACGCTGCTGGTGGCCGATCTCCATCTCGAGAAGGGCGCTGCCTACGCTGCGCTCGGCATGCTGCTTCCGCCTTATGACACGCGCACCACGCTCGAGCGTTTGCGCAAGGTGATCCGCGCCGTCGATCCCTCGCGGGTGGTGGCGCTCGGCGACAGCTTTCACCGCAGCGACTCCGCCAACCGCCTGGTCTCCGAAGACCTCAAGTTTCTCCTCAAGCTGCAACAGGGCCGCGAATGGTATTGGATCTGCGGCAATCACGATCCGTATCTGCCCGCCTCGATCGGCGGCACGGTGTGCGCCACGCTCACCATTTGCGGCGTCACGCTCAGGCACGAGCCCTCCGCCGCTCAGTCGGCCCGGGAGATCGCGGGCCACCTCCATCCGGTCGCGCGCATTGCGCGCCGCGGCGCGGTGATCCGCCGCCGCTGCTTCGCCGCCGACGGCAACCGCCTGGTGATGCCGGCCTTCGGTGCCTATGCGGGAGGGCTTAACGTGCTCGATGAGGCCTTCGCACCCTTGTTCCTGCGCCACCAGCTCGAAGCCTGGATGATGGGACGGGCCGACGTCTATCCCGTGCTCGGCAGCCTGCTCCTGCCGGACTAAAGTCTCACTCGCGCCGGAAGGCGTACCAGCCGGCGAGACCCGCGAGCACCGCGACCAAGACCGCGAGCAGCCCGTAGATGAATGGGTGCCTGAAGGCGAGCATGTAGATCGTGCGCTCGAAGCCGGCCTTGTTCACTTCGAGCGTGCTCTGATTCTTGCTGATGGCCTGGCCGTCGCGAAACAAGTAGATGTCGGCGGTATAGCGGCCAATGGGGACGTTCACCGGCAGGGCGATGGTTGCCCTGAACAGGCTGCGGCCGACAAAGGCCACCGCATCGTCGTGCTCCTGAAACAGGTCTTGCTTCTGTTTCAGCCTGATCACGGCCGAGCGAACCGTCTCCTCGTCGGGATCGTCTTTGCTGACCCTGCCCAAATCGAGATTGCTCAGGCCGATACCAAGCTGCTTGAGCGTCTCGTCGGAGGTGATGGCCCGGAAGGGTCGCGTCGACAGCGCGGCATAGAAGCCCGGAACCGAAGGGTAGATTTCGCCCGTGCCGTTGACCCAGATGCCGGCCACCCGCTCCTTCCGCCTGGCGACGACCGGGTGACTCGGGGCGCGAATGACGATGACCACGTCATAGACCCCCGTGTCGGGCGCCTTGGTCTGGCTGAAATCGATGCTGCCATAGATGAGGATCTCGATGCCGGTGAAGTTCGCCTGGATGGAGATCTCGCGCGTGGAGAGCTCCGATTGCAGTTCTTCACTCGGGGCGGGCTGACCGGCGGCAGGTTCGGCCGCCCAGGCCGGCGCCGAGGCAATCGCGAGCAGGGCGGCGAGGCTAAGCGCGGCTCTCATCAGGCGCCTGCCGCGAGTGGAGCGATACTGAAAAGCTCGGACGGCTTCAGCACGAGATCGAGTAGGAGACGGATGGCGACCGCGAGCACCATCGCCGCCAGCAACGCCCTGAGCTGCTCGCCCCTCAATCTCTGCCCGGCCCTGACCCCGAACTGCCCGCCGATGACGCCGCCGGCCGCGAGGATGAGGGCGAGCACGACGTCGAGCGTGTGAGTGAAGCTCGCGTGCAGCACGGTGACGACGGCAGTGACAAAGATGATTTGGAAGATCGAGGTACCGATCACGATGTTGGTGGGCATGCGCAGCAGATAGATCATCGCCGGCACCATGATGAACCCGCCGCCGACGCCGAGGAACGCGGTGAGCAGCCCGACCACCCAGCCGATCACGAGCGGGGGGATGGCGCTGATATAGAGGCGCGAGCGCGGAAAGCGGAGCTTCAGCGGCAGCCCGTGAATCCAATTATGCTGTCCTGGCTTCCGCCCCGAGGCCGGCTTGCCGGCGCGCGCTCTCCGGATGGCGCGGATGCTTTCGGCAAGCATCAGGGCGCCGACGACGCCGAGCAGCGCCACATAGGTGAGGGAGACAATGAGGCCGGCTTGCCCCGCCTCGCGCACCGCCTTGAGGAGGAACACGCCGATCAAGGCGCCCGCCACGCCGCCGGCGATCAACACGGCTCCCATGCGGAAATCGATATTATTGCGGCGCCACTGAGCGAGCGCGCCGGACACCGAGGTGGCGACGATCTGGTTGGCGCCGGTGGCGACGGCAATGGCGGCGGGAATGCCCGAAAGCATCAGGAAGGGGGTGAGCAGGAAGCCGCCCCCCACCCCGAACATGCCCGAAAGGAAGCCTACCGCCGCGCCGAGTCCCAGCATGACCACCAGGTTCACCGAGATCTCGGCAATGGGCAGATAGACCTGGAACATCGGCGGCGCCACCAGGGGTCAGAAGCCAGAAACCAGAAATCAGAAACCAGAATTCGCTGGCTCTGACCACCCCTTCTGGCTTCTGACTGCCAATTTCCGAATTCCGGCTAGCTGGTCAGGCGCTCGAGCTTGGTGACGAGGGGAATGGTAACCTTGCCGGTCTCCTCGAGGCCGTTCTTGCGCTCGAAGCTCTTGATCGCCTCGCGCGTCCGGGCGCCCATGAGGCCGTCGGGCACGCCCAAATCATAGCCGAGCCTATTGAGGAGACCCTGCGCGCGGGTGACGAGAGAGGCGTTGGTCTGAGCCGAAGCGTCGGCCCATTCCTGAGGCTCCAGCACCTCATTGGCTTCGGGCGGCGCTTCCTTGGCGGTCCAGGCGCCCACGCTCCGCTCGGCGTCGGCGAGGCCGGCGGGATCGAGCTGGGGCTTGATCAGCTCGCGCCGTTTGGCGGCCTCTTCGTCGCCGCCGTCGGCGGCGAGCGCGAACCATTTATAGGCCTCGGCGAGGTTCTTGGGCATGCCGAGGCCATGCTCGGCAAGGATGCCGAGATTGAATTGACTGTCGGCGAGACCGTAAGAGGCGGCTTCGCCATACCATTTGGAGGCAAGCGCGTAGTCGGCGCCACCGGCCTCGCGGCCGCTTGAGTTGACGGCGAGGTTGTGCATGGCCTTGACGTTGCCCTTCTCCGCCGCGGCTTGGTACCACGACCGCGCCCGGCCGAGGTCTTTGGCGACACCCTGGCCGCGCTCGTACATGGCGCCGAGACGGTACTGGGCCGGCGCCAGGCCTGCGCCGGCGGCGCGTTCGAGCCAGCGGGCCGCCTCGGTGAGGTTCTGCGGCGTCCCTTGGCCCTCAGCGTAGCGGAGCGCGATCGCGTATTGCGCGCGGGCATCGCCTTCGGCGGCGGCTTGGCGCAAGGGAAGCGGCCCGAGATCAGGGGGCGGCAAAGAGAGGCTCGCCGGCATCGCAGCCGGAGCGGCAGGTGCTTGCCCCTGCGCGCCGAGGGCCGGGTCCTCGATGGAGTAGGCGACGCCGGGCGGAAGCGCGGCTGCCTCCGTGGGCTTCAAGGAGGCGGGCTGGGGCTGAGGAAGCGTCTCGCTCGCCGCCGTCTGACGGTAGGACGACTTGGCGACCTCGGTGAAATTGCCTTTTTCGCCCGCTTCGCTTGCCGCGCTGTCTGGCGGGCTCTCCTCCGATCCGGGTAGGGACTCATAGGCGCCTGACCTGTCGGGTGGCGGCGTCTCGGCCTTGGGCTCGGCCGGGGCGGGGGCGTTCTCTTCAGCGCCGGGCGTTGGCGTGGCTTCGCTCGGTGCCGAGGGAAGGGGAACGCTTTGCTCGGCCGCCGGAGGAGTGATTTCGGGCTCGGGCTTAGACCGCAAGCGCCCATAAAGCAGTAGCGCGCTGATGGCGAGCAGGACGGCCGCGCAAATGATGAGAAACGACCGCTTGCGCCGCGACGGGAGCTCGGCGCCGGCCGAAGTCTCGGTAGCGGACGACGCCCGCCGCAGGCGAGAGCCGCTTGACCTTTCTTCAGCCCTGAGCGCCGCCGCCTGAGCCGCGCGCCGCGCCGCCGCCACGAGATCGTCAGGGGTTTCGTAATCTGCATCGACCTCTGTCTTGCCAAGGGCGCGACGCGGATCTTGCGCGTCGAGATCGAACGCCTTCTCGTCAGACTGGCCGCGCTTGGCGCGCCCGAAGGAAGGCGCAGCTTCAGCCTCTGCGAAATCGGACATGGCAGAAGCAAGCCTGTTCCTGGGCGAGGTGTCCTTTGCGCCTGGGGCGACGCTGGTCTCGCCGGTCTGGGGCTGCTGGCCCTGCTCGGGGCGCCCCTCGGCAAGAGGCTGCTGCGCGGCCACGCCTGGCAGCGGCGCAAGATCGCGCATGCGCTCGACAAAGGGAGCGCGAGGCTTTGGCGCTGAGGGCTGAGGCGCGCTCCGCTCGACCTGCTGCACGAGCTGCTTCAGGGATTCATGCACGGCCTCGATAGTGCTGGCGAGACGGTCGTCGCTCGCGCGGGTTCTGTCGTTCATGGCCATGAGGTCGCGATGCATGGCATCGAGGCGCTCGGCGGTGCCGCTGCTGAGCTTCGCTTCAGCGGCGACGAGCCGGGCGGCCTCCTCGGCAGCCTTACTCGCCACCTCTTCAGGGGCGGGCGACGCATCCACGCGCTCGATCAGCTTGTGCAGGGCGCTTTCGATTTCGGCGATCTTGGCAAGTTGCGCCTCGGCTCGGCCAAGTTGTTGAGCCATATCGGAAATCTGGTGCTCGACATGAGCGAGAGACAGGCCCTTCGGGGCCTCATCGATCGCCTTGGCGATCTGGTGGCTGATCTCGTCGAGCCGTGCATTCAGGGCCTCGAGCGCTTGCGGCGGCATCGCCGTGCCGATCGAATGCTCGAGCCGGTGCGCCATCTCCACGAGACGGTTGTCGAAATCGTGCTCCTCGCCGGGGAAAGAAGAGGCGGGCGGCGGGGCGGAATAGTTCGGTTCCGGGAGAGGGAAGCTGAAGGGGTCGTTGCCCCCAAATGGCGGCTCGCTCGGTGGGAACGAGGAGGCGGCAAGCTCACTCAGCAGATCGGGTTTATTGCGAGAGACGCCCGCCATGCCGGCGGCGTAGTCCAAATCACCCGCCAGGGCCCGGCCAAGGCGTTCGAAATCGTCAAGCGGTGTGGACGCTTCCAGTTCGAGCCGCTGGGCCAGGCTGCTCACCTGATCGTGCAGCCGGTCGAAGGTCTCGGCATCCTCCGGCGTGCCGGTCGCCCGCGCAGCGCCGGTCGTGTGGGCGAGCTGATCGAGCCGCGCATGCAAATCGTCAAGCGCCGCGCTGTAGCGGCGCTCGCTCTCCTCCACCCGTTCCACGAGGCGGCGAAGAAGGCTTTCGACCGACTGCTGATTCATGGGGCCTCCGGCAGAGGGCGCGTCGCCGTAGCGGCCGAGCCCGCCGGATTGCCAACTTGCTTCCGAAACCATCCCGTTCCCCTTGGCGAGTACGCCCCTGAGTGTTCGCGTCAGAATGGTCGAGGGACCGGTCCGAGAGGACACGCGAAGAAGCGGTCGAAACCACGGTGGCAAGCCCGAGTAAATTTTGCGTTAAGCGCCGCCTTATTGTGGGACGTGAAACCCGGGAAACCCTTCGGGGCGGCGGCTCTTGCGGCAAGGCGCGGGGCAGGCCTTGTCAAGCAGACGCGGGGCGGCGACCATGGCCTCGCGCGGCAGGCCGCGGAAGGTGATCGTCAGCCATGGCTGAGATGGTGCAAGCGAGCCATACCCTTGAGGTGACGACCCCGGGCAAGGGCTTCATCGAGATCACCGGCGAGCTTGCTCGCTGGCTCGAAAGCATCGCCGGCGAGAATGGGCTCCTCACCGTGTTCGTGTGTCATACCTCGGCATCGCTGACGATCCAGGAGAATGCCGACCCGAATGTGCGGCTGGATCTCGCCGACGCGCTCAATCTCCTCGCGCCGGAGGATCGCGACTACGCCCATCAAGAAGAAGGACCCGACGACATGCCGAGCCATATCAAGGCGATGGTCACCTCGTCTACCCTCGGCATTCCGGTCAAGGACGGCAGGATGACGCTCGGCACTTGGCAGGGGGTCTATCTCATCGAGCATCGCGCGAGCCCGCACCGGCGGAGCATTGCGCTCAGCTTCATCGGCCATTCGGCCGAAGCCTGACCCTCAGCGAAACAAGCCGTGGGTTTTGCCGAGACGCAACTTGTTCCCGCTCCCCCCTTGCGGGGGAGCACGCTCGCGCATTTTGCGCGAGCGGAGGGGGGTGAGCCTCTCAGCGAGTCTTCGAGTTGGACCCACCTCCCTATCCCTCCCCCACAAGGGGGGAGGGGAGAGCAAGTGGCTGTTCCTCCTGAAGCAATTGCGGCGCTAGCGAGCGAAGGCAGCGGTCGCGGCGACCAGCTCATGCACGATGCCGGTCTCGGTCATGGCGTGGCCGGCATCGGCGACGATGCGCAAATCAGCTTCCGGCCAGGCGCGGGAAAGATCGTGGGCGATCTTAACCGGCGTCACCACGTCGTAGCGGCCGTGCACGATCACGCCCGGAACGGAGCTCAAGCGCTGGGCGTCCCTGATCAGCTGATCGTCGCTGTGGAAGAAACCGCCATTGACGAAGTAGTGGCACTCGATGCGCGCAAAGGCGAGCGCGTAGTGGTCCTCGGAGAAGCGGCGCACCCGGTCGGCGTCGGGCAGAAGCGATAAGGTCTTGCCCTCCCAGGCGCTCCAGGCCCGCGCCGCTTCGAGCTGCACGGCGGGGTCTTCATGGGTGAGGCGCCGGTGATAGGCTTGGATCAGATCGCCGCGCTCGGTCTCGGGGATAACGCGCACATAGTCCTCGAACGCATCGGGGAAGATCCAGTTGCATCCTTCCTGGTAAAACCACTCAAGCTCGGAGCGTCGCAAGGTGAAGATGCCCCTGAGCACGAGCTCGGTCACTCGCTCCGGATAGGTCTCGGCGTAAGCGAGCGCCAAGGTCGAGCCCCATGAGCCGCCAAACGCCTGCCAGCGCTCGACGCCGAGATGCGCGCGCAGGCGCTCGATGTCGTCCACGAGGTGCCAGGTGGTGTTCTCCTCCAGCGAGGCGTGAGGCGTCGAGCGCCCGCAACCCCGCTGGTCGAAGAGAACGATGCGGTAGGCTCTGGGGTCGTGATAGCGGCGCATGATAGGATTGATGCCGCCGCCAGGGCCGCCATGCAGCAGCACAACGGGCTTTCCGGCCGGCGAGCCGCATTCCTCGAAATAAAGCTCATGCAGGCCCGAGACCTTGAGCCTTCCCGTGCGGTAGGGGACGATCTCGGGATAAAGCGTGAGGCGCTTCTCCTTGGGCGCTAACTGCTCGTTCATCGGGCTCCCGCTCTCCCCCGAAAGATCACTGGCCTGACGCGTCCGCCGCCGCAGACGCGGCTACTGCTGCTGCCGCGGCGCGCATCTGCGCGCGATCGTAGATCGTCTCGCCGCCCGGATCGCGCATCTCCTCGCGATAGGCATCCTCGGCCTTGGACGGCTGCCGCAAATAAAGACTTACCGCAACGCCTGCCGCCAGCGCGAGAACGATGCCGATCAGGCTGGTAAGCGACGTGGTGAAGCCGGCTGGGCCGATGCCGAACGCCCCGCCGAGGACGGCTTCGGCGAGCATGACGGTAAACCCGGTGGTCATCGCCGCCATGGCTCCCCACTTGGTGCATCGCCGCCACCAAATGGCCAGGAGGAGCGGAGGGAAGAAGGTCGAGGCGGCGAAGGCGAACGCCAACAGCGCCGCCCTGAGCGGGTCGAGGTCGGCAATGAGCAGGAAGACGGCGGCGGCAAGCGCCGACGCGGCAATTGCCGCCCAAGCGGCGATGAGCCGCGACAGCGTCTGGCGGCGGTCGAGCACCCGGTAGAGATCATCGGCAAGGCTCGCCGCAAGGGTGAAGAGATGAGAGGCTGAGGCAGCGAGCGCGACCGCCATCGCCGCCGTCGCCATGAGCACGGTGAGTACGTAAGGCAGCCCCGCGGCGGAAGGAAGCGCAAGCGCGATGCCGTCGCGCCCAACGAGAAGCTCCGCCGCCCCGATTACCCCATCGCCATTGACATCGCCGGCCTGGAGCAGGTGCTTTTCGCCGAGCTCGGTGAGCCATGCCGGCAGGGAAGACGCCGGCGCAAGCGCGATATCGCGGAAGACGATGAGCTTGGCGAAGGCGGCCATGGCCGGCGCCGTCATCACGAACAAGGCGACGAACAAGAGTCCCCAGGCGCTCGCGCGGCGCTGCTCGGCGATCGAGCCCGTCACGCCGCTTCGCGACAGCAGGCTCGGAAGGGAGGCGGTCCCGAGAGCAAGACAGAGAAACAGCGTCACGAAATCGACCGGCCCGAGAACGCCGAAGGGCTGCAGGAACGGCTTAATGGCCGGCAACGGCGCCGTACCCGGCAACGCAGTCGCGAGCTGGCCGGGCTGTACCGGCGTGATACCC
>Ga0209521_10004412_pt1 | contig 11210 bp, 13 predicted proteins | sample Rifsed19ft4_FD_184016 | JGI IMG/M metagenome (GOLD analysis project Ga0209521, IMG submission 184016) | Soil microbial communities from Rifle, Colorado, USA - sediment 19ft 4 (version 2) | ecosystem: Environmental > Terrestrial > Deep subsurface > Rock core/Sediment | place: Rifle, Colorado... | reverse complement strand
ATCGAAGAAGGCATTCAGGGCGTCGAATTTATCGCGGTGAATACCGACGCGCAGGCCCTGATGCTGGCGAAAGCGGACATCCGTGTAAGGCTCGGTGAGAAGATCACTCGTGGTCTCGGCGCGGGCGGTGATCCCGAGATCGGCCGCAAAGCCGCCGAGGAATCCTCAGACGAACTGTACAACGTGCTGAAAGGCTCGGATATGGTCTTCGTTACGGCGGGCATGGGAGGCGGGACGGGCACAGGCGCCGCGCCGATTGTCTCGCAGATCGCCAAGGAAAGCGGCGCACTTACGATCGGTGTTGTGACGCGTCCTTTCACGTTCGAAGGAATGCGCCGCATGCAATCCGCAGAAACGGGCATCGGCAAGCTCAAGGAACATGCAGATACCCTGATTGCGATTCCGAATGATCGTTTATTGCAGATCGCGGATAAGCGTGCCAGCCTGCAGGATGCCTTCCGCCTGGCCGATGACGTGTTGCACCAGGGTATTCAGGGTATTTCGGAACTCATTACCATTCCCGGTTTGATCAATCTTGATTTCGCCGATGTGCGCGCGATCATGTCCGAGGGCGGCGCGGCGCTCATGGCGGTTGGGACAGGCTCAGGCGACGATAAAGCGAAGAAGGCCGCGGAGAGCGCGATCTCGAGTCAACTGCTCGACATCACGATTGACGGCGCGCGCGGCGTGCTCTTCAACGTGACCGGCGGCCCGAACATGACGCTCTTCGAGGTGAACCAGGCCGCGGCCATCATCCGTGAGACCACTCACCCCGATGTGAACATGATCTTCGGCGCGGTCATCGACCCGAACATGGGCGACGATATCCGCATCACGGTCATCGCCACAGGTTTTGAACGCACCAGCATGCCGCGTCGCGCATTGGAACGCCAGCCGCGCACCGAATCCAGACGAACGGATCCCGGCCTTTACATGCGGCCGCCTGAATCAGTCAGCGTTCACGCGGACGCCCAATCTGGTGAGGCGAAATCCGCGTCCCTGCCCTCGGTCAATAATGATGATCTCGATATCCCGACCTTTTTGAGAAATCGTCGGTAATTCTGAGATCGTCCCGCAGGTTTCCTAATAAAGAATCCGGGATGATCCATTCCAACCTGCGGGACGGTATTCACATACAAAAAATCGGTCAAGTCCAGTTCCCCGTTGCCGGGGCGGTTCTGGCGTGCCTGGGCGAGGCACGTCAGACCGCCCTGTGCCTCTGCCCCCTCCGTCACTTCGTGACACCTCCCTCATTTTCCGAAGAAAAATGGGGGAGGACGGGTGGGGGCTTTATGCTACAATAACCATTAATGAAAGCCATCCTCCCCCCACCTGTTCATGAATCATATAAAAGGCATCGCAGCCAGCTTGCATGGCAGATCATTCTGCCGGTCGTGTTGGCTGCGATCCTGTTCATCTCTTTGATCGTGCTTATCAATATCGCAACGTTCCGCGATAACGGAGATGTTGCACGCTGGGCCGCGGTATCCACCATATGGATCAGCATTCCCATCATGATCATGGCATTGGTCTTTCTCGTCGTCCTGGCTGGCATTGTCTATTTATTGATCCGCCTGCTTCAAATTGCCCCCATATATACAGGGAAGGCACAGGATTTCGCCTATAAGGTTGCGGGCTATGCCCGGCGCGCGGCGGATGCCGCAGCCAAGCCTGTCATATTTTTGGACGGAGTTGGTGCAACCCTCAAAGCGCTCTTAGGAAGGAAATAATCCATGAACCAAAACAGAACCCTGCTATTCGGCGCGCTGATCGGCGCATTCACAGGATTGGTCGCCGCGATGCTGCTCAACCGCCGCGCGGAACAGACTGGAACCGAACTCACTCTCTCCACAGGCGAAGGGATGAAACTTGGCGTGATGGTCCTGGGGCTGTTGCGCGCGATCGCGTCACTGGGGGATGAGAAGTAATGAACGTGAAATGGTATGACATTCCATATCCTGCCTCAGCATATACCTTCCCGCGTGAGGCGTTATCGCATCGCGTAAGATTTGAAGACAATTACATGCATCTGGAATTGACCGATGGACGAGTGATTTCTGTGCCGCTATCGTGGATTCCAACTTTGCACAATGCAACACCAGAAGAACGGGAAAAGTATGAAATCAGCCAGGATCGCAAGATGATTATCTGGGATCCCGACAAGTGCTCGATTAACGATGAAATTAGAATTGACGATTATCTCGCCGGCCGCCCGGCGAATGATACGGCACAGGAGAAAGAATGAAACTTGGCGTGATGGTGTTTGGATTATTGCGCGCCATCGCGTCACTGGGGGATGAGAAATAGATATGGATCGCACTTATGGAAGATACTGAATTTGAATGGGACGATGATAAAGCAGTAAGCAATCTCAAGAAACACAAGGTGAGTTTCGATGAAGGCGCGACAGTTTTCAACGATCCGCTAGTTGCAAACATACCAGACCCCGACAACTCGGAAGATGAAGAACGATTTATTGCAATTGGCATATCTGTAGGAGGAAGTTTACTGGTAGTCGTATTTACAATGCGTAATGAACGGATGCGAATCATCACTTGCCGTAAAGCAACAAAGACTGAAAGAAAAACTTATGAAAACCTCAAAAACTAGCAAAATGCGCGCGGAATATGATTTCAGCAAAGCCGAACGCGGCAGGTTCTACCGTCCCTTGCATAAAGGCTACAAGGTTCATATCCGACAAAAAGATGGAACGACGATCACGAACCAGTATGCCCTTATTGAAGGAACGGTTTTACTCGAACCTGACGTGCGCGCTTATTTTCCCGACTCCGAGTCGGTCAATACCGCGTTGCGCTCGCTTATCCAATTAATGTCGGACTTGCCATCCAAAGAGAAAACGTATCGCCAGGTTTCTGCGGCGCGGCGGGTCGCTGAGAAGAAATGAAAAAGGAGAAAGCATGAAACTTGGCGTGCTGGTCCCGGGGTTGCTGCGCGCCATCGCGTCACTGGGGGATGAGAAGTAATGAACGTGAAATGGTACGATATTTCGTATCCCGCCTCAGCATACACATTCCCGCGTGAGGCGCTCTTGCATCGTGTGCGCTTTGACAATGATCACATGCATCTGGAATTGACTGATGGTCGGATGCTTTCCGTCCCGCTCTCGTGGATTCTAACTTTGCACAATGCAACACCAGAGGAACGGGAAAAGTATGAGATCAGTCAGGATCGCAAGATGATCATCTGGGACCCCGACAAGTGCTCGATTAACGATGAAGTTCGGATTGATGATTATCTTGCAAGTCGCCCTGCGGACGATACCGCACAGGCGATGGGATGAAACTCGGCGTGATGGTCCTGGGGCTGCTTCGCGCGATCGCCTCGCTGGGGGAGGAAAAGTAGCATAGCGGCTTGAGAGACGATGCGACGGGTATAGGTATCTTTAGTTTCTGCCATTGCCGCCTCATTGGTTGAATTGCTGAGCCAATCCCTTCCACCACTCATCCCTCTCCTCAGGCACAAAGGGAGTGTACAACGTCAGCCGATCAGCGATTCCCTCATAGCGCTTCTTCAATTCGCCAGCCAAATTGCTTTCATCCGTCACCAGACAAAACTCAGTCAGCATCTCATCTGTGATCAGCATCGGCATTTCAGCCCACTCGCCCTTCGCCGCGTGCGCGGACAACTTCTCTGCCACATCGCTCCAGCCGTGCAAACCCATGACAGCACGATAGGAAGGAGTGGAGGCATAGAACGAAATCTGGGCGCGGGCGAAGTTCATCTCTTCGGGAGTGGTCGCGACGAATGCCGTGACCGACACACCCACATCTTTCCTCTTCCTTCCTTCTTTTACCGCGCCTTCTTCAATCGCAGGAATCATTACTTCCTTCAAATATCGAACACTATGAAACGGGTGCACATGGAATCCGTCACATATCCCGCCGGCAAGTTTTGCCAAACCTTTGTTCACCCCGGCAATATAGATTGGAATTAACCCCTCACCCCTATCCCCTCTCCCACTGGGAGAGGGCAAGGGTGAGGGCTGAAAGAAGGGGGACATCAATGTGATCTTGTAATACTCCCCGCGGAAATTCAACTTTGTGCCATTCTGCCAGCAATCCCAGAACGCGCGGATGACCTGGATCTGCTCGCGCAATTTGCCCGTCACAGACTCAGGCCATGGCATTCCGAATCTTCGTTCAATGTGGGCTTTGACTTGCGTGCCGAGTCCGAGAATGAATCGACCGTTCGATTGCGCGGCCAGGTCCCAGGCGGTGTAGGCGAGACTCGCTGGAGAACGCGCGAAGGAAACGGCAACAGCCGTCCCGACGCGCAGATGCGAGGTATGTTCGGCGATCAACGCGCAAGGCAGGAACGGATCGTGTTGAGTCTCCTGAGTCCACAGCGCGTCGAATCCAATTTCCTGCGCGGCTTTTGAAATCGCGGGAACGTCTTTCAAGCGGACAGGGGGAAGTGCGGCGTCGAGTTTCATATCACCTCATGTCATTGCGAGGGTTGAAACGCGATAGCGTCGAAATCCCGAAGCAATCTCAGAGTTGCAGGTTACTTGAGATTGTTTCGCTTGGTCTCGACGCTTGCGTCTCGACCAGCGCTCGCAATGACATCAACTTAATAGATAAGCCAAAACCCAATTCGTCGTCGCGGTCAGCGCATCGATGTGCGTGCGTTCGTAATTGTGCGACGCATCCACCGAAACACTGGACCTTACCGGGCTGCTTTTTGAACATGCGGGCAAGGTTGAGTATATCGCATGAGGCCCTTGGCAGGGCAGGCGTTGCAACCCGCTTCGCCAATTGGTTTTCATGATGGGGTTCATATTGACGTTCATTAGTCAATTGTGGGAAAATAATATTGTTGGTGGTAATTTGCCAACCCGGAAGCAAATCAATCTTCGGCAGGTGGAGGCTATATGACAGGTCAAAACTTGGAGAAGAAACTGCTGATCTTCCTCAGCCATGCACGCGAGGATAAGCCGGCAGTAAAGCGGCTATGCAAACGTCTCAGGGATGATGGTTTCGAACCCTGGCTGGATGAAGAAAGATTGCTGCCAGGCCAGGATTGGAATCTCGAGATCGAGAAAGCGCTACGCGCCAGTAACGTGATCCTGCTATGCTTTTCGACCTTGTCTGTCGCGAAAGAGGGATATATCCAGCGCGAATATAAGCGTGCCATGATGATACAGGAGGAGAAGCCTGAGGGAATGATCTTCGTCATTCCGGTGCGGTTGGATGATTGCGAAATACCCTTTTCCATCCGCGACCTGCAATGGGTGGATTACCCATCGGGATATGACCGCCTTTTGCTATCTTTGCAAAGTAAATCGGGAGGTACCGCAATGCCCGCGAAAACACCCAGGCCCAAAAAGTCCGCACCGCGCAAGCCTGCTGCATCCAAAGAATCTGGTGGACCGACCTTCAATGTTCAAGGTGGAATCCATATCGGGCGTGACATGATATCAGGCGACCAGATCAATTACATCAACGAAACAAACTTGAACATCACATCACCCACACAGTTCATTGAAGAATTGAAGAAACTCAAGGATGAGATCGAACGGTTGAAAACCCAACCAAATGTGGACCCGGCCGCGACGAGGCGCATGGAGGTCGCACAGGCGGACATTCAAGATGCGATCGACGAAGCACAAAAGGAAGCGCCAGTTGCAGAACGGGTTAATAAAACACTGGACGGGGCAAAAGAGACCATGGAAAAACTTGGAGGGAGTATTGGTGCAGCGATCAACCTCGGAAGCACCCTGGGCAACCTTGCTTTGCTGGCTTTACGCCTGTTTGGAGGTGGGTAATGACGGATTACCACATAAAGGGTGGAGTACATTGCGCGGACTTTATCGGTGGAGATAAACACATCACCTATGGCTTTGGCAAAGAGGATGTGGAGCAACTGATCGAAAAAGTGCTGTCGCTCATGCAAGCCGGCGGCGTGTTCCTGCCCGCGCCAAATCAACCTGAAATTTTGCAAATGGAATATGATGGAGAAAAACTGGTCTTTCAACCCGGCGCGGCGAGGCAACTTGCAAATCAAAATCAGGAACGAGCCTACCTGCTGGCATTGACCGTGGACCAGGAGTATCAGCGCTGGGCAACGCACTTTGTGCCTCTGGCTGGCAAAATCGATGTGCGTCAGGTGATCGAAGGTTTGCCAATCTCATTTACGGAATTCATCCTGCCCACCGGCAATGAGGGACTGCAGGCACAGGCAACACAAAGACCATTGAAAGATATCACCGAAGCCATGCAAATTCACGGGGCATTCGTGATTTTGGGCGAACCAGGTGCAGGCAAAACCACAACACAACAGAAGATTGCTTTTGATACAGCACATGCCAGACTGCAAAAGCTTGAGGAGAGAATCCCCTTGTTTGTTAGACTCAGCCAGCAGGGCGAGCGTGATCCGTATTCCTTCCTGCAGGTGGAATGGGAACGGCGTACAGGGCTGACCTTTGCGCAGGCGCTCAAAGAGGGACGCATCCTGATCCTTGCGGACGGTATCAATGAGATTCCGCGCGAGAAGCGCAGTGAACGCCTGCTGGCGTGGATGTTATTTGAGCAACAATATCGCGGCGCGAACCAGTTGATCTTTAGCGGACGCGAGAAGGATTACGACAATCAACTCAACCTGCCGCGCGTAATTGTGGAACCCCTGGATGAGCCGCGCATTCATGATTTTTTGCAACGGCACAATGCCGAAGGGTTGGCGGAACTGCTTGACGACCCTGCTTCACGCCTGGGTGAGATGGCGCGCAATCCGCTCAACCTGTTTGTCCTGGTGATGGTGTATTTGCGCGGAGGCAGGAACCTGCAGGTACTTGCCAATCGCGGAAAGTTGTTCCAATCCTTCACACTTGAATTGATGGGACATGAACATCTCTGGCATCCCGACGCGTTGAGTGTGGATACCAAGGTGGATCTCTTCGCGCGGCTGGCATATGAAATGCAAAAACAGGGCAGCGGCACAACATTTGAAATTGAGATTGCAAAGAACACACTTCCCAGGCAGGTGACCGTGATGGGCGAGCAGGTGCAAATTGACCCGAATGCCGTCCTGCGATTCGGAAGAGGCGCATCCATCATTGACCCTGTAACTTTACCCGATGTGCGTTTTTATCATCACCTCCTGCAGGAATATTTCGCGGCGCGCGAGCTCCTGCGGCGTTTCAATACGGGCGAGGATCTCTCCGCTTTTTGGAAGACCCCGCGCACAAAAGCTGAAATGCCGCCGGCAGAAGTTGGAGAATGGGATCCACTGCCTGAGCCGCCGGCTACAGGCTGGGAAGTGACCACCCTGCTTGCATGTGGATTAAGTGCCGACCCCGCCAAACTGATCGAAGCCGTGAGACAACACAACCCCGCGCTGGCCGGGCGCTGCCTTGACGAAGCGGGGATTCAAAGTGAGGGAGGAGAGCGCCGCACTGAGCCTGTCGAAGTGGTAAGAAACAAAGTTCGTTCGGATTTACTTTCCGATCTCTACAACCCAGCCATGCACCTGCGCGCCCGCTTGCAGGCCGGCTTTGTCTTGGGGCGTATTGGTGATCCGCGCTTTGAACCGCAAGAGAGGAACAGCGTAAGAGTAATTTTGCCTCAAATGGTGGCAGTACCCGCAGGAACGTACTTAATTGGCAGTAAAAAGAATGATGAAGATTCTTATGATAACGAACACCCGCAATTCACAATTGAACTGCCTGCCTTCTCTATTGGCAAATGGTCCGTGACCAATGCCGAGTTTGCCTGCTTTATGGACGCGGGTGGGTATGAAAACGAAGCCTATTGGGAAGGCGAATTGGCAAAACGCTGGTTGCAGGGTGATGATGTAACAGGCGGACAATTCAAAACCTGGTTGGATATTTGGAAATACTTACAAGAGACACCGGACTGGAAAACTCAATTTGAGCAAAGCGGCAACTATTCTCCAAGCGAGATTGAGACTTATGAATATATTGCCGGCCTCAGTGAGGATGAACTGAAATCTGAACTTGGAAAGCAACTCTCGAAGAAGTCTCGTTCTCAACCTGAATACTGGAAAGACCGCGAAAGAAATAATCCATCTCAACCCGCAGTTGGCATTACCTGGTTCGAAGCCAGAGCCTATTGCGCCTGGCTTTCAGACGTGACGGGGAAGTTATACCGCCTGCCCAGCGAAGTGGAATGGGAAGCCGCCGCGCGCGGCCTGCCCGATAAACCATTGCTCCGGCAAATGACTGCCCGCAACTTTCCCTGGGGCGACGAGTGGGACAGGGAGAAAGCCAACAGCCTTGAAGGACGCGTGCTGAAGCCATCACCTGTTGGTGCTTATGCCGCTGGAGGCGCAGTAGGAACTTTTGGCGCGGAAGATCAGGCAGGTAATGTGTACGATTGGACGAGCAGTTTGTATTTGTCTTATCCTTATGATGCAGAAAAAAGCGAGCAGGAAGAATCAGACGCCGAACGCGTCGTTCGCGGCGGCTCGTGGGGCTACTTTCTTAGGTGTGTCCGCTGTGCGTTCCGCGGCGGGGACGTGCCTGGTTTCTTCGATGACCTTATCGGGTTTCGTTTAGTTTCCCCCGGCTCTGATCCCCCGAAGCGTAGCGGAGGGCATATTCCTGCCTCCTGATCTCTGGTTGCTGGATTCTGACAACTGTGTTCCTGGGAAGGGGGTTTGGGGGAAACGACGTTTCCCCCAGGGGTAAACGTGCAAAAATTTTCAGGGTTGCCAACGTGCCAAAGGAGAACATGAAAACATATAAACATTTGTACCCACAGATCGCCTCTTTCGAAAACCTGTACCTTGCCTTCAAAGCCGCGCGGCGCGGCAAGCGCAGCCGGCCGGATGTTGCCGGCTTTGAATACAACCTGGAGGAAAACCTTCTCGCGCTTCAAAGTCAATTGCAGAATGAAACTTACACCCCCGGCAGGTATCACAACTTTCCCGTATATGATCCCAAGCCGCGCCTGATCTCCGCTGCGCCCTTTCGTGACCGCGTGGTTCATCATGCCTTGTGCCGCGTAATAGAGCCGCTCTTCGACCGCCGCTTTATCTTCGACACGTATGCGTGCCGGGTGGGCAAAGGCACGCACGCCGCCATCGACCGCGCCCAGGGATTCAGCAAAAAATATCCTTATGTTCTCAAGTGCGACATCGAACATTTCTTCCCACACATGGATCATCAGGTTCTATATGACCAATTCAGGCGCGTGCTGGCGGATACACGGACTCTGCGTCTGTGTAAATTGATCCTGGATAGCGGCTCAGGGATCCATGCCGGTGTGCCGCCAGCGTACCTGCCCGGCGATGACCCTTCGGCAGGCTCCGGGCAGCGTCTGTTCTCAATCCTGCGACCGCGCGGTTTGCCGATTGGCAACCTTACCAGCCAGTTCTGGGCGAACGTATATCTCAATCCGCTGGATCATTTCATCAAGCGCGAACTCAAATGCCCCGGCTACGTCCGTTACGTGGATGACTTCCTGCTCTTTGCTGAAAATAAAAACAGCCTGCACGAGTGGCGTCTTGAAGTGATGAGATTTCTCGCATCTCTTCGACTCACCTTGCATGAAGCCGAAGCGCAGATCTTCCCAACACAGACGGGAATTCCATTTCTCGGTTGGCGCGTGTATCCCGGCCATCTGCGGCTCAAACGACGCAATGCTGTGGCATTTCAGCGCCGCTACGTAAAACTCAGGCAGGGGCTCGCTCAAGGAAAGATCACGTTCGAACGATTGAACGCCGGCGTGCAGGGATGGATCGCGCATGTCAATCATGGTCAGACCTGGGGCTTGCGCCGCTCACTCCTCACACGCGTAACCATTTCATCCCATCGTCATTGCGAGGGCAAAGCCTGAAGCAATCTCCAGGAACAGGAGACCGCTTCGCTTCGCTCACAGTGACATCAAGGAAACCCATGAAACAATCACCCATATTTGCACGCACGTATGATTTTGTGGCCTGGCTCATCCCTCTCACGATCAAGTTCCCGCGCAGTCAGCGCTTTGTGATGGCTGCTGCACTCCAGCGGGAAGCCATTCGTTTTCAGGAATTATTGATCGAGGCCTCTCATCAAAAAGGGAAGAAGGATCTGCTCTTCTCTGCTGATGCCGAGCTGGATAAGGTCCGCACGCATTTGCGCATGTCGCTGGAGATGGGGTTGATCCAGGGCGGTCAGTATGAACATTCCGCCCGCCTGTTGACTGAGATTGGAAAATTACTGGGCGGATGGATGAAGACGTTGCAGGCATGAATCACCGCCTGTCGTTGGGGCCAGATGGATAGGATCGCATCCCTTTTCAGGGATAAACGCGGCGGCTCGTGGAACAACAATCATAGGAATGTCCGCTGTGCGAACCGCAACAGGAACGTACCTGATAACTTCAATAACAATATCGGGTTTCGTTTAGTTTCCCATGACTCTCATCGTTTGGCCGGCAAAGCCCGCCTCTTTTGCAGAGACGGGCGAGGCCCGAAATATCAGAGCCAGCGCTATCTGTCCCCGGTTCCTTCTCCCTCTCCTTTCAGGAGAGGGGTTGGGGGTGAGGTGCCAAATATCGCCCCGAGCCTGCATCCTCTTGTAACGCGGTGTGATTCGATTACACTTAAGCGAGAACGTTGATGCAGGCTCACTTTTGGAGAATAAATGCCCGCAAAGCCAAAACCCGGGATCAATGATATCAATGCCCAGCGCGATGTGGTCATGGGCGACCAGTACAACCTGTTCGTAGATCAGGTCGGTTCGTTCACGCCTCCCCGGAACCTGATCTCGCTGCGACGCGATTACCTTGCCCACATCGAACGCAGTTATCGCGCACTGGATTTCAAGGGCGTTCCACAATTACGCACTTTGCCCAGCGAACTGGCCTTGGAGGAGGTGTATGTGCCTTTGATGGCACGTCCCGACCTACCCGAAGGTGAAACCTGGGAACGGCGCCTGGCAGGCCGCGCTTTCGCAGGTGATGCGATTCCAGAAGAAGCCATGCACGAAATGGGACACGGCGCCTCTGCTGCGCCCGTGCAAATTGAAGAAGCTCTGCGGGAGAAGAAGCGCGTGGTGGTGTTGGGCGATCCCGGCTCGGGTAAGAGTACCATGCTCAAATATCTCGCGCTTCGCCTGGCAAAAGATAAGGACGCGCCCCTGCCCATCCTCCTGCCTCTCAACGCATATGCACGAGCCCTCGGCCAGAAAGAGATCAACCTTCAAATTTATCTGGCAGAATATTTCGCCGGGCGCGCTGAAGGGGTGGCGG
>Ga0209521_10004410_pt1 | contig 11212 bp, 7 predicted proteins | sample Rifsed19ft4_FD_184016 | JGI IMG/M metagenome (GOLD analysis project Ga0209521, IMG submission 184016) | Soil microbial communities from Rifle, Colorado, USA - sediment 19ft 4 (version 2) | ecosystem: Environmental > Terrestrial > Deep subsurface > Rock core/Sediment | place: Rifle, Colorado... | reverse complement strand
CCACATCGATCGGCCCTCAGGACGTCCCCGTCAGCAACGTCCATCGACCCAATGGCACCGGCGGAGCCGTGTGACATTCCCGAACGCCAAACGACCATGCCTGCCTCTCCCTGGGCAAGCTGCCCGATACACCCGTGATCAGGTCAGGCGCGTCGCTCGTCAGCGGACGATCTGCCTGCGCCGCGGCTAGCGGACGAGCACCGGGGCTGTCGCGTAGCCGATCGACTGGAGGACGATCGCCGAGATGGCGCCCACAACGAGGAGAGCGGCGACACGCCAGGCGACCGTGCGCACCCTCATACCACCGAGGATGGAACCGATCACGGCGCCGCCCAGCCCGAGTTCGACCGTCTGCCCGACCCACCAGCCCGCGAGGAGCCCGGGGTCCGCCGTCGAGATGGACCAGAGGCCGAGCAGCAGCGCACCCCATCCAACGGCCCCAAAGGCGCCGGCGATCAGCGCTCCGTCACGGCCGCGCTCGACGTTGAACCGGGGCAGCAGCCAGGCAAGCGCGATAGCGAGGACCAGGAAGCCCAGATACCCGACCGGGATGCGGACGAAAGCTTCCTCTGGCCGAAGCAGGAACGGACTGTCCCAGTCGTACAGGGGAGCGAGCAGTCCGGCATGGAGGAACAGATCGACGCCGAGCATCGCGACCCAACTCAGGGCAACGGTCGCGACGGGTCGGGGGACGGTCCGTGTCGTGGTCGCTGGGCGGGTGCCTCGAGAAGTCATCTTTGCTCCTTGCCGCCGACTGACGCGACCAGCATGCGCCGAGGAGTTTCGATGAAGCAAGGCGCGGCCCTGGACCCGCGCTCGGGGTCAGGCATCGCGACCGGCCGGAACCGACGCCGACAGGTTCCTTCGGGCCGCCTGGCAACTGCGAACGCAAGCAGCAGCCGGGTCCGATGGTTTGGAACAACGCGGCGCGCAGCCGTCGCTAGGCTGTGGGGAGTGCGAGCCGCCTCGGCCCCGCCATCGGAGGACGAATCGTGCGCGTGCGTCGGATCAGCTTCCTCGGGGTGCGGACGGAGAACTTCGACGAGATGACCGCCTTCGTCCGGGACGTCCTCGGCCTGCCCTTGTCGCACCTGGATGGGGAGTGGGCCATCTTCCCGCTCGAGTCCGGCAAGCGCGACTACTTCGAGATCTACGGCCCCGGGCACACGGACGAGCGGTTGATGACGGCTGCTTCCGACGGCCCGATCGCGGCGTTCGCGGTCGACGACCTCCTCGAGGCACGGGCCGAGCTCGAGGCTGCGGGCACCGAGATGATCAGCGACGTCATCTGGGCGTCCGATGCCTTCGCCAACCCCTCGCTCGAGGGATTCGGCTGGTTCTTCTTCCGTGCTCCAGACGGGAACGTCTACATCCTCCAGCAGGAGGGGCTGCCGCAGCAAGCCAGTCGCATCCAGGGATGATGCGGCGCCGGCGCGCCCGGCCGCGGGCTCCGTAGACTTGTCGCGTGACCGATCCCGCCGACCTGCTTCCCGTTGACTCCGCGCTCGTCGCCCGCGCTGGCGCGTTGACGCCCGAGGCTGCCGCGTCCCGGCATGCCGAGCTCTCGGAATCGCTCCACCGCGCCAACCGCCTCTATTACGAGCAGGACGCGCCCGAGCTCGCCGACGCCGAGTACGACGCGCTCATGCGCGAGCTGGCGGTGCTCGAGACAGCCTTTCCGAACCTGGTCACGCCGGACTCGCCGTCGCAGCGCGTCGGGTCGGCCACATCGAGCCAGTTCTCCGAGGTCCGCCACTCGCGCCCGATGCTCTCGCTCGGCAACGCCTTCTCCCACGACGAGCTCCGGGCGTTCGATGTCCGGGTCCGGAAGGGCCTCGGCCTGCCGCCGGCACCCGAGTCGGCCCCCGATCTCCGCTACGTCGCCGAGCTAAAGATCGACGGGCTGGCGATCTCGCTTCGCTACGAGCGAGGCCGCTTCGTGCGCGGCGCGACGCGCGGGGACGGGACGACCGGCGAGGACGTGACCGCGAACCTGCGGACCATCTCCGTGATCCCGGATCGGCTCAAGGATTCGATCACGGCCGAGATCCGGGGCGAGGTCTTCATGCCCAAGGCCGAGTTCGCCCGTATCAACGAGGAGCGCGAGGCGGCCGGCCTGCCGCTCTACGCGAACCCGCGGAACAGCGGCGCGGGCTCGCTCCGCCAGATCGATTCAGCCGTGACGGCGAGCCGCAAGCTCTCCGCCTGGTTCTATCAGCTGCTCGAGGAGGGTGGAGAAGCACCGGAAACCCAGTCCGCGGCCCTGGACCGCCTCGCGGCCCTCGGCCTGCCGGTGAACCCGGACCACGAATCCGGCCTGGATATCGAAGCGGTCATCGCCTTCACCGAGCGATGGCGCGAGGCACGCCACCACCTCCCGTACGAGACCGACGGCGTCGTCGTGAAGGTGGACCGGGTTGACCAGCAGGATCGCCTCGGGATGGTCTCGCGAGCACCGCGCTGGGCGATCGCCTACAAGTTCCCGCCCGAGCAGGTGGAGACGGTCCTCGAGGACATCGTCCCGTACGTTGGCCGGACCGGGACCATGACGCCGGTGGCGCACCTTCGGCCCGTGAAGGTCGCCGGGTCCACGGTTGCTCGGGCGACGCTCCACAACCTCGACGAAGTGCGGCGAAAGGACGTCCGGATCGGGGACTGGGTGGTCCTCCAGAAGGCCGGCGACGTGATCCCCGAAGTCGTGCGGCCAATCCCGGAGCGCCGGACCGGCGCCGAACGTGAGTTCGAGATGCCCGACGCCTGCCCTGTCTGCGGCACGGCGATCGTCCGGGACGAGGGTGCGGTGCGCCACTACTGCCCGAACCTCGCCTGCCCGGCGCGCGTGGCCCAGGAGTTCGCTCACTTCGCAGGCCGCGGCGGGATGGACATCGAGGGCGCCGGCTGGCACGTCCTCGAGCAATTGCTGCAGCGCGGTCTCGTCAAACGCCGGGGCGACTTCTACCGGCTCTCGATCGAGGACCTCGAGTCGCTCGAGCGGTTTGCGCGCAAGAGCGCGGAGAACCTCCATGCCTCGATCCAGAAGTCGCGGCGGCGTCCGTTGGAGCGGCTCATCGCTGCCCTCGGAATCCCGCAGGTCGGCTGGACGACCGCGATCGAGCTGGCCGCCTGGCTGGCCGGCGAGGTGCCGGCGGGAGAAGACTGGATGCGCCGGGCCGCTGTGCACCTGGAGCGTCTCGGGGCCGAGGATCCGGCCCGGTTCGAGGAGGTCGAAGGCGTCGGCCCGATCGTCTCGGCAGCGCTGGCGGCGTGGTTCGGCGAGAGTGGGCCGGGTCGCGGCGTTCTCGACGACCTCGCCGAAGCCGGCGTGGAGGTGGAGCTCCCGGAGGTGCGAGTGGCGGCCGAGGTCGGCCCGTTGGCCGGGAAGTCGGTCGTCGTGACCGGCGCGATCGAGGGCTTCAGCCGCGAGGATGCTGAGGCGGCGATTCGCGCGGCCGGCGGGAAACCGGCCGGATCCGTGTCAAGGAAGACAGACTTCGTGGTCGCCGGCCCGGGTGCGGGGTCGAAGCTCGCGAAGGCGCAGGAGCTTGAGATCCCGATCCTCGACGGGGAGGGGTTCCGTCGACTCCTGGCCGGCAGTCCTCCAGGGGAGGCGGACGCGTAGCGGCGATCAGGCGGTTCGGCCGCGGAGCGGGTGGTGGTAGCGCTCGAGAAGGTCGCTCACCGCGTCGCGCGCGGCCTGCCAGGCCGGCTGGTCGCCGAGGATCACCGCGTCCCGGCCGAACCGGGCGAGCTGGGTCATTGCCGTCACGATGAGGTCGTGCTCGAACTGCCGGCGTCGGCCGCCGTCGAGCGTTCCCGTGACCAGGTAACGCCGGACGAGATCGAAGGGTGCCGTCCAGCGGCCGATCCGGATTCGCGACCCTTCGCGGAGGCTCTCGAGATACTCGTCGTCGCCGACTGGGTGCTGGTCGTGCTCCGTGAAGTGGTGCGGGAGATCGAGGCGAAGGCCGGGCAGGGAAGTGCTCGGGAATCGACCATCGTCGTCGGCCAGGCGGTAGCACACGGGGCAGGACGGCAGCTCCACGTGCGCCGGGGGCGCCGCCCCGAACGGCAGGCCGCAGCGGGCGCAGAAGGTGTTCCCGGCGGATCGGGCGGGCGTGCCGCACGAGAGACAGGCAGTCAGGATCGTCACGCGCACCTCGGAACCGCCGACGGACACTTCGTCGATCGTCTGATCATCCGACGCCGGACGTGTCCCGACCATCCCCCGAGCGGCGGTACGGCGTGGGACTTTGGTCGCGGCCATCCGGTCGTAACCGGGGCGGCGAGGCGGCTCGGCTATCATCGGCAGATGGCCGGACTCTCCCGCTCCGATGTCGAGCACGTTGCCTACCTTGCCCGCCTCGGCATGTCGCCGGCGGAGCTCGACCGTCTCCAGGGCCAGCTGAACCAGATCCTCGACCAGTACGCGAAGCTGGCGGAGCTGGACACGGACGCCATCCCGCCGACGGCGCAGACCATCGAGCTCGAGAACATCCTGCGCGACGACCTGGTGACGCCGTCGCTCCCGCAGACGGCGGTCCTCGCCAACGCCCCGCTGCGCGAAGGCGCCTTCATCGTGGTGCCGCCGATCCTCGGCGGCGACGGCGACTGACCGCAGGACCCTGCGAAGCCGATGACGACCGATCTGACCCGCCTCCGCGCCCACGAGATGGCGGCCGCCCTCCGCGCAGGCGAAACCTCCTCGCGTGCCCTGACGGAGGCCCACCTTGCGGTCGCCGAGCGCCAGAACCACGCCCTGAATGCGTGGCTCGTCATCGATCGTCAGGGTGCCCTCAGGCAGGCCGACGCCGCAGACGCGCGCCTGGCGAACGCTCGCCGGGAGGGCTCCGCCGCGCTTACCGCCATCCACCCCCTGCATGGCATCCCCGTCGGGCTGAAGGACCTCATCAGCGTCGAGGGCGGCCAATGCACCGCCGGCTCGCGGATCCTCGAGGGCTACCGCGCCCCGTACGACGCCCACATCGTGGAGCGGCTGCGGGCTGTCGGCGCGGTCTTCCTCGGCAAGACGAACATGGACGAGTTCGCGATGGGTTCGTCCAACGAGTTCTCCGCCTACGGTCCGGTCAGCAACCCGTGGGACCTGGACACGGTGCCCGGCGGCAGCAGCGGCGGGTCCGCCGCGGCGGTCGCCGCCCATCACGTCCCGCTGTCGCTCGGGACGGATACGGGTGGCTCCATCCGCCAGCCGGCGGCGCTGTGCGGGATCGTGGGCATGAAGCCGACCTACGGGCGGGTCAGCCGCTACGGGATCGTCGCTTTCGCGTCGTCCCTGGACCAGATCGGGCCGTTTGCGCGCGATGCGCGCGATGCCGCGGCGCTCCTGCATGCGATCGCGGGCCGCGACGCTCGTGATTCGACTTCCGCGCCGGTGCCCGTGCCGGACGAGCTGCTACACCTTCCGACCTCGGGCGACGAGGCGGTCTCATGGTTGAGCGGCAAGCGGTTCGGGCTTCCGCGCGAGTACTTCGTGACGGGCATGGACCCCGACGTCGAGCGCCGCATTCGCGAGAGCGTGGCCTTCCTCGAGGACGCCGGCGCGACGGTCGAGGATGTCAGCCTGCCCCATACGGACTACGGTCTCGCGACGTACTACATCGTGGCTCCGGCGGAGGCGTCGGCGAACCTCGCCCGGTACGACGGCGTTCGCTACGGCCGCTCGAAGCGCCTCGAAGGTGCCGACTTCATCGCCGACTACCTCGCCACACGCGGTGAGGGCTTCGGAGCCGAGGTCAAGCGCCGGATCATGCTCGGGACGTACGCGCTGTCCGCGGGCTACTACGACGCGTTCTACGTGAAGGCCCAGAAGGTCCGCACGCTGATCAAGCGCGACTTCGACCAGGTGTTTGCGGCGGGGATCGACGCGCTCGTGGCACCGACGTCGCCCTCGGTCGCGTTCCGCTTCGGGTCCAAGATGTCGGACCCCGTGTCGATGTACCTGGCCGATGCCTGCACGCTGCCCGTGAACATGGCCGGCCTCCCGGGAATCTCAATCCCGTGCGGGCTGTCGGAGGGCCTGCCGGTCGGACTGCAGCTCATCGGTCCCGCGTGGAGCGAGCTCATGCTGTTCCGGGCCGCGCGGGCCTTCGAGGGCCTGACCGCCGGCGCGCCCTGGCGCGACCTCGAACCGACCGCCTTGGCCGATGCCGACGACCCGACCGGCCCGACGCCGGTGGAGCGAGCCGCGACGCTCGCGGCCGTGGCCCGATGATGAATCCCGAGGGCCGCCCGCCCATCGCCGAGCGCGCGCTCTCGGAGCGCGTGCGTGCCGTCCCGCCCTCCGGGATCCGGAAGTTCTTCGACATCCTGGCGACGATGACCGACGTCATCAGCCTGGGAGTGGGGGAGCCGGACTTCGACACCCCGCGCCACATCATCGAGGCCGGCGTTGAGTCGCTCCGCGAGGGCCGGACCCACTACACCAGCAACTACGGGACGGTGGAGCTGCGCCGGGCGCTGTCGGCGCACCTTGAGCGGCGGTACGGCGTCCGGTACGACCCGGCGACCGAGCTCCTCATTACCGTGGGTGCGTCCGAGGCCGTGGATCTCGCCCTCCGCGCGACCTGCGACCCCGGCGACGAGGTAATCCTGCACGAGCCGTCCTACGTGGCCTACGTGCCGGCGATCGTCTTCGCCGGCGGCACAGCCGTCGGCGTGCCCACCCGTTTCGAGGACGACTTCGCGCTCGATCCGGCCGCGGTGGAAGCGGCCATCACACCGCGGACCAAGGCGCTCTTCCTCGGCTATCCCTGCAACCCGACCGGCGCCGTGCTCACCCCTGACATCCAGGACGCGCTCGCGGAGATCGCCGAACGCCACGATCTTCTCGTCTACAGCGACGAGATCTATGACCGGCTGGCCTACGGCTCGTACACCCATCGTGCGTTCTCGTCCCTGTCGGGGATGCGCGAACGGACGATCCTCATGGGCGGTTTCTCGAAGGCCTACGCCATGACCGGCTGGCGGGTCGGCTGGCTGGCCGCTCCGGCCGGAATCCTCGAGGGCATCGTGAAGGTCCACCAGTACGGGATCATGTCCGCCCCGACGGTCGCCCAGGACGCGGCGCTCGTCGCCCTCGTTGAGGGCGAACCGGACGTCGAGCGGATGCGCACGGAGTATGACCGCCGACGCCGGCTGGTCGTCGACGGGTTCAACGCCATCGGCCTCGAGACGTTCGAGCCGCGGGGCGCCTTCTACGCGTTCCCGAGGATCACGTCCACCGGCCTGGACTCCGAGACGTTCGCGCAGCGATTGCTCGAGGAGGAGCACGTGGCCGTAGTCCCCGGCGGGGCATTCGGGCCGTCGGGCGAGGGCCACGTCCGTGCGTGCTACGCGACGAGCTACGAACAGCTCGAAGAGGCGCTCGCGCGGATCGGGCGGTTCGTCGAGCGCTGTCGGACCGGGCCCACCTGATCGCCCTGATGACTGAAACGAGCGTCCCGGCCCCGAGTGCTCGCTCCGGCGAAACGCGGATGTCAACCTTCCTGTTGACCGATATCGAAGGGAGCACGCGCCTCTGGGAGACGCACGGCGAGGTGATGGGCGCCGCACTCGCGGCCCACGACCGGCTCCTGCGCGGCGCGATCGAGTCAAACGGCGGCACCGTGGTGAAGACGATGGGCGACGGCATGCTGGCGGTCTTCGATGACCAGGTCTTGGCGGTACAGGCCGGGCTCGGCGCGCAACGCTCCCTCCGCGACAGCGCCTGGGGCCCCACGGGGCAGCTCCGCGTACGGATGGCGATTCATGCTGGCGCGGCGGAGACCCGTGAGGGTGACTTCTTCGGGCCGGCCCTGAACCGGGACGCGCGGATCCTCGCGATCGGCCACGGCGGCCAGATCCTGCTGTCGGCTGTAGCAGCGGTCCTGGCCCGGGACCAGCTTCCCGCCGAAGTCGACCTGCTCGACCTCGGGTCCCACCGGCTGCGCGACCTGGACCGGCCGGAGCAGGTCTTCCAGGTTGCCGTCCCGGACCTGCCGCGCGACTTCCCACCACTCCGGTCCCTGAGCACGCGCCGGTCGAACCTGCCGGTGCCGATGACCTCGTTCGTCGGGCGTGAGCGCGAGCTGGCCGAGGTCGATCGTCTCATTGCCCGCGGCCGTCTCGTGACCCTGATCGGCACCGGCGGCACCGGCAAGACGAGACTCATGATCGAGGTCGCCGGCCGCGTCGCCGGGCGGTTCCCCGACGGCGCCTGGCTGGCCGAACTCGCCCCGCTCGGCGACCCGAGCCAGATCGCGCCGGAGGTCGCGCGAGCGCTCGGGGCTCCGGAAGTGCCCGGCCGGCAGCCCATCGATGTTGTCTCCGACTTCCTCGCCTCGAAGGAGCTGCTGCTCGTCCTCGACAACGCCGAGCACCTCATCGACGGTGTCGCCGAGGTCGCCGAGCGGCTCCTCGCAGTGGCGCCGGGGATCCGGATCCTGGCTACGAGCCGAGAGGCGCTCGCCGTCCCGGGCGAAGCAGTGGTCCAGGTCCAGTCACTCTCTTGCCCGGGCGCGCATGAACCGCAACGGTTCGGGGTCGCGCCGGGGACCTTCAACCTGGCCGAAGCGGCCGGCACAGAGGCGGTCCGGCTCTTTTCTGAACGAGCCGGTGCGGTCCTGCCGTCCTTCGAGTTGACCGAGGCGAACGTCGGCGCCGTTGCTGAGATCTGCCGTCGTCTCGACGGGATCCCGCTCGCCATCGAGCTTGCCGCCGGCCGGGTCTCGGCGATGTCGCCCGAGGAGATCGCCGTCGGCCTCAGCGACCGGTTCCGTCTGCTGACCGGCGGACGCCGGACGGCCGTCCCGCGCCAGCAGACGCTCCATGCCCTCATCGACTGGAGCTGGGATCTCCTCACCGAGGACGATCGACGCCTCCTCCGGCGCCTGTCGATCTTTGCCGGCGGCTGGACCGCCGAAGCCGCGGCCCGGATCGCCGGTGAGGCCGGGAGCGATGTCCGCGGCCGCGGCGCCTCGGGTCCGGCCGCCCAGGCCGGGATCATCGGCACCCTCGACGGCCTGACCCGGCTCGTGGACCGCTCGCTCGTCATCGTGGATCGCGGCGTGACCACCCGCTACAGGATGCTCGAGACGATTCGCCAGTACGCGCGGGAACGTCTGATCGAGAGCGATGAGGCCTCCGAAATCGCGGATCGCCACCGGACGTACTTCGCGGCCCTGGCGGCCGCGGCTGCCTCCGAGCTTCGCGGGCCGTTGATGGTCGACTGGCTCGACCGAATGGACGCCGATACCGAGAACCTCGGGACCGCCCTCGAGTGGGCCCTCGAGGCCTCGCCCGAGGCGGCCGTCCGGATGTGCCAGCACCTGCTTGTCTACTGGCGCGACCGCGTCGCGACGCCGGACAACCAGGAGCGGGTGGTCGCCGCCATCGCCGTGGCCCGGGCGCTCCTGGCCGATTCGATGGAACCGACATCGGAGTTGCGGGCCTTGATCGCCCGACTTCTCGGCGACGCGGCCACGATCTGGTCGTTCTCGGGCGCGGCCACGGTGGCGTTGCCCTGGGCGCAGGAGGCCGTGTCCATCGCGCGCGCTGGAGACGACACCGGCGCGCTCGTCGCCGCCCTGGTCGGCCACTCGATCGCCAGCATCTTCAACGGCGAGCGCGGCGACCTTCAGGGATGGACGGAGGAGATCATCCGGCTGGCGAGCGAGATCGGCGATGACTGGACGATCGCCGCGGCGGGCGGCGGGATGGCCGGAGGGATGTCGGCCATGGATCCTGCCGGCGCGGAGGTGCTCCTGCGGACGGCCGTCGCGGCCGCCCGCAGGACCGGCAATCCTCATGCCATCGCCATGACCGCGATGGCCGAAGGTCGGGTCTTCAGTGCGACACAGCGGCTCGCGGAAGCCCGCGAGCGGTTCGCGGAGGCGATCGCGCGATTCTCCGAGATCGGGGACGAGCTCTTTACGCTCGCCACGCGGAGTGAGCTTGCCCACGCGGTGCGCCGCGATGGGCCCCTCGACGAAGCCATGGATCGCTATCGGGAAACGCTGGCCGGCTGGATGCGGTTCGGCAATCGGGGGGCGGCGGCCCATCAGCTGGAGAGCATCGCCTTCGTGCTCATCGCCCAAGGCGATCACGTCCGGGCGGCGAGCCTGCTCGGAACGGCAGCCCACCTGCGCGAGGCCTTGCACATGCCGATGCTCGTGCCGGAGATCGCCGAACACGAGGGATGGGTCGGGCGCCTGCGCGCGGCGGCCAACTCGGCAGCCGTCGATGCGGCGATGGCCGACGGGCGGGCGATGTCGACGGCCGACGCGGTCGCCCTGGCGATTCGCTGAGCCGGCGCGGCATCGGCCGGGTCGTCCGGCAGCGCCCGGGCTGGGGCCTGTGCGACACTGCAGGGAATGCCCGTCCTCGCTGATTCCCTCGTCGCCGTCCTGGACCGTTTCGAGGCCGTGATCGGCATCGAGGTTCACTGTCAGCTGAAGACCGCCTCGAAGATGTTCTGCGGCTGCTCAACGGAATACGACGGCGCCGAACCGAACACCCACACATGCCCCGTCTGCCTGGGCCTGCCGGGAGCCCTGCCCGTGATCAACCGGCGGGCCGCGGAGCTGGTCCTTGCGACCGGCGCCGCGATCGAGGCGCAGACGCCCGAGGCGACCCGCTGGGATCGCAAGAACTACTTCTACCCGGACCTGCCCAAGGGCTACCAGATCAGCCAGTACGACCTGCCCCTGGCGGCACTGGGGCATCTCACGATCGACACGAGCGAGGGCCCGTTCACGATTGCGATCACGCGGGCACATCTGGAAGAGGACACGGCGAAGCTGGTCCACGCTCCGGGCCCGGACGGCGAGCGCCTCAGCCTCGTTGACTTCAACCGGTCCGGTGCACCGCTCATGGAAATCGTGACCGAGCCCGATATCCGGACCGCGGAGCAGGCCCGTCGCTACGCAGAGGAACTCCAGCTGCTCCTGCGCGCCATCGGCGCGTCGGATGCGGACATGGAGCGCGGCCAGATGCGCGTCGAGGCCAACGTGTCGTTGCGCCTGCGCGGGACCGAGCCGTTCGGGACGCGGGTCGAGGTCAAGAACATGAACTCGTTCCGGTCCGTGGAGCGGGCGATCAACTACGAGATCGAGCGCCAGGCGGCAATCCTCGATGCCGGCGGGGAGCTGGTCCTCGAAACCCGTGGTTGGTCGGACGATCGTGGCGAGACGTACCGGATGCGGGTCAAGGAGACCTC
>Ga0209521_10004387_pt1 | contig 11239 bp, 8 predicted proteins | sample Rifsed19ft4_FD_184016 | JGI IMG/M metagenome (GOLD analysis project Ga0209521, IMG submission 184016) | Soil microbial communities from Rifle, Colorado, USA - sediment 19ft 4 (version 2) | ecosystem: Environmental > Terrestrial > Deep subsurface > Rock core/Sediment | place: Rifle, Colorado... | reverse complement strand
AGCTCGCGGTGCTTCCCCGCAGCCCGGCCGAGGCGCTGGAGCCGACGCGTCCGCCCGACCCGCCGGAGCGAGATGAGCCCGAGCCGGACCCGCATCCCTTCTTGCGGATGCTCGATGGGCTTGTGACCTTCTTTTTCCTCTTGGCCTGCCTGCTCGTGGGCGTCTTCTATTGGGTCAAGGTGCAGTTCGACCAACCCGGCCCGCTCGCCACCTCGACGGTGGTGGTCATTCCGCGGGGCGAGGGGGTGGGTGCCATCGCCGAGCGGCTCCAGCGCGACGGCGTGATCGCCGACCGGCGCGTCTTCATGACCAGCATCCTGTACTTTATGTATCTGAAGGGGCAGGGGAGCCTGAAGGCCGGCGAATACGAATTCCGCAAATATGCCACCATGCGGCAGGTGCTCGATACGCTGGTCGAGGGCAAGTCGATCGAGCACAAAGTTACCCTTGCCGAAGGGCTGACCAGCTTCCAGATCGTGGCGAAGCTCATGGCCCATCCCGAGCTTCACGGCGAGATCGCCCAAATTCCTCCCGAAGGCAGCCTGCTCCCCGATACCTATAGGTTCGGCCGCAACGACACGCGCCAGGACATCATCGAGCGGATGCAGGCCGCGCAAGCGAAGTTCCTCGCCAAAGTATGGGAAACCCGCGACGAAGGTATTGTGGTGACGACGCCGCAAGAGGCCCTGATCCTTGCATCGATCGTGGAGAAGGAGACGGGCCGGGCCGATGAGCGCCCGCTGATCGCGAGCGTGTTCCAGAACCGGCTGAGGAAGAACATGCGATTGCAGTCCGACCCCACCATCATCTATGGCCTGGTGGGCGGCAAGGCCGTGCTCGACCATCCCATTCAGCAGGACGAAGTCGATCGCGAAACGCAATATAACACATACAAAATCAATGGCTTACCGCCGACGCCGATCGCCAATCCCGGCCGCGCCGCGATCGAGGCGGTGCTGCGGCCGGCCAAGACCAAAGATCTCTATTTCGTTGCCGACGGCTCGGGCGGCCACGTCTTCGCCGCGACGCTCGACGAGCACAATAAGAATGTCTTCCGCTGGCGGAAGGTCGAGCGGGAGATCCGCGCCAAGGAAGCGCAAGAGGCGGAAGCCAAAGCCGCACAAGATGCGGCCGCCGGGGACGCGGGTGGCGTCGCGGCCGCCGCCCAGCCGGCGCCGCCTGGCGCCGCCGCAGGTACGCTGCAAGGTCCTGGAGCGCCCGTCGCCAAAAGCGCTCCCGGCGTCATGGCAGCGGAGCCTGCGGACATGTCAGGCGCTTTTGCCGACCCGACTGTCCTTCTCAATCCGGCGCAAGATCCCTTCGCGGTGCCGCCCGAGGCTGCGAGCGGCGAGGCGGTGCCGATGCCGTTGCGGAACCCGAAGCGCTAGCTCCACTAAGGCCGATCTTCACTAACTTCGAGCCTCCCCGTGCCGCAACCGCGCGACTCGGCTTATAAGCGGCATGGCTTAGAGACCCAACGCAGCAGGGCCTACGACCGGATGACCCTCAAAAGCATGACTGGTTTTGCCCGCGCCGACGGAATGCACGGCGACACGAGCTGGCATTGGGAAGCGCGGAGCGTCAACGGCCGCAACCTCGATCTCCGCTTGCGTCTGCCGTCAGGCTTCGATGGGCTTGAGATCAGGGCGCGCAGCCTCGCCCAAGAGAAGCTCGCGCGCGGCAATTGCACCATCAACCTTTGGGTGAAGCGCGAGAGCGGGCAGATGGAGATCAGGCTGAACGAGGCGGCGCTACGCCAAGCCCAAGCCGTGGCAGAACGGGCGCAAGACTTGACCGGGCTCAAGCCGCCGCGTCTCGACACGCTGCTCGGCCTGCGCGGCGTGGTCGAAACGGTGGAAGGGGAGGAGAGCGAGGAGGCGCAAGCGGCGCTCAACCATGCTCTCATCGCCAGCCTTGCCGCTGCGCTCGATCAGCTCGTGAGCGCGCGCGCGGGCGAAGGGGAGCGGCTTCAGACCGTGATCGAGAAGCAGCTTGCCGCGATCGGAAGCCTGATCGAGCGCGCCGCCGGCGCTTCCGCCCGGCAACCAGAGGCGATCGCTAGGCGCCTTGGCGAGCAGATCGCCCGCCTCACCGAGCCAGGCTCAGGCCTCGATCCCGAGCGACTCCATCAGGAAGCTTTGCTGTTTGCCGCCAAGGCCGATATCCAGGAGGAGCTCGATCGTTTGCGCGCTCATGTCGCGGCAGCCAACGAGCTCATCGAGAGCGACCAGCCGGTCGGGCGCAAATTCGAATTTTTGGCGCAGGAGTTCAATCGCGAGGCGAACACGATCTGCTCGAAAGCTGCCGACATCGAGATCAGCCGGACCGGGCTCGAGCTCAAGACCGTCATCGATCAGTTGCGCGAGCAGGTCCAGAACATCGAGTGAGGGAAGATGGAGACGGGCATCGCCAGAAGGGGCCTCATGCTGGTGTTGTCGTCGCCCTCCGGCGCGGGCAAGACCACGCTGGCGCGGCGGCTGCGCGACGAGGAGCGTGGCGGCATCGTCATGTCGATCTCCCATACCACGCGCCCGAAACGCAAGGGCGAGAAGGACGGCGAGGACTACCACTTCGTCGACCGCGATAGCTTCACGCGCATGCGCGATCACGGCGAGTTCCTGGAATGGGCGGTGGTGTTCGACAATTATTACGGCACGACGCGGAAACCCGTGGAGCAGGCGCTGGCGGAAGGGCGCGACGTGCTGTTCGACGTCGATTGGCAGGGGGCGGCTGCCTTGCGCGCCACGGCCGAGCACGATGTCGTCACGGTCTTTATTCTTCCGCCCACGGCGGCAGACCTCGAACAGCGCCTCAATGTGCGCGCTCAGGATCCGCCTGAAATCGTGCGGCGCAGGATGCTCGGCGCCAGCAACGAGATCCAGCACTGGCAGGAATACGATTATGTCGTGGTCAATTACGACATCGAGCAGTCGGTGGCGGCGGTGCGCTCGATCCTCGCGGCCGAGCGCCTGCGAGGCTCGCGCCTGACCGGCCTCAGGAGCTTCGTGCAGAATTTGCTGGCCGCGCTCTAGCGCTTGCTCCGCGATTGCGCCTCAAGCGCGTTGGCGATGCGGCAAAAGTCGCCGACCTGAAGTTCTTCGGCGCGCGCCTTAGGGTCGATGCCGAGCCCTTGCAACAGCGCCTCGCTATCAGGGGTGATCTGGCGCAGAGAGGACCGGAGCATCTTGCGCCTCTGGCCGAACGCGGCGGCGGTGACCTTTTCCAACGTGGACACGTCGCAAGGCGGCGCAGGCGCCTCCCGCGGGACGAACTCGACAAGGGCCGAGTCCACCTTGGGTCTTGGCGTGAAGGCTGCCGCCGGGAGCGTGAAGAGGATGCGCGGCGAGGTGCGCCACTGAGAGAGTACCGCAAGCCGCCCATAGTCCTTGCCACCGGAAGCGGCCACGATGCGCATCGCCACCTCGCGCTGAAACATCAGGACGAGCCGGTCGAACCAGGGCGGCCAGGGCTCGGTCTTCAGCCAGGAGATGAGGAGGGGGGTCGCGACGCTATAAGGCAAGTTGGCGACGATGCGGGCAGGCGAGGGGAGCGCGAGAGCGCCATAGTCGACCTCTCTGGCATCGGCGGGGAGGATATCGAGCCGCCCGGGATAGAGCGCGGCGATGGCTTGAAGCGCCGGCAGGCATCGTTCGTCCTTCTCGATGGCGACGACGCGGCCAGCGCCTTCGAGAAGCAGCGCGCGGGTGAGCCCGCCGGGGCCGGGGCCCACCTCGACGACGTTCACGCCTTCGAGCGGGCCACTGGCGCGGGCGATGCGCCTTGTCAGATTGAAATCGAGCAGAAAGTTCTGGCCGAGGCTCTTCTTCGCTGAAAGCCCCAGTTCACGGATCACCTCGCGGAGCGGCGGCAAGCCGTCGGGCGTGCTCACGCGCGCGCCTCGGCCTTTTCGCTCATGGCCGAGGCCAAGCGCAGCGCTTCAATCAGACTGCGCGGGCTGGCCTTGCCGGTGCCGGCAAGACGGAAGGCCGTGCCATGGTCGGGAGAGGTGCGCACGAAGGGCAGTCCGAGCGTCACGTTGACGCCCTCCTCGAAGGCGAGGGTCTTGAACGGCACGAGCGCCTGGTCGTGATACATGCAGATGGCCGCGTCGTAGGTCGAGCGGGCGCTCGTGTGGAACAGCGTATCGGCAGGATGCGGCCCGCTGACGTCGAGGCCCTTCGCCCGCGCCGCCTCGATCGCGGGCATGATGATGTCGATCTCCTCGCGGCCCAAGCTTCCCTCTTCGCCGGCGTGCGGGTTGAGGCCCGAGACGGCAAGGCGCGGACGCTTCAAGCCGAAATAGCGGCGGAGACCGCTTGCCGTGATCTCGATGGTGGCGAGGATCAGGTCCCTGGTCAGTAGGCGCGGGACGTCCTTGAGCGGGATGTGGATGGTGACCGGGACCACTTTGAGGGTGGGGCTGGCGAGCATCATCACCGGATGCAAGGGCGCTCCCTTTGCCGAGGCAAGAGCGGCGAGATACTCGGTGTGTCCCGGGAAGGGGAAGCCCGCGCCATAGAGCACGGCTTTAGAGATGGGGTTGGTCACGACGGCGCGCGCCGCTCCCTTCTGTACCAGGCTCACCGCGCGCTCGATCGACTGCTTGACCGCCGGCACGGCGGCTTCTTCGGGACGTCCGGCCATGACGGTGCCCAGACCCGCGACCGGCAGCACCGGAAGAGCCTGTTGGAAGAGACCTGTCGCGGCGCTCGCCTCGGACACTTCGCCGATCGGCACGGTAAGGCCTAACGCGCGGGCGCGCTCGGCAAGAACGGCCGCATCGCCGATCAAGACGAAAGGAGGAATGGTTTCACGCATCCTCGCCGTCCAGGCGAGAAGCGTGATGTCCGGCCCGATCCCGGCTGGATCGCCAAGGGTGAGCGCTAAGGGACGTTCGGCAAGACCCATGGAGCTTCGGCTAGCACGAAACAGGCCCTAGCGGTATTCGATGAAGGCCTCCTGACGGAGATCGCGCAACAGGCGCTCGGCCCGAAGCGACATTTCCTGGTTCATCAATTTGCGCTGCGTCTCCGCGCGGGCATCGTCGTCGCCCCTGAACGAGCGCTTGCCGCAGACCGCGTATAGCTCGACGGCAGCCGCCGAGATGGTGGGGGGCGTCATTTGCCCGATCTTCGCGTTCATCACGAGAAGCCGCGCCGGCTGTGCCAGAGACGCCGGCTTCTGGTCCTGGAGCGTCTTCACGCTTGCGCCGTTCACGCCCTTGGCGAGTTCGGCGCAGGACCCAAATCGGCCGCGCAGATCCTCGGCTGCCGCAAGCCTTGCAGCGATGGTCCTCTGATCGGCGCCCGCGGGGATTTCGAACTTCACCTGCCGGAGCTGCAAGGCGGTCTCCGCCGGGCCTCCGCCGCCGCCTTCCTCCCCGGCATCGGACATGGCCTGGGTGACATCGGCGTCGCCGATCTGCACGTCGCGGCGGAATTTGCGCCGCACCGCCTCCTGCCAAACGAATTGCGCCCTGATGCGGTCCTTGAGCGTCTTGATGTTGACGCCGGTTTGGCCGAGCGCGGTGGCGAGGCCATCGACGCTAAGATTGTTCTTCTGCGCCATGTCTTCGAGGATCTTCGTTACATCGTCCTCGTTGGGCGTCACGCCGAGTTTCCGGCCCTCCTGCAGTTGCAGCCGCTCATCGATCAACATATCGGTCGCCTGCTTCTTCAAAGCGGGCGAGGGCTCCTGCTTCGTGGTGATGGCGAGGAAGCGCTCGCGCTGGTCGATGTCATAATCGGAAATCGGGTTGTCGTTGACGAGAACCTTGATCGAGACCTCCTGTGCCACTCCGGGAGCGCCGCTGCCGATCAGAGAGACCGCGAGCAGGAGCGCTCCGACCAGGGCGCCCCAGCAACGCAAGGCAGTGCCGGCAACGGTCCTCACCGATGCGACGTCCTTCAAGCGCTGGCCGTAATCAGGCATGGACCTTCGCCGCCCTAGTCGTTGGTGTCGGACCCGGTGGCGTCGAACACACCGTTGGCCTCCGTCGATAAGGAGTAGGTGCCGAGATATTTCAGGTTGAAGTTCACGAGGAAGCGCTCGTCCGGCTCGATGTCTTGGTCGCGGATGAAGGAGCGCTGGTAGGTCACGTCGAGCATGAAACAGTCGTCCTGATAGCGCAGGCCCAAGCCGTCAGTGATGGTCTGCTCGGTCGCGATGTCGTAGCGGAGGTTGGCGAGCAGCGACCAATCCTGGGTGATCGCCAAAGTGCCAGCCGTCACGATTTCCTCCCGTGCCTCGCCCTCCGCGAGCCCGGGCTCACCGGTGACGTCGGCATAGTTCACTTTGACTCGCGCCGGCCCGTATCGCGCCCATGAGCCGAGATCGGTGCGCCTGATGTCGAAGGTTTCCTGGTCGAAGCGCGATTGCGCCGAGAAGCCGAGATTCGTGGTGGCTTGGATGTAGAGGCCGCCCACATAGTCGGACGCGTCGGAGGCGAGGCCGCTCGACCTGTAGAACGCGGTATCGAACTCGTTCTCGCCGGCGAGTTGATAGCTTTCGCCGAACACGGCGCGGCCATAGGCGCCGGAAGCAAGCTGGGCCGTGTAGCGCACGCCCACATTCGCGCGCGTGCCGGTCTCGATGCGGTCGTAGCCGGAGAACTTATCGATATCGAATAGAAGCGTGTCGTCAAACACGAGGCTCAGAGCGTCCTCGTTCGGGATCTCTTGCTGATCGCCCACCGAGTCAGGCCTGGCGATGACCTGGCCGATAGGCTCCACCACGTGGGTGATGCTGCCGGTGCTGGCGATGAAGGGATAGCGATATTCGATTCCGGCGATGGCATTGCCGCGCAGAATGGCGCCATTGTCCCCCTTCACTTCGGTAGCGAATTCCTCCGAGCTATTCAGCCCCCTATCGAACCCATCGACCGCGTAAACATCGCCGCGCAACGATGCGAAAGGCGTGTAGACCTGACCGATGCCGTCGATCATCTGGCGCCGCCAATTGGCCTCCACGATCAGGCGATTGGAATCGATCCCCTCCTGATTCTGGAACACCATCACGTTGGAGTTGAAGCTGAGCTCGCCGCCGATGATCGGCCGGTTGACGATGTAGTCGTAGTCGATGATCGGGAAGACCGTGGCATCGGAAAACGGCTCGTCGGTGAACAGCAGGCTCTGGGTGTTGTAGAACCTCGTGGAGAAATAGTTACGGTCGTGCAAGCCCTCGAGATAGATCTGCGAGATGCGGTCGGTCTTGAGCCGGCTGTCGAGGTTGTAGAAGCGCCGGAAGGTTTCGTCGGTCTCGGCGAGAATGTCCCAGCCCCAGCTGTAGTAAGGATCGAGCGCGAACTTGCCCGCGGTCTTAATGCTGCCGCGGAAATCGCCGTCGGTGGGACTTTCGAAGGTGCCCTGGTCCCACACGCCGGCGAGCTGGACGCGATAGCCGCCGCTCGCCAAGCGCTGCCGCCAATCGCCCAGGAGTAGAGTCCCCGCCTTCTCCGTGAACATCGGCGCGAAAGTGAAGTCGTAATGATCCGAGAGCGCGAAATAGTAGGGGACCTGGACCGTGGTGCCGAGCTGGTTGGAATGGCTGTAGCTCGGCATGAGGAAGCCTGATTTCCGCTTCACGGTCGGGTCGGCCATCTGGAAATAGGGCACCCAAACCAGCGGCACGCCCAAGAAGTCGAAAAAGGCATTCTTGTAGGTGATAATGGCCTGGTCGCGCTTGTGGGTGATCTTGCCGGCGCGAATGCGCCAGGTGGGCGGCTTGCTCGGGTTCTCCTCGCAGACTTTGCAAGGCGTGAACCATCCGTTCTCGAACACGGTGATGTTGCCGGCCTGGCGCGACGCCGAGGACGCGACGATGCGCGTGTCGTCCTTGGTGACGAGCTTAAGTGCGTCGATGAAGCCGTCGCGGAAATCGTCGGTGAGGGTGATGTGGTCGGCGGTGATCACCGCACCGTCAGGATCCTTGATGCGGACATTGCCTTCGGCCGCGAGCGTGTTCGAGCCGCGATCGTAGACCACCCGGTCGGCGAGAAGCGTGTAGTTGCCGTAGTAGAGCTCGACGTTGCCCTTGGCGGTGATCTTGGAGTTCTCGTTGTCGTAGATCATCTCGTCGGCTTGCAGCAGCATCGGCTCCGAAGAGTCGACTTTCGGCGGCTGGATGATCTGCTCGAGGCTGGTCTGCGCCTGCCCGAAGGCCGGTTGCCAAGGGGCGAGGGCGACCGCAAAAGCGGCGAGAACGCAAGCGAAAAGGGGCAAGCGCAGGCGTCCAAGCGCCCTGGCTTTAGACGCAGCAAGGCCGGGCGGAGCCCGGCGCATCCCGATCAGTCTTGTGCGCGCGCCCGCCATCATCCGTCCTCTTTGTACAAGAGCACGGTGAGCGCGAGCGAAGCCGCGATGATCACCGGCACCCAGGCCGCAGCGACCGCGGAGGTCAATCCGGCCATGGCGAAGTTGCGCGACATCTCGGAAAGCACGAAGAAGATAAAGCCCGCCGCGAGCCCGAACACGGCGTTGATCTGCACGTTGCCGAAGCGGAATCCCCTGAGCGAACAGGTGGCGGCGATGAGCACCATGGTCACGAGCAGGAAGGGCCGCGACAAGAGAAGCTGGTACTGCACGCGGTATTGGGTGGCGGGAAGGCCCGCCTTCTCGGCGATCTGAATGAAGTTCGGCAGATCCCAGAACGAGATCGAGAACACCGTTCCGAGGCTGTCGCGGACCTGGGTCGGCGTGAGATAGGTGCTCAGCAGGTAGCGCTTGTAGAGCGCGGGCTCTTGACCGACGGCGCTCACCCAGGCGTCGTCGAGTTCCCAGCGGCCGTCCTTGAGCACGGCCCTCTTGGCCTCGATCCGCTCGGTCAAGCCATGATCGCGGTCGTATTGAAACACCGTGACGCCGTTAAGCTCGAGCCCCTGATTGAGAACCTCGGCGGCATGGATGACGGATGGACCGTCGGTGCCGTCCTCACGCAGCCAGGAGCCGGCGCCCTTGGTCTTGAGCAGGGTGTCGCCGCGTCCGAACGCGGTGGCATAAAGCCGCTCGGCCTCGCCGCGGGCGACCGCCGCAATCGGATTGTAGAGCAGCACAAAGCCGACCCCGAGCAGGAAGGCGACAATCATCGCAGGGAGAGTGAATTGCCACACCGAAATGCCGGCAGCGCGCAGCACGACGAGCTCGGAGGAACGGCTCAGCATCAGGAAGATGCCGATGGTCCCGATCAGCACGGCGAAGGGGAGGACGAGCTCGGAGAAGGACGGCAGACGCAGCAGCGTCATCCAGGCAAGGAGGAGACCCGGAACGTCTCCCGAGTAGTTGCCGGCGCGGCGGAGCATCTCGATGAAATCGACGAAGAAGATGAGGACGCAACAGAGCAGGAACACCGCCAGCATGGCGAGCAAGAAACGCAGCGAGAAATAGCGCGCAAGCGTCCCCACTGCACTGATGCCTGGCATCTGCGCTCTCACGTCGTTTGCATCCCTCTACCGGCCCAAAACATTATCTTTTTTGGGAACTTGAGCCCGAAGCTCAGTCTGGACCGCAATTCTGGGGCCATTTTAACGTGCGCCGCCCAGGCCGCAACGAGAATCGCCCCCAGCGGAACAGCATACACAAGCGCCACAGCCCACGCATTGAGCGCCACCAGGTTGCCGGCCATGAGCCCTGCAACCCGCAAGCCTAAGGCGATGCCGAAGGCCAAGAGAATCTGGGCCCAACGGCTCTCCCGCGTGGTGCGGGCGTGGCCAAGGAGGGCAATGGCGACAAAGGCGAAGACAAGGGGATAAAGCGGCGTGGCGAGGCGATCATGCAGTTCCGATCGGATCTGACCGTAATTGCGTTTGGTCGCCTTGTCGTTCATGTCGGGGCTGATGAGGTCGCTGATGTATTTCTCGCGAGGCCTAAGGTCTTTTCCGATGTTATCCTTGGGACTGAACTCAGAAATATCCAGCATGTTCTGATCGAATGCTACGATCTGTACGTTTTTGTCTGCTTCCTGGCCATCGTAGCGATGCACGTAGCCCTCGAACATCACCAGATAGGAGCCCTCGTCGTTGGTGATGATGCGGCCGCGCTCGGCGAGGTAGCTCATCACCTGCTTGTTGTCGCGCTCGTCGTGGACGAGGAGGCCGAGCAGATCGCCGTTCAAGCTGCGGTCGCGGATGTGGAAGGTGAGCCCGGCTTCTGGGCTGGAAAAGCGGCCTGGTTGAATGACTTGCGAGATCAGGTCAGCCCTTACCTGGGTGACGAAGCTGCGCAGAGCCCGCATGCTTGCGGGCGTCAGGAAGAGGTTGGCGAGAAGAATGGCGATCGAGACGAGGGAGGCGAGCGCGAGAAGAGGGGCACCGATACGCCAGACCGGCGCTCCCGACGCCGTTATCACGATCAGCTCGCTGTCGCCGTTCATTCGGTCGAGCGTGTAGAGCGCGGCCATCAGCATGGCATTGGGGGCGATGAGCGCCATCAGGCTCGGCAGGCTGAGCATAGTCATCTGAAAGAACAGCACGATTCCCTGACCCTGCGAGGTGATCAGGTTCAATTCTTTCAAGGCTGTAGCCAGCCAGACGACGATCGTCAGCGTCAGCAGGATGACGAGGAATGCATTGGTCACCTGCCGAAACATGTATCGGCCGAAGAGCATCATGGCCGTTGTGCAAATTCCCCGAATGGCCCCCTTGGCGATGCTCCCTGAAGCGTCGCCAACCCCCTGGTGGCAAAGATGATTCCCATCAGGCTAAGATGGCGGAATTTCGGCGTTTTTGGAATGGCTTGCTTTCCCCCAAGACAGGATTTACCTAAGTCCGCTGTTATTTCCTGCCGCTGTTGCAAGACTGCACCAGTCAGCGCTTTCGGCTCGCGCCGGGCGCGCTGTCCCGATTGATGCCCGAAGCCCTACGGCAGAGGCAGCGATGGAGTTCGTTGTGAGCGATCAGACCGCCTTGTCCTTTGCCAGCAAGACCGCACCGGCCGACGGCGTGGTCGTGGTTTTCGCCGAAGAGGGGCCGAAGCTTACGCCAACGGCCCAAGACCTCGACAAGAAGTCGAAGGGTTTGCTGTCGAGAGCGGCCGAGATCACTGGGTTCAAGGGCAAGAAGGAGCAGACGGTCGATCTCCTCGCGCCGCAGGGGCTCAAATTCGCGCGACTCGTTCTCGTGGGCCTGGACAAGACAAGCGCCTACAGCCCGGAGGACTGGCTCAATCTCGGCGGCGCGGTGAGGGGCATGCTCAGCGGCAAGGAGGCGCCGGCCGCGCACATCTTCCTGGAAACGGCGGGGGGTGCT
>Ga0209521_10004384_pt1 | contig 11243 bp, 10 predicted proteins | sample Rifsed19ft4_FD_184016 | JGI IMG/M metagenome (GOLD analysis project Ga0209521, IMG submission 184016) | Soil microbial communities from Rifle, Colorado, USA - sediment 19ft 4 (version 2) | ecosystem: Environmental > Terrestrial > Deep subsurface > Rock core/Sediment | place: Rifle, Colorado... | reverse complement strand
CCGGCGGGAAGTGGCAGGACTCCGTCCTCGCGTTCATGAACGCGGTCGCGGACCAGCATCGGATGCCGATGGATCCTTCGAAGATGGTCGTGTCGATCGACGACTTCCGCTCGACGTGGCCCGCGTGCGTGGCGGTGAAGGCGGCGGAGGCCCAGGGGACTCCTGCGGGGCGGCGCTATCTCCGCAGGCTGCGGGAGGCGGCCCTCACGGAGGGCCGAAGGATACACCGCCGCGAGGTCCAACTCGAGGCAGCATTCGAGGCGAAGCTCGACACGAACGCGTTCGCCCTCGCGCTCGACGACGATTCCGCGGACCGCGCGTTCCGGAAAGACCTCGAGGAATGTCGCACCCTCGGGATCACGGGATTCCCGACGTTTGAAGTCCAGAAGGGATTCGTCTCCCTCCGGGTGGAGGGGTGGCAGCCCTGGGAGGCGTTCGACGAGGCGATCCACAAGGTCGATCCGAATCTCCAGCCCCGTCCGTTCGAACCAGGCGCGGAGAACGTTCGGGAAGTGATGATGCGATACGGACGCTGCGCGACGCGGGAGATCGGGGCGATCTTCGGCCTATCCGACGACGAGACGGAAATCCTCCTCGAAAACCTCGAGTCCGAGGCGGTCGTCTGGAGGCGTGAGGTCGGTCGGGGTCTCTTCTGGGACCTCCCGTGATCGACGGCTTATTCCGGGCCAAGGGCACCGTGGAGTCGATGCCGCAGGCGGGCGACGCTCGCGAGGAGACCCTCCGCCTGCGCGACCGTGAGGAGATGGAGCGTCGCGCGGAGGAGATGGTCCGTCCTCTCCCACTCACGGAGCAACGCTGACTGCTCGGACGCGATAACGGAGAACGCGGGTCGACGCAACCGTGCTTCATCGCGAAGCTCCTCCAGAAACCCCCGCCCCGCGGGCGTAATTCGGTACGTCCTCCGCCGGGTGTCCCGGTGGAGCACGATGTATCCACGGCGCGAGAGCCATCGCAGGGCGGGATACATCGCTCCGGGACTGGGCGCATATAGCCCCCGGTGCGCCCGCAGGATGGACTGAATGATCCCGTATCCGTGGAGCGGTCCCCCCTGAAGCACCTCGAGGATTAGCATCCGGACGAAATCGCGCGGAATCTTTCGTCGTGGGGGCATAATATGTCGATATATCGAGATATATTATATTGTTTTATCTGCCCGCGTGACACCGAAGCATATATACCACATGAAGTCGCGTAGTAACGCGAGGTGAACCATGACGAAAGTGAAGAAACGCTCCGGCGAGATGCAAGACTTGGATCGTGCGAAGTTGGAGGCATCGATTCGACGTGCGGGGGCGACGGAAGAGATCGCAAAGAAAGTCGTTTCCCGCGTCCAGCCCATGGACGGGATCCCGACAGATGAACTCCGCAAGCTTGTCGCGGAGGAGCTGCGGAAGGAGGAGCCAAATCTCGCGGAGTCGTACCTGATGACGGTCCGGCTTCCTGCGAAGGCCCACCCGGAGGTCGTGACGGGCGTGGCCCGCGTCCCTCAGAGGTTGCCGCGCGTGCCCGAGATCCCGCACTCCATGCTAGCGCGGGTCGTGTACGGCGACAAGCTCACGGAGGTCCGGGTCGAACCCGTGCTCCAGGTTCGAGAAATCTGGCTGAACCGGGGAGACCTTGAGAGCCTCGGTGCCCGTGAAGGCGCCCGCGTTGCAGTCCGGTTTCAGCGGGCGAACCGCGGGCCGACGGGCGGGGGTCCGATGCCTCCGACCATTCGCCAAGGGATGAACCCGCAGCCGTCGATCGCACCGCCGAAGGCTGAATAGGCGGGCCGCACGTTAACGCCTCGGCGCCTATGGGCGTGCGGGGTGCCCTTTCTTCTCTCCTTTTCGGACACCCGATGTCCTCCGCTTTTCAGGAACGCTGATTCCGAGAACCTCTACGAGGAACGCGTAGACGTCTGCGTTCTCCTCAATCAAGAACTTCGTCGGCCGGCCCATCCCATGGCCCGCCTTCGTCTGTATCCGGATGAGGACCGGTGCGTCCCCCTCCTGCGCGGCCTGGAGCCGCGCGGCGAACTTAAACGAGTGTCCGGGGACGACGCGGTCGTCGTGGTCCGACGTCGTAAGGAGCGTCGCGGGGTACTTCGTGCCGTCCTTGAGGTTGTGGTACGGTGAGTACGCGTAGAGGGTCTTGAAATCCTCCGGGTCGTCCGGGTTTCCGTAGTCGCTCGTCCACGCCCACCCGATCGTGAACTTGTGGAAGCGGAGCAGGTCCATCACGCCGACCCCCGGGAGGCACGCGCCGAACACGTCCGGCCTCTGCGTCATGCATGCACCAACGAGGAGCCCGCCGTTCGAGCGGCCCTGGATCGCAAGCTTCGGGGTCGATGTGATCTTCTCCTTGACGAGCCACTCCGCGCACGCGATGAAGTCGTCGAACGTGTTCTGCTTGTTCTTCAGCATCCCCGCCTTGTGCCACTCCTCGCCATACTCCGCGCCGCCGCGGAGATTCGCGAACGCAAGGACCCCGCCCATCTCGAACCACGCGAGGCGGGAGACGTCGAAGAGGGGCGTGAGGGCGATGTTGAACCCGCCATAGCCGTACAGGATCGTCGGGTTCGTCCCATCCCTCCGAAGCCCCTTCCGATGGACGAGGAACATCGGGACCCGCGTCCCGTCCTTGCTCGTCACGAAGACCTGGCGGGTCACGTACGGGCGGAAGTCGAACTTGATCGAGGGGCGGAACAGCGTCTCCGTCCTGCCGGTCTTGAAGTCGAACCGGTACACGGTGAGGGGATGCACGAAGGAGTGGAACGCGTAGAACAGGTTGTCGTCCTCCCGCTCGCCGTTGAACCCGCGGTTCGGGAGCGCGTCGTAGATCGAGCCGAGCGTGGGGAGCGGGATCGCTCCGAGGACGTTCCCCGGGCGGTCGAATCGCTGGATCACGTGATGGGCGTCGTGGAGGTAGACCGCGACGAACTCATTGTGGACCATCTTCACGCCCTCGAGCGTGTCCCTCGACTCCGGAATCACGGTCTTCCAGCGGGACCGGTCCGGGCGGGTCACGTCGACGGCGACGAGCCGGCCTCTCGGAGCGTCGAGGTCCGTTCGAAAGTAGAACATGGGACCGTCGTTCCCGACGAAGTGGTACGCGGCCTCGAGATCGGAGATGAGCTCGACGACGGGTCCGTCCGCCCGGTGGTCCTTGTAGAACAGCCGGTTCCGGGAGTCCGTGCCCTGCCAGACGTGGAGAACGAGATATCGGCCGTCGTCGCTCACGATCGGCGCAAAACCCCACTCCTTCTGGTCCGGCCGGTCGTAGACAAGGACGTCCTTCTTCTGCGGCGTCCGGAGGCCGTGGAAGAAAAGCTTCTGGAAGACGTTCACCCCCGCGTACATCTTGCCTTCCTCGGGCGGGCTGTACCCGCCGTAGTAGAAACCGGAGCCGTCCGGAAGCCATTCCGCGTTCGTGAACTTGCTCCACTCGATCACGTCGGGCAGGTCCGTACCCGTCCGCACCTCGCGGACCCGCCACGTGAGCCAGTCCGAGCCGGACGTACTCGTCGCGTACGCGAGCCAGCGGCCGTCCTTCGAGACGGACCAGCCCGTGACGGAGATCGTGCCATCCGGCGAGAGAGTGTTCGGATCGAGGAGGGGGCGGGCCTTCCCGCCGATCCTGTTCATCACATACAGGACGTCCTGATTCTGGAGACCGGTGTTCCGGAGCTGGAAGTACCGGCCGCCCTTCTTCAGCGGCGCCCATCGCTTCGAGGAGTCCCAAAGGTCCGTGAGGCGCTTGCGAATTCGATCCCGGGCGGGGATGGCCCCGAGGAACGAGAATGTGACCTTGTTCTGCCCCTCGATCCAGTCCCGGGTCTCCTGGGAGTCCGTGTTCTCGAGCCACCGGTACGGATCCGGGACGCGCCTCCCGTGGTATTCGTCCGTCACGGGTACGGACTTCGCACGCGGATAGGCCCGTTTCATCCGAGAACCTGGAGCGCAAGGAATTGCCCCCGGGCTTTCCATTTTTCGCTTGGGGCGATCGAGGGTCCCGAGGCACGGGTTCGCCGAGTCTCCGATAACGAGATGGTCGGCGAAGGAATGCTGTCGGGAGGCCGACTCCATGGTCACGAAGGTCGCTCAGGTTTCGGGGCTCGTGAAGAGGGGGATCGAGAATCCGGACTCCGCGTTCCCCGAGATCCGGAAGATGGCGGCGGACGCGGACTGGGAGGTGCGGGAGGTCGCGGCGACCGCGTTGGTCGAGACCAGCAAGAAACGAGCGGACGAGGTCGTCCGGGAGATGATTCGGTGGGCGAAGGACCGGGATCCGAACGTCCGTCGCACATCGAGCGAGGGACCCCGGGACGTGGCCCGTCGAGATCCAAAGAAGGTCCTGCCGGTCATCGAGGCGCTGAAGGCGGACGAGAACCTGTACGTGAAGAAGTCCGTCGCGAACGTCTTGAGGAACGCGGCCAGAAAGTATCCGGAGGTGGTTTTGGACGTTTGCAGGCGTTGGGCCCGCGCGGGCAATCCGAACACGAGCTGGATTGTGAAGGACGGGCTGCGGAAGCTGAAGGAGAGTCATCCCAAGGAAGTGAAAGAGATCCTCGATCTCGCAGACTTCTAAACCCCCTTGACCACCCGGATCGTCGGGGCGCAGGGCTCTGCTCCCTCGAGTGCCTTCCGGCAGCATTATGCCGTTGGGGGTCCTCCGACACTTAAGGATGCAGGTGCACGAATTGAGATTCGGAATGTCGGTCCTTTTGGTTCTCGGGCTCATCGTCGTCTCCGGGTCGCTTCCCGCGGCGGCCGCCGAAGGCGACTACCTTGTGCCGGCCTGGATCCGGACCCTCGGCGGGGCGGGGAACGACCAGGGGTGGGGAATCGACATCGGCCCGGATGGCGAGGTGTACGTCGCGGGCTTCGTGCTCGGTCAGGGTCTCGACATTTACGTCGCGAGGCTCGATCCTTCGGGGAATCCCGTGTGGATCACACAGCGGATGCGGCCGTTCGACCAGAAGGCGTTCGAGGTCCGGTATGCGGACGGGTTCGTGTATCTCGGCGGCGTCGCCGCGCGGTCCGGGTCCCCGACGTCCCAGGACATGTTCCTCTCGAAGCTCTGGTCCGAGAACGGCACGGCAGTCTGGGAGACGACGTGGAACGGACCTGCGGATCAATACGACGAGATCGACGGGATCGCCGTGGAGGACGGGCTCGTGTTCGTCTCCGGCTGGGCGGACGTCCCGCTCGACTACTCTGAAGGGGACCTCGCAATCCTCGCGTTCACACTCGACGGGGCATACGTCCGCCACACCCTCTGGGGCGGTTCCGGGCGGGAGGAGGCCAACGGGGCCCTCGTGTCCGACGGCCTGACCCTGTACGTCGGCGGGATCGTCGACGGCGTGAACCTGTTCGCAGGCGGGGACGCCGTCGTCGTCGCGTTCAACCGGACGACGTTCGCGGAGGTGTGGAACACCACGTGGGGCGGGGCTGCCGTGGACGACGCCTACGGGCTCGCGATCCACGCGGACCGACTGTACGCGACGGGCCTCACGACGAGCTTTGGCGGGGACCGGATCTTTCTCCTCACGCTCGACACGGACGGGACCCTCTTACGTAACGAGACGTGGGGCGGCGCCGGCGCGGAGGTTGCTCGGGCCGTTGGCGTGTCACCGAACGGGAGCGCGGTGTACGTCGCCGGGAGGACTTCGTCGTACGGGAACGGAAGCTTCGACGTCGTCCTGCTCGAGTTCGACGGGACCGGGGCGTACAAATCGTACCGGACGTGGGGCGGTTCGGCGAGCGATGTCTCCCATGGGATCATCGTCACCTCCGATTCCATCTTTCTTGCAGGGGAGACCGGGGGCCAAGGCTACGGCGGGACGGACCTATTCGCGATGAAAGTGGGACCGGGGGGCTCGTCAGGACCCACGACACCGCCCTCACCGCCGCCAAACGTTCTCGCCGGCGTAGTGATTGTGGTCATCGCTGTCGGGTTCGTTGGCGTCCTCATCCTGGTCGTTCGATCCCGCCGACGCAGGACACCGCCGCCCGTGGGGCCCTCTTCTTCGAGATGAACCGGCGGACCATCGCGAGACGGCCGGTGCCTCGGAATCTTCTCCCGGACGGGGCATCGATGCGCACGCCACGGATGGAGTCGCCCTGGGCCGCGTCCCGCACGCGAAGCCTTAAGCCCGTGAAATCCTGGGGCCTCGGATGCAAGACAAAGCTCCGTTCGACCGCTTCGGCCTCGACCCCGCCCTTGTGCGGGCCGTCCGTGCTCTCGGGTACGAGGCCCCGACGCCGATCCAACGGGAGGCGATCCCGCCGATCCTCGCGAGCCACGACGTGATCGGGACCGCCCAGACAGGCTCCGGCAAGACGGCCGCCTTTCTCCTCCCGATCCTCCAGCGGCTCATGCACAAGGCGCCGGGCAGGACCCGCGCCCTCGTGCTCTCCCCGACGCGGGAGCTCGCGGCCCAGACCGACGCGGCTTTCCGCGGGTTCGCGAAGGGCACCCGTCTCCGCGCCCACGCCGTGTACGGGGGCGTCGGGATGGCTCCCCAGGAGCACGCCCTCCGGGGCGGCGTCGACGTCGTCGTCGCGACGCCCGGGCGCCTCCTCGACCACATGGGCCGGCGGAACGTCGACTTTCGTGGTCTCGAGGTCCTCGTCCTCGACGAGGCGGACCGGATGCTCGATATGGGCTTCCTCCCGGATGTGCGCCGGATCGTCGATGCCCTTCCGCGGGAGCGGCAGACCCTCCTCTTCGCCGCGACGATGCCCCCGGAGATCGAGCAGCTCTCCCGGAGCATCATGCGGGACCCGGTCCGGATCTCCGTGTCGCCGCCCTACCGGCCCCCGCCGACGATCCGCCACGAGATCTACCCGGTGCCGCAGCACCTGAAGACGGCCCTCCTCGTCCGTCTCCTGGGGCGGGAGGACATGATGTCCGTCCTCGTGTTCGTCCGGACGAAGCGGCGGGCGGACCGCGTGGCCCGCCAGGTCGCGCAGGACGGGTTCCCCGTCGCGCGGATCCATGGGGACCGGAGCCAGAGTCAGCGGGAGATGGCCCTCGAAGGGTTCCGGAGCGGTCGGCATCAGATCCTCGTCGCCACGGACGTCGCGGCCCGGGGCCTCGACGTGGAGGGCATCACGCACGTGATTAACTACGACGTACCCCCCGTCCCCACGGACTACGTCCACCGCGTCGGCCGGACGGCCCGAATGGAGGCCGCCGGCGAGGCGATCACCTTCGTCGCGCCGGAGGAGGAGGGAGACGTCCGCGGGATCGAGAGGGCCCTCGGCCGGTCGATCCCCCGGGTCACCCTGCCGGATTTCAACTACCGAGCGCCACCGCCTCCGAGGGTGCGAGGGCACGAGGGCGCGCAGCGCGGGAGACCCCTGCAGAGAGGACGAAGGGACGAACGTCGGCGGCATCGACCCCCACGGCGATAGGGTCTTATCCACGCGGAACAGGATGGCAGGCGAATGACGACGGTCCTTCTGCAGACGACAATGGGCGATGTGAGGATTGAGCTCTTCGAGGACACGATGCCCGTTACCGCGGGGAATTTCCGGAAGCTCGTCGAAAAGCGGTTCTACGACGGGACGATTTTCCACCGGGTGATCGCAGGCTTCATGGTCCAAGGAGGGGATCCCGAGGGCACGGGGATGGGCGGTCCCGGGTACGCGATCCGGGACGAGTTCACCGCGAACAACCGGAACGCGCGTGGGACGATCTCGATGGCGAACGCGGGTCCGAACACCGGCGGAAGCCAGTTCTTCATCAACGTCGCGGACAACCACCGGCTGGACCCGAAGCACCCCGTGTTTGGGCGTGTCGTGGGCGGGATCGAGGTCGTCGACGCGATCAGCCGGACGCCGACGGACGGAAAGGACCGCCCGCGGACGACCGTCACGATCCGGAAGGCGAGTCTCCTCGAGTGAGCCGAATCTCCGGACTCATTCCCGCGAAACCGCCATGACGTTCGAGGCGCTCGACCTCGGCCGAGCGGGCCTCTGCAGTGGACCGATAGAGAGCCTTAATCCTCGTTGGCGCGGTCCCGTTGGCCGTGCCGCACATCGATGTCATCCGGAGCGCTGATCTTCGGTCGGGAGAGTCGACGCAGGGAATTGTCCGTGACACGGCGTTCGAGGGGCGAGGATTCACGGTCGCCCGATCCCGGGTCGCGGGAGGAGCGACGTCGGCCTGGCATCACCACGGGGAGCGGGACCTCTACGGCTTCCTGGTCCTCGGCCGACTCCGATTGGAGTACGGCCCGGAGGGAAGGCTGGCAGTGGAACTCGATCCAGGAGACTTCTTCCATATCCCGCGTCGCCTGGTGCATCGCGACGTGAACCCGAGGAAAGACCAGGAGGCGGTGGTCGTCAATGTTTTGGCGGGAGAGGGAGCCGCCGTGGTCAATGTTGAGGGTCCCGAAGACTAGCGGGGTCGACGGAGGTGTGGCGCGAGGCCTTTGACGACGTCCCCCATGCCGGGCCGCGTAACGAGGATCGGAGGCTCTTCCCTAAAGGCGAAAGATCACCTCCCAACGGCGTCGCTCCACTAGACGCAGGAAAGGCTTATGGGGTCGTGGCCTCCTCGATTCAGCCCGCGGTGTGATGTCGCTCCCGGTCCTCAGGATGCTTGCATGTGCTCCGGTGACTCTCGTCCTCTTGCTCGCTGTCTGGGCAAGCCCATCAGCCGGAGACTTTCCTTCGGGCACGCTCGCTGCCCACGGTCCGATTTTCATTGATGGCAATGCCGACCTGACAGCGAACAACGGGGTGACCGGTGGGTTCGGCACCGCCCTCGACCCGTACGTCATCGAGGGCTGGGACATCAACGCCTCGCAGCGAATCGGCCTCGTCATCCAGAACACGGATGCTCATGTCGTGGTTCGCAACGTCACGGTCCACTTCGGAGGCATCGCTGAGATCGGCATGCGATTGTACAACGTCAAGAACATGGCCTTGGATCGGGTTCGTTCCGTCCAGAACAGCGTGGGGATCGAGGCGGCCGCCGTCGACGGGGGATTGACGATTGAAAATAGCTATTTCGAGGGAAACGGCATCGGAATCCGGCTCTGGGGAACGACAGGGATCGTCGTTCGGAATAACAGGTTCGTGGGCGACGGGATCGCCTTCATCGGGAACGCCTCGGCCCACTTCGCGAGTCACGATGTCGCCGGCAACATGGTGAATGGCCGTCCGCTCCTCTACTTTGCGCATTGCGCGGACGTGACCATCGACGCAGTGACCGTGGGGCAGCTCGTCGTGGCCGATTGCTCGAGAGTTTCGATATCTCGACTCCTCGTTTCCGACACGGACGTCGGCATCGTCCTTGCCTTCGCGAACGACGTGGCCCTTCGACAGAACACAGTGACGGGGACACGGGGCGTGTCCGGGACCGATGTGGGAATCGGCGCCTCTTTCGTCCGGAACGTGACCATAGAGAACAACGTCATCTCCGACGTCGATTATGGGATCTACTTCGACGGACCCAGTGTTTTGGTCGCGCTGCGTCAAAACGAGTTCACCGGGAACACGCGCGGCGTGTACGGATGGCTGTCCGACTTCCGCATCGAGCGGAACGTGCTGACGGGCAACTGGAAGGGTCTCGAACTCGTTGCACCTTCGCAAGGTCTCGTCTCGAGAAACACGGCCCTAGACAATGAGTACGGCATCGATCTTGGATGGGGCCACGACGTGATCGTCGCCGACAACCAAGCCCGGGGCAACGGAAAGGCCGTCTCCCTCCTTCTCGCCGCGAACGTCACCGTGGTGTACAACAACCTGACCGCGGGTCACGGATATGGCATCTTGGCAACGGAATCCGAGAATGTGACGGTGGCCGGAAACGAGATCCGGGACAATCCGTACGGCGTGTATCTCTCGGGGGCTCGCCGGAGTTGGATCTATCACAACAATTTCATCAGGAACGAGGTCCAAGCGGTCGACAAAGTGGGAGGGAACCACTGGGACGCGGGGTACCCGGGGGGTGGAAATTACTGGTCGAATTACACCGGAACGGACCGTTGTCGTGGACCGCGGCAAGACGCTTGCCCGGATCCGGACGGAATCGGTGACGTTCCGGTCCAGATCGTCAATCGGACGCAAGATCGGTACCCCTTGATGGACGCCCAACCGTTGCCCGAGGGAGTTACTCCGCTCATCGCCCACAGCGCCCCCTCGGTCCTGGCTCCGGGAGACGTGGCGACGATTGATGTGTTCGTGGCAAGCCCCCGAGGCGTCGACCGCGTGTTCTTGCACTACCGAGAGATCGGTCAAGATGCGTTCGAAACGGTCGAACTCGCATACCTAGGGGGCAGCCACTACGGGGGAACAATCACGGCACCGGGCCACGTTGGAGTTATCGAGTATTACATCGAGGTCCGTGACCGAGAGGGGAACGTTACCCTCTCTCCCCTGACCGGGAAGTTCCGTATCCTTGTGGAGTACACGTCCGCCTCGAACCTCCCTCTCCTCGTCGCGGGTGTCCTCGCCGCCTCCGGCGGTGCGATTGCGGCAGGGTGTTTTCTCTTGAAAGTCCGACGGAGAAAACGTCCTGCGAAAATTCCGTCTGAGAAGAAACTCTAAGGCCTTTCGGAGAAAACGAAGCGACTGTTTCGACCGCTCCCTAATATCCGTCGAGGTCTACTCCCCGATCATGGTCGCACGAACGCGTCGAGCCCGCGTGACAGGGATCGGAGGCATCTTCTTCAAGGCGAAGGATCCGAAGGCACTGGTCCAATGGTACCGTCGTCATTTGGGGATCCACATCGAGGACACGGTGGCTCTCTTCACCTGGCGGAGCGGGAGGGATGGCAAGCGCAAAGGGCACACGGTCTGGTCGATCTTCCCTGAGGACACACCGTACTTCGGCGAGGGCGGAGCGCCTTTCATGATCAATTACCGCGTGAAGGATCTCGACGGCGTGCTCGCGGCCCTCCGTGACGAAGGAGTCAAGGCCGATCGGAGGGTCGAGGACACCGAGTACGGTCGCTTCGGGTGGATCACGGACCCGGAGGGGAATCGAATCGAGCTCTGGGAGCCGCCGAAGGTGTACCGCGCGCCCAAGAGGGCCATGCCGATGGAGTAAGTGACGATCGATCGGAAAAGGCGGGCTTCGCAACCGCCCTGATTCCGCCCCTGATTCCGCGTATCAATGCAGCCTCAAGTGGCTCGCGATCGCGGACCTCCACAGCACGGTCTCTCGCCCTCCGCCTCGAGCCCGAAGACCCCGCCAGAGTGAGACGGTTTCATCCCGCGAGGACC
>Ga0209521_10004381_pt1 | contig 11247 bp, 8 predicted proteins | sample Rifsed19ft4_FD_184016 | JGI IMG/M metagenome (GOLD analysis project Ga0209521, IMG submission 184016) | Soil microbial communities from Rifle, Colorado, USA - sediment 19ft 4 (version 2) | ecosystem: Environmental > Terrestrial > Deep subsurface > Rock core/Sediment | place: Rifle, Colorado... | reverse complement strand
GGTTTTCCCTAAAATGGGCTGGAAGAAACCTGTGGCAGTTCACCATCACGTATTAATGGGCATCGCCGAACCAGTCAAGCTGGAAACGAAAGATAAGCTGGAGCAAGTCGTGGCGAGCAAGATGAGCAAGTCCAAGCCGTGGACAGCAGTGTTCATTCACGACTCGCGGGAAGAGATTAGGGATAAACTGCGGAAGGCATGGTGCCCTGAAAGACAGGCGGAGATGAATCCTATTTTGGAAATAGCGAAACATGTCGTTTTCCATGAGAGCGCTGTTTTCACGATTGAGCGCCCCGCCAAGTTCGGCGGCCAAGTCACGTTTGAAAGCTACGAGCAGCTTGAAAAAGCCTACACAGAAGGCGCATTGCACCCGATGGACCCGGTCGATCGCGACCTCGACGGCTATTTCTTCTATGCCTTCCGCTATGCCGCTGGATGCGCGTTGCAGCGGGCGGCGATGTTGCAGACGCGCTGCCGGCTGGTTGTCGTTTCCGACGATCGCGAGCCGGACACTTTCGCCGGCGCCAACCGCGTGATCGCCGATTGGCGCGCGCAAGACCGCCCGTTCGACCTCATTCCCTATCCGCACCCCCGCTCCAAGCGGCCGGCACGCGAAAGAGCGGGAAATGCCTTCCGCCCCGTCGTGTTCCTGTGGGACGCGGCGCCCGACGGCAAAGACGGAAAAGCCGCGCTCGACAAGCTCTGCAAGCCGGCCGGCAAGGGCCTCAAGCGCATCGACCGCACCCATCGCGACGGCAGATGCGGCCTCTGCCTGATCGCCGGCTCGACCGAGGAGGCGTTAAAGACCGGATTGGCCGTGGCGGAAGCAGCCCGGGCGGCGAAGCTTCAGGTCAGGATCATCTGCGATTTCGGTCTCGTGCTCGGCGGCGACCTCGAGCCCGACAAGAAGCTGATCGCGCGCCTTCAATCGGCCGACGATCTGCCGGGGCTACCGCTCGATTGCGTGCTGGCGACGGAGTCTTACGCGGCGCAAGCCAAGTTCGATCTCGGCGAGAAAATCCTGCTCGTGCCAGTGGGACGGGCTGAAATCATGCTGGCGGCGGACGACAGCGAGCGCCAGGCGATCCGCAGCCGGCCCTCGCTGCCGATCTATACAGCCGGGCCGGCCCATGTTGCGAAAATTTAAGCCGGCAGGCACGCTCCGCCGGCCTTGACGGCGCTATACTTGCCTCATCCTATCGCAGACCGCTAGCGCTCCTCGAAGTTCGCGTCCCCCATGTCCATCACGATCAAACATCTCGACGGCCCGCTCAAAGGCGATCCTCTCAAAGGCGAGCAGGATTTCGACGACAACACGAGCACGATCCTCGTCGGCCGCGCGGCGGAGGCGCAGGTCGCTTATCCAGAGGAGTGCATCGAGGTCAACGGCGAGCACCTGATCCTCAACCGGAACGAGGCCGGCCGGTACACGATGGAGCTGTGCGGATCGGGCGACGTCGCGGTCGACGGCAGGCCGGCCGAAACCGGCATGCCGGTGACGTCGGGAAGCATCGTCACGGTGGGCGAGGGCGGTCCGCGTTTCGAGGTCATCCTGCCCGGCGTCACGATCAGACATCTCGACGGGCCGCTCAAAGGCCAGCACCAGTATTTCCCCGACGGCGTCGAGACCATCACGTTCGGGCGCCCTCCGGAAGAGACCGATGTCGCCTACCCGGAGGATTACACGAAGGTCGGGCGTTTTCATTTCAGCCTGAGCAAGAGGCGCCTTGGCGAGCAAGGCGGGAACAAGAGCAAGCGCGGCGCTTATTACGTCCAGGACGTTACGCCGGACCACTACGTCGAAATCGGCGGAGTTGCTGCGGACAACGGCGTGGCCGTGACTTCGGGGAGCGAGTTCCGGCTGGGAGATGACGACGGTCCGACGTTCGGGGTCACAATCGCGCAGCCAAAGTCCGCGGGGACCAAGACGGACAAGGGCAAGGTGGTGAAACCGGTCCGCCAGGAAGTGAAGGATGCCAGCAAGAAGCTGGAGGAGACCAGAAGGCGGGGCGCCTATGCGCTTGCGGCGCTGGCAGGCGTGCTTCTCGCCGTCGTCTCATGGGCCACCTACCGGGATGTGCGGCACGCGCAGGAGCTCGCACAGCTCACGCAGGACATGACGGTCGCCAAAAACCGAATAGGCGAGCTCGCCGAGAAGGACATCCCTGAGGCGGCGCAGACGGCGCTACAGAACGCCGTCTACCTCGTCGCCAAGAAGGAGGGCACGGCGCAAGCGACGGCGTGGGCCTTTGCACCGGACAAGCTGGCGACCAACGCCCACGTCACAGAGGCGCTAAAGGGCCGGGAAAACCAGTTCATCCTCATCGGGCCCAACAAGGAGAGTATCAAAATCAAATCCGTGCAGTCGCATCCGGGCTATCTCGGTTTCAAGAATTACAAGACGACGCAAGGCAAGTTGAGCTGGGGCGAGTTCACGCCGCTGAACGTGATCAACGAGTACGATGTCGGCATCATTGAGATCGATCCTTCGACGCCGCTTCCGGTCGATCCCGCCACCGGAAAGCCCGCCATGCTCGAGCTTGCCTCGGAGGCCGAGCTGAAGGAACTCAAGGCAGGCGCGGCGGTCGCTTATGCGGGCTTTCCCACCGAAAATACCGCCGGGGCCAGTGTCGCGATCGACGCTCCGCCAACGCTTCAATTCGGCAATATCACCGCCTTGACCGACGTCTTCATGTGCCGTGCCGCGGCGGACGATCAGCTGTTGATCCAGCACAGCGCCCCGGTCACCGGCGGCGTGAGCGGAAGCCCGCTCATCGACAAGAGCGGCAAGGTCATCGGCATCGTGAACGGCGGCAACACCGCTAACGTCTTGAAGGATGATGGCACGGCGAAGGATGAGAAGAATGCCGAGGGTTTGAAGAAAGAGGCGTTTCGCCTGCCGAGCGCCGTCCTCATCAATTTCGCGCAACGCGTCGATCTGTTGAAAGATCTGGCAAGCGGTGCGGCCGACCCGCAGCTGAACGAGGAGAAGGCTTATTGGCAGGAGGCCGCGGACAAATTCGACATCCACAGCTATTTCGAGAGCGCCGCCGAAGATTTCACGGCGCTCGCCGCGCAGATCTACGGCGTCAGCGATGGCAAGGAACAGGAAATCGGCAAAGCCACGCTTGTACCGCGCCAGACCGGGGTGACATCGTTCGTATCAAAGACCTACAGCTTCGAGTTGGAGCCCGGTCATGTCTATGGGTTCATGGCCGACGGCAAGAGCGGCGTTTTCCTCGGCCTCAACGTAAAGAAAAAGGGCAGCGCCGAATTTCTCAGAGACGAGCAAGACCCGAAAAAAACCAGCGAGCCCGAGCTTGCCCCGACGGTATTGGTGACGGTCAAGGAGCCGACTCCCATCGACATCGATGTGTGGAGCTCGACCCCATTGCCGGCCGATTATGTGCTGCGCGTGTATACCTGGGTTAAACCTGCTGCCGACGCTGCCGCCTCCGCCGCGCCCCAGCAATAGGCAATGCCGAGAAATCAATGAGGGTCAGGCCTTCAGGGTCCGACAGCAATCCTCGAGCGCGGCTTTGACGGTATCGAGCGCGGGCCGCTTTCCAGGCTCGGTCTCGAGCATTTGACCGACGACCTTGGCAAGCGGCTTCGGCATCGCGTTGCTGCGGTCGCCACCGCCCCAGACCTCGCCGATCATCTTGCCGAGCGAATAGATGTCGGCGCTGCCGTCGACCCTTTCGCCGCGCGCCTGCTCGGGCGCCATGTAGCTCGCGCTTCCATAATGTTTGAGCGTGTCAGGCTGCCCAGCCAGCAAGGCAATGCCGAAATCGACGAGCACAGCCTCGTCACGGCGCCCCCCGCGGCGGACCATGACGTTGTCGGGCTTGAGATCGCGATGCACGATGTGGTTGGCATGGAGCGTGGTCAGCACGTCGGCGACGTCGATCAATAGGGGCAGCAGCTTGGCAGGGGAGGGCTCCGGCGCGTAGAGCTTGGTGAGGCTGGCGCCCTTGATGAGGTCCTGCACGATATAAAGCGTGCCGTCGGGATCGCTCAGGAGACCGCGGACCTTGGCAATCCCCAAATTGTCCGGCAGCGTCACCGCGACCGCATATTCGTTGCGCACCGAGGCGATGATCTCCTCGCGCTTCTGCTTGCTGTGGGTGGCGAGGCTCACCTCCTTCACCGCCACCTCCTGTCCGTCGCGCAAGTCGATGGCGCGATAGACCTTGCCCCCGCCCCCCTCGCCGAGAAGCTCGACGCGGATAAGCTGGCGGCCGATCGACCACTCGCCGCCAATGGCGTCGAGGTCGCGCGTATCCTTCAGCACCGTATCGAGATGCTTGGCGCCCTCGCCCTCGAGCATTTCGCTGCGAATGCGCTGAGCAAGATCGGGAAGGCCGGCCTTGACGGCGTCGCGCAAGGCATCGGCGAGCAGCCCTCCCGCTTCGGCAGCCTGCCCGGTCGCGAACAGGACGCGCGCCGCCATCATGCGCAAATTGGCGGCGCGAACGGTGAGCGAGGGATCGGCATATTTCTTGGCGAGGCGCTTGAGGTCCTCGATGGCCGTCCAATCTTCCTGCGCCAGCTTCAGCTCGGCCTCGGCCTCCCGGTATTCGTCGTGCTCGAACCGGTTCTGGTCCTCCGACAGAAGCTCGCGGGCACGGCCAAGGCCGGCGGCGGCGGCAGCGAAGTCCTTCAATCCGGCATGTGCCCTTGCCTCTTCGAGAAAGGTCAGGAAGATCAAGCGCCGATTCTTGTCTGGCTCATCCTTCGTTTCCGGCTTCGCCAGGTCCGCCGCCAAGCTTGCCGTCAGCCCCAGCGCCTCCGCGTGCGTCCCCAGCCGGTTCAGCGCCTGGGCAAGGTTGATCCTGACACGGAAGACCTCGTGCGGCGGCAAGCCGCTCGACGCGTTGTTCGCGATAAGGCGAAAAAGCGTCGCCGCCTCGTCGAACCGGCGCGCTTCCAGCTCGATGCGGCCGGCTTCGCTCAAGGCCAACGCCGTGGCGGCCTTATCGTTATGGAGATAGGCAACCGCCACGGCGCGGAGCAGTGCGAGCGCCCCGTCGCGATCCTCGCCCCGCCAGGAGTGGACCACGGCGATCTCGCGACCGGCCTGCACGATCTCGGCGAGGTTCTGTTGCGCGATGGCCTTCTGCCGCGCTTGGTGCAGGAAGGCGAGCGCCTTCTTGGGATCCTTCAGCCGGTTGAACACGATTCCCCGCAAGCGCAGCACGCGCGGGCGAAGGGGCGAGTCGTCTGGAATTGCCTCCGTCAAGTCGCGCAGCTCAGGCGCCAGCTCCTTGGGAGAGTGACGGCGATTGACCTTGTCTTCGATAGAATCGAGGGAGGCTCGCAGATCGGTTTCCATTTCAGTGGGCATCGCCCTATCCCGCGGCAAAGCCGGCCGTCGCAGCGCCAACCTCAAGAAAGTTTAATGTACAGGGTTGGCGGCCATAGATAAAATGCCGCCTAGACCACGAGCCGCAAGGTTCATCGCCATCCCCCGACAACATCCAATCCCGGTCCTGGAGACTCTCAAATGAAGCGAGCCTACGTACTTGTTTCACAGCTGCTATTGCTTGCCGGCCTGGCCGGCGGCGTGAACGGTCAGGCGCTGGGCGAGACGGATACCGAGATGATCGTTGGGGGAACCGCTGCCCCCGATGGCAAATATCCCTGGCAGGTCCGGCTCTATAGCACGATGGACGACCAAGTCGGCTTCTGCGGCGGCTCGATCATCGGCGACCGATGGATCCTGACCGCCGGCCATTGCTTGCTCGATACCGACGCGGTGATCGTGGGCTATGGCAGCAACGACCGCACCAAGACCACCAAGATCGCAAGCGAGAAAATCATCGTGCATCCGGGCTATCTCGCCGGCGAGAAAGCCGACCTGGCGCTGGTTAAGTTGAGCAAGCCGATCCCCAATGCCGCCGCGATCAGTTATGCCGACGCGGCCCAGGAACAGAGCCTGATGCCCGCCGGCGTCAAGGTCACCGTGACCGGATGGGGCGCGATCTGGGACTTCCAGGCGTTCCAGAATGCGGTCAACGTCATGGCCGGACGGAGCGCTGTTTCCGAGCGCAAGCTGCTCGATGAGGAGGAGCTGCAAGCCCCGCGCAAGCTGCATGAGGTCGACGTCGAGGTCATCGATAACGGGGAGTGCAAGACCGTCTACCAGTCGCTGCAAGTTCCAGCCTTCACCATCGGCGATACGGAAATCTGCGCCACCGGCCCGGCCGGCGGCAAGGATTCCTGCTTCGGCGACAGCGGCGGTCCGCTCGTGGTCGCCGCCGACAACGACAGGGGCTACGCCCAGGTCGGGATCGTGAGTTGGGGCCCGCAATGCGGCAATCCGCTTTATCCCGGCGTCTATACCCGCGTGTCGTCCTTCTCGAATTGGATCAAGGACAATGTGAACGGCAACTGATCGTCGTGCTTACGGGCCGGCGTTGGCTTCGGCGCCATTGCCGCTCCCACGGAGGTAAGAAATGACCAGAGTCTACGGCCCGGCCTCCCTCTTTCTCCTGGCGCTGGGGCTCTTGTGCTGGCTACAAGGGCCGGCTTCCGCCGAGGACGCGGACACCGAAATGATCGTCGGCGGCACCGTTGCCCCGGAGGGCAAGTATCCCTGGCAAGTGCGCCTTTATACGTCGATGGACGACGACAAAGGTCGCTGCGGGGGAACGATCGTCGCCGATCAATGGGTGCTGACGGCAGCCCACTGTGCCGTTGTCGACCCTGACGCCACGGCAGATGTTGTCCCGCTCGGCGCCATCGTCGTCGGCTATGGCAGTACCGACCGCACCAAGACAACCAAGATCGAGAGCGAAAAGATCGTCGTGCACCCTCTGTATCTGCAGCAGGGAATCGCGGGTAACGCCGACCTTGCGCTGATCAAGCTGAAGCGGCCGATTGCCGGCGCGAAAGCCGTCCAACTGGCCGATGCTCAACTCAACAAACAGCTCCTCACTCCAGGCGCTAAGGTCACGGTCACCGGGTGGGGCGCGCTGTGGAATCCAGAAGACCAGAGCATCATGGAAATGCTTTCGCAGCTCACCGCCGGTGCGGACTTGGACGAGAGACTGAACTATCCGCTCAAGCTCCACCAGGTCGACATCCAGGTCCTGGACAATGAGAGCTGCAGGTCGGTGTTCCAGCCCTCAAACATAAGCATTGCGGACAGCGACATTTGCGGCATGTCGCCAGCATCGAGGAAGAACTCATGCTATGGCGACAGCGGCGGCCCGCTCGTCGCTTCCCTTGGATCGAGAAAGTTTGCGCAAGTCGGTGTCGTGAGCCGAGGATGCGGCAACCAGCAACTGCCAAACATCTACACGCGAGTGTCGTCCTTCTCGGACTGGATCCATGAAACCATGGGTGCCAACTAAATGAGGCTACGAGTGATGGCGTCCGCGAATCCCGGAGAGACTGCAATGACGCGAGTCGGTGCTCTGGTTGCAGGTTTGGTCGTGCTGCTTGGCGTTTGGTGCCAATCGCAGGGCGCTGCGTTGGCCGAGGACACCGAGATGATTGTCAATGGGACACCCGCCCCCGAGGGTAAATATCCCTGGCAGGTGCGCATCTACTCCTCGATGGAGGACGAGCGTGGCTTTTGCGGCGGGTCCATCATCGCCAGTCAATGGGTGCTCACCGCGTCGCACTGCCTGGCCAAGGGAGAGGCCCATGGTGGGCCCAACACCGCAGTAGACCCGGCCGACGTCGTGGTCGGCTATGGCAGCATCGATCGCACGAAGACGACCAAAATACCCGCCGCAAAAGTCTTCGTGCATCAAGGGTACCTAAGCAAGGGACTGGACGGCAAGGCCGATGTCGCGCTCATCAAGCTGGAGAGGCCGATTGCCAATCCCGACACGGTAACTCTTGCCGATCCCGAAACGGATAAGAAGTTCCTCACTCCCGGCGCCAAAGTGACCGTCACCGGTTGGGGCGCCCTTTGGAGCCCATTTGACAAAGATGTCGAGGCGCTCATACCCGATCTCGGCCCGCGGCAAGAGATGATGGACAAGTGGCAATTTCCGCGAGAACTCCGCGAGGTCGAGATCGACTCCATGGACAACGACACCTGCAATGCGACCTTTCAGTCGGCGCGCCTGTCCGTTGCGCAAAGCGAGATCTGCGCCATGATCAAGGGAAGCACGAAGGATTCGTGTCAGGGCGACAGTGGCGGCCCGCTCGTCGTTGCCGCCGACGTCCCGAGAGGATTTCTCCAAGTCGGCGTCGTGAGCTGGGGCACGATGTGCGGAAACCGGGTGACGCCCAGCGTCTTTGCGCGGGTGTCGTCATTCTCCGACTGGATCAACGACACGATGCAGAATAATTGACGGTTGCAGGTGGGCCGCCTTGTTGGCTGAGCCTGTCGAGTTTGTTAGACTTGCGCCCTAGAATTGACACGGGCTGGGGGAGGAATTGACCAGGAGCGTTGGCCAAGCTCTGGAGAGAACCATGTCGAGGAAACTGGCGAGATTGAAATATCCGGCCTTCGCGCTCATTGCCGGGGCTATTGGCGTTGTTGTTTTGTACCTTGGCGGCGCCCGGGTGGTGACATCTCCTGTGGTTCCGAACGAGCCTGCGGTCAGGGCCGATGACGTAGCGAGCGGGTCGCGCTCGGCGGCGGTGGAGGCTACACAGGCGGCGCCAGCCAACATTGCTCAAGTCAGCAGATCGCGCTCGGCGGCCATGCAGGCAGGACAGGCGGCGCCAGCCAACACCGCTCAAGTCAGCAGATCGCGCTCGGCGGCCATGCAGGCAGGACAGGCGCTGCCAGCCAACACCGCTCAGGTCAGTGGGTCGCGCTCGGCGGCGGTGGAGGCTGGACAGGCGGCGCCATCCAACATCGCTCAGGTCAGCAGGTCGCGCTCGGCGGCCATGCCGGCTACCCAGGCGGCGCCATCCAAGGCCGCTCAGGTCAGCAGATCGCGGTCGGCGGCGATGCAGGCAGGACAGGCGGCGCCATCCAACCCCGCTCAGGTCAAGAGGTCGCGGTCGGCGGCCATGCAGGCGGGACAGGCGGCGCCATCCAACCCCGCTCAAGTCAGCAGGACACGGTCCGGCTCCTAGTCCGATTAGGCTAGCAACGGCCCAAGGCTATTCGGAAGGCGCGCTCACGACCAAGTTGTCGAATTCGTAGGTCGCCGGCTTGTCCTCCGGCGAGCTGCCATACACGCCTATCGAGCCGCCGCCCTTCGGCGGTTTGCCCTTGAAGCGCGTAACCTCGGTGCCGTTGATGAAAAGGGTCGCATCCTTGGGCTTCAGCCGCAGCTCGACATGGTTGGTTTGCCCGGCCCCTTGCTTGAGAGCAAGGGTCTCCACGGCCGTGACATTCTGGGCTTGCCCTTTGACGATCCGTCTGACCTCTACCCAAGCGGAATCGGCCCAGTAAAATAGATAATAGTAATTATCCCAATTCTCCCACCACCAGACGAGCCCGATTGGGCTGTTGTCTGGAGCCGAGGCCTCGACGATCGTCATATCGACGCAAACGTTCGCCGCTTCGTTCTGGGTCAAGGTGTTTGCTTGGCCCCAAAAGCTCTTGAGCACCAAGACGCCGTCCTCGACGTAAAAATTGTCGGCTTGCGCTCCCCAAGACGGATCGAGGAACTCGAAACCATCCTCGAAAATGGTGTTGTCTGGATCGCAATCGGCAAAAGCTGGGCTGGCAGCCAGGAGTAGGCCGAGGATTACAGCTACACCAGCGGTGACCACGACGCGTGAACGAAACCTCATGTCCTACCTCCCTTCGAGCACTATTGGCACGATTACTTCCAGTCCTTGCCGTGCCGGAAGCTTAGCCGCGAACCATGTCATCTTCAACCGGCCCTTTTCATGCATTTACGCCTTCGACGTCCGGACTCCTGTTCAAGCTGGCGATCGTTTCTATGCGAGCAGGCCCCACGGGCAGCAGCACGATGCCGAGGCTATTCCGGCAGGCCTCGAATTGCTCGAGCACATGGGTCCGGTCGCGCCCGCCGAGATTGACGATGCCGTAGCGATAGCTCCTGCCGTCCTGAAATTCGTCGGAGAGCTTGCGCCCGAGGGTGGCGTGTAGCTCCACCCTGATATCGGGATAAAGACGCGCGAGTTGGTCGATATCGGCCTCGGTCGGCAGGGCGGCGACGATATAATCCTCGAAGCTGCGCAAGACGAAACTTGCGGCAAAGCCGCATCTCCCCTGACGCGGTGTGAACCGGGGCGGGCGGCCTTGCGCGATATCGAGAAGGACGGTGTAGCTGCTGGTGCCGTCGACCTTCTCGTAGAGGTCGGCAAATTGCGAGGCCATGCGGGGGTTGATCTCGATGATGAAGATGCGGTCGGCTGCGGCGTCGTACATCATCTCGATATTGAACAGGCCGTTGTCGAAGCCGAGTCCTTCCATCAGGGTCGCTGCAATCTCGGCCATGCGCACCTGCACGGTTAGCGGCAACGCCGACGGATAGTCGAAGCGGGAGAAGGCGAGCGTGCCGGGGAACATGACAGAATCGACCACACCCATGATGCTCGCCTTCCCGCCATGGACATATCCCTCGACGGTGACTTGTTCGCCTTTGAGGAGACCCTCGGCGATGAGCCGCTTGGTCCCGATGCTCACTCCGGCAAAGTGCCGAAGCAGCCGGTCGAGCGGCAGGAAGAATTGATCGAGAGCTGCCCAATGGGGCAGGAGCGCCGCAAGTTCCGAGGCCGAGGCAACCGTCCCGGCGCCGATCGAGAAGAAGGACTTCACCGGCTTCACGAAGAGCGGGAAACTCAGACCGTCGGGGAGAGCTGCTGGCTGGGCGATGTCGATCAGCGCAAAAGGCGGGACGGCGTCCGGCACGAGCCTCTCTTGCGCTGCCCGCGACAGATATTTGTGCTGGCAGAGCAGAGCAACCTCGGGCTCAGGACCCGGAAGTCCGAGCCGCTTGGCGATCGCGGCGGCAAGCAGCGAACCAGGGTAATCGTCGCTGCTGATCACAGCGGCGATTTCGATGTCCCGGACCTTGGCCAGGATGGTCTCGATCTCGTCGAGTGGATCGGCGGCGAGATCGTCGCGGCAGGCGGGGTTGCTGATCAGGTCTTCCAGACTGGTACGCGTATAGTCGTGGAAGAAATATTTGGTGCCGGGAGAGGAGAGGTGGGGCAGTTCGCGATAGTCGCGATGGGTCGGGCAGACGACGAGGATGGTGCGGTCCGCCCGAGACGGCTCCCCGCTTGGCTCCTCCCCACCGTCGACGTCTTCCATGGCGCTTCCTTTGCCCTCACATCGAGGGCGGGCGGATCTAT
>Ga0209521_10004378_pt1 | contig 11251 bp, 8 predicted proteins | sample Rifsed19ft4_FD_184016 | JGI IMG/M metagenome (GOLD analysis project Ga0209521, IMG submission 184016) | Soil microbial communities from Rifle, Colorado, USA - sediment 19ft 4 (version 2) | ecosystem: Environmental > Terrestrial > Deep subsurface > Rock core/Sediment | place: Rifle, Colorado... | reverse complement strand
GATACAGCCCCAACATATCCCCAGTGATGAGTCATATAGACAAGGTCCCGCTTAGTATCCAAGATTTCGAAAACAACATGATAACCTTTTCCCAGAAGCTCTAAACGACCCTAGCCAAATGGGAGCGCACATTGTGCAACCAACTATGCACGGGGGTAAGCTGATGGAAAGCACGCATATTCAAAGAAACAAACGAACTCTAACGTAATCTGGCAGACATTATCCACGTACTTGAGTTAGCCGCACTAATTCCGAAGTCTCGAGCCTAAGAACACAGCTTCGGCTACGTCCAATGCGCCTGCCGCAAGGCCCAGCACCAGAGCCCCTGAACAAATGATTCCGAGCGGGCTTCTGAGGTTAATCATCAAGCCTCCAAATGTGACATACGGTCCAGCCATGCCAAAGTACCACCACAGGAACGCAAAACCTGCAACGATGAATCCGCCAATGACCTTGCCGCCAAGCCTTACGAGGACAGCTCCAAACAACACTGCGAGAGCGAACAGGAATAATAGCGAAGTCATAGACAGAAAGCGTCCGAAGATGAAAGTAAAGCCTGCATAAGCCAGTCCAGCCGCAAGTGACATGTAAAATCCTAGCCTATGCCGCCTCAAAGGTTTGGGTTTTACCAAACACCTCACTCAAGAGATATTCAAGCGCGGTTCGAGGTTTTATGTTTAGTGGCATATGCTAGCACAATATCGAAAGGCATGTCAAGGCGCCGTCTCCTTTGCGGAACTCTGATATATCAAGCTCTTTGACTGCGAAGCCTTTGCTTTCAACTAGCCTCACCGTCTTAGGATGACCCTTCGCTGTCAAAACCGTTCCGTTCACAGACAGACAATCTGCAGCACGTTCCTCACCTCTAGGAACCACGATCTTACTGTAGCCTTTCAGAACATCTATGTCAAAGCGGCCTTCAGCCACAATAACATAATTGCCGCCGAGATAAGTGCACGCAGACTTCAGGTGAAGCACTTTGCTAACCTTAACAGGCGTTACATCAAAGCCGTCTTTCCGAACGATTTCTCTTAGCTGACGTACAGCGTGCATGTTGGTCCGTTTGGAAAGACCCACAAAAACTCTACTTCCAATATTGAGGACGTCTCCGCCATCAATCGTCGCCGGCGGCTTGATGTAACAAACATTCTTCAATGTTTCCAGCACCTTGGCAACTTCAACCACTTCCTTGGCTCGAGACTTCACCTTTATGTTACAGATTACAGCCTTCTCGCCTAGAATGAAAGCCGTGTCCTCAACGAAGCAACCATCTGGTAGAGTATTATCGCCTCTAACCCAAATCAGCTTCAACCCAAGACTCTGCAAAGCCTCACAGTAGTCTCTATGCTGCTTCTTCGCAAGCGCAACATCAATCCTCTCGTTACCCGTCCTCACACACTGGTCATATGAATCAGCTACAGGTCTGACAATCGCATGCTTGGCTTTTGGCGTGTTCATACAATTCACCGATTTCTCAGGAGCGCTTTTTATGGGTTGTTTTGAAGAGGAATCGGAAGGGTCAATGAAGCTCTAACGCGGTCTTTATGTCTTCTGCTATCATCTTTCGTTTCGATTTCTCGATTAAGTAACTCTTGCCCGTCTACAGGTATGAAGGAAAAACCCGGAGCTGTTTAAAGAAGTACTTGCCTTTTCTGATCTTGTAGGTTGGACCAGAAGGAACGATTCTCTTGCCCGTGCTTCTTTGGGCAATCAGATTCATCGCTTTGATGGCAGTGTCCCCCATAAGCAAGACAGCCTTCAACTTCGGAACAGGCTTAGCTCATTCTCCAATATCCGGATAGAGCAGTTATCTATGGTCTCTGCAGCTATCGAATAGGCAGTCTTACCACATTTAATGGCAGTAGTCACGTACACACACAAGCTCAACACGTCTTTCACGCTAGCAACATTGAAGCCGGCATCATTGAACGCCTGCACAGTTGTCCCAGCGTAGAATGGATTCTTAGGGGCGTAGAAGTAGTCGCCAAGGTTGTCGGGAGGCGCCTCTGAAATCATAAACACCGTGATCTTGTTGACGTCAACCTCTACGTTGGGAATTATGTAGCTCTTCTTGTTCACATCTTGACATGGAAAATCTGGGCATTTCACCCGTTCACTGGGGCGCATTTCAGCTTCACCTTTGATATCGAGATGCACCGCATTTCCACATATGCTTTCTCATCCCATCTCAGGCGGGTTAAAGACGAAACGTGAGCGCGCGCTCTAACAAGCAGTTTAATGGCCAAGACAGATAGGCGCAAAAGGAGGTGAATGAGCCGAAATGTTGAGTGTCTTCATCTGGTCGTTGATAGGTGCCTTAGTCTACATTTTGGGCGGTTGGCTGAAGCAGACACCGCAAGAGAGCTTCAGCGGAAGAAAAGCCCTTGAAACCCTTATCATAACCATTCTTGTAGCCCTGATTTCAATCGCCTTTAATATTCCGCCCGCAGAAGCGCTCACCATACTGAACCGGTGGATAGCAGCCTTTATGCAATTGTTAACCAGCACAGGTTTGATTGCCCTCTTCGAGTTCTGGTATAAGGCGTTATAGCGCAGAACACAAACAATACCGACAACAACCTAACCTTAACTTATTTTCGCTTTTTTGCGACGTATACTGTTGAGACAACCAGCGCTATTGTTGTTGCTAAGAATATGTATGCCGTGATTCTCGAGTTCTGTAATTCGATTCCAAGCTGGTTATACTTGTCTTGAAGGTTTTCGTAGTCTGGGCTCTTCACGTATGTTGCTCTGAAACTGGCTTTGTCCCATTGTGGTTCCCAGGAAAGTGTGCGATATATGCTCCAATCAAGGAATAATATTCCATAGGTTAAGCCTAGGTCGATGTCTGAGGGCATCGTTATGTTGTATGCTTCTTTCTTAATTGTTCCAGTTGGAAAATCTGTGACATCAAGGACTGTGAAAGAGGTGCCCCATGGAGTATAGCCTTCAGACTTGGAACCCCAAATGAACAGGGTTACAGAAGCGTTCTTAACGTCTTCTAAAGCCTCAATTCTCACATTAACCGTAATAATTTCTCCGGCATCGCATTGAAGAGGGGCATGAACCTCCACTCCGAGACCTACATAGCTGCGACCCAGAACCTTCCGTTCCTCAGCAGCGGAAACAACTGAGAACATTATTATTGAGGATAACAGGAAAATAGGCAAAACCAACGACGCTATGCTCTTTAGGTTCATTTCCAATTTTTTCCTCCCAGGTACCTAACGCATTCAAGTTTAAGAAACTTCGTCACTTTGTTCAAACAGAAAAAGCGGGGGTTGCTGGAATTTCCAGCTTTAAGCTTATTTCTTTATTACGGTAATCGTGTCGGTGCCTTCAAACAGTGTTCCGTCTGTGAGTCCACCTGTGACCGTCAATGTAATGTCATAGAACTTTGGTGCAGTCTCGTAGTCAGGCTCATTTGTTAGATAAGTTTGCACTGTCGCTCTGTCAAACTTAGCCATATACACGCTGTTTTGGATATCTGACCAAGCTGCTGAAATACCGTCTACTTCAACCGTTTCAAGAAGAATGTCTTCAACGCTATATCCTTCAGGCAACGTTATGTACGCTGTAATCCATTGGCCGTTGCTCTTCAAGTTCAATGTATTCGGGTCAACATCAATCGTTGCTGAAATTACAGGCGGTGCAAGTCCAGCAAGTTTTATTAGCCAAAAATCACCGCTTCCAGCGCCGAAAGAATTCGTGAAGCCTGCTATTGCATATCCGCCATCTCCTGTCTTAATCATAGAGATTGCTTGATCCCTGTTTGTTCCTCCGTAAGTCTGATTCCATTCCATGGTTCCACTCAGGTCTGTCTTGACTAACCAGAAATCCCACTCACCAGCACCGTAGGATGCAGTATAGCCTGCCAATGCATATCCGCCGTCGTCTGTATCAACCAAAGAAAACGCTTGATCCTCGGCACCTCCTCCGTAAGTTCTGTCCCACTCCCAACTTCCTGCAGCATCAGTCTTAATCAGCCAGAAGTCCTTATTTCCAGCACCATATGATGTTGTAAAAGCTGCTATTGCGTATCCTCCGTCTCTTGTTTCAACGATTTCTCGTCCCATTTCTTCACCTGCTCCTCCATACCTTTTGTTCCATTGCATGATTCCAGACGAATCAGTTTTAACCAACCAAACATCCCGCTTTGCGGGATCCCCATAGCCTCCACTATAGCCCAGCAATGCGTATCCTCCGTCTCTTGTCTGAACGATTGGTTGAGCTACGTCACCTTCTTCTCCGCCATAAGTGTAATTCCACTCAATGTTTCCATACGAATCGGTCTTGACCAGCCAGAAATCACTGTCGCCAGCACCATAAGACGCAGTAGCTCCAGCCAATGCGTATCCCCCATCAATCGTTTCAATCAAACAATAGGGATAGTCGTTGTTCGTTCCTCCATACGTCCTGCTCCAAAGCTCATTGCCCGAAGAATCCGTCTTAACCAACCACCAATCAGAGCCACCAGCACCAAATGAATATGTATAGCCAACGAGTGCATATCCCCCGTCACTTGTCTGAACCAAACTCTCAGCTTGGTCAACATTTGCTCCTCCGTAGGTTCGATTCCAAAGCATGTTTCCGACCGAATCGGTCTTAACCAGCCAGAAATCGTAGTTACCAGCACCATAGGATGTGGTGCGACCCCCCAATGCGTATCCTCCATCCGACGTTTGAATAACCGAATAGGCCGAGTCTTCGCCTGTTCCTCCATATGTTTTACTCCAATCTGTTGCAGGCGGTTCAGAAGACATTGTTGCCCGAATGTTAAATGCCGACATTAGCATGCTGGTTAACAGCAATGGTAACACTACTCCAAGTATTACTTTCTTCATTGCACTTATCTCCCAATCTTTGTAAAATCATGTTATCTCAGGGTTTGTCTTAAAACATTATTGTAGGATATATTTATAGAGGAAACTTCTATCTCACCCCAATTACTCATTGACAAAATATTTGAAAAATCGACTGAAGTTAGATCTGCAGCATGTTCGTTTTTGCTACAAAAGATACTCTTAAGATGAGTTAAAAAGATTTGACACGTGTACTTGAGAAATTCTCGTCAAGCTTAGAAAAAGCCTAATTCAGAGCGCGCTCTACTTGGCAAAAAAGTGTTAAAGGAAAAAGAGGTTGTGAGTCTTGTTCAGCTTTTGTTTTCTACTGCCTTATTACTGTGATGGTGTCGGTGCCCTCAAACGGTGTTCCGTCTAAGAGTTCACCTGTGACTGTCAATCTGAGGTCATAGAACTTTGGTGCAGACTCGTAGTCTGGTTCATTTGTTAGATAAGTTTGCACTGTGGCTCTGTCAAACTTCACCATACGCTCCATTATTCCGTCTCCATCGTGGTCCACAAGGTATGCTGCTGGGTCGGTGACGAAACCGTACTGTGGGTCTGTTATTGCTGAAATACCTTCAAGTTGGACTGTTGTGAGGTCTATGTCTGCTACATTATAGCCATTAGGCAATTCAATGTAGACGGTGACAAATTCGCCATTGCTCTTCAAGTTCAGCGTATCGGGGTCAATATCTACTGTTGCCGAAACTATAGAAGGTGGAGGCGCACCGGCCGTTATTCCAGTCATATACCAAATGTCGCTGCTGGTTGCGAAATAGGATCCCGGGCTATAGTCCCAAGCCACCCAGACCATGTTATCTACTTCTGCCAACCCCATGTCTTCATGCATGAAGTAGTATGAAGTAGTGCCAGCGATGTCTACTGGTACCGTCCATCCCCCTGTCCCGTATTTGATGTAAGTAACATTGTATAGAGGGGTGGGACCCCCATCGAGCCTGACCCATCGTTGGAAGAATAGGTAGATCTCTCTCTGGTATTCCAGGAATATCGGTCTTTCAGCCCAGTATGTTCCTTCCATGGCAGTCGCCTGCTGTTCCAGTGACCAAGTAGTCCCCTCGTCATCCGATGTTTTGTAATAAATGTCGACCGGTCCCTGATACTGTCCTCCCACGTATCTATTGAAGGCTAACCAAATCCTTCCAGAAGAATCCCTCATTGCGGACGGGGAATGATTCTCACCATAGGGTGGCGAGGCAATGACTGTTGGGGCAGACCATGTCGCCCCAAAATCTCCAGTAATACTATAAGCCACGTTCGGGTACGGCCGGAAGAAAAGCAGTATCCCACTGGGCGTTTCGACAAGGCTCGGTAGTCCAACTTGATGCCCACTGAAGAGCATCCTTGGTTGAGCCCATGTTGCGCCATTATCGGAAGACTGCGTAATGTAGATGGCAGAAGGTCCGCCTCCATACTGGGTTGTGGCTGACCAGGCAACCCATAAGGTTCCCATAGAATCTTGAAGGAGGCTGATTCTCTCGACGTTAATGAGACCTGTAACCAAGATTTTCGGTCCAGACCAGGTGTTTCCAAAATCTGTAGACGTAGAGTATAAGATGTCCAGGCTACTATAATATCCAGAGGACGTATACCTTCCCCATACAAGCCAGATCTTATCGCTTCTATCCTGTAAAATGGCAGGCCAGACATCGATAGGGGCATCCGAGGTAAATGGCTTAGGATTGTTCCAAGTTATGGCGGGCTGTGTGGTAACCTGAGCCATCGTGTGTATCGATAACATTGAGAGGCATAGGAGACCAATTATTACCACCGACAATATCTTTTTCAATACCTTTTTCTCTCCTAACTTTCTCGGTAACATCAAGTTACCATGCGTTCTGCACTTAACATTTTTGGAAAATAAAATATAGAAAATCTCTCTATATTGTCACATATCCCTTAGCTGTCTTTGAGGGGCTCGCAACCATACTTAGGGCCGTCCCAAGCCCGTCACCTCAACAACTTCTCAGCTTCCTTCAAGCTTAAAGCCAGCAAATCAGCCTACATCAAGTTGCTCCAACAGAAATGAGCATCAAGGAAAACCCCGATTAAAAACAGTGGTACCCGTGTCACCAACAACTGGCAGGGAATGGCGGATGAAAATGGAGATGGCGTGGAGGAACACTACACATACTTTGAAAATTGTCTACAGCCATCAGAAACTGCCTCAAACCTCACAAAAAATGAAACCCTGAATGTACGTAGTAAGAGAAACTGACACTGCGCCAGCTACGCGAACAGAAACCAGCTCGGTATTATTACTGATTCTAAGCGAGAGTTAATAACATCTGAAACAGAAACTGGCTCCACGATGCCATTGTTGACGAAGCCACGCCTAAACCTGACGCAGGACAGGGTCAGACAGAACCCAGAGCAGTATACAAGAACCCAAAAGGACCCCAAAGCACAATGTTCGAACTTGTTGATGTCATCCGGAACAGTCTTACGACGACATCCATACAACCTCTGCCGCAAAATGCGCTCCCGACCTGGTAGAAGAAGGCTAAAGGGAATCAGCGCCTTCTTCTTTTGAAATTCTCTTTTCCGCAACCGCCATCGTGCAGAAACCCTCATTTCCACTATTACCTTTAAATCTGCAAACAGCATTTCTCACTTAATCAACATTCACACTTCTCAACGAGAAAGGAGCAACCCTCAACATTGACCGAGGAAACCATCACGGGCATAGACCCTCAAACACGCTTCCAAGACTTCCTAAAATCCGACAAATACCGCAAACGCCTCAGCCAAATGGCAGTCGACGGCTCAACCAGCCTAACAGTGGATTTCGACGACCTACTAGCAGCAGACACAGACTTCGCCGAAACCCTAGTCGACAAACCAGACGAATACAGCCAGCATGCCAACCGCGCCGCCTACGCACAACTGCAAATCGAAGAACCCGAATACGCGCAGGAAACCGAAACCATAAACGTACGCTTCCGAAGCCTACCCGAAACCACCCAACTCCGCACCTTAGGCTCACTCCACATAGGCAACTTGGTCCAAGTTGAGGGCATAATCGTACGCGCCAGCCCAGTCAACCCCATGGTCATGCGCGCCGCATTCAAATGCAAACGATGCGAAAGCATCCAATACATCGACCAAACCACGCCTTTTCTACGCGCACCATTCGCCTGCACCGACCCAGCCTGCCGAAGCAAAGGACCCTTCGACTTCATACAGGAAGAAAGCACATTCATTGATTTCCAACGCGTTCGCATTCAAGAACGTCCCGAGGATTTGCCACCTGGACAACTGCCACGATGGCTCAACATACGCATGCCAGGACGCGACCTAGTCGACCTAGCCCGACCCGGAGACCACGTAGCAGTCGTAGGCATGGTGCGCGCCGAAGCCTCAACCGTACCTGGCGTAGGAAAACAACGCGTCTTCCGCCTCAACCTAGACGCCAACCACATAGACGTCAAAAGCAAAGACCCCGAAGCCCTCATATCGGCGCCCGAAGAGGAAAAACAAATCCATGACATAGCCCGAGACCCATGGGTCCACCGCAACGTCATACGCTCAATAGCACCCAGCATCTACGGATATGAACACATCAAAGAAGCCATAATGTACCTCTTATTCGGCGGCGTCATGAAACAGCTGGAAGACATCACAATACGCGGAGACATGAACGCACTACTCATCGGAGACCCAGGCACAGCAAAAAGCCAACTACTCCAATACGTAAGCCGCATCGCACCACGAGGCTTGTACACATCGGGACGCGGCACAACCGCAGCAGGCTTAACAGCAGCAGTCCTACGCGAACGCGGAGGAGGCATGAGCCTCGAAGCCGGAGCCCTAGTCCTAGCCGACAAAGGCGTAGCCTGCATCGACGAAATCGACAAAATGCGACCCGAAGACCGCGTAGCCATACACGAAGCCATGGAACAACAGACAGTTTCAGTCGCTAAAGGAGGCATTGTAGCCACACTAAACGCGCGCACCAGCCTACTCGCAGCCGCCAACCCCGCATTGGGCAGATACGAGCCTTACCGTACCGTAGCCGAAAACATCACCCTACCCGTCACCATACTCTCCCGCTTCGACCTCATCTTCGTCCTACGAGACAAGCCAGATAAAGAAACAGACGCCAAAATGAGCGCACACATACTCGACCTCCACAGACGCGGCTCAATGCCCAGCGCCGAATCACCCATACCCCCGCAACTACTACGCAAATACATCAGCTACGCCAAAAACATCAAACCCCAACTCTCTGAACCCGCACTGCAGCGCCTCAAAGACTTCTATCTGGAAATGCGCACAGCCGGAGGCGAATCCGAAACCAGCCCAATCGCCATCACAGCCCGCCAACTCGAAAGCCTAGTACGCATAGCCGAAGCCCGAGCCAGAGTAGCCCTAAGAAAAGAAATCCTAGCCGAAGACGCCGAAGCCGCCGTCAACATCATGAAAAAATCCCTAAGCGAAGTCGGCATAGACGTAGCCACAGGTAAGGCCGACATAGATCTCATCTACAGCGGCAAACCAAAAAGCATGAGAGACCGACTACAAATCATCCTCACAACCATAGTCGAAATGGAAAAAGAAACAGGCATGGTAGAAAAAACAGCATTACTCGACAAACTAACCAAAGAACGCGACGTAACAGCCCAAGAAGCAGAAAGACTCCTACAACAACTGGAAAAAGACGGAACCATATACCGCCCACGAGAAGGATACCTCAAGAAAACATAGTACAAACCCCGCAAAAGACGACGAATGAATCACTCCTGACTATGCTTAATCGCACCACAAACTATGTTGAAGCGCACCACAAGCCATGTTGAAACGCACCACAAACCAAAAGCAAACAGAGCCTGAAACGCCAATCAAAAACCAGAACAGAACCCATAGAACAAACAGAAAAGTCTAACTTCAACCGCAAAAATTTTTTCCGCACGCATACTAATACCCTTCACTAAAGGCGCCAACAACCATTGAAAATCACAGACCTACCCGTACCTGAAGAGGCCAAGCAAGTCATACTAGACTCAGGAATAACAGACCTCTACCCACCCCAAGAAGAAGCCATAAAAGCCGGAGCCCTAAAAGGCAAAAACCTCATACTAGCCAGCCCCACAGCCAGCGGCAAAACACTAGTCGCCGAACTCTGCGCCCTCAAACACCTACTAGAAAAAGGCGGCAAAACCCTCTACCTCACACCCCTAAGAGCCCTAGCCAACGAAAAATACCAAGAATTCCAAAAATACACCAAAATCAAAAAACCCAACGGCAAACCCATCCGAATCGGCATAACAACAGGCGACCTCGACAGCAGCGACCCATGGCTCGAACGCTACGACATCATAATCACAACAAACGAAAAAGCCGACAGCCTACTCCGCCACAGAGCCAAATGGATGGACGAAACCACACTCGTCATAGCCGACGAAATCCACCTACTCAACGACAGCGAACGCGGACCCACACTAGAAGTAGTCCTAGCCCGCCTAATGCAAATCAACCCCGACGCTCAACTACTAGCCCTAAGCGCCACAGTCAAAAACGCCCAAGAAGCCGCAGAATGGCTCAAAGCAGACTCCATCACAACCGAATGGCGACCCGTAACACTACGCGAAGGAGTACTAAACCAAACAGAAATTCAATTCAAAGACGGCGGAGCCCAAAAAATCGAAAAACACGCAAGCAACCCAGCCATCAACCTAGCCTTACACACAATCAGAACTGGAGGACAAGCCCTAATCTTCGCGGCTACAAGAAAAAGCGCAGTCAGCTTAGCAGCCAAAGCGTCAGCCGACGTAGACAAGCTTGTATCAAAACCACTCAAACGAAGCTTACAGCGACTCGGGGAAGAAATCCTAACCGCAGGCGAACGAACCCGCATCAGCGAACTCCTAGCACACTTGGTCGAAAGAGGCACAGCATTCCATCACGCAGGACTCGGCGGAGCCCACAGAAGACTAATAGAAAACGCATTCAGAGAAGGAAAAATCAAAGCCCTAACAGCCACACCAACACTAGCCTTCGGCGTCAACCTACCAGCCCGCATGGTCATAATACACGACTACAGACGATACGAACCCGGCTACGGCTGGTACCCAATAACCGTACTAGAATACAAACAAATGGCAGGCAGGGCCGGTAGACCAAAATACGACAAAACAGGCGAAGCCATACTCATAGCAAAAACCGAAGACGAACGCGAATACCTCATGGACAGCTACGTATTAGCTGAACCCGAACGCATCTGGTCCAAACTAGCTGTAGAGCGCATCCTACGCGGACACGTACTAGCCACAATAGCCTCAGGTTTCGCTCATACTGAGCAAGGCCTATACGAATTCTTCAGCAAAACCTTCTACGCCTACCAATACGACCCAAAAGCAATCAAAGGCGTCATCATCAAGATCCTAAAG
>Ga0209521_10004374_pt1 | contig 11255 bp, 10 predicted proteins | sample Rifsed19ft4_FD_184016 | JGI IMG/M metagenome (GOLD analysis project Ga0209521, IMG submission 184016) | Soil microbial communities from Rifle, Colorado, USA - sediment 19ft 4 (version 2) | ecosystem: Environmental > Terrestrial > Deep subsurface > Rock core/Sediment | place: Rifle, Colorado... | reverse complement strand
ACGCCGAGGAATTCGGCGACAAGGGACTCTCGGTTGAATTGGAAAATATCGTCAGCGATGAGACCGGCCACGCCGAAGAGACCGAACGCATTCTGCGCGATTGGCCCATGTAGCTGGCCTTTCGCGCATTATTCTCCTCCGTGAGACCGCCGCGTTCGTGCGGCGGTCTCTTTTTGATTGGGAGCAGCAGAATTTAGCGCTGCTAACCTCCTCGTTTATAATCGCCTTGGCGCCTGGCCAAACCACATCTGGCGCCTGAATTCCCGGAGGCTGCATGGCAGGCAAGCGCGTCAAAATGATCATCAATCCCAACGCGGACATGGGTAACGCTTGGCGCCAGGCCGCCGACCTGCGCCCCATCGTGGAAGAGCATGGCGGCGCAGACTGGGCCGGTACGGTTTACCCCACCCACGCCAATGAGTTGGCTCACCAGGCTGGCCTGCAAGGCTACGATCTGGTCATCGCCGTCGGCGGCGACGGCACGGTCCATGAGGTCATCAACGGCCTCATGCGCCTGCCGGCCGGCAAGCGGCCGAAGTTCGGCGTGGTGCCGCTGGGCTCCGGGAATGATTTTGCCCACGCAGCCGGCGTGGAAAGCTCCCCTGACTTAGCCCTCAAACAGGCATTGACCGGAAGACCGCGCAAGATCGACATCGGGGTCATCGAGGATGAACACGGCCGTAAAGAGTATTGGGACAATTCGGTGAATATCGGTTTTGGAGGTTCGGTGAATATTTATTCGCACAGCCATCCCAGGCTGCGCGGTTTCCTGATGTATTTAGTGGCTGTGCTCGAGGTGATGGTTAGCCGTTATGACGTACTTCCCATGCAGATCGTGAGCGATGGGAAAAAATGGGAAGACGAATTGATGATGCTGGCGGTGTGCAATGGGCCGCGCGAAGGCCGCGGTTTTATTACCGCGCCGGGTGCCAGCATCGATGACGGTTTTCTGAACTTCACCGCCGTGCAGCGCGTTTCGCGCCCCATGATGTTTCGCTTGATTCCCGAATTCATGCGCGGCAGCCAGGGCAATTTTCGCCAGGTGCGTATGGGCAAGGTCAAGAAGATGGAGATCCGCAGTTCGGAGTCGCTTACCTTGCATACCGATGGAGAAACTTGGGCCGGTTTTAGTAGTAATGTGCACCATCTTAAGATCCAGGTGCTTCCCAAAGCCCTGACCTTGATTGCCCCCCGCACCTAAAGGACGGCATGCCCGGCCTAGCTCACAGCCTGGAAGGCCAAGACCTGGGCCACCTGCGCATTGTGGCCGATCTCTGGGGCCTCGAGCTGGTGTCACAAGAGCGCCATCAGGCGATAAGGCAGTTGGAGCAAAGCTTGCCCCAGGCTGTGGCAGATGGCCTCGCCGCGCTGCCTGCCGAAGTCCGGCAGGCTTTGGCTGCGCTGGTTGCGGAGCAGGGGCGTTTGCCCTGGGGACAATTAACCCGCCGCTTCGGCGAGCTGCGCCCGCTGGGGCCGGGGCGTCGCGATAAAGAACAGCCCCATTTGCATCCGGCATCCACGACGGAATGGCTCTGGTATCGCGGCCTGCTGGGCCGCGCCTTCTTCGACACGCCCGAAGGCTTGCGCGAGTTCGCTTATCTCCCCGATGAGTTGCTAGCCATCCTAGACCCCTCGGGGCCGAGCCCGCAGGCTTTCGGCCGGCCAGCTCGCCCCGAGGAACGCGCCCACGCTTTTCCTGCCACAGATCGTATTTTAGACCAGGCCTGCACTTTGCTGGCTGCTCTGCGCTTGGGCCTGGGTGAGCAAGACTTGCCCGATGCCGAAGATTGGAGCCTGGAACCTCGGGCGCTTAAGGCTCTGTTATCGACCGCTCATATTCTAGAGGCGAAGGGTTTGCCAGTCCCTGAGGCCACCCGCCGCTTACTCGAGGCGCCGCGCGGCGAAGCCTTGGCGCTCCTAGTACGTGCCTGGTTGCAAAGCGGCGAGTTCAATGAGCTGCGCCTCCTGCCTGGTTTGCAGGCGGATGGCTCTTGGCAGAACGATCCTCTGGCCACTCGTCACAAGCTGCTTGCCTTTGCGCGCAGCGCGCCTGCCGAGCAATGGTGGAGCATTTCGGCGTTGGTGGCGGATGTTAAAGCCCGTAACCCCGATTTCCAACGTCCTGCCGGCGATTTCGACTCCTGGTACCTGCGCGCTGCATCCACGGGGGAATACCTGCGCGGCTATGCCCACTGGGATTCAGTTGACGGCGCCTTGCTCGCCTACTTCCTGCGCGGGTCTCTGCACAGCTTGGGTTTGGTAGATCTGGCCGGCCCTGCCAGAGGGCAGCCCGCTGCCGCTTTCCGCTGGAGTCGCTGGGCGCCTGTTTTGCTTAAAGGGGAAAAACCAACCGGGCTGAAAGAAGAAAGATCGAAGTTTAAGGTTAATTCTCAGGGGCTCATCCTGATCCCTAATCTGGCGCCGCGGGCCGCCCGCTATCTGCTGGCGCGCTTCTGCGATTGGTTGCCTCGCCAGAAGGATGGCGCTGCCTACCAGATCACCGCAGCCGCCCTGGAACGGGCGCGCAGGCATGGGTTGCACGTCCGCCAGTTGTTGGGCCTGCTCAAAGAGCACAGCGCCGCGCCTTTGCCTCCTAACCTGGTGCAAGCCCTCAAGCGTTGGGAGCAGCAAGGGGCGCAGGCGCGCCTTGGGACCGCCCTGGTGCTGCGGCTGGGCTCGGCGGCGGCGCTTAAGGCGCTGCGCACCTCGCGCGCCGCCCGCTACCTGGGTGAGCCACTGGGTCCGACCGCTATCGCGGTGAAACCTGGCGCTGGCCGCCAGGTGCTGCAAGCCCTGTTGGAGTTGGGCTATCTTGGCGAACTGGGAGAGAAAGCGGATTAATTTGCCGATGTGGGCTAGTTTCGAGCACTTCTCTGTTTTGCAGTATGGGCGCAGCCTGCTGCGCCTATACAAAAGCCTATCGTTGCAAGCGATTCACTAAGAAGAAATCTCTCCCTTTGTCATTTCGAGCGGACTAATTAATTCATTATCCGATGAAGATTCAAGAAAGCGAGAAATCCATCAGGCGTAGTCTTCCGAATTACCACCTTCTGCAATCATGTCTATAGCTGCTAATGGTTCATAATTAGCGTCTTGAGCCGACCATGACCACTCCCCACTGGAAGCAAGCCACCGACACCCTGGCTGAGCTGGTGCGCACGCCGCGCTTTGGTCTGTTCAGCGATCTGGACGGCACTTTGGCTCCTATCGCCCTCTCGCCCGAGGCGGCCCACCTCAACCCGCGCACCAGGCAATTGCTGGCCGACCTGCGCGATGAGCTCCCTTTGCTTGCGCTGATTTCTGGGCGCCGCGCCGCCAGCGTAGCGGAAAAAGTTGCAATTCCGGGAATCGTCTATATCGGCAACCATGGCCTGGAGCGCTGGGACCATGGCCAAACCATCATGCTGCCAGAGGCCCAGCCTTACTTGCCTCAATTGCAGGCAGTTAAAAAAGGATTACACGCCCTGGAACAAAATGGCGCCTTCATAGAAGACAAACAAGTCACGCTCAGTTTCCATTATCGCCAGTCGCCGCAGCCAGATGAATTCGCCGCTGAGCATGCCGCCCGGATTTCCGAATTGGTCGCAAGGCACGGCTTGGTCTTGTTTGCCGGCAAGCGGGTTTTTGAAGTCCGCCCACCCATTGAAATGGACAAGGGCATTACCTTCCGCAGCTTAGTCGAGGCTCAAAACCTGAACGCTGCGCTTTTTATTGGTGACGACATCAGCGATCTTAACGCGCTGCACATGGCGCGCACACTGCGCCATGAAAAAGTATGTGAAGCCTGGGGGATTGGCGTTCAATCGGAGGACGCGCCGGAGGACTTGGCCGCCGCCGCCGATTTTCTGGCGGAGGGCGTTGCCGATGTTGAAGAATTGCTGGCTTGGTTGCTGGCAGCCCGCAAGGCATCCGCCACCTGAGCGGCGAACCATTCGCGCACATCCGCCTTGGTGACGATGGCGCGCAGCGCCTGGGCGCGCTGCTGGCGCTCGGCCGCCGGCATGGTTAGGGCAGTGTGCATTGCCTCTGCCGTCCCGTACACATCGAAAGGCGAAACGATCAGCGCGTGTTCCCCCAATTCGTAAAAAGCCCCGGCATATTCGGACAGCACCAGCACGCCGTCTTTCTGGTTGGCCACCACGCCTTCCTTCGCCACTAAATTCATTCCGTCCGCCAGTGGGTTCACCAGCAGCACGTCATACATTTGCATGGCGGCTATGGCCCGCACGTAGTTGTCTCCCAGGATGATGCGCACCGGCTCCCAGATCGAATCGCTGAACTCGGCGTTGATGATGCCCGCCACGGTCATGATCTCTCCCAGGTAATCCTGGTATTCACCCACTTCCATCCGTGAAGGCACCAATAGGGCCAGCATTTGCACCTTGCCGCGGTGTTCGGGATAGCGTTCCAACAAGGCGCGATAAGCCTGGAACCCGCGCAGGTTGTTCTTGCTGGGTTCCACCCGGTCGACGCGCAGGATCACCTGCCGGTCGCCGACCGAATTGCGCAAATTGGCGCGCTCCAACTTGGTGTTTGGCTCGTGGACCAGTTGGTTGAGATACTCCACGTCGACGGAGATGGGATAGGACACCGCGCCCACATCGCGCCCCTTATATTCCACCGCATCGCGCCGCCCATAGGCGTGCGCATCCAGGTAAAAGCGGCAGGTCTGGACGAAGTTGAAGGCGTCCTTGGCTGTTTGGAAGCCGACCCGGTTGGATTCCAGCAGGCTTTTGAAGATGGCCGAGCGCATCACCGGGGGCAGGATGCGCCAGGCGTCCGGCCCAGGCCAGGGGATATGCACGAAGGGTTGGATCTGAACCCCTTCCCCAACCATGCGGCGCAGGTAATAAGGCACCATATACAGGTGATAATCCTGCGGCAGGATGATCACCGGCCGGCCCGCTTCTTTGGCAGCCTCCGCCATGGCTTGGGCAAACAGCTTGTTGACCGGCTTGTAGCCCTTCTCCCAGGCGTCCCAGGTTTTCTGGGTAATGCTAGGCGTGCGCGGCGTATCCCACAACTGGTGCTGGATAAACCACAGCAGCGGGTTAGCGATCTCGTTGTAATACCCTTCGTAATCTTCCAGGTTGGGTTCCACCAGCTTGAGGCGGATGCCCGCCACTTCCTGCACCTGGCCGCCATGCTGCTGCGACCAGGCCCGGTCATCCTCGCTCATCGCCGAAGCCACCCACAGCACATCGTGGCGCTCGGCCAGGGCGCCGAGGGCCGTCACCAGGCCGCCGGCGCCGCGCTCCATCGAAAAGCCGCGGCCCCTTTTCTTAAAGGAAAACGGCCCGCGGTTGGAGGCGATGATGATCAGGGGTTGGGTGGGGTCCGTTTTATTATTTGGCATGCTTTGTCTCGGTTAAAAAAATCCGCCTGGGCTCCGGGCGGTCTTATCAAAGTGAATTACTTGCTACTGGCGCGATTCACTTCTTGCTCCCGCTCGTCCAATTATACAGGATGGGATTGGGCATAAGTTGAGGGCTTTTTGACGGCTAACACTTCGCTCTCAGTAATAGCGCTGCCTGGCAAATTCCCCCGTTTATAATCATTCCAGCCCATGATCCCAGCCCGCACACCTTCGCCGCTCTCCTTCCTGCCCACCACGCTTCTTTTCGTGCTGGTGGGCTGGGGCGGCCTGTTCGCCCTGTTGAACTTTTCCGAGCCGCTGCTCTGGCCGCGCTGGCTGTTCTTCTTTCTGGTCGTGGTGGCTTTCACCGGCGCGGCGCTGCCCGTCACCTCCTTCCTCAACTACCGCTTCCCCGGCGAGCCGCCTGCCACCGTACGCGTCATCCTGCGCCAGGCGCTGTGGGTAGGTGTCTACGCCGGCACCCTGGCTTGGCTGTTGGCCGGCCGCGTGCTTAATCTGGCTTTGGCCGTCATCCTGGCCCTGGCCTTCCTGGCCATCGAATGGTTCCTGCGCCTGCGGGAACACGCCCGCTGGGAACCTTGACCAGTTGCCCCATTGACAAAGGAATTTCATGAAATCTGACCTGCCTGCCATGATGAAAGAGCACAGCCTCGATGCGCTGCTGGTGTTCGGCGATGCACTGCACAATCCTGCCATGGTCTACTTCACCGGCGTCGTCCATGTCACCGAGGCCCTGCTGGCCTTGAGGCGCGGCGGCCAGCCGCTGCTTTTTTGCCACGCCATGGAACGCGAGGAGGCTGCCGCCACGGGGTTGCAGACCCGCAGCATCACCGATTACAAATTCTCCGAGCTCCTCAAAGAATGCAACGGCAACCACGAACTGGCAAACGCCCGCCTTTACCAGCGCATGCTCACCGATGCCGGCATCACCGCCGGCCGCGTGGCGGTCTTCGGCCAGCGCGATGCTGGCCGCGCCTTCGGCCTGATCTCGGCGTTGGGCGAGCTCTTGCCCAACATCGAATTCGTCGGCGAGTTCGGCTCCTCCGTGCTGCTGGAGGCGCGCGCCACCAAGGATGCTACCGAGATCGAGCGCATGCGCCGCATCCAAAAACAGACCACCGAGGTGGTGGGCCAGTTGGCCGATTACCTCGGCCGCCAGCGCGGCGTGGACGGCGTGCTGGTGGACAAAGACGGCCAACCGGTCACCGTTGGTGCCGTGAAATCCAAGATCAACTTGTGGCTGGCCGAGCGCGGCTTGGATAACCCCCACGGCACCATCTTCGCCCCTGGCGCCGAGGGCGGCGTGCCACATAGCATGGGTAGCCCCGAAGCCGTGCTGCGCCTGGGCGAGCCCATCGTTTTCGACATCTTTCCCGTGGAAGCCGGTGGCGGCTATTGGGCCGACTTCACCCGCACTTGGTGCCTGGGTCATGCCAGCGATGCAGCCCAGAAGCTATACGACGATGTGCGTTTCGTCTATGAAACAATCATGTCCGAGCTTAAGCCGGACTCGCAATGCTCCAGCTACCAAGCGCGCGCCTGCGAGCTGTTCCAGCAACGCGACCATCCTACTGTGGCCGAGGATGCCACCACCAAGGTCGGTTTCGTGCACGGGTTGGCTCATGGCCTGGGCCTGGAGGTGCACGAACGCCCGGCCTTCGGACGGGATGCAACCCCCAACGACATCTTGCGCCGCGGCTCGGTGGTCACTATCGAGCCGGGGCTGTATTATCCCGAGCGCGGCCTGGGCATGCGCGTCGAGGACGCCGTCTTCATCCGCCCCGACGGCAAGTCCGAGATCCTGGCCGAATATCCGCTGGATCTGGTGATCCCGCTAAAGAATTAACCGCGGATGATGCGGATAAGCACGTAGGGGCGCAACATGCTCGCCCTCACTGCAAAAAACCTTAGATTTCCGTTCAGTTCAACATTGCTTCCCTTCAGTGTTCGTTTGCGTTCATTTGGGGCACTATAATTAGCCTATGGCCCGCCGAAAGAAGCTGCAGCCCGCCCGCATCCTGGGCATCGAGACCTCCTGCGACGAAACCGCCGCCGCGGTGGTCGAAAACGGCCGCCAGGCGCTCTCCAACGTGGTCGCCTCGCAGGCCGAGCTGCACGCCAAGTACGGCGGCGTGTTCCCCGAGGTCGCCTCGCGCCAGCATATCAAGGTCATCGACGCGGTGATCGAGGAAGCGCTGGCCCAGGCCCACCTTGAACTGGCCGATGTAGATGCCATCGCCGTGACCCGCGGCCCAGGGCTGCCTGGCTCGCTGATCGTGGGGCTCAACATGGCCAAGGGCCTGGCGCTGGGCTCCGGGCTGCCCATGTACGGCGTCAACCATCTCGAAGGCCATATCTATTCGGCTTGGGTGCAACTGGATGGATCGCAAAGCGAGATGGAGAATGCGCAGCATTCTCCGAATCAAAGCGAGCAGGGGGCTCCTTCTTTTCCCCTGCTCGCTTTGATAGTTTCCGGCGGCCACACCGAATTAGTGTTAATGACCGACCATTTGACTTACCAGCGCCTGGGTGGCACGCTGGACGATGCCGCCGGTGAAGCCTTCGACAAGATCGCCCGCCTGCTCGGCCTCGGCTACCCCGGCGGCCCGGCCATCCAGAGGGCGGCCGCCGAAGGCGACCCGGCCGCTTTCGATTTCCCGCGCGCCTGGCTGGACGAGACCTGGGACTTTTCCTTCAGCGGCCTGAAAACCGCCGTGCTGCACAAAGTGCGTGAGCTTTCCAAGGGGCAGGCCCTCGAGTTCGGCGAAGGCAAGCTGCAAAGCGGCGCCAGCCTGGCCGATTATTTGCCGGTCCCAGATCTGGCTGCCAGCTTCCAGGCCGCCGTAGTCGAGGTGCTGGTGGGCAAGGCCCTGCGCGCCGCCGAGCAGTTCGGCGCAGCAGAGATCCTGGTGGCTGGCGGCGTCTCCGCCAACCAGGCCCTGCGCGAAGCGCTGGCAGCCAGTACGCTGCCTGTGCGCTTGCCGCCATTGCCGCTGTGCACCGATAACGCCGCCATGATCGCCGCGGCCGGTTACTTCCGCCACGCCATCACGCGCAAGCCGGATAGCCTGGGCATCGATATCGAACCGGGCTGGGGGATAGGTCCTTGAGGGGCAAACTATGACCCGTGATGAGTTTATTCAAATAATAGGTTTGGGCCGCGAACAGAATGGGGTAGAATTTAAAAGTGCGGGGTTGCGAACAGATAAACAACTATTGGCAAGAGTAATTAGGGCCGCCATAGGAATGTCAAATCGAAGATATGGGGGTATCGTAATTGTTGGCATTAATGAGGACGGAGAAGGAAATCCAGTTCTCGTAGGCCTCAACCCAACCGAGTTAAAGAGTTGGAAATATGATGATTTTTCTGATTCGCTATCTTCCTACGCAGACCCAAGTATCACCTTTATGACAGAAGAGTTTGAATTTGAAAGTAAGACTTTCCTTGTGGTTAATATTGATGAATTTGGGGACATACCAATTATTTGCAAAAGGGATTTTCCTGGGGTTTTGAGACAAGGCGCTGTTTATGTTCGTACTAGACGCAAACCAGAAACCTCAGATATTCCAACTCATGAAGATATGCGACAACTTTTGGATTTGGCCGTAGAGAAAAGGTTGCGTCAGTTTACTAGAACTGCAAGCGCTGTTGGATTGAGTTTAGAAAGGGAGCGCGATCAAAGCGATGAAGACCAATTTAATCGCCAGTTGGGGGAAATTAAATGAGCGAGAGTTTAAAAGAAAGTATTCTTTCTCGAGGATACTGGGAAATAAAGATACGTCCAATGAGATTTGGTATTAATCGAATTCCAAAAATCGCTGACTTATATCCCCTTTTGCAAAAAACTTTCGTTTCTCTTAGAGGATGGGACTTTCCACATGTTGGGCACAAGAGTGAATTCTTAATCGGTGAAGATTGGATAAAACACGAATTTGATTGGCAGCACCATAGATCAATATTATATTTTTTTCAGAGTGGGCAGCTCTACTACCTGGAGGCCCTGCCTGAAGATTGGAGGGACAAATCCACACTCTGGCCTAAACATGAAATGTGGGAGCCAGGACAACTACTAGGAGTAGGCGAAACGATTTTTAGATTCACGGAAATATTCGAATTCGTTTCTCGTCTCGTATTAACGGGTATCTACGAAAATGCTGTAAAGTTGGATGTGAAGCTTGGGAATATTGAGAATCGCCAACTCTACGTTGATACAAAGAACAAATGGCCGTTTGATTATGCTCGTAAAACAGCAATGCCCAATCTTGTTTATAAATCCGAATTAAAAAAAGAAGAACTCGTTTCTAATACTAAAGCCCTGGCGATTAAGGCCTCGATTTACCTTTTCGAAAGGTTTGGATGGGATGCCACGGAAGAGATTGTTGGAGATTGGCAGGAAAAGGCGCTAAGGTTCTGATTGGTTGCTGCGAAAGTGCTTACTACGGAGAACTGCTACCTCGCCATCTGCAACCCGACGCTGGCTACCAACCCCACCCAATACGCGAACGTATAGTAAATAAATAGCGGTTGTTTGCCGCGTTTCCACAGCAAATAGCTGGAAAGCACAGCCAGTAACCCCACCACGTACAGGTCCAGGCCGATCTCTTCGAAACCCAGGTTGGCCACGATGCCGGCCGCCAGGAACAGGGCATTGAACATCAGGATCAGGCTGTCGCTCCTCGAAACCAGCTCCTTCTGAGCGAACAGTGCTTGCAGGAACAACAGCGCCGCATTTACCATCACAAAGCCGCTGAAAAATACCCAGTGGCTGAACTCGTCGTCGTTGAAAATGACGATGCGGCACAGGTCGCTGCTGGAGTCCTCCAGGCAGAAACGGGCGTGCATATAGTTGGTCACCTCATGGGTGCCGTAGCTGGCAGCTAGCAGGTAGATGCCCACGATGAACATCAAATTGACCCACAAATGCTGGCGGCTGACAAGCGCCGAGGAATTGCCTTCGATCACTTTCTTCAACAGGTAAAAGGCCACGATGCTGATCAGCGGCAGCACCAGCATATTGTTCAGGTCCACCCAGCGCAGGAACTCGTTGGGCAGCACGTAGCCCAGGGTCCAGGTGCCCAGCCGGTTCACCGAAACCAGGATGGCGACCAGCGATTGGACCGCAAGCAAAATATGGATGCGCTTCATAATTCCTCCAGGCGAATGGTTGAACCGCACCCAGAGCTTACCGCGCTTTTACGATCCTAAGCGCGCAATTCTTCCTACATTCTCTAACTTAATTAATGAAGAGGGTGGACTTTTAAACCCAAATCGCACTCTGCTGGCTGCAAGAGTGCGATTTAGTAGTGAGGAGGAGATCTCATCTATTGCCCCTATCCTAATCCGCCAATCTAAAACCCAGCTAAGTTTCGGGTTAGCGCAATATTAAAACGCCTTGACTAGGCAACTTGGAACCGGATGGAATGCTGTAACCGTGATATTTATGGGCATGTGGGAACGAGAGTGCCGACGAAAAGGCTAAAAACTTTGTCATTTGTCACAAACCTCTAGCCCCCATGTTGTTATTATTACAACTTGCCATGCGCTGGACGTGGGGCGTAGGACGTTGGACATCCACTACAGCAACAACTTAATCCAGCGCCGCCTTGATCTGCTCCTCGCTAATTGGCCCCGCCCGCAGCACCCGCGGCTGCGGCCCGGTCAGTTCCACCACCGTGGAGGGCCGGTCGCCGGGGGTCTGCCCGCCGTCCAGTACCAGCTCGATGCGCCCGCCCAATTGCGCCAGCACCTCGAAGGCGCTTTGCGCATTTGCGCCCCCGGCCACATTGGCCGAAGTCACCGCCAGAGGGCCGGCCGCCGCCAGCAGGGCGTGGGCTACCGGATGGTCCGGCACGCGCACGCCGATCGTGTCGTTGGGGG
>Ga0209521_10004373_pt1 | contig 11259 bp, 6 predicted proteins | sample Rifsed19ft4_FD_184016 | JGI IMG/M metagenome (GOLD analysis project Ga0209521, IMG submission 184016) | Soil microbial communities from Rifle, Colorado, USA - sediment 19ft 4 (version 2) | ecosystem: Environmental > Terrestrial > Deep subsurface > Rock core/Sediment | place: Rifle, Colorado... | reverse complement strand
TGAACCAATGTGAGGCTTAACGAGCTGATGAGTGGCTGCCTCAATAAACGAAAAAGGAATGTACGATATCTTTGCCGGGTGGCAACTGCAAAGATTGTCCCCATAAACCCCAGATCAAATATGGAGAAAAGGCTGTGGGTATCCCATATGCTGCGCATAAGCCCACTCAGTATGCCCACTGCCGCGGCAGCAAATGGACCAAGCAGGCCGCCCGCCAGAGTCCACGGCACGGCGGAGAAGACCATCATGGTGGAACCGGGCGGTTCCTCAGGCAGGCCAGGCACAGGCAATGCAGAGCCGGTGGGGAACTCCAGACCCAGAAACAAAGCTGTAATGGGTGTCGCAAAGACCAGCGCGATCAAAATCCCCCACAAGCGCGCATTCCAGTCAGGCTGATAATGCCGCCAGCTAAAAAGAGCAAGAACCAGCAAGCCTGCCAGCCCCAGCCATATCAGCCATCCCGCGAACGGAATGGGATTCAGATAGGCAAGATGGGTCAGCAACGTTGCCAGGAATTGCATGGAGTCATTATAGCGCTAAATCCAAACTGTTATTCGGCTTGAGTGGACCTGTACTTTCCCCGATACGCTACAGGGAGCAGATCCGCCAGCGACTCCATGATCTGACGCGTCCCCTCTCGCAGCGTTTCCTGACGATTAGCCTGCTTCCCCCTCGGGGACAACATAAATGGTTTCCCCACTGATAACATCACCGGCGCACGCTTAACCCTTTTCATATCACCATAAATATTTTGATTCTCAGTCCCTGTCATCGCAATCGGTACGATGGGCGCGCCAGATTTAAGCGCCAGGAATGCCGCACCTTCATTTCCATCCTCCAGTCCACCGATGACAGATTGACGCCCTTCCGGCGCCAGCCCGACCATGCGCCCTTCGGCCAGTCCATCCAACGCGGCGCGAAGTGCCTTGCGGTCGGGCCGGCCGCGATGTACCCAGATAATTCCATAGGCGCGGAATATCGGTCCGACGAACCAATGATCGTTCAACTCGATCTTGCCCATTCCTTCAATTGTGATTGGAAGGGCTGCCATGACCAGCACCGCGTCGGCATCGCCGAGATGATTGATGACGACTATTGCAGGTCCCTGCTTTGGGAAATTTTCCAGTCCGCAGATTGTGGCTCGCATCGTAAAAAGCGCGAGCAGTTTTGCAAGTCCCCGGGCAAAGGTCCGAAAAGCCCGCCGCGCAAACGTCAGACGCGGTAGTGCAACCAGGTCAGGCCGCCAGACTTCAGTGACAGGTTTAGGTGGGGGAGATGGCTGATTCTGCATACACGCCGCGATATTCCTCAGGCAATAAGCCGGCCAGATAAGACATCACCAGGTCTGCATTTTTTTGCCGCGCCTGGTGTTTCTCCGTCCCTCTGGATGTGATCTCGGGCAGATGAATGGGCCTGCCAATGCGCATTTCAAGCAGCGGCCTTTCGCCGCGTTTCGCACGCTGCCAGTAATCCTCGGTCGTTCCAATAAGACCCACAGGCAGCACCGGCACGCCGGTTTGCTCGACGATATATGCAATGCCGGGTTTCGCGCGCCGCATCGCGGTGATGTGTGAACGCCCGCCCTCAGGCGCGATCAGCAAGGGAAAACCTGATTTGATGATGCGGATGATCCTGATAAGCAATGCGCGGTCATAATCGCCGCGATGCACAGGGATCACCCCGTATAATTTCAGCAATTGTCCCTGACCAGGTTTAGCGAACACATCTTCCGCACCGATGATCTCCAATTGTTCAGGCCAGAACGCTGCCACGAACGGCGGGTCAAAGATAGAGACGTGGTTCATCGCAACTACATATGGCTTGCCATAAGGGATGTTTTCTGTTCCAACGATCTTCACGCGTCCCAATACATGGAAGATGCCGCGGAACAGTCTCTTCAGGAGCGGTCGCATGAGCCTGAATCGAACGGGCACTTGATAGGAGTCATTCACCTGCATAAAGCCAGTACCTGTTCAAGGACTTCGTCAGCAGTGAGTTTATCGGAGTCAAGCACAATGGCATCCTCCGCTGCTTTTAACGGAGCCACATCGCGGGTCGAGTCGATGCGGTCGCGTTCGATCACTTTTGCGAGGATCTCATTGTAATCCGCCTGTGCGCCGCGGGCGATGATCTCGTCAAAACGTCTCCTAGCGCGTTGTTCGGCAGTGGCATCCAGATAAATTTTCAGGTCCGCTTCGGGCAAAACGACAGTCCCAATATCCCGCCCGACCATGACAATACGGCCGCGTTGACCGATGCGCCTCTGCTGCTGACTCAAGGCACTTCGCACGCCGCGATAGGCAGATACGATTGAGACGTTTGCCTCTACCTTGCGGCGGCGCGTTTCCCATGTAATATCCTGACCATCCACGAGCACATCGCAAGCGCGCCCATCGGACTTTGAGGCTGGCGCGACATCAATTTGCGTTTTCTCAGCCAACGCGGTAAGCGCGGCTTCATCGCGCACATCAATACCCCGCTGTAAAGCGAGCCACGTAACAGCACGATACATGACACCCGTATCAAAGAAGAGATAGCCAAGCGCGTTGGCGAGTCTTAAACCAAGTGTGGATTTGCCCGAGGCGGCGGGGCCATCAATCGCAATGACGGAGGCAGGGTTGGAACGCATATTATCTGGTTCGAGGTCGGTCTACCCTGAAGGGTACGATGTCTGACCGGCGTTTCCTTGACCAAGCTGGGACGCGGACCCGGCAGAGCAAAATCCCCTCAGGGCGTAGTGTTTTCGCGCGCATCAGGGAACAGATCATCACGTGCCCACAGGATGATGGTTTCGTTCTCTCTTGGCAGTTGACGGTAAACCAGCCAGCGCAGCCAGTCAGGGTTTTGTATTCCCTCCCACAATAGTGGTTGTCTCCAGATAAAATCCTGCCCACGATAGGCGGATGGGAGACCCAGATCCTCCATGACAGGAGTAATCACGAGCGGCGGCGCGACCTGCGGATCAAGAGTGGCCACGACTTCAACTTCGTGATTTCGCAGGATCCACTCAAGGGCAGGAGAATTGATTCCCATAATGGTCACAGATTGAGCACGAGCGTGACCGAGGCTGAATTCCGAAACATCGTTCACGCTGGCAAGGAGCAGGTCCGCCTGCAGCGGCCTTTGATCGGGTGTCCATAATTCCACGCCGTTCGGGGTGCGTAATCCGCTTGCGCCCCAGGCCGTGGCAAAACTGTAAGCACCGAGGAAGACCGCAAAGGACCAGACCGTCCCAAGCCAGGCTGTTCGCCCAGACCACCCGAATGCCACGAATGAAATAGATAGAATGATAATAAGCGCCGCGCCCGCCAGGACCCAATAAGGCGCGGCTTGAAGCTGGATCTGCCTCCCAAGCAGCGACAAGGTTGTGGCGCCAAACTGGCTGTAGGGGTCGAGAGCGATCTTGGCAACGTCGAACCAGATGTAAACAAGCAGGATCAGAAGCGCCCCGCTGACCACGCCGACCTCCACACGCTCCTCGGAAAAGATATTGAGGCTTCGCGATAGTTCCAGCGCGGAAAGCGTCAACAATGGGATGATGACCCAGACGAGTTCACTTGTCTGACGATAAAAGACCGCCAGGAGCAATGAGACTGCCAGCCACAGACTTAAACGAATGATACGCCGGCTTTTCGTTCGATAGCCGCGAACGATGGAAAGGATCGCAAGAAAGATGCCCAGCGGTTCGTACGCGAGCAAAGCCAATAATGTGCGCCCCGCTGTCATGACAGATGGAGCTGTCCATCCTTTGAGATACGCAGGCAGCGACAAAAGCCATGCACTCAGTCCGTTTGGTGAGAGAAAGAAGAGCGTGCCGCCGAGGAGGAGGGTGGCAATGAAAGCAATGAGGGCCGGACGATATTCAAGGCTTTGTGGTTGAACATTGGTAATGGGAGATCCGTCTGCCACCTGTTCGTCCTGGGTCGCCAGCGAGTCGAAGGATTCTTCATTCTCCATATTGGATTTTGCATCCATTCCCTGAAGGAAGATCCATGTCAGACCAAGCCCGAGCAGGCCCGCCCAGAGTGAAGGTCCGGCGAGAAGCGCCAGTCCAGCAAAAATTCCGGCAGGGATCACGCGTCGGTTTATCCACATGCCCCAGGCGAAGAGCAGGAACGCAGCCGCCAATATGGTTCCGCCTGCCTGTCGTGAAAGCGCGACGAGTCCCGGGTCAAATGCAAGGAGAAAAGCCAATATCAGCGCAGGCCGCGGTTTGATTGTTTCGCGAAAGAAATGGGGAACAAAGACAAGCGCGCTCCCCACAATTGCAGGGACAAAGCGCGCTATGAAATTCGTGCCTTCAAGGATTGCAAACAGAATGCTGGTAAAGAGGATGTATCCGGGTTGAGGTCCGAGCACAGGACTCGTGCCTTGTGCAACGTGCAAAGCCTGTAACGCCAGAGCCGCTTCAGAATCAGTCAATGGGGATGCACCGAGTTGAATGAGACGAAAGCCGAGGGCGAGAAGAAAGGCCAGCCAATACAGCCAGCCTTCGTATTTGAGTCGGAAAGAGTTCATAAAGGTATTTTACTCTGTATGGCATGTCATTGCGAGCCTTCGGGAAGCAATCTCCGATTGCGCGGTGAGATTGCTTCGGCGAGCTAAAGCCTCGCAATGACGGATGGTTACGGCACTTCGTAAATTGTCGCATTCCCTTGTTGAAAAACAGGTTTCAGGAAACGATTGAATTTATCCTCGTTCATATGATAAGTGCTGCGCTCGAGATTGCCTACGACAATATAACGAATGTTGTAGCGATTGATGATGTCCTGTGTAGCGATCCAATCGTTGGATGAGTATAACGTTTCAATATCCTGTTCTCGTGAGCCTTGCAGGGCTTGATCGCGCCACTGACCTTCGTGTCCGGGCCAGCCCAACACGGTGGGCAGACCCGTATAAATCGAAACGCGCCCGTACTGCGAATAGGATCCGCCAACAGCTTCCGCTACGACTCCATCCGGCGCGGAGCGCAGCCAGAGCATCGCCGCGGCTTCATCCGGATTCTCACGTTGGATGCGGTCAAAGTCATCGAGGGTATAGCCGAACGGAGGCTTGAAGTTGTTCGTCTTGCTGAAGATGCCGATCGCGGGATAAGTTAGTGAAATACCTAAAAGGATGATCAGGCCAAATATGAATGGTAGGCCCCAGCGGCCTCGTAAATTTTGAATCAGGACAACGATCCCGTAAGCGGAGGCGAGACTCAACATGATCCAGGCCTGATAATAAAACTTGAAGACCGTGTTAATGCGATATCCAAAATTATCGCGCAGATAAAGAAAATCAGGGCCGAGGATGAGCAGCACTCCAAGAGCAATCATCAATAAAACGAATGAGGACGAGTTGGCTTCAGATCTGAACAAAAATGCAAGTGTCGGGATTAACAGTACAAGCAATGTGAGCAAGCTGCCGACATAAGTCAATCTACGTGCCATACTATCTGCAATGAACGCATTGACATCGACTCCTTGTGCTTCCAAAATGGGCATCACAAGTTCGGGCTTCAACTTCAACGCCAGAAAACCGAGAACGAACATTGCCACGATAAGCACAATTAAAATACCGAGCGTTGTAAAAATTCCTGCGCGCCAATGTGCGGGGGCACCCGTTCGCCATAGATAGATCAAATATGCAAACGGCGGAATGAACAGAGTGCCCCACATCACCCACAAATGCGCGCCGCGCGTCGGGTACATGAAGTTCGGTGTAAGTCCGCCCGCCTGCGAATCGAAGCCGATATAGAACGGCAGATACATCACGAAGCCAGTGATCACCAATGGAATAGCCAACAACAGGACATCTTCGATTCTTTCCCAGCCCCAGCCTGCTTCGCCCACTTCGCGGACCCGAGCCAGTACGTAGCTGAAAACGATCAGTGCCGCGGCGATGAGGATGTCCCACGTGTTGAGGAAAGCCAGTCCGCCTAAAACAAGCGCACTGGCGAAGAAGCCTGCTTTGTTAATGCGCAGTTGACCGAAGAACAGATCCATGTTTCCGCGCCAGCCACCCAGGAACAGATTCAACGCAACGGCTACAGCCAGCAGAGTAAATGGCATTGCCAGCACATGCGGATGCAAATCCCCAAGCAGATAGGAAAAGAAGGGAAACTCATCGATAACTTCACGGAATGTGCCATCCAGGTCATAATCCTGTATCACGCGTGAGGCGCGCCACCACCACCAGAATCGTTCGGGGATCCACTGGAGCGGCTGTGCAGGTGCCTGACTTAACTCCTTCATATCAAGCCATGACCAGAATCGGGACACAGCAGTGCCGTCTGCATTGAATTGCCAGAACAGTCCTTTGCGATGCAATACTTCGAGGAAGCCTTCAACATTGGAGATGAGGAGCAGGAAGATGGGAGCAAAAAGAGGGAGGAGGAAAGAAGAAAGAGGGCCATTGTTGGATGAATAACCTTCGACACTCCCTTCGGTCACGGGGCGGGGCTGTTGATGCATTGTCAGAAGGTTATACAAAATCCCATATGCACCGACCGCGCTTAAACCGAAGATCAACGCGATCATCAAGTTGAATGCCATTGTCGCGGGCACGCCTGTGAACATGGCCAGCATGGCTGCCATCACATAACCGAAGTAATAATAGGAAATGGAATAACCTGAGAGCCACAGATCGCGCGGCGGGAATGTGGGCGAGTTCATGATGCCGTTGATGAACATCAACTCCATTGGCTTTTCGGTGCCGACGATCTCCGGGTTCGCGGCGCGAAAAAATGCCATCAACCCAAATGCGGCGAGGAAAAGGAGTTCAGTTGTGAGGATGAGACGGCGATTCTCGCCGAGCCAACTTCCAATTTCCAATTTCCGATTTACAAATAGCCAGGCGCTTAAGCCTCCCAGGATCACCAGCCCTAACAACAACCCGCCAATATCATTTTGCGCGATGCCGAGCGATGCGGATAACCAGAAGATGTATCCCCAGATCAACAAGCCAAACGCACGCGCAAGTGTGTATCCCCGGTCAGCCAGCGCTGGAAAGATGCAATAAGCCAACGGGAAGGTCAGCCAGCCCAGGAGGGTGATGAGAAGATACCAGGAGATAAATGCAGTCATTTGGTCTCGATACGGGCGTTGCGATGGTTGAGCAGCGTTCTTTGCGTACCGAAACCCGCAACGACCCGCTCGACCAGCGAAACAAACTTATAACTTACAAAATGCCAGGAATTTGGAATCTCCCATTTGCGTCGGGTCTGAATTCAGCTACATTCACCACCGCATCCAGATTGATGGGTCCATAAATATGCGGGAAGAGATCCCCATCGGGGACGCCCGGGGGTGGGGTCCCGCCCGATGGCGGCTCCCATTTCAAGTCTGAGGAAAGAAGCGTGGGTTCGATGGCGAGCAGGATGAGTCCACTTTGTCCTTTGTAGAAATTCTCAGCAACGGGCAAAACCTGCGAATGAGTCGAGCAATGGATAAATCCTTCGGTCGCCAGGCTTTCCGCGCGGTAGACGCCGTTTTGTTGTGCTTCATCCCACGCCCTGGGGGAGGTAATATGGAAGATCAAGATTGCTCCTTCGAGATGGAAATGTCACCCTGAGCCCTTCGGCTCACTTGCACTTAAGCAAATCAGGCAGGTGTGGTGCAGAGCAAGTGTCGCCCAGGATAAACTCCGCCAAGGGTCCCGGTTGCAACGAAGAGAGAGGCTTCGCTGCCCGAAGGGCGCCTCAGCATGACAGGCTCATTACGGCATCACCTCATAAACAACCGTATTCGTATCACGATAAACCTCATTCCAATAAGTGCCATTGAATCGCTCGAATTTCGCGATGCCTTCAGGCGTGTATTCCGCGCGTTCGAGCTGGCCGACGATGATGTAACGCACATCATGTGTTTTGAGGAATGTACGCGTGAAATCGATATCAATACTGTTATAGAAGTTGCCAACCGCGGCCACACGCTCTTCGACCCAATTGGCCATGAAGGCGCGTTGCTGGCGCTGATGGAAGTTCCAGCCGACGACGCCAGGCAGGCCCGTGTAGATTGTGAAGCGCGTGCACCAGCGGTATTCAGGGCAATTGGCTTCAACGATCACCGGTGAACCCTGTACGTTATCCTGCATCCAGCGGATGGCGCGGTAATCTTCGCTTAGATCCATACGCTGACCGAAATCATCGTATTGGGCGTAATTCATGAAGGTCATCGAGTCGAGGGTGTGCGGCGCTTCGATGATCCAGCGGTCGCGCATTTTGCCTGCCGTCCCGCTCACAGTGAATGATGCCGCGCCGGAAATCAACAGGATCATCGCGGTCTGCCAGAAGACGCGCCAGCCCGGCAGCCATTTGAAAAACGCCGGGAGGGTCCAGGCGAACGCGGCGCCCGCGCTGACTGCCAGCAATAACCATGCTTGCAAGTAGAATTTAAAGATCGTGTTCGCGCGTCCAATGTCGCCGCGCACGACAACAAGATCAACCACGAGCGTGATGAGCAGAGCAGTGCCAATTAGGAATAACACGAATCGCTTTGCATCTGGCATGGAGGGCCGCAACAACAATACACCCGCCCACGCTGCGATGGGCAGTGCGATCCAGCCGACGCTAATTTTTTGATAGGCAAGCACGAGCATTACCAGTACAAGCAGGACCAGTACCCCTTCGATCAATAATTGATAAGGCTTCAGTTTTCGCAACGATGAGACGGGTGTCGAAGCCATCCACTCATGCGTTTCCCAGGTCATCCACGAAACGACGATGAACAGCAACACCGTCCAATGCGTGAGATAAGACCAGATCGGCGTGAACGGTCCCTTCCACGGGTCGAGAGCACTGTATGCCTGGCTGTACCAGGCACGATAAGGCTGATAGAGCCAGATCGAAAATGCAGCCAATGCCAGCGCGCTGCCTCCCACCAGGAGGACTCTTTTCAGATCAGGATGAATACCGTTTTCATTCTTTACATTTGCATAGCGCCAGATTGCATATCCAAGTGCGATCAGACCAGTCAGCAGATAGGTATAGGTGTCGGATAGATTGGTGGGATATAACGCACCGATGACCAGTCCACCGACTGCGAGTCCCAGCCCAGCCGAAAGTTGATTCCGCCATTTGGCGCGGCCAGCCACGACGGAGAGCGCCCAGCTCAACGCAAGCAGCGCCAGCGGCATGGCGATCATGTGCGCGTGCAGATCACTATAAACGAAGGTAAATAACGGGAACTCGGTAATCTCGTTGCCTCCTCCCGGAGGGATGACACGGCTCGGGTTCCAGTACCATTCTCCGAACCCAATGGGAAGCGATGCGCCTTTGAGAGTCAACATAAATCCCTGAAGTGCCCATTTCCAGCGCTGCAGGGTGGAGATGGTGGAGTCCCAACTGAACGCGCCCGCCGCGCCAAGTTCCTGTAATTTTTGATAGAGCAGTTGGATGATACCCAGGTTGCCGAGAAGAATGGTGAGGAGGGATGCGGAGATCCCTGCAATCAATTGTGAACGCTTCGCGTGAATTGCGAAGGATGAATTGTGCTCGAACGAATCTTCATCCTTCATCCTTCCACCTTCATCCTCTGCCAGGAGATTCCAGCCGATTGAAAACGCACAAATGCCGACGATCGCGAACAATGTTGGCAGAATAAAGTTATATGCGATCGTTGGGACAATACCGAGCAATTTCACAGGCGTGGCGACCAGCACAAAGCCATAATAATAATAGTTGATATATCCGCCCGCGAACCAGGGATCGTACGGCGGGAAGGTTGTACTCTTAATGACCGCATTAAAGTAGGAGAAGTCCATCGGGCGTTCGCCGCCTTTGGCGGGATGCCACAGGTCAGGGTTGCCAATGCGGATGATCAAGTCAATAAGGAAGAAGGCCAGAAAGAGACCTTCGATCATGAGAAGGTAATTGCGTTTGGTCTTCCATTCTTCGCGCAGTTCATCCCGTTGATAGTACGCAAGGAACGCGCCGATAAGAAGGATCAAGCCAAAAACAATTGCTATTGTTATTCGAGTGTATGGAATATTAGCCGAGCCAGCCATCCACGCCAGGTAACCGAACAGAACCAGCCCCAGTGCCCGGCTGAGGGGATAACCTTTATCCGCAAGCCCAGGCATGGATAATCGTATCAACGGATAGACAGCCAGTCCAAGTACGAAGATAAGGAGATACCAAATAAACAAACCCAAAACGGGATAGCGATTCTGAATCCAATCGTAATCAAATAATTCGGACCAAGTGCCGCCGGCGCGTTGTTGGACGAGTCTATCTGCAGGCAAGAGCAAATTGGAGTAATCGTTGAATTGACGCGCTGTGAGGCGGATAACCTTCGATAAATCCACGGTGCTGAGGATGGCACGAACCTGCCTGGCATTGAAGTCCGCGTTCTTCTTGAAGATCAATACTTTTGGATGGTCGTAGAAAGTGAAAGCTTCTTCAGCCCATTGATCGTTGATTACGATTGGCCCAAACGTCGGAAAGGTTTCAAAGACCGCGACAAGGTCAAACCCAAGTGTGCCCTGATAATCTCCCAGCTTCGCTTCGTGATAACATCGGATGATGTCCTGATCCGCAGGGCAACCGATCAGTTCGCGATAATATAAAGTGGTAAGCGGGTAGCGTTCAGGGAGCCGTGTGATCTGCGCATATTGGTGGTTGGTAGGGATAAGGATGTAATCGGTTTGATCTAGTGTTGTCACAAAGCTGTCAAGTTTATCCGCATTATCGTCCCAGTAGACTTGCAGGTTCAGTCCACGATAGATGCCGCCGAATGCGTCGTAGCCATCCACGCGGAAGGGAAGGCCGTAATCGTAGTCTGTTTCATTGGCGACGGACGCGCCATTGATGGAAAGCAAGCCGGCGTCCACTTCAAGACGAAGGCTATATTGGCTCCCGCGCTCCATGGCAATGGGTTGATCAAGGGTTAAGGTATATGTCTCACCGCGAGGATCGTTGGAGGGGGCAAACGTTCCATTTAAGGACGCGCTAGCGCCTGATTGCTCCGAGGTTGAATTCGATTCCTTTGAAATAAACAGACTTAAAGCATGAGTGTCTGATATCCTGCTTAAATCTACATTTGTAATATGTTCCAACACAATGGTTTCCAGTGCCCCAGTAGTCTGTGGAACAAATGTTATTGTATATGGACTGTCAGAAGCAACCGTACACGGTGCTGATATGTCAATAACCTGTTCCATGCTTTGGTCAACAGTCTGAATCAAAATATGCAGGGGACCGCAAACGTTCACTCCTCCTTCAGAAACGTTCGTTTCGAACTCCAGGTAATAGGTTTGATTGGCGGTTAGAACAGGAGA
>Ga0209521_10004372_pt1 | contig 11261 bp, 10 predicted proteins | sample Rifsed19ft4_FD_184016 | JGI IMG/M metagenome (GOLD analysis project Ga0209521, IMG submission 184016) | Soil microbial communities from Rifle, Colorado, USA - sediment 19ft 4 (version 2) | ecosystem: Environmental > Terrestrial > Deep subsurface > Rock core/Sediment | place: Rifle, Colorado... | reverse complement strand
CCCGTGAAGTCGACGTACTCCTTCCCGTCGACGTCCGTGATCTTGTGGCCCTTCGCGCTCGCCGCAAAGATGGGCGTCCCCATCTTCACGGACTTCGGGATGTACTCGTCCCGCTCCTTGATCCGGTCCTCCGCGGTCCCCGCCTGCGATGGCATCAGCTCGACCTCCGATGTGACTCCGGTCCCGAATTGCACGTCGTCAGTTTAGCGCCTTCGTTTCCTCCGCGTACTCCACGACGCGGATCCCGCGGCCCTGGCCGTTCAGGTCCTTGAAGTAGGGCTTGGGCTCGAACGCGATCTCGGGCGGGATGCAGCCCTTCTCCTTGATCCGGCCCTTGAGGAGCCACTGGGCCGCGATGGAGGGCGGCACGCCCGTGTCCACGACGCCCCCGCCGAGCTTCCAGCGCTTGTGGGGCCACGTGGCCGCCTCGTACCGCAGGGTCACGGGGTTCCCGTCCTTCTCCCCGATCAGGGTGCACCGCTGGATGTCCAAATCCAGCTCGGGCTCCTTCGGCTTCGGGAGGTTGTCGATCACCGTCGACGTGACGTCGTACGGGCGGATCTTCTGGCCCTCGACGACCTGCTCCTCCCGGCTCGCGAGGCCCAGCCGGACGAGGGTCGCGATCGTCTGGGTGAAGGGGGGCGGGAACGCGACGATGAAGTCCATCTCCTTGACGCCCTTGCCCAGGGTCTTGGGCATCGTCACGAGCTCGGAGTGGATCGTGTAGTAGCCCTCGACGACGCCCACGGGCGGCTGGAACTCCGAGCGCTCGAGGCCCGTGAGGGCGGGGACGAACTTGATCTTCCCGTCCCGCAGGATCGGGGCGTCCATGGAGAACTCGTCGAAGATCGTGCGGACCGCGTACGGCGGCACGAATTTGTCCGGCTCGCCGCCGGAGACGACGGCCCCGCTCGAGCGGAGGAGGACCTTGTGGATCTTGTCGAGCTTGCTCGCGCCGTACATCCCCATGACGTTCATCGTGCCCGGGGTCGACCCGATCCCGAGGACCGCCGTGACCCCGGCGTCGCGGGCCTGATTGTCGAGCTTGAGCTGGCGGACGCACTGGTGGTACAGCCCGCCGAGGTCGATGTAGTGAATCCCCGCCTTGATCGCGGCCTCCGTAATCGGCACGTTGAGGTCGTACCAGGCGCTGTTGATCACGGCGCCCCAGCCCTTGAGCTCCTTCACGAGGGACGCCTGGTCCCGGGCGTCGACCAGCATGGGGACCGCCCGATCGTCCTTGAACTGCTTCGCGAAGGCCTTCGCCTTCTCCAGGTTGCGCCCTGCGATCCCTACCCGTTCCACGCCTGGGCTCTCGAGCAGGTCCGGCACGGTGGACTGGGCCATGGCACCGTACCCGCCGAGGATGAGGACTTCCACGGAAAACACCCCGTGGGCAACGGGAAGTCGGGAGGCTAGATAACGCTTGCCGGACGCGGGGCGTGACCGTAATTACGAGACCTTGATGTACCCCTCCCGGGACGGCGGTTTTTCAGCGTCGGGCCTCGAATTCTGGGGTCACTTCTCGGAGATCCGAAGGGCAGCGAGGACCGCGGAGCCCGCGAGGACGAAGGCCACGCTCGACGCGAACGCGGGGCCGTAGCCGTATCCGTGGGCCGCGAACCCGCCGAGGAGGGGGCCGAGGATCGAGCCGAACCCTTGGACCGCGTTGTACGCGCCCATCGCCTCCGCGCGGCCTCCCTCCGGGGCGAGGCGCGACACGAGGGTCGAGCCCGCGACGTTGATGATGGCCCAGCACAGGCCGACGCCGGCGTGGAGGGCGAGGGCGGCCCCGAGCCGAGGGCCCCAGGCGAGGGGGACGAGGGCGAGGCCGAAGAACGCGGGGAAGAGGACGGCCCGCCCGAGGGACGCGTACAACTGCATGGGCCGCCCGCCCCGCTCTCCGACCCACCGGCCCACGCGCGGGTACAGGGCCGCCGACGTGACCTGGCTCGCGATGAACACGGCGAAGATGTCGGGGCTCGAGAGGAGGTAGGCCTCCTTGAGGAAGATCGGGAAGAACCCGTAGAACGCGGTGAAGCCGCTGAACAGGAGGAACACGGCCACGAGGTAAGCCCGCAGGGCGGGCGGTAGGCGGCGGGGCCGGTCCCGGTGCCCGCGGGGGTCGAAGAAGTAGAGCATCCGCATGGGGAGGAACTTGACCCGCTCCACGCGGAGGTGGAAGTCCACGAGGTGGATGTCCCGGCGCTCGACCCGCTCCGTCGGCTCCTCGAGCCACCGGGCCGCGAGGAGGGCCGAGAGGGCGCCGAGGGCGGCCCCGATCACGAAGAGGGCGCGCATCGCGCCGACCTCCCCGAGGAGGCCCGGGCCGATCGTGAGCCAGCCCACGCCGATCAAGAGCCCCACGACCCACCCGACGCCGCTCACCCGGCTCAGGAAGGCGAGCCGCTCGGGCCAGCGCTTCCGTTCCGAGGTCTCCATGACGAGGACGGCCCCCACGGGCCCGCTCGCGGACCCGAGGAAGCCGACGAGGAGGTTCGCGAGGTAGAACTCCGCCATCGTCCTCGAGAGGGCCATCCCGAGGAAGCTCACGGCGGAGCCGAGGAACCCGAGGAGGAGGAAGACCTTCCGCCGCCCGAAGCGGTCCGAGAGGACGCCCCAGAGGATGAACGCGGGGACCGATGCGATGCTCGTGGCCGCCGCGATGATCCCGACGTCCGCGAGGGACCCGCCGAGGGCGTACGCGAAGAGGGGGATGAGCGTGGACGTGGCCCCGCCGGAGATCCCGTGGGGGAGGTAGGAGTACGACCAGAGGGACCCGTTGGGCCGGGCCATCCCATCCCTTGAGGGGGCCGGCACCCGCGCCGCCATATAAGGCCTTTTTGTCGACGCCGGGCTCGCGGGGTCAGAGGGCGAGGTCCAGGATGAGCTTCCCCGCCGCGACGAAGAGGACGAGGATGAACAGCAGGGCGACGGACCGCGTCTTGAGGCGGGCGAGACCCCATCGGGAGCCGATGTACGCGCCGACGAAGACGATGGGCATGAGGGCCGGGATCAGGAGGAACTCCGGCGGCGCGCCGAACCCGCCGGGGCGGGCCGCGAGCTCCGCGACGTAGGCCCCGAAGCCCACTGCGGCCGTGGGGATGATGAGCAACGACGAGGTCCCGATCGCGAGGCGGGTCCGGCGGCCGAGCCCGTAAACGAGGAGGGGGACGTTGAGGAGGCCGCCCCCGATCCCCATGCTCCCGGAGAGGAAACCCGAGCCGACGGTCGCGGCCGACACCCCGGCGAGGCGCTCCCGGGTCATCTTCGACGGGTCGTCCGCGTCCACGGAGCGGGAGTTGCGCCACCAGTCGAGGACCATGTACCCGCCGAAGGCGAGGAGGACGCCGGCGAAGAACACGCGGAACGCGGTGTCGTCGAGGAGGAACAGGGTGAAGAACGTCCCGACGATCGCGCCGACGAGGGCCCCCGTGACGAGGATCCCGCCGAGCCGGACGTCGACGAACCCTTTCCGGCGGTGGTTGATCGCGGAGGAGGTCGCCGTGGCGATCGTGAACGTGAGGGACACGGGAACGGCGACGTCGCTCGCCCCAACGCCCGTGGAGAGGAGGATCGGGACGAACAGGAGCCCGCCGCCGAGGCCCAGGTTCGCGTAGATGAACGCGACGCCGAAGACGAGGATCGCCTGGAGGGCGAGGAGGAGGGGGTCCACGCGGGCGCGAAACGCCCGGACGTATTAAAGCCGTAGGACCGGAGGCTTATGTACGGAACGGGGGATGGGCCGCCGTGGTCGTCCTCGTCCGCTTCGGGGAAATCGCCCTCAAGAGCCGGTACGTACGGAGGCAGCTCCGGGACCGGCTCGTCGCGAACATCCAGGACATGTTCGCCGCGGACCGGGTCGAGTGCATCACGGAGGCCGACGAGGCCCGCGTGTACGTCCACACGGCCGACCCCGAGGCTGCGCGGCGAATCCTCGGGCGTGTGTTCGGCGTCGTCTCGATGAGCCCCGCGATCGAGGTCCCCGCGGACGTCGGGGCGTTGCGGGAGCGGGTCGTCCAGGTCGCCTCCGCGGCCCTGACGTCCGGGGCCTCGTTCGCCCTCCGGACCCGGCGGACGGGGACGCACCCCTTCACGAGCCAGGACCTCGCGCGGGACCTCGGCGCCGCGGTCCAGGCCGCGGTCCCCGGGAGCCGGGTGGACCTGAGCCGCCCCGACCTCGAGTTCCACGTCGAAGTGCGGCAGAACCGCGGGTTCGTATTCCAGGAGGTGTGGCCGGGGCCCGGGGGCCTGCCCCTCGGGAGCCAGGGTCGGGCCCTCGCCGTCGTCGACGCGGCGGCGGGCATGGTCGCCGCGTGGATGGGGATGAAGCGCGGGTGCCGGGTTGTCGTCGCCGCGGCGGAGGACGGTCCCGACCTCGACGCGCTCCGGCGGTGGGACACCCACCTGAAGGTCCTGCCGTACCGCGGGCCCGGGGACCTCCCGGAGCTCGTCCGCGTCGCGCGGGCAGAGGCCCTCTTCATCGGGACCCGGTGGATCGGGTTCGATCCCTCGGGCCGGCCGGCTGTCCCCGTGCCCGTCTTCGAGCCCCTCATCGGCCTCGCCGACGAGGAGGTCGAAGGGTGGGCGCGGCGGATTCGCGGCGCGTGACGGCGGTCACTTGCCCTTGCGCTCGTGGGCCCCGATGCTCGGGCGAACCTTCTCCGCGCCCTTGCCTTTGTGCAGGAGGCCGCGGCCCTTCTTCCCCGCGGATGTCAGGCCACGGAAGGCCCGGCCCCGGTTCGCGGGCTCGCAGATCCAGTTGATCTTGGGGTCGCTCCGGATCACGGGGTGCTCGGGGTCCACGAGGATGACCTCGTAGTACTTGTGGAGCCCGTCCTCCCCGACCCAATACGAGTTGAGGATCTCGAGGTTCGGGAACCGCCGGGCGACCCGCTCCTCCGCGATCCGCTGGATCGACTTCGCCATCGTGATCTTCCGGAGGCCGCGGCGCTTCGCCTTCCGGCCGCCCATGGGGTGCGGCTTCCGCCGGCCGCCCCGCCGGACGCGGGCCCGGACGAGGATGTACCCCTGCTTCGCGCGGTACCCGAGCTCCCGCGCCCGATCGATCCGCGTGGGCCGCTCGATCCGGCCGATCGCGGGGCCGTGGCGCCAGTCCACGAGGCGCTGCCAGTGGGTCTCCTCGACGACGCCCGCGTGGGGGTTCTTCCACGCCTTCTTCACGTAGCCGTACAAGTTCCGCGGTCTCGCGGGAGGTTTCGTCTCCTCCTCGCCCGCGATGCTGGGCTCCGGTTCCGGAGCCTTGGGTTCCTCTGCCATGGACCTACCCCCTGGATTTGCGGATTCGCCCGAAGGTACATCTCCCGACCAGGGACGCTGAAAGCGGCGCTCCAAGGAGGGGGTCCTATTAAGACGTTTCCCTGCGCCGCGCGCGGCGGCGCGCGGAGCGGCCGCCGTCCGCCCGTCCCTGGAGGGCGTCATACGACTGCCGAACGAGGGCCGAGGCGCGATCCGCGTCGGCGACCGAGGCGATCACGAGGCGGCTGCGGAACCAGCCCCAGCCCCGGGAAGGCGGGACCTTCTTCGCGAGCCCATGGGGATCGCGGAGGTCCCGCGGCGCGGGGAGGAGGAACACCTCGACCTTCGTCCGCGAGGGGCGCACCTCCGCGAACACGCGGTCCCGGGCGACGCTGCGGAGGCCGATCCAGTGGCCCCCGACCCGCGCCCGGACCCGGTCCGCCCGGCTCCGCGCATGCTCTCCCGCGACGGACCGGAGTCGCTCGACGATCGCCCTCGGTTCCACGCCCGCCTTCGTCAACGCGTTGTCCATGGGATGTCCCCTCCCTGTCCCGGGTCCCTCTTTCGGAGGAGGAACAGGAACTTGAAGCCCCGGAGGTAGAAGTTGAACCGCCGGGCCCGGTGCTCCCACAAGGGGGACCCCGAGCGGTCGTGATGCCGGACGAGGACGATCGTGTCGACGGGATCGAAGTGGCGCCGGAGGACGTCGAACAGGAGGAACCCCACGGGAGTGTAGCGGCCTGCGCGGTACGCGTCGCTGATGATCCAGGCGAGGACGCCGCCGGGCGCGAGGACCCGGCGGACCTCCGACGCGACCCGGGCCATCTCCGCGTAGAACCGCGGGTCCTCGCACGGGATCCGTCCGAGGCACCGGGGGTCCTCTCCGTATCGTACGTTATCCGAGTAGGGGGAGTCCACGACGGCGAGGGTAGCGACGCCGTCCGCGAGGGGGCACGCCCTCGCGTCTGCGCGGCCGATGTCCCGCCGGCGGGGGACGAGGTCGAACCCGACCGCGCGCCGGCCGAGGGCGCGGGCCACGTCGAGAGTCGTTCCCGACCCCGCCATGGGGTCCACGACGAGGTCGCCCGGGCGCGTGTAGCGCCGAACGAGGTTCCGGACGCACCCCGACGGGGTCACGCCGTTGAACCGGGCATCGCCCGCGGGGCCAAGGGGCGAGCCCTGGTCCGGGAAGTCCCAGAAAGTCGACGCCTCGAGATCCCCGCGGGCGAGGGAGGCCCAAGCCTCAGGCGCAACAGGGAGCGGGGCGGAGTCCGGCTGCGAGGCGAGGGCCACGGGGCTCCCAAGGGCCCCGGCCTATTTGTACGGGCCTCCGAGGGGGAGATGGGTGAAACTGAAAATCCGCCTGGGCCCCTGTGAAACCCTCATCGGGTCGACGACAGGATCCTCCCCGCGCGGGGACCGAACCGGCGCGCGAGGTCCCGGCGGGAAGGGTACGGCGCGTCGGGGTGCTCGAGGTGCCACGCGCCCGCCGCGTTCGCGATCCGAAGCCGCGAGGCCACGTCGGCGCCATGGAGGGAGGCGAGGACGTAGGCCGCGTTGAACACATCCCCGCATCCCGTCGGGTTTCGAGCCTTGGCTCGGAACGGGGCCGACCGAAACGACCGCTCCCGCGTGACGGCCAGCGAACCTCGCGGCCCGAGGTGGACGACGACCTCCCGGACCCCGAGGTCCAGGAGGACCTCGGCGGACGCCTCGACATCGGGCCGGGCGCCCGTGCGGAGGGTCTCCTCCTCGTTTCCGAAGAACACGTCGACCTCGGGGAGGACCGTTCGGACGGAGTCCCTGCGGGACGGGGTCCAACCCTCGGGATCCGTCGCGATGTCGAGGGAGGTCGTCGCGCCCCGGGCATGGGCCGAACGAAGGAGCCGCAGGGTCGGGGGACCCTGGAGGCGCGGGGTCCACCAGTAGCCCGCCCGGTGAACGTGGGACGCCGAGGCGATCCAGCGGGGCGGGGCGTCGGACGGGCGGAGATTCCCGTTCGCGCCCAGGGCCGTGATGAGGTGCCGCCGACCGCCCTCGTACGTAACGGCCATCGTCGTGCCCGTCGGTCCGGCCGTCGTGCGGAGGCGCGCCGCCACGCCGGCCGCGCGGTACGCGTCCCGGAGGACGCGGGCTCCCGCGTCCCTACCCACCGACCCGACGAACGCCGCGCGGCCCCCGAGGCGTGCGAGGGCGAGGGCGAAGTTCGTCGCGTTTCCCCCGGGGAGGTAAGTGATCGAGTCCACCCGGCTCTGGCCGTCCCCGGATCCTCGGGCCGGGACGGGATCGTTCACGACGTCGAGGATCGCGTCCCCGATCGCGAGGGCGTCGAACCGGCGTCGGGCCGCGAGCTTCCCACCCGGACGTCCCACGGCCCGCCCTCCGTCCCCTATCCGGGCCACAGGCCCTGCCGCCGGAGTTCCTCGACGACGAGGCGGTAGTCCGCGGGCCGGCCGCATCTCGGGCAGAAGAGGTTCCCGTGCGCGTCGCGGACGGCGTCGGGCCCCTCCCAACCGCAGAACCGGCAGAGGGCGTCCGTGGCGGCCATGGAATGCCTCAGAAGAAATCCTCGAGGGTCAGGTCCTTCTTCGCCTTCGCCGGACCCCGTTCCGGGAGCGTCTCCCCGCCGAAGGCGTCGCCGAACAGGGACGTCTGCTGGGCGGGGAGGGTCCCCGTGAACAGGGCCTTCTCATCCCAGCCGTACGCCTCCGTGATGTAGGCGAGGGTCTGCGCGACCCTCCGAGCGTAGTACTCCCAGTCGGGCCGCTTCTCGAAGGGACGGCCGGACACGTACGGCTCGACCTCCATAGGGCTGCGCTTGGAGTCCGTGACGATCCACGAGACCTTCATCCCCGGCATGAACTCCTCCCCCATCTCCTCGAGCTTCCGCGCTGCGATCACGTTGCTCATCGAGTTCGGGTTCACGTACTGCGTCTCGTCCTTCACCGTCCTCGAGATCACGAGGGACTCGATGGGGTCCCGTTCCGGGTCCACGATGGACGGCGTGCCGGCCCGCACCTCCGCGACGATCCCCCTGGCCAGGGCGACGGCCCCGTCCTGGTCCCGGTCGAGGATCCTCTCGAACACGCGCCGCTGGGCCTCGCTCTGGAGGTCGAAGGCGTCCGTGCGGCGGATCTCGTACCCGCGCACGACGAGCTGGCCGCCCATGTCCGTCGGCCAGCCCACCTTCCCGGCGTACCGCTTCTTCCGGCCGTGGCTGAACAGGGTCTCGAAGATCTTGTCGACCTCCATCGAGATCCGGCCGCGGGAGAAGCGCTCGGCCGTCCTCCGCGCGAACTCGAGGGACGATTCGAGACCCGGCGTCGGGGACTGGAAGAACACGGAGTCCGTGTCCGCGTAGACGACCTTCACGCCCTCCGCCTCGAGCTCCCCGATGATCCCCTTGATCCGCTCCCGGGCGAACCCCGTGATCGACGCGCCGACCTTCGGGTCGTTGAACCGGTAGAACGAGGACGCGAGGACGCCGTAGAACGCGTTCATGAGGACCTTGATCGCCGCCTGGAGGCCCTCGTAGAAGTCCTTCATCTCGGGGGCCGTCGCGTCCCGCATCCTCGCGCGCACATCCTGGCGTTCCTTCATGAGGTTCGCGAGGATCACGGGGAGGAGCCCCTTCTTCACGTCGGCGGAGAGGAACTTCGCGCCCGTCGGGCTCTCGATGCTTCCGTCCGGGGAGACCGTCGTGAAGCAGATGTTGTTCTCGATGATCAGGGAGGGGTACATCGCGCGGAAGTCGAGGGAGATGACCCACTCGTAGAGCCCGGGTTGCAGGCTGTGGACGTACCCGCCCTCGATCTGCTCGACGCGGCCGCCGCGCATCTTCATCATCGGGACGGCGACCTTCGCGCGGTCCGCCGCCCGGATCAGGATCGAGTCGATCAGGTTCGATGTCCTCCCGTGGAGGACGTCCTCCAGGGGCAGCTTGCTGACGGCGGCCAGGTCGAGGGTCTTCTCGATGCGCCGCACGCGCTCGAGGATCTTGAGGGACAGCTCCGCGTCGTTCACGCAGTACCGGATCACCTTGTCCCGGTCCCGCTCCCACTCCTCGTCGATCTTCTGGCGCTCGAGGTCATGCTTCCCTTCCCCGAGGAGATGCTTGGCCACGTAGTCGAGGGTCTCCTGTTTGAGGTGGAGGGTCAACCGCTCCGCCTTCACGGCCCACCAGACGTCCGTCACGATGCGGCCGTCGACCCGCCAGAACCGCTCCCCGAGGTGGAAGAAGTCCGAGAAGTCCCGGGCGAGCTGGAGCTTCGGGATGCCGTTCTTCTGGGCGCGCTCCACGAGGACGGGGAGGTCGTACCCGTCGATGTTGTACCCCGAGATGACGTCGGGGTCCGTCTCCTGGACGAGCTTCACGAAGCGCTCGATGATCTCCTTCTCCGTCCCCGCCAGGACGCGGGTCTTCAGCTCGCCCTGCTCGCGGTACACGACCCCGATGCAGAAGATGTGCCCGTCCCGGATCGAGTTCTCGATGTCGAAGCTCAGGATCCGGAGCTGGGGGCGGAACGGCTCGCAGGGCTCGAACCGGTCCGCGACGACGAAGAGGTCCGTCGTGTATCGGCCCGCGGGGTCCGCCGGGGTCCCGTGGACCCGCACGGCGGCCCCGAGGTCCATGTCGTAGATGAAGCGGTGCTGGAACGGGATGTCCGCCTCGAGGGGGGTCGACCCGAACCGCCGGGCCTTCTCCCGGTACTCCGGCGTCTTCCACGGCTGCCGGAGGACGACCCTCGCGCAGGGCGTCGGCCGGCCCTCGACCTCCAAGATGACCTCCTCGAAGGCCGCGACCTGACGGTCCCGGACGAACGCGTCCCGCAGCGCCGGGGACGGCGCGACGACGTAGAAGTACGGCCGGAACCCGGAGTACTCGATCGCGATGCTCCTCCCGTCCCGCGTGCGGCCGAACAGCTGGATGACGGGCTCCTGAGGGTCCTCGGGACCCCCCGGCGGCTCCCGGCGGTACGACGCGGTCACGAGCCGGACGTCCCACGAGTCGCTCATGCCTTCGCCACAATCTTCAGGACGTCGCCATCCTGGACGGGATGGTCGTGGCCGACGACCATCTTCGTCCGGGCGTTGATGGCGCGAATGAAGTGGTTACCCAAGTCCGTGTGCACCTTAAAGGCTACGTCCCGGGCCGTGGACCCGCGGGGGACGAGGAACGCGTCCGGCAGGACGTTCCCCTTCTTGTCCGTCCAGTGGGTCTCATCCTCCACGGGGTACACGACGATCAGGTTGAGGAGCCTCTCGGCGGCCTCCTCGATGCACGCCTGGACCCCCGTCGGCCCCCGGGCCTCCAGGAATGAGGCGATCCCGTCGAGGGCCTTCGCCTGGGCGGCCGTGAGTTTCCCGGACTCCCGGACCTCGAAGGAGGGCGCCCCCGGTTCGTACGTGACGAGACCCGCCTTCGCCGCGCGCCGGAGGGCGAGCTCGTACTCGGAAGCCGTCGGCACGGCGCGGATCCCCTCCGCCGTCGTCAGGCGCCGGAGCTGCTCCTCCGACACGAGGTCCGCCTTGTTCGCGGCGACGAGCATGGGCTTCCCGCGGCGGAGGAGGGCCGCCCCGAGCCCGCGGAGGTCCTCGGGGGACCAGCGGGCCATCTTGCCGTCGAGCGGGGTGTCGCGCAGGGCCGTGTGGACCTGGGCCTCCGCGAGGCCGAGCCCCGTGAGCCGGTCGTGGACGAGCTTCTCCGGCGGCACCTCCTCGAGGTCCGCCCGGCGGGCTTCCTTCTCCCAGTTCCGGGAGAGGATCCCCGCGATCCAGTACGCCAGCTCGTCCTCGAGGAACCGGACGTCCTCGAGGGGGTCATGGGAGCCCGGCGGCACGGGGTTCCCCTCGAAGTCCGTGCCCCCCGTTGCGTCGACGACGTGGATGAACGCGTTCGCCTGCCGGAGGTCGTCGAGGAACTTGTTCCCGAGGCCGCGGCCCTCGTGGGCCCTCGGGACAAGCCCCGCGACGTCGAGGAGCTCGACGGGGACGAGCCGCGT
>Ga0209521_10004370_pt1 | contig 11265 bp, 9 predicted proteins | sample Rifsed19ft4_FD_184016 | JGI IMG/M metagenome (GOLD analysis project Ga0209521, IMG submission 184016) | Soil microbial communities from Rifle, Colorado, USA - sediment 19ft 4 (version 2) | ecosystem: Environmental > Terrestrial > Deep subsurface > Rock core/Sediment | place: Rifle, Colorado... | reverse complement strand
CAGATTGGACTGGTATCGCCTGGATCGGGCCACTGGCTTCTTTTGTATCTCCCAGCACCCAATTCCACAACCAGGCTCCTGCAACCACCGCCAGGACCACTCCGAAAATACCGATCGTCAGGCTGCTTTTTCTGTTCATTGATTACCTTCACACGTCAAATAAACTTCCCAAACAGTTTTTCCATAAGGTTCTAAGTATACGGAGAAACTGGGCAGGAATGGTTAGGAAACCATTAGGATTTTATTCAGGTTTCAAATTGATTACTACTCACTTGGTCGACCGGCTGACTTAATGGGGGTTTTCTCTAAATCATCTGCTGGCGCGTTGAGCAGGAAGGTAGAATCAAACCTGAGGACCGAGCATTCCCGAATCATCCCATTATGAATTCTTTGAAGTAGGCTATAATATTCATGGCTCACCCTGAAAATCGGGTAAATTACGGGCTTGGAGGCACCAAATGGAAACATTTTTGTGTCAGGCCCGCCCTTCTAGGTAATTAAATGCCTAGCGTAACCCTAAAAGTGCTGTCTGGGCCAATCCCCTGAGAAGTGGGGCAGCAACTGAGACACAAGAATACCAAATATGTCTCGCTATAGTGAAGGGCCATTACTCAGCTACAGGGAATCCGCTCGGATTCCCTGTATTCTTTTCTTCATGAACCCACAAGGTAATGATAGGGATTTGCATCCCAAACTCTAACAATAACGAGAAGTTATTGCAGTCAATTGAAACGATAACTGTAGGCTTGTGTCTTCGTCAAGTCCTGGGCAACCTCGCCCAGGCCAAGCGAAACTTTTGGGCTCTACGTTAAGAAACACTTTCTCTGATCTTGGCTGACCAATGACCAACTTTGTTAAAGCCGTGTCTAAAACATTAGGATTTATTGCAATCCGGAGCTCTTTAATGTAGTAATTAAAGATTTTTATGTTCACGAGAATGGTAATGGGACAATCGTGATGATTTGGCAATATCCATGAACACCCTCCCGAATCGCCTCGAAGTATTACTTAATTGAGGAGTGCATAAATGAATTGACATAATCGGCGAAACGGTTCACCATACTGAAAAATCCGCCAAGATTATCAGGAGGTGAGCCAATGCAGGCCCCGTCCCAAGCCGATTATGTCACAGTTTACTTTACACTGTTTGACCGTTTCCAGCAAGAGCAGGGCAACCCAGTGCATTATGGTCATCCTTTCGACTACGAAGCCAAAATTTTGATCGTGTTCTTTACCATTATGATGCTTCGGCGAATAACAGCTTTCAAAACCCAACATCGCTGGCTCGAAAACCACCCAGAGGAAGGGGTGCAATTGAGTTTTGAGCAAGTTCCTCATCGAACGACCCTCTCCCGGCGCTTCAAGAGTCTTTACCCGACCCTGCAAGGCTTTATCGCCTTTCTGGGGGAGTGGGCCAGCACCTTGAGCCCGGCGTTTGACAGTCGTGCCTTGATCGAAGATGGCAGCTTGTTCAAGGCGCATGGACCGGTCTGGCATCAATCGGATCGCAAAGTCGGTCGTGTACCCGAGAAATTGCGGAACCTGGACATCGATGCCAGTTGGCGAAAAAGCGCCTACCATGGCTGGGTGTATGGCTACAGCCTGCATCTGAGCTGCAATCGAGCCGGCTTTCCGAAACTGGTTCAGGTCGAAACAGCCAGCGTATCGGAAAGTGAGGTTCTGGAACAAAAGGAAGCCGCTTTGTTTGCCTTTCATCCAGATGCCGTGATTGGTGATAACGCCTACTTCAAAGCCCTGCGCATCCGAGCCTGGGCATCCCAGGGTGTCATCTTGGCAACCCCGGCTGCGAAATGGAAGAATGGCCGCTATGCCCGAGCCTACCACCGCTTCATCGCTCAACCACCCGTCTCCCAATGGCTGAAATGCCGCAGAACAGCCATTGAGCCGGTATTTGATCTGTTTTCTAAGGTGCTGGGAACGACCAATAACCACAAACAGCTTCCGCTTCAAAGATTGGAGAAGGTGCGGCCCTTTCTCGCTCTAGGAGTTTTGGCTGTTCAAGTCGCAATGATCGTCAACAATGTACGTGGTTTACCATTCAGACAAATTTCGAGCCTTCTCACCGCTTTTTGTTGAAGGCATTATGCACACTCCTCAATTAAGTATGCTCGAAACTTTGGCCTCTATTATAGATTCTAATCCTTGGATTCCATGGGATGAGAAGGTTATAGAGAAAGTAGTAATGTATCATCAATTAAAAAAGAAACTTAAATCTCAATCCGAACTTCCAAACTATAGAAATGAACTTTTAAAAGCCGAGAGAGACCTCGTAAGAATCCGAGGGGAGAAACATCTTTTTATAAAATCTAAAATCAAGGATGCAGAGAACAAAGTACTTGAATTAAAAAAGACAATAGCATCTTTAGAAAAAGCTGCATCTTATGAATTGCCAAAAACAAATATCGAGTATTGAGCTCTTTAACAGATTTCGCATGGGCACGAAGCTCAATGGCAGAGGAGTGACCTGAACAAAAACCAATGGCCTATACAAATATTTACAATGTATAGGCCGAGAAAAACCACCATCGGTAGGGGAAAAAAATAAATTTCCTCAAAATTGGGTAATAAGCGCGAGAGGATTCAGTCGCTCGCCTTGCGAGCTTACCGCCGAACCTCCAACCAATGGATTAAAAAGACAGAATCCTGATCGCGCTTCTCCCATCCAAAAGCCTTCCTCTCTCGCCCTAGTACATTAGGCTTCGTTCTTTATCCACGCTGCCAAGTTAATTATGGTTTCGACAAAGGCAGGCAAATATTCATCTCCAATATATTTCCTAGGATCCGGCAAATCAATTTGATTCAAAAAAAATGCATCATGATGGTCTTCAACCAGATCTCGCAGTTTTGTACTCAGCAAGTAGGGTGAGAGACCTTTCCACTCGCCACTTTCATCTGCAATGATGGCCTTAGCAGCAAATGAATAGACCTTATGCCAGAAGCGCCATTCAGGTAGCTCAGTGCCAGTACCCAGTAGATCTTGCCATGTCTCTATTTTAGCCCGGTATTGTACGGGCTTTGCTTGAGTACTTTCAATGAGTTGAGCAGAAGCCATATCGTCCGCTACTCTCCTGACTGAATAAACGGAGTAATCTGTTGCCTGCGCGATCAGTCTGGCGCTCGCCCACTCGCCCCGGAGCGAAATCAGAAAGCTGAGTAGATCAGGCACCACTCCAATGCCAATACCTAACCGCATCCGAAGAACCAGTGCCGAGGGGTGCCAGACGCGGGGATAAGCTTTCCAAAGATCCTGATTTCGAGCTGCCGGTCCAGAATCGGCTCCGACTAGGCTTCGCCAACGAAAGTCGTTCCCCTCAGTCCTGGCCCTAAGCGAGAATTCCGCCAGCCGATCTTTCGTCAGGTCCGGATACCTATCCAGCAAGTTCTTTACTCTCTGGAGGCTGAAGAGCTTCGAGCCTTTCTTAGCCCATGAGGCTAAAACGTCCCAAAGCCTCCTCTCACGATGACGGAGAGTCAAAGAGACAAGGAGAAGCGCCTCCGGATCGACCATAGTGCGCGCGAGGCGATCAGAATCGATAAGCGATCCAAGAGATCTCCATTGAATCCAGATCGCTTCGATCACAGATTCCTCCAGCGGATGAAAATCTAAACTATTTATTGCTCTTGGCATGCTCCAATACCTGGTCTAAGATCCGAGCGAACGGAGCGGATGGATCCTGGGACCTTACCCATCGTGCAGCGGCATCCAACTCTTCATTGGTGGGCTGAAGGGCTATCAGATCCTGATAATGAACACTCGATGGGCCTTCACTGTCAGCCGCAGCATACAGCTTCAGGAAGATGAGATCATAGCGGTCTGCCAGGCCGAGCCATAAGCCATCGTATTGCTCCCAATGTATTCGCTCCTCAAATCCCTGTGGCAATCCCGTCTTCCATTGTAGCCCCACCGTTGTGTTCATCCAGTCGTCAGGCAAGTTGTAATCCCTGGCCACCCTTGAGATCGCTCGAAGCAGTGATTCGGGAAGCGGTTCAGGAGCCTCGATAGTCTTTCTTTCCCGTTCAGGTGGATCACGGCTTATCGCGATAACATCCACATCTCTGGTCGCCCTAGCGACAAAGCCCTGCATAATGAGAGCCGTGCCTCCGACGACTACGACTGCTGCATGCTCCCCTTGGGAGGCCAAGATCTCACCCAAAGCTCGTAAAGCAGCAATCATATTTGGTATGTGAGGTTGCCTCATAATTTATCCCGTTAGCACTATTATAGTCACTTTAAGTGATTATAATAGTGCCAATCTAGAGGCTCTGACAGAGAGTTTCTACCCGCTCACTGGCTCTTTAGATCAGGGTTTATACATGGATTTATTATTTAGTAAAGGATCTGTTCAAGATAGTGGTCCTCATCGTGTGCTTCTATACAGGTTTCGCAGAGGAGGAGGTCTATTTGCTCTTCGCCAGAACAAGTATAACAAACACAGGTTGCGATAGTCTTTCGCCCTTCGTTTTTGCAAACCTGGCAATCCTGGTAGCGCGGTTTGTTTTGGCCGGTGATGCGCGGGTAGCTGGCATTTTCTTCGGGTTCACCGATAGCCTCCAGTTCCAGCCGGTGCTGGATCCAGTCGCCAAAGTCGTACACATACTTCAGCGTGTCCCCCGGATTTAGGGACAGACTGGCAACCTGAATTTCCGCAGCTTCGCCTCCTCCGAAGGGGTTGATATTGCCCAGGTCAACCTCCCGAAAGCGGCGGCTCTGTCCCCGCCTCGCCAACTTCCAGAAGCCGCTCAAGTGATCCATGTGATCATGTTGAAAGGCTGTGCGGAGAATGTCGTCAAAATCTGCCAGGGTTTGCCCGCCTTGAATTTCTATCCGCCGCCAGAGACTCTTGTTGAGCCAGAGCGCGGCCTTGAAGCAATAGACCTGTCTGGCCTCCTGTTTTGAGAGGGGCTTTTGGCGCGAGGAGGGTGTTTGTTTGGGCTCACCACTCAGATCACCAAGCATTCTTTCGAATGGAGAGGTCCAATCTGCGTAGCGGATCTCGTAGCCTGTCCATTCCATGCGTCGGTCTCGTTCCAGGATTTCCAGCCAGTGGTCGGCCGGGTAAGCGTTTGAGGCTTTGAGGTGGAGATACGCCGTCGGGATAGCGATCTTTCCCCACACCTCTTCGTAAGGCGCGGTCTCTAATTGCTGGAATAAGTGATCGGCCAGTGCCTGGTTTTGGGCCTGGATTTCCGTGTTGTGGCGTTGGCGGATGCGAGCGGGTTCAGGCTCCAGGCGGAAGCGGCCTTTTTCCCAGTCCAGCAATGTAACCAGGAGACTATCCCCACGCCGGAGGGCGTGCTTCTTGTACCACCACATCAGGTCAAACGCTGTGTGTTCAATATCCTGCACCCCAAATATCGTTTTGACCTTGAACTTGACCGTGACCGGATTCACCGGGATGGAACGCCCATTGTCTTCTTCCAGCCAGAATTCTTCGGCGGGTAAATCATTTGGTGCCATGAACTGAAAAGCTGGGAAGACGAACAACCAGCCCTTGTTGATTTCCTGGCGGGAGAGCGAGACACGGAAGCGCACCCCAGGCATGGCCAGGCGCACCGGGATCAGGGTTTGCTTGTCCAGGAAGAGCAAGCTCTTGCCCAAGAAATCGAACCGGAGTGAATCTCGAATCCCGGCTTTCGGGTTTTTTGCTTGTGAGGGTGAGAGTGCCAGCACACGGCTATAGAACTCCTCCAGGCCCATGGGGTCAGTCATCTGGGCAATGACCTGTTTCATCGCCTGACTTCTCGTGAGCGGTTCAGAGCATTCGTCCATTGTTTCCTCTGGGGATGAGTACAAGATGATACGAGCAAGTATATCCTCTTAACAAGGTAAAGGGGAATAATGACAGAGATTACGTTGGGCACTCCCTAAGCCTATGCTGTGTTAGGGAGTTTGGCAAGGCAGAGGGTGGCGAAACTCGGTAGAGGTTCTCTTCGCCCTCTCAGAGGCGGGCTCGAATCAGTCAGATTCTGGCAGGACGGCGAATGTCAGGAGTTCCAGATGTCAAGATTGATGCCTCTGTTACTCCCAGTCCACGATCTTTACCTAAACTTCTGTTTGTTATAATGTAAATGCTTTAGTATACCCTCGTATCTTTATCGAGGTCGTTGTGAAAAACCTGGATGAGATCAACCCATTATTGGCAGAGTTAGAGGGGGAATTGGTGCAGCTCAATGCTCGCAGGGCTGAGTTGCTCAATAAAATCAGTGAACTGCGGAAAGAAAAGGGTTCGCTTCTTCACGGGAAGGGAGCACCTCCCCAAACCGGTAGTCTTCCGATAGTAACCGACCAGTCTCCTCAAAATGCGAAAATCGCCCTCTTCCGGGGCCTGTTCCGGGGGCGCGAAGATGTCTTCGCCAGACGATTTGAGAAATCTGAAAACAGGCAAGAAAGGATATTGGCCCGTGCGTCGCGACGCTTGGGTCAGTGGCGATAGTGAGTTCTTGCCGGTGACGGACGAGGTGGTGAAGAACCACCTCCTGGGCGTAGATCCACAGGATAGATCTGGGCGCGATTTCACGATTGGCGTTTATCCGATGTTGCCCGATGAGACTTGTCATTTCCTGGCAGCGGACTTCGACAAAGTTACCTGGCAGGCAGACGCCGGGGCGTTCCTGGAAGCCTGTCAGCTCTTAGATATTCCCGCCGTGTTGGAGCGATCGCGTTCGGGTAATGGCGGACATATCTGGATCTTCTTTTCGGAACCCATCCCGGCGACCCTGGCGCGGAAAATGGGCGCCTTTCTCCTGACGCAGACCATGGATCGCCGGCCTGAGATTGGGCTTGATTCCTACGACCGTTTTTTCCCCAGCCAGGATACGCTACCCAAGGGTGGCTTTGGCAACCTGATCGCTTTGCCCTTGCAGAAGAAGCCTCGCGAACAAGGCAACAGCCTTTTCCTGGATGAAAACATCATCCCATACGCGGATCAATGGGCTTTCCTGTCATCGATCCGCCGGATCAGCCGACAAGAAGTCGAGAGGGTCGTCGCCGAAGCGGAGAAGCTGGGCGAGCTCCTGAGAGTCCGCATTCCGGTGACAGACGAGAACGACGATGCACCCTGGGCCATGCCGCCCTCAAAAAGGCGCAAGGAACCGCCTATCATTGGGCCACTTCCCGAGCAAATTAACCTGGTATATGGCAATCAGGTTTACGTGCCCAAGGTAGATTTGACGCCCTCCCTTCGAAATCGATTAATCCATTTGGCGGCTTTTCAGAACCCGGAATTCTATCGGGCGCAGGCCATGCGCATGTCGACGTTTGGTAAACCGCGCATCATCAGTTGCTGTGAAGACTACCCGAACCACCTGGGATTGCCGCGCGGTTGTCTCGATGAATTACTCGACCTCTTTCAATCCCTTCGGGTCAAGGTGGAGCTCATCGATCAGCGGTTTGCCGGAAAGCCGATAGAAGTTGAGTTTCAGGGGGACCTGCGCGCCGAGCAGCAACGCGCAGCAGAGGCTTTATTGCAGCACGAGACGGGCGTTTTATCGGCTTCGACTGCGTTTGGCAAGACGGTTGTCGCGGCTTACCTGATCGCGCAGCGCAAGGTGAATACACTGGTAATCGTCCATCGCCGCCAATTGCTCGATCAGTGGACCGAGGCATTGAGCCATTTTCTCGCTATTGCACCCAAAGAGATTGGTCAGATCGGCGGCGGTAAGCGAAAACCATCAGGGATAATCGACGTTGGGATGGTTCAAAGCTTGAGCAAGAAAGGCATCGTTGATGATATCGTTGGCCAATATGGCTATTTGATCGTAGATGAGTGCCACCACATCTCGGCAGTCCGATTCGAGCAGGTTGTCCGGCAGAGCAAGGTCCGGTATTTGACGGGATTATCGGCCACGGTGACGAGGAAAGACGGCCACCATCCAATTATTTTCATGCAGTGCGGACCGGTTCGCTACCGGGTCGATGATCGCCGGCAAGCCGAAAAACGTCCTTTCGATCACAAGGTCATCCTTCGCCCCACGAATTTCCACCTGCCGCCTCACTTGCAAAACGCCGCATCAGAGTCAATCCAGGAGGTATACACTCTGCTTGTTCAGGATGACGAGCGCAACCGGATCATCATCCAAGATGTGATTGCTGCGGTTAGAGCGGGACGTAGTCCAGTATTGTTGACAGAACGCCGGGAACACCTGGAATTACTCGCCGGCCGGCTTACCCAACAAATCCAAAATGTCATCGTGATGGCTGGAGGCATGGGGAAGAGGCAGCGTAAGCAACTTTCCGAACAGATTTCCCGCATTCCCGCTGACCAGCCACGCTTGATCATCGCAACCGGGCGTTACCTGGGTGAAGGATATGACGATGAGCGGTTGGATACGCTCTTTCTGGCCCTGCCGATCTCCTGGCGAGGGACCTTGACCCAATATGCAGGCCGCCTGCATCGGTTGAACGCCGCCAAACGGGAGGTGATCATCTACGATTATGTCGACTTTGATGTTCCGGTCCTGGCTCGGATGTACGCGCGTCGCCGAAGCGGATATAAGTCAATCGGCTACGAGATCACGGAGTTAGATAACAAGCACAAGGCAGTTCAACTTGGACTGGCTAATCTCTGGTGAAATCCTCTAATTCATAACCCGCGCAGCTCCCTTCGCAATGCCGGTCGACGGGCGTAAGTAGTTTTGAGATTAGAAAAGTAAGCCTGCCATTCTCCCTGTCGGCCAGATGCGAGGTAGGCCATTTTTGCCTTTAGAAGCCAACGGGCTGCAGCGGGATAGTACTTGCTTTGGGTCTTCTCAATCAAACCTTCGGCTTGTTTTATCGAAACCCGGATAACCCAATCGGGACGGTGAGATAAGACGGCGTCGGCCACCTTTTCAATCAGGGAATACGACCAGAAACCAGCCTGATCCGCCACGTGGATGGCTCCATCCCAATCGCCTTCCAGCAGGTACACATCGGCAAGGACGCTCGAATGGGAGGCTGCCTGTAAGATTTCCATCATCTTAGGCCGGAGTTCGTTCCAATTCGAGCCAGCCAGGCGCATCACAGTTTGATACAGTTCAAGCGACGGAATACTGGTGAAAGCTGCCAGATAAGCCTGAATGGCAGGGTCGGTACGCCCTTGGGCCTCTTCCCATGGACCAAGCCACATCCCCAATGAATGCTTGTGCCCAGCCAAAGAGAGGCCCAGTTCGCCAATGGTGATTGCATCCCGCACTTGGCCCAGATCGCGCAGTTTCTGGGCCACTGATAAAGCATCCTCAGCAGATGTCAAGTGATTCAAAGCGACCAACATCGCCTCCTCATTGCGTCCCACCTCCAGCAGCTTGAGCGCATATCGCCGGTGTTCACCGGCCTGCTGACACAGCCTGAGATACTCATCTGTCCGCCCCTGGCGCTCAAGAACATTGAGCTTAGCCTGGGATAGATCCACTTCGCCATACCATTCGTCTCCATCCTCGTGGTCCCATTCATCCTCGCCTTCGGTTTCCCAGTCTTTGCCAACTTCACCGTGGGTCCAACCTTGATCCAGTGCTGCCAGGGCAACTTCTAGCCCATCGATTCCATAATCTGAGAGTTCGTCGACGATAGGCTCCAGGTCGTCTTTGAGTTTTTGACGTTCTATCTCGTTCAGCTCTATGCTTAAGATAGCTTCGGCCAGCGGCTGCCCTAGTTCGTCGAGAAAGCCACCCAATTCGCCGTTAGAATCATCAGACTGTTCATAACAATCGGCCACTTCCTCAAGCAGAACCATAAGGATAGTTATCGCTCCTTCGGCATCTCCAGCCTGGAGGAACGCCTCTGCTGAATCGACGACCTGTGCGAGTTCTTCCACCATGCCGCCCATCATCCAGTAGGCCTCCGACATCCGATACCCATCCAGGCTATGCAGGATATTCCTGGTTTGTCGCTGGTAAGCTTTGGCGGAAACCTGGGTCTGGCGTTTCTCTTTGGGTGGAGACTCCTCCGCTTTGGACGAGGTTCTGGCAAACGGGATCGCCATCTCAAGCCAATCATACAAATTGGGGTCGTGTTCTACCATTTTGTGGATCAACCCTAACAGGTCCTCGTGGCTCAACCCCGCGAGCATTTCTACAATCCCGCTACGTTCGGTGAATTCCTCAGGTGTATAAAGAAAGGCAAGCAGGAGTGCGACGACGTGTTTGCAGTAACCGCCCATCTCATAAGGGCAAGTACAGAATGCTGCACGAACGCCTCCTTCATCCAATTCCACTCGCAGGCGGTAAGCTGAAGCCATGCTGCCCTCACACTCACCAAACAGAAGATCCTCCTGCCGGGATGTGTTGAAAACCGCCCCGGCTCGATAATACTGCTGCCCGCGCTCGAAGCTTTGAGGCGTGCTGAGCGCTCGAATAATATCTTCGGTCAGTTGAGCTGGCATAAAAACATCCTCACTCAGTGCTTATAAGCACATTCATAAAAGTCATGAACGAAGGGTACCAATGACACATGGCACCATTCTATCTCAACGTTTCAGATTGTGTGAATATGCTTAGATCCCATCAGGGCCTTCTTAAAGTAGGCAACTCATAGAAAAAAAGACCTTCATCGGTTATGCTTGTTGAACCCACAAACCAAAACCGAGGAAGGTCGCCATGGAGTGTATCACAGAAACGGGACTGGTATTCGATATTGGCAGTTTGTACGCTCATTTTCAAACCTTGAGCGACAACCGCAAACCCAAAGGGCTGCGCTATCAACTTGCAACCATCCTGGTAGTGCTGGTCATGGCAAAACTGTGCGGTGAAGATCGACCCAGTGGGATTGCAGAATGGGCCAAACATCGTACGGAACTGTTAGCAGATCTGCTGCGCTTGAAACGGAAGAAAATGCCCCACCATAGCACGTATCGTCGTATTCTGGCAGAAGTGGTCTACGTGGAAGAACTCGAGCAGGTCAGCAGCCGCTACTTGAGCGGGAAGAAGTTCTTCGGCAAACAGGTTTTGGTAGCGATAGATGGTAAAGTACTGCGTGGAACGCTGGATGAAGCCCAAAATGGCACTTACCTGCTGGCTGCCTATCTGCCGACCGAAGGCATTGTGCTGATGGAAGTGGCCATAGCAGGGAAGGGCAGTGAGATCCCTGCTGCTCCCAAAGTGCTGCAAAGCATTGATTTGCGTCACAAAGTAGTCATGGGGGATGCCTTACACACCCGGCGGGCCAGTGCCCGCTAAGCCAGCGCCGAAAGCGCCTCGGAAGCCTACTATTCCAGCCCCGGATCACCCCTGGAGACGCCCCTTGTGGGCGAAGAAACCAAAATGAAAAGA
>Ga0209521_10004369_pt1 | contig 11265 bp, 14 predicted proteins | sample Rifsed19ft4_FD_184016 | JGI IMG/M metagenome (GOLD analysis project Ga0209521, IMG submission 184016) | Soil microbial communities from Rifle, Colorado, USA - sediment 19ft 4 (version 2) | ecosystem: Environmental > Terrestrial > Deep subsurface > Rock core/Sediment | place: Rifle, Colorado... | reverse complement strand
CGACGTTCCAGGGTGGAGGATCCGCATTCTCGAAATCGCTTGGCGGCTCGCCCGCAATCGGCGGTTTGATTCTATCGTGGGAGCTGACACGAGACAGCACCATGCGCGCCTTCTCGATTGAGTCGCGCAATTACTTCGAGCGCGAGGGCGTCGCAGCCGTTGCTACACGTTAGCCTTGCGCAGAAGGTTTAGCGTGATGATCAGCAGCTTCGCACGTTCAGGCGCACCTGCGCACGCGCACACCAACTGAATTGCGTCACTACGGCAAACGTCGATCATGTGTTCGTGTAACACAAACGCGTGGCGGCTTGCGCAATATGGACACGTGTAAATTCCACCGCCGTCTTCCCGCCACGCGTAAAGACACAGCTCTGCACCGAGGCGTCTGACAACAATCCCACGAATGCGCTCGAACTTACGCGCGAGCTCGCGTGTTAGTAGTGCGGTCACTTCACACGCTGCGTCTGCGGCCTTCACTCCACCGCCTCATCGATCCACTCACCGACGGTTTTGTCTTCGTGCTTGCCATAAGGTAGTGCACCTGCGAACCAATCTGCGGCCAACTTGCCGTTCGAGAGATCCGCGTCGAAGTCCGTCCAGTTAACGTTCGAAGCTTCCTTTTCGAGCGATCGTGAAGCGATACGCCTGGCGTCTTCGGCAGACTCCGCGATGATCATAAGCTCGATCTCGATCCGCGCTGTGTAGAGTTGCTTTACCGTAAGCATTTCTTCTTCTTCTTTCCGTTGCTTGATCACGTACACTTTCGCTTCGTCACCTCACCGATCTTCATAGATTTCCTCGAAGGTCTTGACGATCTTCAAGTTGTGCTCCGCAACAACCACGCGTGGGGTCCCATCCGTATCGACGTGCAGCTCGACGGACACCGATCCCTTGGTGCCCAAAAGACAAACCGAAATGAATTCACCTTTCTTGATCTGCACAGCATTCAGCGTTACGTGGGCGCTCACAGGAACCAAGTTTCTAAATTTCACAATCACTTCTCCTTTGGGAATCGGAACCACCGATCTTTGATTTCGGCGTCTCGTGTCAGCAGATCCTTCGGGTCGTCCGTGACGCGCATCTCGACAGCGTGGCAGTCCTCGCAACCGTAAGGCCCGCAGCGCTCCTCGCCAACACCGTTGTCTACGTGATCGGCTTCGACGTTTGTTGATTTGCAGAACGGACACTTCACTTTCTCTTCAGCCACAAGCTCTCCTTCTTTTCGCATTTGACTCGCTCATGCTCTCTCCGTAACGACAAAGCGATCGTCGTGCAGGACCTCTTGCACGATCGGTTTGACATCCTCCCAGAGAAGTCCTCCTGCACCGCATCCGGGCCGAGGAAGAACGACGACACCTTGCGTGAGGTCTCGCAGCGCGAGAAGGGACTGTTTGATCAAGTTTGTGTTGGCGCGCTCTTGCCAACGATACTTCACCGGCAGGCTGTAGATATCATAGGGAACCTCGATGCTGCTCTGGCGCCAATACTTACGATCAGGCGAGCACGGGATGGCCTTGTACTTGCGCCCCATATCAGCTCCCAACGCGACAAAACCATCGGCAGTCAGCCGATGCACAACATTGCCAGCTGTTTGCAAGAGATGCCCGAGTCGAAACTCGATGCCGGGCCAACGGAACACAGCCTGGACTGCCACACCGTGCCCCATAACCGCTGCGCCATCTTGCCTCGTGTCGCCGTTCGTCGTGAGCACGATGGCACTCACGTTCAGCGCAACCGAAGGCTCAAACAAGTTGCCCGCTACTTCAATCACTTCTTCCTCCGTATGATCGCAGCGCGTGTTCTGGTCACTCAGTCGGCCCTTCGGCCAACATGTTTTCCCAAGCACGGATAAAGTCTTCGTGCCACCTTCGGTGCTCGCGTTCGCGTACTGCGGCCAGAAACTTGCGCACGTGAGGCTCGACGAGATTGCGAGGAACACCGGGCGGCCAGCGCGGAGGCGCAGCCCAATTGAGCACCAGCAGCTCGCGTAGCGGACAACTCGCGGCTTCGCGCCACTCGATCATTTCGGCCGTCCCGAGGATCCGCGCGCGGTCACGTTGCCCCCACACCCGCGTCGTCAAGACAGCTTCAACGACTTCGTGGCTGTGTCCCTCGTCGTCAACGAAAACGATCTCGTGTTCGCTCCAGTCCTGCCCGTTATCCCAGATGTAGATCATCGGTCGTCTCCGCTCCCACCGAGCACTCCTCGGTCCTTCCGACTTGTGAACTTGTCGAGATTTGCTTGTGCAATCTCACTGAGATCGAGCCCGAGTTCGGTCGCAAGCTGTGCCAAGTACCAGAGTACCTCACCGGCCTCTTTGCCGATCGCTTGACGTGCGCCGTCGTCAACGTCGCCAGCAGCGTCGCGCATACACTTCTTGATCTTGCCTGCGACTTTACCCGCTTTGTTAGCGACTCCGAGCGCCACGTAAGCCAGACCCGGCGTGACTTGAAATCGAACGGCCTGCTCTTGACGCGCGTCAGGGTAGATTGCGGTCGCTCGTGATTGCATCTGGTACGCATCGAAAGACAGTCCTGAAACCGCATACGCGACTACTGAAGGCTGAGTGCCCACGGCTTCAGCTTCGCGATCTTTGGCGTGCGCGGCGTAGATTGCATGTGATGCGGCAGCCAGGTGTGCTTCTAGCTTGTGCACGCACGCGATCCAACGATCACGCTCGATTGTGAGATCGCGAATCGTCGCCACATAACGGCGATCGCGTGTCGTCTGAAACTCGGCAGCCGCAAGCTCGGCCTCGTGAAGTGCGAACGGCTTGTAGTTGCTCATGTCATCCCTCCTACAGCAGCGCGAACACGGCATCGGTGCTCGCTGACGATTTGCGTGTCGCGTTACTCGCATTCGGCGACGTGTCCGTGATCGAGTAGCCGTCAGGCACGTCTTCAGGTCGATTGCGCGCAACGATCACTTGATCGAGTTCACCGCACTGTACGCATTCGCGCAGTCCAGCAAGCAACTCACGCACCGAGTCTTGCGCAAGCCCTGCGAAATCTGCGTCGTCGAGCAGCACGATCGACGGGCCGAACGCGAGTGTGATTGCGATTCGCGCGATCGCCTGCTCGGTACCTGAGGCACACACCAGTGGATGTTCGCGGCCGTCGGCACCGATTACGCACCAGTCATGATCATCAGAGATCACAACGCGCACGCTTCCGGTCGCGTACCGCTGGATGGTGCCCTCACACGCGGCCTTCGCGCTGTGCCAGAGAGATCCCAATCGGGTCGCCGCGCACTTCTCGATCACACTGTAATCCGCGCGCTCTGCTTCGTGCGCTTCGATCTGCTTGCGCTGATAATCGAGGGCACGGCGGTCGGCTTCGATCGACTCGAGCCGCTGAATCTTTGCGTTGATATCTTTGATTTGATCTTGGACTGCTGTGCGATCCACGGGTGCCGCGTTCGCTTTCGCCTGCACGTGCGCCAGCGCCACACGTGCCTGACCAACTTGCTGCTGCACAGCGCCTCGTGATACTTCCCACTGCTGCGCCGCTTGCACGAGCCCGTGATGCCGCGCCAGACCTTCATGCGCCAAAGCTAAATCACGCTGAGCCTTCGTGCGCTGCTCACGGCGTTGCGTGATTGTCGTAAGCCTCTCCTGAATCGTAGCTGCGTCGAGCTTACCGCTCGATCCGCAAAGCGGGCACGACGCTGGTGATCCTGCGGCGAGAAGTCGAAGCACGCCTTCAGCCGCGCTCCCAAACGCGACTCGACGGTCTAGGTCTAAGACTTCGGCTCTGAGCTTTGCGGCCATCTGCTGAGTTTTCTCGACATCAAAACTCGGGATCTCAGGCCGGTTTTGAAACCGTGACAAGGAAAGCTCTGCGTTCTCGAGCTCTCGCTTGGCGACTGCAAGCTCCAGCGTGCCGTCAGGCTGCGCCAGCGTAGTCAAGAGCGTGTCACGTCGAGCCCGCAGATCTCCGAGCACCTCAGATCCCGTGGCGGCCTGGAGCCGGTCTTCGGTAGCCTGGAGAGACTCACGCGCAATCGTACACGCACGCGCCTGTGCGCGACCCTCATTGCGCGCGGTCTTCACGAGATCGGCGAGCACTGATTCTGCTGCCCCGGAAGATCCAAGCAGCCGACGCCAGAGTGCGGCCTGGTTCGGCGAGCACGCTTCCGGTGGCGCATTAGCTGAGCTCACCGGAGCGCCGAAACGCGAGATCACAAGCTCTCGCAGATACGTGCCCGAGGTCCACAGCTTCACGCTTGGTGTCAGGATTGTGTGGCGATCCGACGGTGACAGCGAAGCGAGCGCGCCCGAGATCGTATGTTCGGGCTCAGCGAGCGTCGCGCCTTTTTTAGTCGCGCGAAACATAGCGGAGCTGTCGTCAGCGCACGTCACGAGCGCGAACAACTCTCGCGCGTCTGGTGACACGAGCTCGGCGAGGTCTTTGTTTCGTCCGCCAACAGCGTGCGTGCCAGTGAGCGCCAGCTGAATCGCGTCAAGGTAAGGCGTCTTGCCCGAGCGTGGCGGTCCTACGATTGCGTGGCACGCACCGACTTCAATCTCTTTCGTTTGACCGCGCACGTTTAGCGCGATACGATTGATTCTCATGGGTTCTCTCTCCTTCGCTGGGTAGCGCGTGCGATTACTTCCTCAGTCGCACGCGCGTTTTGTTATGCGACAAATATTTAGTTCACGTGTCAAGATAAGTCTGTCTGATGATCTTGCCGAAGTCCGAAAACGACTCGCAGAATTGCGCAACGAATCGTTCGGTAATTTCTTCTGCAACTTGAGCGCCTGCGAACGCCGCGATCACCGATCCGTGCGTTGGCTGTATCCCGCGTGCGAGATCTGAGTAGCCTGGCACTTCCGTGTAGCCTTTTGCGCCTTCGGGTAGCGCAGCGCGCGGCGTGAGAAATCGGATCGGTCGAAACGGGAAGCAAAGCGCGTTGGCGTTCCAAACACGTGAGAACCACTTGCGGTGTGTGTGATTGTTGACGAGCAACACCACAAGTGATCGCTCACAGCTTGAGGCCTGCTCGACCCATTTTGCAGTCTCATTGCAATAAGGCGGGTTCACGAAGATCGTCTTCGCGTCCCACGAAGAGCTGAGCCCGTCGGCGCTAAAGTAGTACAGTGCGCCGACGACTTGATTTGCGAGCTCGTTCGAGCACGGATCTAATGCAATCGGCCCATCATCGAATGACTTGCGCACGCGATCAATCACTTCCGGCGGCGTGTACCACTCTGATGTTATGGATGAGCGCAGCACCTTGTTTGCTTGTGTGCGCCTACGCTCGGTTGTTATCTTGTCGTCCTCTCGCGATGCTGACTTGTCGGTCAGATCAAGAGGCAGCGCGAATTGGTGAAGCATTTTCTCTCCTCTGTTAAGCGTCCGCGAGACACCTTGCGGCGCCCACTTCAGCGGTTATTGGTATATCGTCGATTTGCTGCGTCATTGCGCGCGCGAAGATTACTTTCGTTTCCTCGACGCGATCCTCGGGCACGACTGCTGCGATTGAATCATGAATCTGTAGATTAACGCCGCTCCATCGAGACCACGCGAGCTTGCGTAAGTCTGCGTCGATTTCAAGAATCGCACGATCGCAAATTGCGGCAGCGGCACCTTGAATCGTGTGATTCACAGCGTCGTTTCCCGCGCCGTCAAGAAACCAGCGCTTACGTCCGCCGACGCGCTCTACCGAATAGCGATGGAGCGCTACGAAATTTAGCACGCGTTGTTGCCACGGCTGAAGCTCAGGATGCGCAGCGAGAAAGTTTTCGAACCACGCTTCGACTTGCGCCGGTTTCAGATCTGCGAACGAGCGCCTACCTGTCGCCTTGTCTCGATCACCACGCATCGTTGAGAACAGCTTGGCCTTGCGGCCACCGTAGAAGATCAAGAACGCGAGACGCTTCGCGATCGTACGCAGGTACTTCGCTTTGGTTTGTAGCGTTTTGTCGTGTGATTTCTTCCACGCGACGATCTGTTGATACGTATTTTGGAGCTCGGTTTCAGAGCGCGCGATCATCGTCGCGAAGTTGAGCGCGTGCGGATCGAGTCCATCAAGGATCGCCTTGCGCATATGGCGATCACCGCTCTCAGCCGCGTAGATTCGCACCTCGATCTGGTCGAAATCCGCGGCCACGTACACGTGCCCGGGAGGCGCGACGAGCATCTTCCACATGTTCTCGACACCACGTGACGCCCACTGCTGTACGTTCGGCTCGGAGCACGAGAATCGCCCGCTAGGCACGACGTGCGCGTTAAAGTTTGGATGCACGCGCGCGAGCTCGGGCCACGGTACATCAAACACAAGCTGAAGATTGTCCACGTTCGATGAGCGCAATTTCATCACGCTGCGAAACATAATCCAGTCGTCGAGAAACTGAATCACATCGGCTTCGGTCGCCGAGTCGTAGAGCGCGAGGAACGCAGGAATCGAAACCGCCGCGTCTTCACCTTCTTCCCATTCCAAACCGCCGGTCGCGAGTGCTGGTGTAAGGTGCTTCGTGCCGTAGATCCAATCGGCGACTTGATTACGTGAATTTGGATTGAGTGCTGCGATTCCTGTTGTGCGACGCATTGAAGCGAGGAGCTCAGCTTCGCGCGCGGTAAAAACATCGTGCAACCGTTGTTTCTCGGCGAGATCAATCACGCACCCGCGCTCGCCCATGTCACGCGCGAGAATCACCTTACGATGATCAAGATCGTTTTGTTTCGTGGTCGCGTCGAGGTTGATCCACGTCTTCACGAGCTCGAGCCCGAGAATCTGTCCCATCACGTCACGCGCATTATAGAGCCACAAGTTCTCGTCGTTATCGATTCCTTCTGCGTCCTTTAGGTCAATGTCGTTTTTGTGCAGTGGCCAATCCATCTCGAGTCGCGAAGTCACGAACGCGACCGAGTGCGGCGTGTCGTTGTCACGCGTGTTGTGATGCGCCACTAGGAGATCCGCCCACGGCTTCGATGGTGAATAGAGGTCTTCACGAATCAAGCGCGCGGTATCGAATTGACCGTAGGCAAACTGAGAGACGAGCTCCGTGAGCGCGCGACGAATCCAATGTTCGGCTTGCGGCTGTTCGTGTGGTTGCCAATAAGCTGTGCCACCGTACACGTGCAGCGGAATCACGATCACCTGCACGACGTTTGCAGAATCGCGATACCCAAGACCAACGCAGCGAATCAAGGCGTCACGTGATTTTCCATTCGTCTCGATGTCAACCATCAACTTGACGCGGATCTCGAGAGCCTGAGAGATCCACGCGATCACATCTTCAAGCGTCGGGCGTAACAAATAACGGCCATCGACAAAATTGAGCGCGTGCCCACGTTTCGCGATTTGTGCAGCACGTCGAATGTCACGCCGTGTCGGCTCTAGCATATACGCTTGATCGCGGTGCATCGTTGTCGAGGGCAAGAGCGCGGGCATAAGCACGCGATTATCGGGCAGGATGAATGGGTGACCTCGCTGCGCTTTGATTTTTGCTAGGCCACGTCGCTTCGTCTCTCGGCGCTCAGCTTTGCCAACTGGAATTTGGTAGAGTCGCGCAACAGCTTCGAGCGCTAATGCACCGAGCGTGAGAATTGTGCGACCCTTTGCGGCTTCGAGATCGTGATGAAACGACGGCGCGCAGCATTCTACGGGGTCGCACACACCAGCACGCTTCCATTTACGCGCCAACTTTTCATAGTCGTCTGGTGGCTGGCATTTGATCACGCTAGTTGCGGCGCACGACGTTCGGGTCACGTGCTCAGTGAGCAGCGCTAGGCCTACAAATTCGCCGATACGACCTACGAGCGGACGCCCACGGCTCACCTCTTCATCTTGTGGATACGCGCCCACGATCACGAGGCCACTTGCTGTGTCCGTCGGCAGCTCGGCGAGTACGGGTCCTTTGCGGCAGCCGTATAGCGGGCACTCAGAGCACCGCGCGCCTGTCGCGACTGCTCTTGCGTGCGCAGCCTCGGCGGATTGCAGAGGCGTGAAATCGAGATCCTCAAGCACAAAAGCGTCCGTCAGGAATCGCACCTGATACCGTGGGAGGAAGGAGAGAGAGAACACCCACGGCAGTCCTACGACCAGGCGCACAGCGCGCGGATTTACGATCCGCGCGCAACTTACGCTACTAAAACAAATCCGTTGCGCTGGTTGGCGGTACGGCGGGTGCTTGAGTCGTCATCGATCCATTCGACGTGCTCGCCGGTTTCGTCGCAGTTCCGCCCGCGAGCTGTGCACGCGCAACCTCGGGCAGAGGATCGCGGTGTGAGTTTGTCGCGATCGCTTGAAGATAACGATTTTCGGCCGTTCCGGAGCTCGCCACTAGTGGACTGGGCTTACTCGAAAAGCGACCCTCCCATTCGTCGGCCACGCAGTAGATGAAACTCAGCTTGCCGACGAGCTTCGCCGCAAACGTCGCCGGATCAAGTGACTTGCCTTTGAGCGCCGCAATTTGATCCTTCGTCGCGCCGGTCGAGAACAGCAGATCGTACACACGGAGTACGTTCGGCTGGCCCTCGCTCTTGCCTTTCGCCACGAGTCCAGTGAACGGATAATAGCCGTGCACCGTCTTGCCCAAATTGTCCTCGTCTCGGATCACGTGCCTGACGACGAATTGCCAGTTCTTTGTCTCGCTCTTGGATTGCTCCACTTCGACGCTCGCAATCTCAGATTTGAAGTAGCCATTGTGCGAGAGCAGATCGTTGCGTCTTCCACCTTGCGGCGTCCACCGATCTGCGCCGTCGAACGTGATTTGCGGAATATTGTTATTTGCCATTGTCTCAGCTCCTTGTTGAGTGCGGTTTTAACCGCGGTTATAGCGAGCGGTTGCGCCCGCTAGATTACTTCTGCACGCTGATGAGTTCCAGGTTTACAGCGCGGTTGTCGAGCTTGTTGCCATTCCGATGCCGTACGATCTTACCGCGCACGCGTCCAAGGAACGCCTCAGCGACAATTCGATGCACAAGCTCAACGCTGTGCCGTGAGGGGTCAGCAGGATCCACAATCGTCACGACAGCAAAACCTTTTGACGTCACAGTCGGGCGCAGCATCTTGCCGAGGCGCAATGAGGAGTGCATGCGACCAAGTGACGATACCAAGTAGCACGGCGCGTCGTACACCACGGCCCACGTCTCAGGCAATTGTTCGTGCGTTACAAGCATCAGGCCCTCGCTTTCTTTTCGCGTGCGCCGTCGAGTGCTTTGCGAATTCGCGACGGAAAACCGAACGGTTCACTGTCTTTGATCGGCACGCCATCGAGCGCGAATCGCCTGAATCCGCGGTAAGTAATGTCGTTGCCGATTGTGATCCATGAGCGATCACCAACGCCATCCAACGCAGCCTCGATCACGCCGTCGAACTCTTGGCACACGTCGCGCACGACTGAGCCGATCGCGAACTTTGGGCCCGCCGGATGCCGAAATTTTCCGCGCGTCGGTGAGTCCTCGTCGTTGTCGTATTTCGCGTCAGCCTTGTGCGAAATTGTGACCAGATCTCGACCCCACGGCGTGCGCGGAATCTGGCAAAAAAAGCGAAAGTGTTCTACGTATTCCGCAACTGCGCGATGCATGCCTTTACGCCCGCCAGCAGCCTCGAGGAATTCGGGCCACACACGATCAGCGTACGTGGACAGCTCGTCGATCACGAGACCCGGGAACTTCGCTTTGCCATCACGACAATCCAGCGACCACTGGACCAAGAAGTCGATCATCCATTGGCGCTGCCTGAATGGCTTGCATGGATCTGCTGGATCGCGCTCAGGCAAATATATCGTCGCAACTGGCACTCTGTTTCTCGCGGCCGTAGCCTCGGCACGATTAGTCGCGAACCAGTCGTAATAGGGCGCAAGAATCGTTGGTGAGGTCACGATCCACAGGTAATCGGAAAATGCTTTTGCAACCTCCGTCGTCTTGCCAGTCTTCGTCTGGCCGAAAAAGTTGAGTGCGACTGCATCTGCGCGCACGTCCCGAGGTTTGGTGATTAGGTCGTCAATATTCACGTCGTTCTCTCTCTTCCGTTTCGCTTGTCTAGCTAATCGTGTTTGCGTGTCAAGCACCCTCGAAGTCGTTTCGCTGCACGCGATCTCGCTCTTCTGCCGATTCGGCGTAGCAAAGGTCGTAGAATTCGCAGTGTCGATTGTACGCGTGACAAGCATCGACCATGATGCCCGTGCGTCGCGGTTTGCGCCGTTCGAGCTCGCGCGCCAGCTCGACCTCGCGGCGTACAGCAGCGGTCACGATTGCGGGCAGCGCGACGTACGCCTGGGTATCGATTGGAATCACGTGGCGCTTGAAATCAAAAGGTGGATACTGTTTGATTTGGCGAATTACGAAGCCCGCGACTTCGCGCGCTGGAAATGCGATTCGAAGCAAATATAAATAGAGCAGAGCTTGGCGATTCACGCTCCAGCGTTGTGCGTCGAATGCGTAGAGCCTCGCGCCTTTACTCGCTTGCGTTTTGTAGTCGTCGGCAATGAGCGCTCCACCGTGCTCGTAGATCCGATCGAAGCGCCCAGTCACGATCTCGTCGCGAAGCGCTGCCGGACACGCGGGATCGAGCTCGCCAAGCGTCACCACGATCTCGTGCTCGACCGCAACCGATCGGTCCGATTCGCTCGCGTAGAATCGGCGATAGGCATCAACACACTCTTGCGCTGTCGCAATCGCTTGAGGCTGTCCTGTAGCTACACGATTGATCTCACGATCCAACGGACGCTCAAAGAACCACGCAGGAGGCTCGAGCATACGTTCAGCGTAGTGATAACAGAGCAAAAGATGCACGAGTGACCCTACGGTCTTGTCGAGGTCGTGAGATTTCGGCCGTGCGCGAAGTCCGAGCCTATAGCGTAGCGCCCACTTTAGCTCGCACTCTGCCGCGATCGAAAGTCTCGACGTGCCACGAAGTGATGCGCCGCCTGGGTCTATTGATTTCGGTGAGATCGACTTGTCGAGAAGTTTCATGCGCGCCTCTTTGCGAATCTGTCTTCACCACGTACCCAGTCACCGAGATCCACCCCCACAAGATCGACATTAGTGAGATCGACTCCAGAGAGGTCAGCTTCTGCGAGATTCGCTCGGTAGAGCGCAACTTCGGTGAGGTTAGCCCGGGCGAGCGTGGCTCCAGTAAGATCGGCTCTAGAGAGGTTGGCTCCGATAAGGCAGGCTCCAGTAAGATCGGCTCTAGAGAGGTTGGCTCCGATAAGGCAGGCTCCAGTAAGATCGGCTCCAGAGAGGTTGGCTCCGATAAGGCAGGCTCTAGAGAGAACGGCTCTAGAGAGGTCGGCTCTGATAAGGCAGGCTCCA
>Ga0209521_10004368_pt1 | contig 11267 bp, 9 predicted proteins | sample Rifsed19ft4_FD_184016 | JGI IMG/M metagenome (GOLD analysis project Ga0209521, IMG submission 184016) | Soil microbial communities from Rifle, Colorado, USA - sediment 19ft 4 (version 2) | ecosystem: Environmental > Terrestrial > Deep subsurface > Rock core/Sediment | place: Rifle, Colorado... | reverse complement strand
GACCAGTCGTTGGCCAAGGCCCGGAAGGCTCCTCCCAGGCTGGTGGCTTTATCCCCTATTCCCGGAACTGCGATGCCAGCAGCTATACCTAAAGCTGGCCAAAGACACAAAAGACAGGCACAAAAACTTACCAAGACTTTTTTCATACTCAGACTCCCTTGCTTATAGACTTGCATTTACTTAGGTCTCTTGTAAGAAAAATGTCCCTAATTTTACAATAAGCCAATTTGGCTGTCAACTGATTTTTTGAAGAAATAAAAAGCTGTTTGCGCGGTTTGCCAAATAGCTAAGTAACCGGCACGGCAAAATGTTGCCAAACTATATAATCTTAGGATTTAGATAAGACCACAGAGTTACATCAGGACCCAGAACTCGCAAGAATTTGCGAATCGATTTGAACTGGAAGAAGTTGGCTGGACTCTGTTAAAGTGGTCAGTATAATACTTTTTTATCAATCAACTGAGTCTTAAGCAATTGAATGGATATTATACTTTAGGCACTGGATGAACGAACGCTATATTTATTTATTGAGGGATTTTCTCCAGGAACAGAGAGTCATTCGTTCGAAAAACATCCTGGAATTCTATGTCCTCTACCAGATACCTCTAAAAGTGCGTCTTCACCAGCTGCTTAAACACCCCAAACACCTTAAACTTCCTCAACCCAAAGAAAGCCATTATGATTTCAGCCAAAATCCAGAACCCGTACACAAACATTATCTCCTCCCGGCTGTGCGGCACAATTAACTGAAAAAACCACAAGCCGAACAGCCCCAAAGCCTCATACCAGCGAAATTCCATATTGGCCAAAAGGACAAAACCCAACAGGGCCTGCAGGGCGGTCAAAAGAATCTCTATCTGGTGTAAATGGTCAAAGGGAATCACCGAAGGGGCCCCTTTGCTGAAGGAGTAGACAATTGGGATTAGAGCTACTAAAAGAGTTAGTTCGGCTATGGCAGAAGAGACGGTATTCATCAGAGCCATAGGGGCTTTTTTGACTGTTCGGGCCCAGTAGGAGGCGGAGATAAATTCCGGGAATTCAGATAGAAAGGGAGCCACCCATTGCACAAAAAAATATTCCGAAAAGCCTAAGACCACTGCTAAGGCCAATATGCTTTCTAAGAAAGGCTCAGCCACAAAGAAAATCACCATTCCTCCGAACAGGAAACAGCTTAGAATCAAGAGATTTCTTATTTTTTTCGGGCGGGTGAGGATAAAACGCGGGACCGGCTCCATTTCTTCTAAGCTCTCCACCTCCTGAGGGGGGATTTTACGGATGACAAACAGGTAAGCGGCATAAATCACTATCAGAGCGGCCGCATCCCCGATATGCAGGCTGGCCTTAATCACTATGAAAAGGGCATAGAGAATCGGAATCACCAGCCCCATTACCGGCACTGCATTTTCTGGTTTGAGGGTGATGGATTTCAGATATCGAGCGCGTCCATGCTTCTTGTGACTTCTCAAATTGAAGAGGTAAGCGGTCAAATAGACGGTGGGCATGCCGAAGCCGATTAAAAGCCGGGTAGCGCCGGTGAAGTTGGCGGTCATCAGGGTGATATTCTGCTGCCAGGCTATTAAGCCCTCCACTACAAATTCCGGAGAAGTCTGCAGCCAGGAGATGATGGCCAAGACAAATCCCTGGGAGATTAGAAACTGGGCCGATTCTGCTCCCCAGGCAATGGCCAGGGCCGCAATCAAAATGGAGGGGAAAGTCCACAGGGCGGAGAGGGCTTTAGACTTGGCGGCGACTAAAGAGGTGAGAATTTGTTTCATTCAGATTTTGGAGTAAGCAAGCCTTCTGCGGCCGCAATTCCACCGGAGACTACAAACTTAAGAGCCTGCTCCACCGGAACGTCTAAGAAAACCACTTCCTGGGCTGGAAACATGATTACAAATCCGGTAAAAGGAGCGGGAGTGGTGGGGATGAAGACGGACAGCACCTCTTTCTTTTCACCCTTTTCTATCATCTCTAGCCGGTTGGACACAAACCCTAAGACGTAACTCCCCAGACGAGGATACTGGACTAACACCGCCCGCTGAAAGGCTTTTTTCCCTGGCAGAGTTAATGCTTCCAAAAACTGCTTGGAAGCTCCGTAGATAGTTCGCACTAAAGGAGTCTTGGTAAAGAGAATGTCCCACATCCTGATTAGGCGGGAGCCCAGTACATTGGTGGCTAGTACTCCTACTATATAGATTATGATTAAGGTGGCCACTACCCCTAAACCAGGAATCTTTACCCCAAAAATTTTCTCTATAAAGGGGGAAAAGAGGTTGTCCACCCCGCCAAAGAGAAACTTCAAGACCATGTAGGTAAGAATCAGCGGGACTATTACGATGACTCCGGCTAAAAACTGCCGGCGCAGAAGGCCCAAGATTTTCTTGCGCAGACCTAACATTAAATTTGGACTACTAAACTATCCAAAAAGGGGTGATTGTCAACCAAAAAGCAAAAATCAGAAAGGGATAGAGGCGGCGGCTTCCAAGACCAGTTGTAAAATAATTTCCGGGAAAAAGCCTACGCTCAAGATTGCGGCTGCGCATAACAAAAGACCTATTCTTAGAACCAAAGGCGCTCTATTGGGTAAATCAGCCGACTTTAAGGCTAGGCCTTTTCTGAGGTTTACCACAAAGTAAAAAAGTAAAAGGGGAACCGACACCAATCCAGCCCCGGCCAGTCCCCACATTTTCTCTTTGAACAAACCACAGATTAAACTGTACTTACCCCAGAACCCGGCTGTGAATGGCAGGCCAACAATGGAGCAGATGAAAAGAATTGAGCTAATCAGAGCAACCTTGCTTGATTTTATTTGGCTGAATAGGGAGACGAAGTCAAAACTCTGTTTATTAAAGAGGGCGAATACGAAAATTAATCCCCAGAAACTAAAAAAGTAGCTCCACAGAAAGAATAGCCCACTGGATAAGCTGGTCAAAGTCGGTGCAGAAATGGCACAGATTAGAAAGCCGACCTGAACCAAGTCCAGATAAAGCCAGCTTCTATTTTTCTGGGGCCAGATGATTAAAACCAGGCTACCCCAAAGAATGGAGCCTATTCCCCCAATGAATAGAATAAATTGCCAATCCTCCCCGTAGATCAAAACCCCCCTCAGCCAGAAGCGTATAGCAAAGGCTAAGAAGCCCAATCTGATTAAAAGCGAAAAGAGGGAGTAAGGCAGCAAGTTTTGGTGCTTAGGAAACTTTCCCAGCCAGAAATAAAAGGGGAATGACCCCAGTTTGTAGACCAAAGCGACCGTGATAAGAATCAGCGAGACCGGCAGAATCTTACCCGGGAGTCCGAACCTGAAAAAATCAATGACTAAATTGGTCTTTAGGTCAATTAGATTTAAGGCTCCGCTGACTGCATAGAGTAACCCTACCCCGCTTAAAAAAACCAGACTGGACACTAGGTCCAGAATTAAATAATGCCAGGCTTGCTGAGAATCAAACTCTCGTAGAAGCAGATAAAACATGAACTGAGCGATACTACCTAAGATTAAAAAGTAGAGTAAATTTTGAGAGCCGGCCAAAAAGATTAAAACCGAAGCCAGGCTAAAAAGCAGCAAGACAAATTTTGGGTAAGAGATTCGGCCTGGCCCGGGGTGGAGATAACCCAAAAGAGTCGCAAAAAATGTAGCCGCCAGAATCAGGATTGAAAAATATTGACTGAGCCCATCCCAGGCATAGTTCTTACCGAAAAGTTCTGCCGGAGAGATCCCAAACAGACTGGCGGTTATCAGCCAGAGAATGCCGGTGGAGAGAGCCAGGGTTCTGGTCTTAGTCAGAGACAGGAGAAAAACAGCTATCCCTCCCAAAAACAATCCCAACTCCGGAATCAAAACGGTCAGGTTCAATATTCCCCTTAGGTCAACTTGAACGAAAGGATTATGACCAGAAAGAAAAACAGAAGTAGAATCTGCTTACTAAAGTCAGCCTCTTCGGTCAAATTGACAACGGTTTTCAGGAACTCAAACATCTCCCTCAGGTTTTTGAATGATGTTTCAGACAGGCTCTGGCTTGAAATTCTGGGGGATAGATCAGTTGCCGGAAAGCCGGGGAAAGTGACCAGAAGAACTCCTGTCAAGCCGGCCAGCAACACCACACCGGTGCCAACAAAAATCTCTCCTGTGGGACTAAACGGGGTAAAGAAAGAGACTACTCCTGCCAAGAGGAGTCCGGCACCCATATATGAGATAAGCAGACCAAACCAGATCCTCTGGCTGGATTTGGGTCGGACCAAGGTGAATATTCCCCACAAGATGACCAGAACTGCCAGAATTACGAGTTGGTTTATTTCAATCACTTGGTTTACCCTTAAGCCACAGCAGAGCTGATATTAGGCTGGTGCCGATAAAAAAAGTCAAGATTCCATACTGGGAGAAAATATCAAGCCAACTGGGCTGATCTTCCCAGGAGAGGAGGTGCCATTTAGTATCTTTAAGGACCGTGGCTAAAATCAAGAGAAAACTTCCCAGAATAATCCAGGTCAATAGCCCTAACTTTGAATTCTCAATCTGTGATTCCTGTGGCGAGCCTGTTCGCACTATCAAAACTATGAAAAGCAGAACCAGCATAGAAATGAATAGAACTAGATTAACCAGACTGACTTTGATGAAGTAAAGTAACCCTATCCCAAAGCAGAGGGCTAGACCCAAACAGACGAGGGCGGCCTTGAGCTTGGGTAGGGTACTGGACAGAATGGTAAATGCCACCAGTCCTAAGGCTAGCCCGTAGAAAAGGAAAGAACTACCTGACATATAGACTATGTCGACACAAATCTTGTTCCAATGATTCTGCTGATGTGGTTGAGAGAAGTCATAGTCGGAATTGACAAATTGCTTTCCAAAACTTTAACTCGCAAATGAATCAATAGTTTCATTGCCGCTCCCAGGCTTCTAATTGATTAGACTCAAATTGATTGAATCAGGAAACAAAAATTTACTACTGGTCTTGAAAGAGATTATAGATTTTGTGCTGCCTTCCAGGAGGCTAGATAAATCTCAATTTTCTCCACAAATCCCCGCTGCTTGGGTTGCCAGTCTAGAAGGCGATTGGCTTTGTCGCCATCCACATGTTGGTCTTGAGCTAAACACTCAGCAAAATCACCTAAAGTCTGCCAGGCTTTCTCTAGTGGAACAAATTCAATCTGGCCAGAATAATTGGCTACTTCGGCAACCGCCCTGGTCATCTCCCCCACGGTTGAACAGGAATTATCCACTACATTTAAAACCTCAGCCTTCAAGCCACTTTCAGCAGCTAGAAGATATGCTTGCGCCAAATCATCCACATGCACCATAGCCCAGTGGTTCTTACCATCTCCAATGGCTACCAGAGATTTGTCCTGATAGGCGCCTTTAAACCATAAACCGGTCAAGCCCCCCTGCCTGCCATAGACACAGCCGGGCCGGATGACAATCCCTTTGACTCTTTCTGAATTCAAGACCATCTGCTCGAGGGCCGGCCTCCAGGTAACCAGCTTAGCCGGATTCAAAGGAGTGCTTTCATCCACCATTTGGCAGTTGGTGTTGCCATACACCCACACCCCGCTGGTGTAAATAAAGGTTTTGGGCTGAGCGCCAGTTCTTCTTGTTCCAATCAAGGCTTCCGCGGTTTGTCTCTCTAAGGCTACTCGATTCTCCGAGTATTCCGTGGCCGCATGAATCAATAAAGAACACTGCTCGGCAATGCTTAAGTAACTTTCCGGCTTCTGCATACTTCCTAACACCGGAATAATCTCATTCTTAGCTAAAACCTGTGCTTTCTCAGGACTGCGCACCAAGCCCCAGACCTTGTGCCCGGCTCGGCGCAAGGCTAAAGCTACGTTAAAACCGATGTAGCCTGTCGCTCCAGTGAGAAAAACCTTCATCTGCGCCACCCTTTATTTTTTAGCGAGATTTTGCTAAGAGACACTAACTACTGAACCAAGGGCTGGCTTCTCCCCAACTGCTTCAGCAAATTCAAAGTATTCTGGTCATTGGGAAATTTTTTCAGCCACCCCTCTGCCAGAAGCCTCATCTCCGCAGTCCGGTTTTGGCGCATATAGCTTCCCAGAAGGCTCTGGTAGGTGATGATGTCCGACGAGCTTATCTGGAAAGCCCTCTGTAAATAGTCAATTGCCAGAGTATGCTCGTTGGTAAACTGATAGAAAAGTCCTAAATATTGATAGTATTCAGCCACCCCGGGAGCTTTTTGGATCAAAAGCTTCATCCTGGTCTCCGCCTGCCGGGTAACCCGGTCTTTTTGGTCCGGCATCTTGCGCTGTTCGTAAAGGCTGAGCAAGACCGCATAGGTTCTCCAGTAATCCGGGTAATTTTCGCGCGCTTTCTCCGCGACCTGGATAGCTTGGTTGGTATCTCCGGCCTGGAGGTATAAGCCGGCCAGCTCAATCATTTTTTCGGGGTAATTGATTAAGAGCCCCACCGTGTTCTCGTCTTTATAGACATTCTCGTCGGCCAGGCTGCGATATTGGCTGGTTTCAAAGAGGAGTTTATAGGTCAGGCTGATATCCGCCATTCCGGAGCCTTCTTCCGGCACGATCTTGTAGGCATAGCCCTGGACCCGCAGATGGTTGTCCAGCCCGATTCTATTGCCGCCGGAAACTGTGGCTGAAAAATAGATCGGATATTTCCAGTTGTTGGTTCGCACAATATGCTCGATCATCAAATCTTGGATTCTGATCAAGCGGCCGCTGGCCTGGTCAGGAATAGGATATAAATAATGGGTGGTGTTGCGCACCGGGTCAAAATAAGGCTCGGCCGGACGGTCGGCGGTCTGTCCCTGGAAGGAGACCCTTATCCACTTGATCTGTTTATCTTCCAAGGTGATGGGAACCCCCATGCGGTGTTTTAACTGGAGTATATACCAGTCCGTATTCAAGAGACTCAGATTGACAATCCGGACATCCTTTCTGACATTTTCGACCTCCTGCAAAAACCATAAAGGGAATGTATCATTGTCCCCGTTGGTGAACATTATGGCATCTTTTTCACAGGAGTTCAAAAGATTATAGGCATAATCCCAGGGGATCCAGTTGCCGGAGCGGTCGTTTCTGTGGTAGTTGTTACTTAAAGCCAGGGCCGGGAGCAAGAATAGCACTACCCCTAAGGCGTAAGCCGGCGACTGAGTAAATTTCGTACTGGGTCCTCTGCTAAGAGCTTTTTGGGTACGAGCAATCAGGGCTGCTCCCCCTAGACCTAAGCCGGCGGCAAAGAACACAAACCCGGGCAGATAGAAATAATCTCGATCTCGGACTTCCAGACGCTCCCCCCGGGAGCCATCCGAGAAGTTTATATACCAGATCAGAGCCAGGCTGCACACCAAGAAAAGCAATAGCAAAGCCATCCCTTCCTTGCGCCGGCGCTTGATCAGCTCGTAAAAACCGTACAGACCCAAAAACACCGGAATGAACCAGAGCCGGGGAGTCATATACTGCTCTTTGAAAAACCGCCAGTATCCCATCCTCTCATGATCGCCGATCTGGTTTATCCACTCCCCCCGCCGGGTCATGGCCCGTTTGACCATACTTACTTCACCGTACTGCTTGCGCTCGAAAAAGTAGGTAAATTTACTGAAAGTTTCTGGGTCGTTTTCATCTATGGCCGGATCTTGGGCGGAACTAATTGGTATATACAATTGGTTGCTGACCCCTACCAGGGCGACACTCATCAAGGCTGCCGCCAAGAACCATTTTTTCGAATAACCAGAGTTAACCGTCGCAATTATGGAAATTGCTAGCCAGCCTATCATGGAAATCAGGATAATTTCGGTCTCAAAAGACAACATAATCATTGCAAAAATGAGCCCGGCTATCCAAAACCTGAGATCTTTAAGCTTCTGGGGGTCTTCCCAAATTACCAGGAAAAAGAGAATCGGCACCACCAAGAAGCTGGTCATATGCACCCCAATAGAAAGGAGGGCCAGATAACCGGTCAGAATTAGGATTCGGTCCCCTTTAGCAGTTTGCTTGTGGTCCATCCAGATTAGCGCTAAATAAACCATTAAGAGCATCAAGAAAGTGGTGAGGCCATACACCTCTGTTTCCACCGCATTGCCCCAAAATGTATTGGAGTAGCCTAAGAAGAGTGCCCCGGATAAGGCTCCCATGTACTTGGCCCAAGAGGACACTTTCCAGCGGGAGAGTAGCTTCACCAGGATGAGAAACATCAAGGAACTTGAAAGAGCCGAGAAAATAGCTGAGATCATATTGGTCCGCAGAGCCACTTGGTCAAAAATGGGGAGTAGACTGAAGACCCGTCCGATTAACAGGAACATAGGAGAGCCAGGGGGGTGAGCTACCCCCAAGATGTAACTGCAGGCAATGAACTCACCGCAATCCCAAAAGGAGACCGTGGGGGCAATCGTCAGAGAGTAGACTATAAAAGTTGCCAGGAATACAAAGACTCCCCCCAAAATGGTCTTCCTACGTTCGGAATTAGAACCAGGCCCTGCTAACATATTGATTTATCCTCCTCAGACATAAGTTTTTAATATACCCATCTAGACCGATTCGTCAATCTTAAAGAAAGTGATTTTCTGCCGATAGTTATGATGGCAAGCTTAATTTGAAAGGAGATACTTATGATAGTCTGGTGTACGGTCCTGTTTATGTTAGGAGTAACCGCCTTTTTGGACTCCACCTTTGCCTTTGGGGAGATTTTCCGGACTATTAATTCGGTTCTTTTTATGCTGGTCTCTTTGGGCCTATTGGTACGGACCAGCATGAAAAGGCGCTTAAGAGAGCTGGAAAGTCTTCGGGAGCGAGTCCTGGAGTTGGAGCAGCAGCTGCGCACTCTGGAGGCCAAGAGAAGGACTTCTGAGCCGGTCCGGGGGTAATTTTTAGGAGCCTTTTGGCCCGGTGGTAAGCTGTTTAACTCTCTGCCTTACCTCTTCTAAAAAGAGAGCCTGGGGGTACTCCCTTAAGATTCTTTGATACAGCTCTAAGGCCAAGGCCGGCTGTTGCAGGTGGTCCTGGTATAGATCTGCACAAAGTTTCAAGGCCCAGGGAGTGTAGTAACTTTCAGGATGCTTCTGGCTTAATTCCTGCAGCACCCCTAGGGAGTTTTTCCAATCTTTTTGCTTCTGTAATAGTTTAGCCTCCTCTAGGTAGGCCAATTCTTTCAGGGAGCCTGAACTATTCTTCAATTCCTGCAATTTCTCCAGAGCCAGCTGGTGCTTTCCCTGGAAGGCCAGCCACTGTGACTGACTAAATAGGGCCAGCCCGGCAGAATCTAAGGTCTTATGCCCGATTAAGATTCTCAGTCTTTCTAAGGCGTCGTTGGCCAGAGGGGAGCGGGGTGCTTCCCTGGCAATCTGGTTGTAGTAGGTGCTAGCCGAATCAAACTCTTGGGTAAGAAAGAAGAATTCTCCCAGTTTGAACAAGATATTCTCCCGGATTTCTGGGCTGAGGTTTGGCTTGGTCAGTTTTCGGTAACAGATCAAAGCCGAGTCTTTTTTCCCTCCTGCCAGATAGGAGTCCCCCATTCCCAATAAGGCTTGCTGAACCAGCTGGGGAAAAGTCTGCCGCTCGGCTAAGGTTTTGTAGTAATATAAGGCTGAGGCAAAATCTTTTTGCTCAAAGCTAATCTGCCCGGCCAGAAAAAGCGCCTTGACTTTATCTTTTTCAGCCGGGGAGGCGGACAAGATTTGCTGCAGGACTTCCAGGGCGGAAGAGTAATTGTCTTGTTTCCGATAGATTTCCGCCAGGATAAACTGGGCATGAGTCCGGCTGTCAGATTGAGGGTACTTTTGTAGGACGAAATTTACCCCTCTTCGGGCAATCTCTAGTTGGTTCTGTGAAATGCAGCTTTCCACAAAGGATAAAACCAGCTCCCCTTCTACCTTTAGAAGTCTGTCCAGAATCTGGTAGACGCCTAAGGCTTGGTGGTAGTCCTCTTTTTCCAGGTAGACTTCCCCTAAGAGCTGGTAGGCCAAAACTTCTTGAGGAGATTGCTCGATTTTTCTCTTTAGAAATCTTTCCACTAACGCAAGTTTTTCCTTCTTTTCTAAAAGAGTTTTGACCAACATTTCAATTTCTGGAGCCCGGTTGGTATCTTCATTATAGTAGTTGAAGTATTCCTGCAGGGCCTTCTCGGTTTGACCCATCGCTTCATAGACCTGAGCCAGTTCCCGAGAGAATAGATAGGGAGAACCTGAGTTGCGCCGGGCCTTAAGATAGACCGCCACTGCCTCCTGGGGCTGCTTTTGAGTCAGATAGGCCGAGGCAATCTTGACATAGACAATGACCTTATCCTCGGCTAAGGAAAGCGCTTTCTGAAAACTTTTCTGAGCTTCTTGGACCCGGCCTAAAGCCAGTTGCACCTCCCCTAGTTCGGCAATGCTTAAATAATCATCCGGAGAGTGCGAAAGCCAGTCTAGGAGCAGCTCTTCTTGAGGCTGGTAGGCTTGAAGCTTCTGGTAGGACTCTTTTAAGAGATTAAAGACTCTTTCGTTTTGGGGCTGCCGGCGATATAATTCGGAGAGAATCTTGGCAGCTTCGGAGTAGTTTCCGAAGTTAAAATACTGGACGGCGATATTGAATTTCTGAATGAAATCCCGGTCAGCCTGAGCCAGGGCCAAACTGGTCAGGGCTAAACAGAAAAGCAGAGATGGTACTAATCTGAGAATGTTCTTTGCAGATGGAAGCATAGTTCTGAAATGCTTCAGAAGTACCAGACCAGATCCAAGTCTAAAAGACAAATTATCTCCCTTATCCTTCTGTCTACAGCCAGCGCCGAACTCTGGTGCAATACTGGCGATACTCTTCGTCAAACATATTTTGTAAGTATACCTCTTCCGGGAAGATGACGCCGTAGTGCAGAATTAGCAATACCGCCGGCAAAAACAGAAGCGGCCAAAAAGTATTGAGGACTAAGCCTAAGCCGACATACATCAGGGTCATACCCAGATACATCGGGTTGCGGCTGAAGGCGAAAGGCCCGGTGGTAACTATGGTGGGGACTGGTTTGAAGGAGGGGACTACTCCGTTTTTTGAGATAGTCTTCTCAGCCCATAAGACTAGAGCTGCTCCGCTCAGAATCACCGGCCAGCCTGCCAGATGGCCAAGCCGGAATTCCGAAAAGATTCTAAAGGAGATTGCCAGCTGGAATAACACTCCCAGGCCGAAAACCAGTAGATAAACTAGGGGGGGATGGATTTCAACCGAAGGTGCTTGACTCTCAGAGAGCTCTTTTGCCATCCTGGTTTTCTTTTCCGGAGTCAGTTTTGTGAAAGCGGATTGGTTATCGGATGCCACTTTCCCGGACAGCCTTAAAG
>Ga0209521_10004367_pt1 | contig 11267 bp, 18 predicted proteins | sample Rifsed19ft4_FD_184016 | JGI IMG/M metagenome (GOLD analysis project Ga0209521, IMG submission 184016) | Soil microbial communities from Rifle, Colorado, USA - sediment 19ft 4 (version 2) | ecosystem: Environmental > Terrestrial > Deep subsurface > Rock core/Sediment | place: Rifle, Colorado... | reverse complement strand
TGTAGCGGCTACACTTTCGACCGGAGCCTCGGCTTCCAAGACCCGGTGCCGTCCGGGAGAGCAGTGCGATCGAAATCCTGGTACAGGTTGGGCCATTCTCGGATGCACAGCTGGGCGACGTGGTCGAACAGCATCCGAATCTCGACCTCCGCGGCCGGGTCCGTCCGCATCTCGATGACCCAGCGCAACGTTCGGTGGTTCGCGCTCCAGATGATGTTCGTCGCGAGGCCGTCGGGGAGGATGCGACGCAACGCGGACGTCATCCGTTTCTTCGCGTCCATGCTCATGGTGTCCCAGGGGATCGATTCTGCGAGCCGACGATACGCCTCCTCGGATTGCTCGGCCGCGTGAATCATCCGCTCCTTCTGCTCGTCGGTCAGTTCCTCCGGCAACCACATCTTGATCTCCTTGAGACGAACGTACCGGAGGGACTCTTGGCTGATCGCGACCCCGACGCGGTGGCGGACCAACTCATGCGTGAGAACCCGACTGACGTTCAGGAAAGCGAGCGAAACCACGCCGTGCTCAAGGATGCTCCCGTCTCCGCGTGAAAGGATGTTCTCGAGATAGTCCTTGTTCGTGCCCCGAATCTTGGTGACGTTCGGATTCAGGCCCACCTCAAACGACTCGTAACACAGACGGCCCGCCATCTCAATCAGGGTTTCGGCGCCCTGGGGCGCCTCGCGAAACCGCCTACCGCCCTCGTCGGACACCCCCAAGGTCTCTAACAATCGGGCGACGCCCTCCGGACGGACGTGGGTCTCGGCGAGGAGGATCACCACGGGATGCGTGAGCTTCATCCTGGACGACACCCGAACCGCGAAGGGAAGAAAGCCGTTGCGGTCGGAGCCTTCGAATGCCGTCGCGAATCGAAGAGACCGGAGGGTTTAAGCGGGACCGGCCTAGTTTGGCGGCGATGTTCCGCCGCGACCGCCTCGGCCAGAAGGGCGAGCCGTGCCCGAAGTGCGGCACGGAGAAGGTCTACTTCGTTCAGCACACGCACGGGAACTACCCCGTCCTCGACTACGTGTGCCCGAACTGCGACCTCGGCGGCGACCTCTCCGTGGACTGGGAGAAGGGCGGCGAGAAGGTCAAGGACGAGTGACGAGGGAATGACAGCCCCTCGGAAGACGGTCCGCGCACTCCGCGTCAGCGGCTACGTCTACGGGCCTTGCGCGAAGTGCGGCAAGGAGGAACGCGCGCTCGTGATGTTCGACGACTACGCGTGGGGCGTCGAGTGCCTCGCGTGCAGCCACACGGAACGCGTGGACGAGGTCGAGTACATTGAGGGTGAAGGGAGGGCCCCCCAGGACTAGCTCCTCTCCGGGCACTGACGCCGTCTACCTTGATCTCTGGAAGGCCATTCGTCTCTACCACACACCTCGATGAGACCCGAGTCGTTGAGGGAGCGAGAGTCGCGTCCAACGACCTGAGGCTCCCTATCCGTCTCCAGCTTGACTAGCCCTCCGGCGCTCACAAGACGCCGCACCGCTTGCACACGCCGTGGCCGAGACACGCCTCGCACGTCTTCCGGAACCCGAGGACGGTCCGCCAGCCGGACCCGCCGCACTCCGCGCAGAACCCCGTGTCGTCGCACCGCTCGCACGGCCGCTCGATCCGCCGCCGCCCCATCCCGAGGTTCCGCTCCCCTTTCTCCCGGACCGATCCGGCGGGGACGCTCCGCTGCAGTGCGCCAATCGCGGCGTCGTACGCCGCCAAGGCCTGAGGTCGATTCGCCCGGTCGAACCGGAACAGCGCCTCCGCCTTCAGGGAGAGGCCCTTCACGTGGTCGGGATTCGCCGCCAACACCTTATCGAAGGCACCGAGCACTTCGCGGAACACGGCCTTCACGCGGTCGCTGTCCTCGAACGCCTCGCCGGGCCTCCCCCGGGCGTCGATCTCCTGGCGGCGCAGCTCCCGTGCCACGCCCGAGAGGCGGATCCCGTGGGCGAGGTACACGTTCTGGTACGCCTCGCGGACGCGGTCGTTCAAGGGGTCGAGGTCGAACGCCTCCTGTATCGTTGCCCTCGCCTCCAGGAACTGGCCCGAGGCGAAATGGGTCTGCACCTGCGCGAGGAGGTCCTCGATGTCCGTCACGGGGTCGGAACGAACGGGTGCTATAAGAACGTCAGAGTCTCGCCACGATCTTTTGGACGACCGCCGCGAAGTCTCGGATCGGGACGCGGGAGGGCCTCCCCGTCGCCGCCTCGGAAATCGATCGCGACGCGACGGCGCACCACGCCGCCGCCTGCAGAGCGGCGCGCGCGGCCAGCCCCTGCTGCTCCTTCGGAGCGCGTGCGTCCCACTCCTTCCCGAATGTCCGGGCGACGAGGAGCATGCGCTTGTACTGCCCGGCCTCGGCGACCCCCTTCGCCTGGAGGAGGTCCGCGAGCCGGCCCGCGTACCCTTCGAAGTCGAGTTTCCCGCCCTCCCACTCCTCCACCAGGGGGAAGGAGTCGAGCGCGACGCACGTGCCGATGCTGTCGCTCTCCACGACCCACGCGACGTGTTCCGCGGCGCCCTTGAAGTCCCGCTTGCGGACGTGCGCCGCAGCGGCGGCGAGGTTGTACGTGTCGTACAAGAGTTCGTACAGGGCCCCGCCGTGCCGGTCCTTGTCTTTGGCGGTATCCCGGGCGAGGGACTCTGCGTGGCGACGGAGGGTTCCGCCCGCCTTCAGCAGGGCATCCAACTCTCGCGCCTCGCGCGTGAGGTCCGCGAGGAGTTTCGCCCCATCGATCTTCACCGCGGAATCCCACAGGTAGTCGTGGATCCGATTCACGTCCCGCATCATCCGCTTGTCCAGCGCCGCGAACGTCGCCATTGGTCTCCCCGGGGCCCGTAGGGAACTGCGCGGTTAAGGGTTCTTCGTGTCCGAACCGGTTCGGGGGCCGCCTCCGAGAATACTTTATTAGGAACCCGCGTCTGGTTCCCCCGGCATGGCGGCCCCCGTGCACATCACGGACCAAGAGTTCGATGCGTTCATCGCGAAGAATCCGCTCGTGATCGTGGACTTCTGGGCCGAGTGGTGCGGGCCGTGCAAGCGGATCGCGCCCGCGCTCGTGGAGCTCGGGACCAAGTACGACGGGAAGCTCACCGTCGCCAAGGTCAACGTCGACGAGAATCCGCGGAAGATGATGATGTTCGGGATCATGGGGATCCCGACCCTCCTCCTGTTCAAGAACGGCAGCCTCGTGGACACGATCGTCGGCGCCTACCCGAAGGCGCACATCGAGGAACGGATCGTCCGGCACCTGTGAGACCCGTGGCGGTGGCTTTATCTACGGGCGGACCGATGAGTCCCGAGATGGAGACCTACATGCAGAAGCTGGCGAAGAAGAAGGAGCCAGCGACGATCACGATCCTCCCGGTCCTCCAGACGGAGCACCGGCACGGCGCGTCCTGCGAGTGCGGGGGCGAGGGCTGCGGCGGGTCCGAGGACGGCTGTTGCGGCGGCTGACCGGTCTTCCGCGGGATGAGAATCACCGCGGATAATCGTCCCATACCGTTTCAATACGGCACATCGCAACGTCTTCCTCCTGAGGAGGTTCGATCGGACGTGGACCCGTTGGAAGCATCGCGCCTCGTGACCGACGAGTATTCAGCGAAGATCCTGGTCGCCACGTTCCGTCGGCCGCGGAGCGCGATCGACATGTCCCGGGAGTACGCGATCCCGATCGCGGCGTGCTATCGGCGCATCCACGCGCTCGAGCAGGCGGGCCTCCTCCGATGCGTGGAGCGGGCGCTCACCCAGAAGGGCAAGCGGATCTCGCTGTACTCGAGTCAGCTCAAGAATGCGTACATCTTCTTCGAGGGTGGCCGGCTCCGCGTCCGGTTCCAGCTCGCGAACGGCCTCACGAAGGACTTTGGCGGCGACTGGAAGGCCGTCGACGTGGACGTGCCGCAATGACGCTGACCCCTCCTCCACAACCCACTTGGCTGGACCGAGACCCCCTCGTCCAGCCGCTTTATACTTAACCCCCTCCTCAACCCCCTCGGGCCTGCTCGGCAGGCCCAACCCTTATTTTTCAGGCGTAACGGAGAGCGAACGGCCTGGTCCGCGCACCAAGGGCCCCGGGACGACCGGGAGGCCTTTTCGACGCCCCGGTGCGCGTGTCGGATTATTGTCAAATCGCGTACCGGTTGACGTTCCGTATTTATAGGCAGAGACCCGTCGATTCCCAGACCATGGACCGGCACCGACTCAAGTACCTGTTCAAGGAAGTGCTCGGCGTCGACGTCGACGCGATCGTCGGGAAGGTCACCGCCACGCTCGCGGTCCAGCGCGCGCAGGAGGTGCCTGAGCACAGCAAGGATTGGGACCGGTACATGGCAGAGAAGGGCGGGATCGTCCTCCTCCCGAGGAACGTGACGGACCTCGGCAAGAAGCCGAGGGCCTAGGTTCTGACCGGGCGCCGCCACCCTGGTTGGGGGTTTTTTCCTTTCCCAGGCCAGAGCCAGCCTCCGGCCGCCGAACCTTTATACCGGATCGAAACTACTGCCGAGCATCATGGGGGGCTTCACGGGTCGCGACGTCCTGTCCATCGCCGATTTCTCCCGAAAGGACATCGAATCCATCCTGAAGGCCGCGAAGAAGATGGTCCCGGTCGCGCGGGGGGAGCGGACGAGCCGCGCGCTCGAAGGGAAGATCCTCGCAACGCTGTTCTTCGAGCCGTCCACACGGACCCGGCTGGGCTTCGAGAGCGCCATGAAACGGCTCGGCGGCGATGCGATCGGCTTCTCGAGCGCGGAGGGCACCTCCGTGCAGAAGGGGGAGACCCTCGCCGACACGGTCCGCATGGTCGAGTCGTTCAGCGACGTGATCGTCGTCCGCCACCCGCAGGAGGGCGCGGCCCGGTTGGCGGCGGAGTTCACGGACAAACCGGTGATCAACGCGGGGGACGGCGCCGGTCAACACCCGACGCAGACCCTGCTCGACCTGTACACGATCTGGGACGAGCGGAACGGGATCGACGGGACGAAGATCGCCCTCGTGGGAGACCTGAAGTACGGTCGCACGGTCCACTCGCTGACGCACGCGCTCTGCGACTTCGACGTCGACCTCACGTTCGTCGCTCCGGCCGGCCTGCAGATGCCGAAGGAGGTCGTGGAACACGTCCGCGCGCGCGGCATCCCCCTCGCGATGACGGAGGACCTGGCAGGGGTCGTGCCGAACCTCGATGTCCTCTACGTGACGCGGATCCAGAAGGAGCGCTTCCCCGACCCTCAGGAGTACGCGAAGGTCGCCGGGTCGTACCGCGTCGACACCGCCCTGCTCCGGGACGCGCGGAAGGGGCTGATCGTGCTGCACCCGCTCCCGCGCGTGGATGAGATCGCGACGGAGGTCGACGGGACCCCGCACGCGCGGTATTTCGAGCAGGCGTTCAACGGCGTGCCCGTGCGGATGGCCCTCCTCTCCCTGATCCTGGAGGGGTCCTCGTGAGGGACCTCAAGGTCACGCCGATCAAGAACGGGACCGTGATCGACCACATCCCGAGCGGGATGGCGCTCAAGCTGCTGAAGGTCCTCGGGATCACGGAGGCCGTGAGCTCCACGGTGTCCATCCTCGTGCACGTGCCGAGCAAGCGGAAGGGGTGGAAGGACATCGTGAAGGTCGAGGACCGGGAGCTGAACCCGCGGGAGCTGAACAAGATCGCGCTCCTCGCGCCGGAGGCGACGATCAACATCATCCGGAACTACAACGTCGCGGAGAAGCACACGGTCACGTTGCCGGAGCGCGCGGTCGGGATCCTCCGGTGCGGGAACCCGAACTGCATCACGAACTCCCGAGAGCCGGTGGAGTCCGTGTTCCTCGTGACGGGCAAGGAGCCCCTGCGCCTCCGGTGCCAGTACTGCGAGCGCGAGCTCGAGGACGTGGCGACCCAGGTCCTGTGACCCCGCCACCGAAGCCTTAAAGAACGGGAGCCGGATACACCCGCCAGCAGAAGGGATGGTGGTAGCCTGCTCGAGGAAATCTCCGAGTTGATCGGCCTTCAGGTGTATACGAACCAGGGCGTCTTCCTGGGGAACGTGAACAACCTCGTCGTCGATGTGGACAACGGCCAGGTCGACGGGCTGTTCGTCCAGGAGACGAATCCGCTCCTCGTGGAGGGTTCCCGGGCCGTGAGCGTTCCGTTCCGCTGGATCCAGAGCGTCGGGGACATCGTCGTCCTCCGGTACTTCCCGAAACGGGTGAGCCTGAAGAAAGTGCCTACTCTGAAGTGAACCGGCGAGGCCGTCGTCCGGAGACCCTTTATACGACGCAGGAATCGCCCCCGAAGGGGCCTCCCGCCGGTGCAGCCGCAGTTCGCCTTGGTCGACATCGGACGATTGCGGCCCCACGAGCGGACGCAGCCGCGCCTCCTCGCGAAGGTGCTCGATGAGATCCGCGGGACCGGGTACGTGCGCCGCGCGCTCCTCGTGGAGTTGGAGCACCTTGTGATCCTGGACGGGCACCATCGGTACGAAGCCCTGCTCCGCCTCGGGTGCGTGCGCGCGCCCGCGTTCCTCGTCGACTACAAGGACGACGGGATCGGCCTGACGACGTGGCCCGATGCGACCGTGAAGTCCGTGACGAAGGCGGAGGTCGTGGATCGCGGCCTGCGCGGGGACCCGTTCCCCCCGAAGACGACGCGCCATCTCGTGGGCTTCGATCTCGAGGACATCCGCATCCCGCTCGATGACCTACGGTGAGCGATCGATTGGGTCTGGCGGCATCCACACCTCGACCGGCCGGCGCTTCCGGAGCGCGAGGACGCCAAGGAGAATGCCGGCACTCGTCCCAAGTCCGGCGATCAGGACGTACAGCCACGGGAACGGTGGCGTAGGCTCTCCGGCGCGGTACCGGAAGGCCGTCAGCTCCGAGGAGGCGACGACCCCACCGGTCTCGTTGTACTCCTCCCGGACCACGTCCCCGCCGACGCGCGGAGCGAACCAGCGGACGACGCGGCCCTCCGGCCCCGAGTCCTCGATCCGATGCGCGTCGAACGCACCGGCGGCGACCGCCTTCCTCGCGGTCCCGTCGTGGCGGTGCATGGTGGTGAAGTCCGCGTCCTCGTACGTCGCGTTGGACTGCGGGGGAAACCCCTCGAACGTCACGGTCACCGTCTGCGACGCGTTCCAATGGGCGCGGGTCTCCCCCGCGGAGCCCTCGCGAACCGGCCACGCGAACGTGTCCGCGGTCACCCGGCGGGTCGTCTCGTTCACGATCTCCAGGGTCACGCCCACGGGCGGCGGGCCCGCCAGGGAGCCCGTGGCGGTGACGCGCCCGAAGGAGCGGACCGTGTTCCAGCGGGTCGTCTCCCACCGCTCCGCGCCGGTGACGGTCCAGCTGCCGCGGATCGTCCCGAAGCCCTCGAACGTCCCCTCGAAGGTGCCGCCGCCCGACACGGAGACCTCCAGGGCGCGGACCCGCTCCCCCTGGACGTCCGTCTCGACCTCGCTCCCGGCCGTGACCGTGGAGTTCCCCTCGAAGCGGAACCCGAACTCCTCGGACAGGCTCGTGCGATACGACCAGAAGTCGCCCCGCGCGTACGCGGGTCGTTCCACCACGGCGGCGGACCGCGGCGAGAGGGACGCGAGGACGATTGCGATCGAAAGGGCGAGGACCACGGAGGAAGGGCGCATCGGACCGGCGCGCGTTCCAGGGGGCGTGCGGTCATAAGGCTTTGCGGAGGACCTTACCTCGTCGACTCGGGACGATCTCGAACGGTCCCCCGAACGCTTCGCGGAGAACGTCGCCGCCCAGGAACCGTTCCAGGAACACCGCCAACGCCGCGACCTCGGAGTGCGGCTGGTTCCCCACCGCCACGTTGAAGTCCGCGCGCCCGAACACCTCGCCCGGGACCTTCGCCGCGCCCACGACGACCAGCACGTCACCTCGAGGGATCCGCGGGATCGCGACGTCGAGCGGCTCCCCGTACATCGTGAGGTGCACGACCGTCCCACGCCAACCCTTCAGGATCCGCCGCCACGCGACGCCCGTCTCGATCTCGAAATCCCCGCCAAATCTGTCGACGACGCCTCCAACGCTCCGCTCCAAGGAGGCATCCTTCGTGCTCACCAACGCCTTGGACGCCCCGAACGCGCGCGCCGTGAGACACACGTGCGTCGTCACCCGCTTGTCTCGCGCCGGCCGGTGGCCCAGCCGGAGCACGACCACGTTCGGTCCCTTGGGCATCTACTCCTCGAATCGGATGATGCGGTGTCCGCGGAAGTCGAGCCGCCCGGACCGCTTCACGAGCGCCTTCAGCGTGGTCTGCGTGACCTTGAGGTCGTCGGCGACGTCCCCGGCGAACATCCCCTGGTCCCCGACGAGCTTGTACAGCCGCTCCTCCGTCTTCCGGTACCGGTCCTCCGCCATCATCGCGACGGAGAGCACGTCGCTGATCTCGTTCACGGGACTCGTGGCGTTGATGTGGAAGCTCCCGTAGAACGCGTGGTACGCCTTCTCCGGCACCTGGCGCCCCTTCTCGTCCTGCCCCGTCTGCCACTTCGTCTCCACGAGCTTCATCTTCTCGAAGAACCGGAGCGCCTCCAGGCCCTCTTCCCCGTACTTGTCCTGGACCTGCTTCCCCGTGAGCCACGTCTGCGTGACGTCGAGGAACACAGTCTTCTTCACGTCCGTGTCGACGGCCCGCAGGATCGGGACCAAATCGGCCACGTCGTTGACCACCTTGATCCGATTCATCCCGAGTCGGTTTCCGTATCGGAGTCTGGAGTATATATTTTGGCGGTATTCTTGGCGGTGTCACTCGCGGCGGAGACGGACCCTCAGCGGCCCCCAGGCCGGGATGTCTCAATCCCGGTAACCGGAAAGGAACCTTGAATACCGCTTTGCCCGACCCGGGGGGCGAGGCCATGCGGCCCGGGCCCGCGCGCGCAGCGACACTCCTCGCAGCCCTCGCCCTGGCCTCTCTTTGTTTTCTACCCCGCCCGGCGGCGGCATCCCCCTACCACCTGATGGACGGGCAGGAGGACACGGCATCCCCCCTCGAGAACGTCACCGAGGGCAACCTGTCGATGGGGCAGTCGTTCTCTCCCGTCGCGCCCTTCACCCTCACGCGCGTTTCCCTGTACGTCCAGGATCGGGGGACGGACGACGACCTCATTGTCCGCATCGTCCCGGACGCAGGCGGCGAGCCGGACGTCGCGGGGATCCTCGCGTTCGGCGTCAACAACTCCGACCCCGCGTACGGATGGGTGGACTTCACGCTGTCCCCCACCGTCGCCGTGTCCGCCGGGACGCCGTACTGGATCGTCGCTGAGGGGATCGGCGGTGCGGGGAACGGCTACGCGTGGCGGTACACGAGCGCCGACCTCTACGCCCGGGGCCGCGCGGCGACGGCTTCCGGGGGGAGCTGGACGATCCAGCCCGGGGACTTCTCGTTCCGCCTCTGGGGGTGGACCCCTGCGGCGGTCACGGCGCGCGTGACCCTCGACCGCGCCCAAGTGGCGAGCGGCGACTCCGTGCGGTACGCGATCAGCCTGATCAACGCGGGCACGGAAGACGCGACGGACGTGTGGGTGAACGCGACCCTGGACTCGCTCCTCGCCTTAGCGAACGCCTCGGGGCCGGGGCCCGTGTTCGTCACGGGACCCAGCGTGGGGTTCCGGGCGACCACCGTCCCGCAGGGCACGACCTGGTTCTTCCTCACCGCCACGACGCGCACCCTCCTCGACGACGGGGCGTCGATCGACCTCCCGATCACCGCGGACTTCTCGGACGCCGCAGGCCGCCGGTCGGTCGCGATGAGCGCTCCCGTCGAGGTCCTCGCGCCGAACGTCCTGGTGACCCTCGAGTGCGCGGAGAGCCTCGTGGACCCGGGCGACGTCCTCACGTTCGAGGTGAACGTCACGAACGAGGGGCGCACGGCCGCGCGCCACGTCTGGCTGAACGAGACGCTCCCGGCGGCCCTCGCGTACGTGAGCGACACGGCCCCCGTCTCGCCGACACGGACGGGAGGGGCCCAGTCCTGGCACCTCCTCGATGTCGCACCGGGGACCACGCGGTTCAACGTGACCGTGCAGGTCGATCCCCGAGCCCGGGAGACGTCGGTCGTGGCCCACGAGGTGTCCGTCGACTTCACGGACCGCGCCGGGGACGGACTCGTGCGGGGCCGATCGAACGCGGTGTCGCTCACGGTCGCCGGTGCGGCGGCTGCCGGGAGCCCGTGGCTGTGGGGCTCGTTCGGGATCAGCGCGACCCTCGTGGCGGGCACGTACGTGGGAATCGCCCGGCGCCGCCTCCGGACGGAGGAGATCTTCCTGATCCACCGCAGCGGCGTGCTGCTCGTCCATATGTCCAAGGCCGCGAACGACGGGGCCGACCCCGACGTCCTCAGCGGAATGCTCACGGCGATCATGGACTTCGTGCGGGACTCCTTCAACTACGAGGAGGACCAGGAGCTCCAGGGGCTGGACCTCGGGAGGTTCCGCGTCCACGTGCGGCTGGGGCGGATCGCGTACCTCGCGGTCGTGCACTCGGGGAAGGAGACGCGGTGGCTCGGGAAGGTCAGCGCCCGGGCGGTCGCGGAGATCGAGGCGGAGCACGGGGACCTCCTGCGGGACTGGAACGGGGACGTGCGCGCGCTCGACGGCGTGCGGGATCTCCTGCGGGGCCACATCCTCTCGCCGACGGGCCCGTCGCGATCGCGGCTATGGTTACGCGAGCTCCGCGCGCGCGTCGACCAAAGCTTTAAACCCATGCGTCCCTTGTGAGCGCGGTTCCCTCCATGAAAGTGAAAGACCTGAAGGCGGAGCAGAAGTTCGACGTCCTCGACCTCACGATCACGGAGAAGGGCGATGCCCGGAGCGTGAACACGTTCCGCGGGCAGTCCCGGGTGTGCGACGCGAAGGGCGTCGACGAGGACGGGGACTCCGTCGCGCTGAGCCTGTGGAACGAGGAGATCGAGCAGGTGAACATGAACGATCACGTCCGCATCACGAACGGCTGGGTCCGCCAGTGGCGGGGGAACATGCAAGTCAGCGCGGGGCGGTTCGGGAAGCTCGAGGTCGTGACGGACTGACTCTGCCTCCCGAGGCCCATGATTTCGAGATCCGGCCACTACTCCATCACTCCGGGCGGCGGCCTGTACGGATTCAGGAGCATGCGGAGGAAGAAGCCGAACAGGGTGACGTGTGAGCGGCATTCTCAGACGAGATCTACGAGTCTTTCGATTCCAGCTCGCGTAGTTCCTCGACGATGGACCCAAAGAACTCGATCGCCCTCACCCGGAACGACTCGAAAGCCGCGTCGTCAATCGGCTTGA
>Ga0209521_10004366_pt1 | contig 11269 bp, 8 predicted proteins | sample Rifsed19ft4_FD_184016 | JGI IMG/M metagenome (GOLD analysis project Ga0209521, IMG submission 184016) | Soil microbial communities from Rifle, Colorado, USA - sediment 19ft 4 (version 2) | ecosystem: Environmental > Terrestrial > Deep subsurface > Rock core/Sediment | place: Rifle, Colorado... | reverse complement strand
CGGCAGATACTCGTTGCGGTCGCCGAGATGATTCTTGCCGAACTGGCCGGTGGCATAGCCCATGGCCTTGAGCGCGGTAGCGATGGTCGGCGCCTTATCCGGCATGCCGACGGTGGCGCCCGCTTGGCCGACGGTGGTGAGCCCGGTGCGGATCGGCAGCTCCCCGGTGATGAAATTGGCGCGGCCCGCGGTGCAGCTGGCCTCAGCATAATAGTCGGTGAACAGCAGGCCTTCGGTCGCGAGCTTATCGAGATTGGGCGTCTTGCCGGCCATCATGCCGCGGTGATAGGCGCCGATATTGAACCAGCCGATGTCGTCGGCCATGATGAAGACGATGTTCGGCTGCGCTCCTGACGGCTGCGCGGCTTGCGGCTTTGGCTCATCCGCAGCTTCCGCCGGCCCTACGCCGACAGCCGAAAGCGCGAACAGCGATGCTCCGCTGAGCAGGATGGTCCGGCGATCGAGCCCGTTCTCGGTTTCGGGCTTGTCTCCAGCATCACCTGATTCTTGGTCCATAGCCGACTCCTCCTGTTTCACAGCCTCCAGAAATCGGTGCCGCGGTTTTTCGCATTGTGTATGACGCTAGGAGCGCCGCCCCGTGCGCAGCAAGCCCTGGGTGGTAGTTTCCGTCAGTCACCGGCCATCTCCTGCAGCTTCTCCATCGCTTGGTCGATCGAGAAGCTACCGGGCTTCTGGCGTGGCGGAAACTCCTTGAAGGTGGCGAGGAACTCCCCAACGAATGCCTGCGCCGGCACCAGCAAGAACACGTGCTCCACCCGCCAGCGCTCGTAATCCATACCCTCATGGTCGGCGGTCTCGAACGGATCGGAGCGCAGGTTGAAGAGCTTCGGAAGCCGAAGCGGCACGAACGGCTCCTGCCAGACATCCATGCCATGCCCGCGCTGTTCCGCGAATACGAGCTTCCATTGGTTGTAGCGCAGCGCCACGAGCGAGCCGTCGTCGTTGAAGTAAAAGAACTCCTTGCGCGGGCTGGGGCCGTTGCCGACCAGAAAATCCGTCACATTGTAGCCGTCAAGATGCACCTTGAAGGTCTTTCCGTTGGCCTCATAGCCGTTGAGCAGCTTCTCCTTCACGGCCGGCTCACCCGCTGCCGCCACAAGCGTTGGAATCCAATCTTCGTGCGCCACGATGTCATTGAAGACGATGCCGGGCTTGATGACCCCCGGCCAGCGCACCACGCAAGGCACTCGATAGCCGCCTTCCCAGTTGGTGTTCTTTTCTCCGCGGAAGGGCGACTGGCCGCCGTCCGGCCAGGTAAACTTCTCGGCGCCATTGTCGGTGGAATACATGACGATGGTGTTGTCGGCGAGGCCGAGCTTGTCGAGTGCGTTGAGCAGTTCGCCGACCATGCCGTCGTGCTCGACCATGCCATCGGGATAGATGCCGAGGCCGGTCCTGCCTTCGCTCTCCTTCTTGAGCCGGGTCCAGATATGCATGCGGGTGGAGTTCCACCAAAGGAAGAAGGGTTTGTTCGCCTGCTTCGCGCGCTGCAGAAAGTCGATCGCGGCCTTGGTGAACTCCTCGTCCACCGTTTCCATGCGCTTCTTGGTCAGTGGGCCGGTGCTCTCGATCGTCTGCGTGCCGTCCGGGTTTGCCCAAGAGTGAATCACGCCGCGCGTCCCGAATTTCTTGGCGAACTCCGGATCCTTCGGATAGTCCGGGTGTTCCGGCTCGTCCTCGGCGTTCAAATGGTAAAGCGAGCCGAAGAACTCGTCGAAGCCATGGGCCGTGGGCAGATGCTCGTCGCGGTCACCCAGATGGTTCTTGCCGAACTGGCCAGTCATGTAGCCTTGCTGCTTGAGCAGGTCCGCCAGCGTCGGGTCCTCCCTCTGCAATCCTTCCTTGGCCCCCGGCAGGCCGACCTTCAATAGGCCGGTACGGAAGGGCGATTGCCCGGTAATGAACGCCGCGCGCCCGGCAGTGCAGCTCTGCTGGCCGTAGTAATCAGTGAAGAGCGCACCCTCCTTGGCGAGGCGGTCGATGTTGGGCGTCCGATAACCCATCATTCCTTGATTGTAGGCACTCACGTTCCACCAGCCGACGTCATCGCCCCAGATGACGAGGATGTTCGGCTGCGCTCCTGACGGCTGCGAAACTGGCGGCTTTGGCTGATCCTCCGCTTGTGCCGGAACTGCGCCGACGGCCGAGAGCGCGAACAGCGAGGCTCCGCTCAACAGGATGGTTCGGCGATCGAGGCCGTTTCCGGCTTCTTGTTTGGCGCGAGAGTCGCGTGAGTCCTGATCCATGATCTCCTCCCTGTTTCACAGCGCCTAAATCGGGCGCCGCTACATTGCCCTTTTTTTGTGACGCTAGGAGGTTCAAGCGCCATTTGGCAAGCCTCGACACCCGGACATTTCGAATAAAAGCATCGAGACACACGGCGGCCTGCCACACTGTTGCAAATCGGCATCCGCGCCATAGCAACTCGCCGGGAGCGGAGGCTATCGCGTGGAAATGCGCCGGCAGACAGCGTAAGCTTGGATGTTGCGCTGATCATTGAGCGGGGGCCATGTCGGGGGGTAAGGCAACAGTTCTCATCAGCGCCGCGGCGCTGGTGGGCCTGATCGGGACCGGGAGCGTCAAGGCGGCCGAATTCGGCACTGGCCCCTGGGTCAAGGGCTATACCGATATTTTCGGGGGCGTCGTCCCTTCGCAGCCTGGCTTCTATTTCCGCGCCGACGCCTATCATTACGAAGGCGATGTCAACGCGACGATCTTGAACCGCTTCGTTCAGATCGGCGTGGAAGAGGATTACACCGCCACCCTCGCCGCGCTGACCTACGTGACTCCCTGGAAGATCCTCGGTGGAACTTATGCAGTTGCGGTTGTTCCGAGCGTCGTCGCCATGAACGTCGATGTCGGCATCGGGATTCCTCAATTCACCGGCCCGTTCGGCTTCAGGACCTTCGGGCCGTTCGCCTTCAGGACAGGCGACACCGAGCTTGCTCCAGGCGACACCGCCTTCGCCCCTCTCGTGCTCGGCTGGAACGCCGGCAACTTCCACTGGAACGTCGGCGTATTCGGCTTCGCGCCGACAGGTGAATACAGCAAGAAGCAGCTCGCCAATACGAGCCTGAACCATTGGGCAGTGATGAATCGCATCGCGGCCACCTATTTCGATCCGAAGACAGGGTGGCAGGTGAACGGCGCCGCGATCTATTCGGTGAACTGGGAGAATCCGGCGACCGACTACGAAACCGGCAACATCCTCAATCTCGAGGGTGCCATCACCAAGAATTTCGGGCCGCTCGGCTTGGGCGTGGTCGGTTACGCCATGATCCAGACCACCGGCGACAGCGGCGCCGGCGCGCGACTCGGCTCCTTCGAGTCCCGTGTTTACGGCGCCGGACCTATTGTGACCTACATGGTCGGCGATCCTAGAAATCCGCTCACCTTCATCGCCAAGTACTATCAAGAGTTCGACGCCGAGAACACGTTCGAGGGCCACACGCTGGACGTGGCCGTGACCGCTAAATTCTAACCGCCGGTTTCATTTCTCGTCGAGAATCGCTGCGTCTCCCCCGCAATCTGCACCCTCCCTTGCAAGCTAATATCGCGATTGCCATTTGAGCATCGGGCACTCGGGACGTTGCTCGCATCTTGCGAGGAATGGTGATGCGTGCGGTTTCAAACAATCTCATCCACAACTTGAGCGTTGATCAGTCTCGAAATGCGGTCAGCGCAGGTCTGCACTTGCTGGACGCGGATTCGTTATTCGCGGCCTAGGATTGTTGCTTTGAACGTCTGTACCGAGCCGCAACTCACTCAAGGAGGAGCGCAATGAGGAATTATCTGTTGGCGTTGGCGTTGAGTTCAATCTTCCTGCCGGCGCTCGCGCCAACGGCGCACGCGATCACCGAGGACGAAGCGCATTCGATCGGCGTCAATGCCTATCTTTATTTCTATCCGCTCGTGACCATGGACATCACGCGCAAGCAACTCAGCAATCAGGAGCCGGGGCCAGGGTCGCTCGGCGGTCCGATGAATCGCTTTGCCAACATCGATGCGTTCCCCGCCGCCGACATGCGCGTGGTGGTACGGCCGAATTTCGACACACTGTATTCCAGCGGCTGGCTCGATCTGACCAAGGAGCCGGTCGTCGTCTCGGCTCCCGATACTGGCGGCCGCTATTATTTGCTGCCGATGCTCGACATGTGGACCGACGTGTTCGCCTCGCCCGGCTGGCGTACGACGGGAACGGGCGCGGGTAACTTCCTCGTTACGCCCCCAGGCTGGACCGGTTCGGCCCCTGCCGAATTCACGCGCATCAACGCGCCCACGCCCTTTGTCTGGATCATCGGCCGCACCAAGACCGACGGGCCGGCGGATTACGATGCGGTCCACAAGATCCAGGCCGGTTACAAGATCACGCCGCTGTCGCAATGGGGCAAAGAGCCGGTTGCTCCCGAGTTCAAGGTCGATCCTTCCATCGACATGAAGACGCCGCCAAAGCTCCAGGTGGACACCATGCCTGCGGCGAAATATTTCGCCTACGCGGCGGAGCTGCTCAAGCTTCAGCCCCCGCACGTCACCGATCAGCCGATCCTCGCGCAGCTCAAGCGCGCCGGTTTCGAGGTGGGTAAGAGCTTCGATCTCGACCAAGCCGATCCCGCCGTCAAGAGCGCGTTCGAAAGAGCACCCGAGGATGCGCAGAAGCTGATGGCCTGGAAAATGCCGACGCTTGCCCGGGTGGCGAATGGGTGGGGGATGAATACCGACACCATGGGCGTCTATGGCAATTATTATCTGAAACGCGCGCTGGTCGCCCAGCTTGGCCTCGGCGCAAATTTGCCCGAGGACGCGATCTACCCGCTGAATCTTGCCGACTCGGATGGAAATCCCCTCGATGGCGGCAACAATTACACGATTCATTTCGACAAGGGACAAACTCCGCCGGTTCAAGCCTTTTGGTCGATCACGCTTTATGACCAGCAAGGTTTCCAGGTGGCAAACCCGATCAACCGGTTCGCCGTCTCGAGCTGGATGCCCTTCAAATACAACGCGGACGGCTCGCTCGATCTCTATTTCCAGGGCGACAGCCCGGGAGGCGACAAGGAAGCGAATTGGCTGCCGGCACCCAACGGACCCTACAATCTGACCATGCGGCTTTATGCTCCGAAGTCGGAGGCGCTTACCGGCAAATGGAACCCGCCGCCCGTAACGAAAATCACAGCGGGGGCGAGCCTGCCGCAATAGGGCTTAGCAAGGCTTGCTAAGGCCCCAATGTGGTTGTGAACTGATGCTGCAAGTGGTCGGGCCTGCGGGCTAGCGGGCTTGGCGCAGGAGCAGCATGAGCCAAACGGCGGGAAGCGATCGTAAGCCGGCGCGGAAGCCCCTGGTCGCGCTGACCGGCGCCACGGGCTTTATCGGCCAATATCTGCTCAACGAGCTGCCGAAGCGGGGCTATCGCCTGCGGGTGCTGCTCCGGCGCCCGACCAATTTGCCGAAAGGCTGCGCCAGCGCGGTCATCGGCGATCTGGCGCGCCCCTACAACATGGCCGAGGCGCTTGCCGAGGTCGATGCGGTGATCCACACCGCCGGTCTTGCCAGCACGATGTCCGGCGTGCCGGAGGATGACTATCGCCTGCTCAACACCGAGGCCACGGTCGGATTCGCCAAGGCGGCGCAGCGCGCGAGGATCAGACGCTTCGTCTTTTTGTCGTCAATCAGGGCGCAGTCCGGTCCGACCGCCGAAGGCGTGCTGACCGAGGACCGGGAGCCCCAGCCCACCGACGCCTACGGCCGCTCAAAGCTCGCTGCCGAGCAGGGTCTCGCCGCGACCGATCTCGACTGGGTGGCGCTCCGGCTCGCCCTTGTCTACGGGCCTGGCGTCGAGGGAAACATGGCAAGGCTGATCAAGCTCGCCCGCTCTCCCTATCCCCTCCCCCTTGCCGGGCTGAAAACCGAGCACTCATTGCTTGGCCTCGACAATCTGGTGGAGGCCGTCGACAAGGTGCTGGCGGCGGAAGCGCCGCTGAAGCGCCCGCTCATCGTCGCCGACCCGAAGCCCCTCACCATCGCCGCGATGATCGCAGCCATGCGCCAAGGCCTCGGGCGGCGGGCGGCGCTGTTCTACGTGCCGAGGCCCTTGCTCAGGGGCGCGCTTCGTGCCGCAGGGCTGGCCGAGACCTGCGCGCCTCTGTTCGGCTCACTCGTCGCCGATCCCTCGGCGCTTTCCCGGCTCAATTGGGTCCCTCCCATCGAAACCGCGGCGGGACTTGCCGCGCTCCTCCGCAACGAGGCGTCCGCCTAATGCTGCATCGCAGTACAAGCCTGACGACTTTGTGCACCGCCGAAGCGCGCGACGAAATTGCCGCAAATTGAATCCGAAAATTCCGTCCTCTCGCGCTTCCAGTCTTACCATCGTCGCATTTCCTTGCTATGGTTATCGTGGCTGACGTGGGGGTCGCCGTTTGAGCGCTTGCCTTGAAGGCGCGACTCTGAACCCCCCGAGGCCTTTCAGAGCACATCTTCCGGGCAGGTCGAGGAGGTGGGATGGCACTCCCGAAGATTGTTATGCGCGGCAGGAAGATCATTCTCCTGAGCGGCTTCAAGGACGGGCCCAAGGACAAGAGCACCGAACATCGCGCCCTCGTTGTCGACGCCGAGGACAAGCTGCGGCTGGCCGCCAAGCGTGACCCCGATGCGGTCGCCTTCGGCTACGTGGCGGGCGAATGGATTGCGGCGGCGTAGGCTCCGCCAACGCTGTCGGTAAGGCAATCCGCTAAGTGACAATCATCTGCGCGTAAGGCTCGCGCCTCACTGCCGCGAGACGGTAATCCCCCACGGCGCGGTGCCGACCGGGATCGACTTGACGACTTTCAGGTTGGGAACGTCGATTACCGAGACATCGTTGCTGTTGCCGTTGGTCACGAACAGCAGCGCCTCGTCAGGGGTGAAGGCAAGTTGCCAGACCCGCTGACCGACCAGCAGATATTTCTCGACCTCGAGCGTCTTGGCGTCGATCACCGCCACGCGATTGGCCGGCCCCAGCGCCACGAAGGCCTTGGCGCCATCCTTGGTGATGCGGACGCCGACAGGCTGAATGTGCTCGGGCTGAACGCCCGGAATCGCGAAACCGATCGTCTTGATGGTCTTGCGCGTCTTGGCGTCGATCACCGTCACCACTCCGGCCACCTCGGAAGTGACCCAGAGCCGGCTTCCGTCGGCCGTGAACTCGGCAAAGCGCGGCCTCGACCCGACCAGGACGTTGTCGGTGATCTCGTAGCTCCCGGCGTCGATGAAATGGGCCATATTCGTGGTCTCGGAGGTCACCACCACGGTCTTGCCGTCGGGGCTGACCCCGACGCCTTCCGGCTCGACGCCGACCTCCACCTCCGCCACCACCTTCTTGTCGGCGAGGTCGATCACCGTAAGCAGATTGTCGTCCTCATTGGCGATATAGACCGGGCTACCCGAGGGATGAAGGTCAAGCAGCTCGGGATCGGGACCCGATGGCAGGTCGCCGACGAGCTCCCGGCTCGTCACGTCGAGCATCTGCACGGCGTCCTCGTCGCTCGCGCAAATGAGGAGATATTTGTCGTCGTTAGTCAAAATGATGCCGCGCGGGCGCTGACCGACGGGGATCGTCTCCTTCACCTCCAGCGTCACGCTGTCGAGCACGGTGATTGAGTTTCCCTTCTCGTTGGAGATGTAGACGGTATAAGCCGCGGCCGGATGCGCGGCGAAGATAACACCCATCGTAGCGGCGATCACGATCGCAGCTCGTTCTGCGCTTAACGCCATCCTCAGTCGTCCTCCCGACCAACGCCGCCATTCAGGCGTGCGATTTCTGCTCAATCTTCATTGAAATTTGCATTTGCTCTCCGGCTCATCGATGCCGAGCGTATCGACCTCGGCACGCTCGTGCAGGAAGCCTTCTTGCGGCGACATCGACACTGGCAGATCGGGACCGGCGACGATGATCGGCTGCCTGAGCTGCCCGTCCCATGTGCGGAACGTGACCTTCTGGCCTTTGAACGCCGCAAGCCCGAACTCATCGCCGCGGAGATAGGCGTTGATCGGGGCGAAGTCGGAGCCCGCGCGCGAGGCGCTCTCGCCTACGGCGCGCACCGCCACCCAGGCCTGATAATCGAGCGGCAGCATGAAGCGCTTGGCAAAGCGCTGGAAGCGGTTCTGCATTTGCGTCGCTCCCCATTGCTCGTGCGCCGGGTGCCAGCTCATGGCCGTAAGACCTGCGGTGCCGGCCACCGGTCGGGGGTCCCAGGTGCGATACGGCAGATAGGGGCCGAAGACTTCTTTCTCATCGGCGACGACAACCACGTCATAGCTCGGCGCTCCTTGCGTGAAGACCGGCATTTGCCGTTGGATCTGTAGTTGACCGGAGTCCGAGCGGCGCGCGCCCGGCGTCTCCTTGTATTCGCGCTCCTCGACGATCGTGCCGCCGAAGCGTTTCGCCGCACGGCGCAGCGCGTCGAGATAGGCAAGGTCCTCGGGGAAAACGCCCTTCACCACGAACCAGCGCGGCCATTTTTTCCACACGAGATATTGGGCGAGCGCATCGGCGAGCATGGCGCGGTCCGGCGCCGTGTGCAGCACGTTTGCCCGGCAATCTTCTTCGCGGAGGCTCACGTCGGGCGCGCGGATGTTGAACAGGAGCACGTCCTTGCCTTTGACCGCGTCCGACAGGCGCAACAGGGTCTCGGCCGGCGCATCCACCAGCACGAAATGGTGGCCGCTCTCGACGAGCGTCTCGAGGGCTTGGACGGCATCGCCCCCGGCCGGCACGCGCTCGACCTCGAGGGTGAATTGCTGCTTGGTGAAGCGCCCCGTGGTGTTGTTGTCCTTGAGCGCGATCTCCGCACCGGCGATGCCAAGATCCTCGGGCTCGACATTCAGCCGCGACAACGGGATGATCCGCTTCACCTCCTGCTTGAGATAACCGATCGGCACGGTGGCGAGCTCGCCGGCGGGCGGAAGCGGCGCCCCCTCATTCTCGCCTTCCGTCTCGGCGAGAAGAGGCAGCGGCGCAAACAGCAGAAAGAGCAAGGGCAAGATTAGCGACCAGGAATGACACCGGGATTTGCGGGCGTGCCGGGGCCGGGAACTGCGCGGTTCCCGCAACTGATAACATTGTCGGAATTGCATTCGGAAAATAGCCTGTACGCTCGTCACAAATCTTCGCGCCGGTAAACGCTGCGCTTCGCTTCAAATCTACCCGCTTGCTTGCGGGCAAAACAGCAACAAACGCAGCCAAGGGTGGCAAATCTCGCTGCCTACTCGCCGACCAGATTGGACTCCTGAGCAAGCGCTGCATTGACAAATGGCAAGGTCGCGCGCAGTCTTTTCCCGTGCGAACCCGACTGGAGCGGCCGATCTGCTCGGCCAAATCGGGACCACACCCAAGGGAGGATCAGATGGTGAGTTATAAGGTTGGCGCGCTTACCGGCGCGCTGGTGTTAGGCTTGGTCGGGGCGATCAGCAGCCAGGCATGGTCAGCGGATCCGGGGGCGCCAGCCGCTCCCGTTTCGCAGGAGCAACTCAACGCTGCGGCAGGCGATGAAAACAACTTCCTTCACACCAACGGCAATTACAACCAGACCCGCTACTATCCCGGCAAGCAAATCAACACGTCGAATGTGGGCAAGCTTCATCCCGCCTGGATCTTCCAGACCGAGGTGAAGGAATCCCAGGAGACGACGCCGATCGTCGTCAACGGCGTGATGTACGTCACCACGTCGTTCAACCACGTTTATGCGCTCAACGCTAAGACCGGCGAGCAATACTGGCACTACAAGCACGCCATGGGTCCGGTCACGACCTATTGCTGCGGCCCGAACAATCGCGGCGTGGCCGTCTATGACGACAAGGTTTATATGGCAACCCTCGACTCCAAGCTCGTCGCCCTCGATGCCAAGACGGGCAGCGTCGTTTGGCAGACCGATATCGCCGATCCCGAGAAGGGTTACAGCGAGACCATGGCGCCGACTGCCGTCAACGGCAAGATCTTGATCGGCACGAATGGCGGCGAATACGGCATCCGCGGCTTCGTCCGCGCTTATGACGCCAAGACCGGCAAGCTCATCTGGAATTTCGACACAACTCCCGAGAACTCCGTTGGCGTGTGGGCGACCACGGACGCCACGGGCAAAGACATGCATCGCGACATCGCGGCCGAGAAGGCCCAGTTGGCCAAGACGGGCGATCCTTACAAGACGGTCGGCGGTGGCGTGTGGCAGAACCCGTCGGTCGACCTCAAGACCAACCGCATCTATTTCGTGGTCGGCAATCCTTCGCCTGACCTCGACGGCTCGATCCGGCCCGGCGACAATCTCTACACGGAGTCGCTCGTATCGGTCGATCTCGACACCGGCAAATATGTCTGCCACTTCCAATACATCGCCCATGACGTCTGGGATCTGGATGCTGTCAGCCCTACGATCCTGGTGGATGTGAAGGACAAGGACGGCAACGTCATCCCTGGCGTCATTCACGGTGGCAAGACCGGCCATGTCTATGTGCACAACCGCAAGGATTGCAGCCTGATCCGCTTCTCTGAGGCGATGGTGTCGCAAGAAGGCATGTGGACCTTGCCGACCAAGGAAGGCGCCCGCATGCTGCCCGGCGCCAATGGCGGTGTCGAGTGGTCGCCGATGGCGGTCAACCCCGAGCTCGGGCTGACCTATGCGGTCAACCTGCATCAGCCGATGACCTATGCCGTCGAGAGCTCGCCCTATCCGGGCGGCAAGCTCTGGCTCGGCGGCGCGTTCAAAGTGATCGCCACCGAGGCGTCGTTCGGCAACGTCACCGCCGTCGACTACAACACCGGCAAGATCGCCTGGCAGGTGAAGACGCCGTTGCCGATGATGGGCGGCGCGCTCACCACCGCCGGCGGTCTCATGTTCACCGGCGAAGGCGATGGCTGGTTCAGGGCCTATGATGCCAAGACCGGCAAGGTGCTGTGGTCGTTCTTTGCAGGGGCTGGCGTCAATGCGCCGCCGGCCTCCTACTCCGTGGATGGCAAGCAGTACATTGTGGTCGGTGCGGGCGGTAACACCCAGATCGACTTCAAGCGCGGCAATAACATCATCGCCTTTACGGCCGACTGATCGTTTCGCCGCAATGCGGCGGCAAGTCGCCGCATATACAACACCAGAGGACGGGGCATCTTATGCCCCGTCCTTTTCATAACCCGGCCTTGCTCTATGGAGTTGAGAGCATGACTCTGAGCCGCCTGGCAGCGCGCACCATATTTCTCGCTTGCGTCCTGCTCGTAGGCGGGAACGCG
>Ga0209521_10004364_pt1 | contig 11271 bp, 8 predicted proteins | sample Rifsed19ft4_FD_184016 | JGI IMG/M metagenome (GOLD analysis project Ga0209521, IMG submission 184016) | Soil microbial communities from Rifle, Colorado, USA - sediment 19ft 4 (version 2) | ecosystem: Environmental > Terrestrial > Deep subsurface > Rock core/Sediment | place: Rifle, Colorado... | reverse complement strand
AGCGGGCAAATCCGTCAACAAGGCCTCTGAAGTTGCCGCGCACAAGCTGACCAGCAAGTCCATTGGCAAGGCGGTCAGCAAATCTGCCAACAAGGCCTCTGAAGTTGCCGCGCACAAACTGACCAGCAAGTCCATTGGCAAGGCAGCGGGCAAATCCGCCAACAAGGCCTCTGAAGTTGCCGCGCACAAGATGACTTCCAAGGCTGCGAGCAAAGCTGCCAGCAAACCCACCTTCCGCATTGCCTTCGATCCGAACTCCGAAGAATATAAAATTCAGGCCTAACGCTCCACGTTAGCCATAAAAGTGGATTTTCTGCAGCACAGCTTATTGTAGAAAATCCACTTTTCAATTTATACTAGACATGTCACACCAGCGCATAATGCGCAGGTTTCGTTTTCCACTCATACCGTATGGACGGCAGGTTATTATGAAACCCGATCAAAATATCAACGAAGAGAAATTATCCGAGCAGTTGCAAAGCTTGCTTGTATCCATCGAAGCCAGCGGACGGGCAGTATTACCGAGATCCAACGATGTGCTGTTGAAATCCATTGTGGAAGCGGCAGCGCGGATATTTGGCGCAGCGGCGGCTTCCATACTGCTGGCCAACGAAGAGGAGGAGGCACTGGAATTCAAGGTTGCTTTTGGTCCTTCTGACCAGGACCTTGTCGGTACAAAGTTCCCCTACGATAAAGGCATTGCCGGTTATGTGTTCATGACCGGTCAACCGATCGCCACTTCCAACGTGCGCGAGGATAAGCGCTTTAATCAGGATTTTGCCAAAAGCACCGGCTACGTTCCCGACTCGATCCTTGCGACCCCCCTCATCTCCTCCGATGACCGGGTGATCGGCGTGATGGAAATATTGGACAAGATCGACGCCACTTCCTTTGATTTGCAAGACATGGAATTACTGGGCATGTTCGCCCAGCAAGCTGCCATGGCAATTGACATGTCCCAACAAATCGATAGTATTGAGCAGGCACTGGTACACGGCTTGAAACGCCTTGCCAAGGCTGATAAATCGCAGGATTCGTCCGACTTACAATCCACACTGGATCAAGCCCTGAGCGGGGAAAATAGACCTTCAGACCTCCTGGAACTGGCAGACCTGTTCAATGACATCAGCGCTCTCGGTGAGGCGGAAAGAAAAACCTGTTTACAGGTTTTAAACGTCTTTGCTGAATACCGCAAATCAACTTCAGCACCACGCAGGTTCAGATAAATGCCCGAAGAAACATTACGCCCTGCCTGGTCCCAGAATTTCACGCCAGACGCCATTCAAGAACTGCTGGCACAAGGTCCGTTTGCCAAAATAACGCCCGAATGGGCATGGGGTAAGAGCACCGGCAAAGGGATTCGCGTCGCGGTGGTGGATAGCGGCGTCGAGTACGATCATCCCGCACTGGAGGGTTGCGTCCGCGGCGGAGTTGTCGTTGAGTATGACGCGAAGGCCAAGGATAATTACCGCATCAAACCGGACGATAAGCCGATCGATGTTTCTGGTCACGGGACTGCGTGTGCAGGCATCATCCATTCGATCGCACCGGAGGCGGAAATATACAGTGTGCGCGTGCTCGGACGGAACATGGGTGGGCGCGCCATTCAATTTGCCGCCGGTCTGGATTGGGCAGTCGAAAACGATATGCAGGTTGTCAACCTGAGTTTGAGCACTTCACTTGAGGAATTTTTTGGTCTTTTTCATGACCTCGCTGACCAGGCGTATTTCAAAAACATGAACCTGATCTCGGCCGTGAACAACATTCCCGAACCCAGCTATCCATCATTGTATTCATCTGTGATCTCGGTTGCGGCGCACGAAGGGCACGATCCGTTCACTTATTATTACAATCCGAACCCGCCCGTTGAGTTTGGCGCACCGGGCATTGACGTGGAAGTTGCATGGAACAAGAAGCAATACCTGGTCTGCACCGGCAATAGTTTTGCCGCGCCACACATTACAGGAATCACTGCTCTTATCCGGGCCAAACATCCCGAGCTGACTCCTTTCCAAATCAAGACCGCATTACTTGCTTGCGCAGCAAATACAAAACGACAAAGTAAATAGATTCCGTCATTGCGAGGAGCGCTCTTGCTCTTTGCGACGAAGCAATCCCCTACTCGACAAGGAGATTGCTTTGGGCGGAAAAGCACCGCCCTCGCAATGACGAACTTTGGAGGCACTCATGGAGCAAGTCGAAAAGCCAACCAGGTGGTCGTTAAGTGACCTTCTCCCGGAGCCGGTTGATCAGGCATTGGATGAAACTTTCTCGAAACTGGAGCAGGCTCTGGTCAAGTTGGAGGCGGCACGTGAGACTCTTACATCCGGGATCGCGTGGCAGGATTTCAATAAGGTCCTTGCTTCACTCGAATCCATTGCCCTCATAAAAAGCAAGGTTGAAGGGTATGCAGACCTTGCCTTTGCGGAGGATACTCAAAACGCCGCGACGTTGAATCTGCGCGACCGCGTGGATCAGGTATTGACTGATTCAGGCAACCGCGTCTTGTTCTTTGAGTTATGGTTCAAGGAGTTATCGGATGAGGTCACGCAGAATTTGATCGAACACAGCGGGGACCTGCGTTATTTTCTCGAAACAATGAGGCGCTTCAAACCATTCACGCTCAGCGAAACAGAAGAGAAGATGATTAATCTAAAAGACGTGAACGGGATTGATGCCATGGTGAATCTCTATGAGATGATCACAAACCATTTCACTTTTTCACTGGAGGTTGGCGGCGAAAAACAAACTCTTACCCGCGATCAACTGGCAAGTTATTTTCAAAGCTCTTTGCCTGAAGCACGTGCAGGTGCTTATCAGGAACTCTATCGGGTCTATGGTGACAGCTCAACTGTACTTGCCCAGATGTATATTCACCGAGTGCGCGACTGGCACACCGAAGGCATCGAACTGCGCGGGTTTTCTTCGCCCATCTCTGCACGGAATGTGGAAAACGATCTGCCGGATGAAGTTGTCGATACGCTTCTTTCTGTCTGCCGGGACAACGCAAAGTTATTTCAACGCTACTTTAAACTTAAGGCGCGCTGGCTTGGGCTTGATCGATTACGTCGCTATGATATTTACGCACCGCTAACTCCATCCGGGAAAAAGTTTGACTATGCTTTGGCGAAGCAAATGGTTTTGGATAGTTATCGCGCGTTTTCACCAGATGTCGCTGAATTGGCAAAAAAGGTCTTTGAGGATAACCATCTCGATTCAGAAATACGCGCCGGCAAACGCGGTGGCGCGTTCTGTTACACGGCTCTCCCGGAACTGACCCCGTGGGTGATGATCAATTATGACGGGCATGCGCGCGACATCGCCACCCTGGCGCACGAACTTGGACATGCCGTCCATGCGATGCTTGCCAGCCAGCATTCGGTTCTTACGCAACAGGCATCACTGCCGCTGGCAGAAACCGCCTCCGTTTTTGCTGAAATGCAGTTGACGGATCAATTATTGAAACAGGAGAATGATCCATCGGTGCGACGCGATCTGCTCGCCAACGCGCTCGATGATGCATATATAACGGTCATGCGTCAGGCATATTTCACGCTCTTCGAAAGAGATGCGCATGAAATGATCACAGATAATGCCTCACTGGAAGAGCTGACCGAGCATTACATGGATAACCTCAAGGAACAATTCGGTGATGCAGTTGAATTATCCGATGATTTCAAGTGGGAGTGGATATCCGTCCCTCATTTCTATCGCTCACCGTTTTACACATATGCATATAGTTTTGGTCAATTGCTTGTGCTTGCTCTTTACCAGCAATATCGGCTTGAAGGCGAGGCATTCATACCCAGATACTTGAAGATTCTTTCCTATGGCGGGTCGGAATCGCCCATGAAGATTCTCAACGAAGCGGGGCTGGATGTGACCTCAACTTCATTCTGGCAGGGCGGATTTGATGTCATTCAAAACATGATCGCCGAACTGGAAAAATTATCCTAAGGAGATTTTCGCATGAACAAGTCAACGCCCGCTTCCCTCTCCCCGTTTGCTGTTTTCCGTAACCGAAATTTTTCTCTCATGTGGTCTGGTCAGCTAGTCTCTACGATCGGCACCGCACTGACATCTTTAGCCGCGTCGATTTATGTGTTCCGCTTAACAGACTCTGCGCTGAGCGTTGGCCTGATGCTCATGGCGACCGCCGCACCCAGCTTATTGGTCGGCCTGTTTGCGGGCGTTTTCGTCGACCGTTATGATCGCAAGAAGATCATGATTACTGCTGATTTGATCCGGGCATTACTCGTTGTCCTAATCCCGTTCCTTGTTCCCATCAATATCATTTGGCTCTACATCATAGTCATGCTGACCAGTGCCATTGGACAGTTCTTCGATCCGGCGCACGAAAGCGTTCTACCCGAAGTCGCCTCAGATGAAGAATTGGCCGCCGCCAACTCGTTAATGGCGATAAGTTCATTTGGTTCGACCGCTGTAGGGTTTGCCGCAGCAGGGTTGATCGCCTCTGCCGCGGATATCAGTTGGGCGTTTTACATTGACTCCGCCACCTTTCTCATATCTGCTTTGTGTATTTACTTGATCAATATCAAGCCTTTTACAGCCGAAGATGAGACCAGTGTGTCGATCGTAATAAGCAATCTGCGCGCGGGTATGCGCCAACTTTTCAACACTCCCATCCTGCGCTCACTATTTACAGCACAGGTTCCTGTGTTGATCGCATTCGGCTTGTCCAATACCCTGCTATTGCCATTTGCATTACGCGCTCTCAAGGCAACCGAATTTGAATATGGACTTCAGGAAGGTCTCACTTCCATCGGTTTCGTCGTTGGAAGTCTGCTCATGGCAAATGTGTTTGATCGAATGCGTGAAGGTGTATGGATAGCTGTCAGCTATCTTGCGATGGCTGTGGCAGGCATTATCTATTCATCCCTGCACTCCATCCCATTGGCGATTTTGATCGTGACAATATCGGGCTTCTTCAACGCTCCCTCTTCCATCGCACGCCGAATCGTCGTACAACGGAATACACCCCGTGAAATGCGCGGACGTGTGAACAGTGTTTTCTTCGTCGCCCGCGATGTACTGTTCCTGGTCGGTATGGGTGCTGCAGGTCTGGCGGATGCCATTGATGTCCGCTTGATGTATCTGGTCAGCGCATTGATCCTACTACTGGGAGGAATCCTTGTAGTCGTCCTCCCAGGTCTGCGTCAGGAAGGAGCCGAGTGGCGTCAGGCACTTACTCTTTTGCGTACCGCTCCCGGCACGTCAGGGTTGGGCACAGAACGACCGGTTCTACTTGCTGACATGGATGTGCTTGTAGGCCTGGTCCCCTCTTTATCAGCTCTAACTGCAAAGGAACGTGAAAGTCTGCTCCGACAGGCGCGAGTGATGGAGGCTCCTGCCGGGACTACGGTCCTGCATCACGGTGAAAAAGGGGATGCAGCATATTTCATTCTCACTGGTAAGGTCGTGGCTGGTATTACAGGTGCGGAGGGGAATTATCGATCGCTTGAGAACATGACAAGCGGGGATTTCTTTGGCGAGATAGCCGCGCTGACCGGCACTGCGCGTACCGCGGATGTTGTCGCGGTGGATACAACAACCCTGATCCGCATCCCTGCTCAGGCTCTGCGCGGCCTCATGAGCAACCCGCTTTTGGGTGCGCTGTTTCTCGCAAAAATGACCGAGAGACTCAATCGTTTCAGCATCAACGAGTTGCCGCGCTTTGCCGGCTACGATCAGCAGGTTATGCGCGACCTGCGTACCGCCCCGGCCGAGGGATAAGTGCATGCAAAACCTGCTCCAGTACTCGCAAAGATAAAATAGGAATTGCTTTTTTCAAGGTGCACATTGCTGCGGTAATCTCCGCGTTCATCGCGGAGATTGCTCTTATAATTGCCATGGCATGAAACCCCTTCGCGTCTCAGATAGATCCATTCCTTTCATTTTCCTTCTCACAACCATCCTCGCCTACGGTTTGCTGCTTCCGCTCACCGGCTTCTACTGGGATGACTGGCCCTTCGCGTGGATCGCCAAATTTCTCGGACCAAAGGAATTCATTCCCGCCTTCGCAGGAGTCCGCCCTTTTTTAGGACCGATCTTTTTCATCACAACAAACCTCATTCCGCCCGTTCCGCTTTACTGGCAGATCTTTGCCCTCATCATTCGCTTCATATCCGGACTTTCGGCCTGGTTCGCGATAAATCAAGTCTGGCCTCACCACAAGCGACAGGCTCTCATCGCCTCGTTGTTATTCCTTGTATTTCCGGGATATAGCCAGCACTGGGTGGCATTCACACATATCAATCAGGAGTGGATTCCTTTTATTTTTTATCTCCTGTCATTTGGATTCACTGCGCGTGCTTTGCGAAACCAGCCTGTCGTTGCGAGGAGGGTGTTCTTCCCGACGAAGCAATCTCCTACTCATGAAGAGATTGCTTCGGGCGGGCCAAGTACGCCCAAACGCCCTCGCAATGACATACTAAATACCATATATGCCCTTCTCCTCCTGATAGCCGGAGTTTTCCCAACTGAATACTTTATTGGGCTTGAACCATTGCGCTTTCTATTCATTTGGGTGATTCTTTCCGAAGAAGTGCATGGCTTCTGGCAAAGACTTTCTCAAACGCTAAAGTATTGGTGGCCCTATCTTCTTATCTGGCTGGGGAACGCAGCCTGGCTGGCTTATTTTTATACTTTAGGAACCTATGGCTCCTATGAAGTTGAAGTAGTACAAAGTCCACTAAAGATAACCCAGCTCTTTTCTGCAATGGGAGAAGCGTTATGGAAGGGCGGATTTTATATCTGGGCACAGGTGCTTGTGCTAGCTTCAAAGGCGATCACTGCTCCGACATCTCTACTAACTCTGATGCTTATTGGCGTTGCTTTTATTTTTTTCGTTTTCTACCTTACAAAGCTCAATAGTTTCTACGGTGCAGCACGAACCTTTGCGGTTTCTGCGATTCTGATCGGCCTGGCAGGGATATTGCTCGGTCGCATACCCTCCCTCGTAGCGGGACTTCCTCTCACATTGCAGTCCAGTTACGACCGGTTCATGATCTCGATGATGCTGGGAGGCAGCCTTTTTGTTACCGGATTGATCGAGTTGCTTGCGAGGAATTCTCACATTAAGACCTATATATTTGCCATGTTGATCGCACTGGGTCTCGGACAACAATTCTTCAATGCAAATATATTCCGCAGGGACTGGACGAAACAGCAGGAAATCTACTGGCAGCTTGCATGGCGAATCCCTGCCATGATGCCAAATACAGCACTTTTGACCGACCAACTGCCCATTGATTACGAAACTGACCTTTCCTTCACCGCGCCCATCAATTGGATGTACGCGCCCGATTACGAAGGAGGCAATTTGCCGTATGCCCTGATCTACACAGAAAAGCGCCTTGGCACAGGGACATTGCCTTCACTCGAAACAAATACCGGGATCAATTTGGGATTGCGAAGAGTGACATTCCGCGGTTCGACTTCGCAAGTGATCACAATCTATATGCCGAAGAATGGCTGTTTACGTGTGCTCGATCCTGCGCGTGGCGATCAAATTACCTATAACCGCCAATCCCGGTTTCTGGTAGATGCCATTCCGCTTTCTGATCCATCGCATATTATCCTGGATGCTGATCAAACTCCTAAGCTGCTTTTCCTGTCAGAGCCTGAGCATACCTGGTGTTATTACTATGCAAAAGCAGAGCTGGCTTATCAAAAGGGTGATTGGAATCAAGTGATTGGCCTTCTCAATGAAGCAACGTCACTCAGGTATGAACCTGAGGATCCATTTGAATGGCTGACATTTATCGAAGCCCAAGCAGTCATAGGAAATATTGATGATGCCGAAAAACTATCCACTGAGGTCTTCGCGCAAGATAAGAGGATACGCCAGGGGTTGTGTCAGTTATGGAAACGGGTGCAGGATCAGAGTCCCGCGCGCAGCGAAACAGCGCGCGTGACACAAATAATGTTTGACTTTCAATGCGCGCGTTGATATGCCTCTAATATCCCATTCCCTAACCATTCCCTAACTTGACGCGCTAAACGGTATGTGCTACCATCGTTGAAACTTTGTTGGAGATTGAGGAGATATCTATGGCAACTATGAAACGAGGCGCGCTGGTTGCCTCCATCCTTATGCTGGTTTCAATCATCGCTTCTGCATGTAACCAGCCATATTCACAGCCACCCAGTGTCACCAATACGCCGATTAATCCAAACAGTTTGTTCGCCACCCCGCTTGGCAATTCAACGCAGATGTCCGATGTGGAAAGATTCGCGACCGGCACAGCCCTCGCATTAACCGGAACACCAGCATCGGCACTGGTAACCCAAACTCCGCAGGGAGGCGCGCCACAGACTGTAACTCAAACAGCGACGCCGGTTGTGGCTCTTAACCCAACTTCCACTTCGACAGCAACGCTGGCTGTGAGTGGTACATTGTCTACAGCTCTTCCTCCGGGTACATCCCCGCCGACGTATATATTGCAGAAAGGTGAGTGGCCCTATTGTATTGCGCGACGTTTCGATGTCAACCCCAAAGAATTGCTCGACCTTAATAATCTTCCAAGTGGAGACATCTACTATCCTAATCTCGTCTTGAAGATCCCGCAAACCGGCAATCGCTTCCCGCCTCCGCGTGCCTTTCGCACCCACCCAACAACGTATACGGTTACCGCTTCAGATCAAACAGTAAGTGGTGTTGCATGTCTGTTCGGAGATGTGTACCCTTCGGCCATCGCGCAGGCCAATGGGATTTCAGAATCATCGGCAGTGACCGTTGGACAGGTATTGAGCATACCTTAGATGCTTTAATTATAAAGAGAGAAGCCCGGGCAAATGCCTGGGCTTTTGTCTTATAATTTATTAGCATCATTTCAAATCAAACAAAAGGAATATATCATGCCCTTTGAGTTGATCAAATCCGAAACCCTCCTGCAGGGACGCGCCTTCAAGATTCGACGCGATTATCTCAAAACTCCCAATGGCCGAGAGACGAGGCTCGAAATTATCGAGCATGGCGGTTCAGTTGTGCTGATCCCGATTGATGACGACGGAAATCTGCTCTTTGTCCGCCAGTATCGCCACGCGGCAGGTGAGGACCTGCTCGAACTGCCCGCAGGGACGCGTGATGGCGATGAGCCATTTGAAGCATGCGCGGCACGCGAGATCCGTGAAGAGACCGGTATGGAAGCGGGTAAGTTGCAAAAGATCGGCGAGTTCTATCTTGCGCCCGGATATTCCAGTGAATTTATGGTTGTGTATTTGGCAACAGAATTGAAGGAAAACCCATTGGATGCGGACGATGACGAATTCCTGCAGGTTGAGAAAATACCCTTGAAGAAGGCGATTGAAATGGCAGAGCGAGGCGAGGTGCCCGACGCCAAGTCACTGGCATCGTTTTTGCTGGCAAGATCATACCTGGAAAAGTATCTGTAAAGCACGGCCTGTGCAATGGATTAATTCTTGACCGCCTTCACAATCGCTGCAATATGCTCCGGTGTGTTGCCGCAGCAGCCGCCAACTACCTTTGCGCCTAACTCAACATATTTCTTTGCATAGGCTGCCATATCTTCAGGGCCCATATCGTAAATGCCCTGCTCGGTCTCGATATCCATGTGCGGGACTCCTGCATTGGGCTTTACCCATAAGGGGAAATTGGGAACAGTGGCAGCATATTCCCCGACAACAGCTTCCATATTCTCAAGTGTTGTCCCACAATTTGCACCGACCAGCCTTGCCCCCATTTCGGAATAGCGTTTTATCACATCCTTTGGCTTCACACCCATCATGGAGCGTGTGCCGCGGTCATAACTGAAAGAAACGGCAATCGGCAGATCTGTTACAGATTTCGCGCCTTCGAACGCGGCGGTTGTCTCTTCGAATGAGAACATCGTTTCAATTAATAGCAAGTCCACGCCGCCCTCGGTGAGAGCCTTTGCCTGCTCTGCAAACGTAGCTCTAACGTCCTCCGCTTCCAGTGGGCCATAGGGTTTGATCAAAGCGCCGACCGGTCCCATCGAACCCGCGACCAGGACTTCTTCTCGCGCGGCTGCGGCTTTGCACGCCAGCTCGGCGGCGCGCATGTTGACTTCCGGCGTGCGATCCTGGTATTTTGAATCTTTCATTCTCATGCGTGTGCCGCCGAAGGTGCAGGTCAAAATGATATCCGCGCCAGCCTCCACGAATAAACTGGCGAGTTTCAAAATAACATCGGGCGCATCGATAATAAGGTCTTCAGGCGGGCGGCCTGGTTTAAGCCCCATCTTTTGTAAATTGGAACCAGTTGCCCCATCAGCAACGAGCACTTCTCCTGCGTTGAGTCTTTCCAGAAATTTGTTCATGTATATCCTCTCGGTGGTCGAGTAGTGCTGAGCGTAAGCGAAGCACGTATCGAGACCACCACTTAACAGAAATAATTTTGTAACGTGGTGGTTTCGATACGACACTCGCCACAATTCGGCTCGTGCCTACTCAACCACCGTATGAATTTTTATTTCATAAAATTTTTCGCCAGCGGGTCGGGCACGCGATGCGGGATCAGGTGCGCAATATGCGGGAACGGCTCGCTCATGTGTGGGAAACTTGTTGCCAGCATGAATTGATTTTGGAATTCGGGGTCAGTCGGCAATTCAAATCTCTCAACACGACGAGTCACAGATTCGATTTCCTTGCGCTTCTCCACATTCAATAACGCGATGCGCGCGCCATCTCCCGCGGCGTTGCCCACCGCATACACATTCTCCAGCGCGCAATCGGGGATCAGCCCGATCAGCATGGCCTTCTCTTTATCAATATAACTGCCGAACCCACCCGCAAGAATAATTTTATCCGGTGATTCAAGGTTACTTCTTTTTAATAGTGTACGTGCCGCAGTGAACAACGCAGCTTTTGCCAGTTGGATCTGTCTGACATCCTGCTGTGTGATGGGGATGTCTCTTCCGATGGAGGTTTCCTCAGCCCAGGCGATGACATACTCCCAACCGCTCGCGCCCTCTCGAATACGATCCCCCTTCGGGGACGATGTCGAACCAAGCCCTTTCTTGAACTTGCCCCGGGAATCGACGATCCCCGCCCGGAACAATTCTGCCACCGAGTCAATGATGGCGGAACCGCATATGCCCTTGACGTGACCTTTGAATTCGGCATGATCGGTATTCCAGCCTTCCACGCCAATGACTTTATATTTCGGTTCAAGAGTATTCTCATCAATGTGTACACGTTCCATTGCTCCAGGCGCGGCGCGCATACCATATTCCACATGTGCGCCTTCGAGGGCGGGACCTGTGGGCG
>Ga0209521_10004363_pt1 | contig 11275 bp, 6 predicted proteins | sample Rifsed19ft4_FD_184016 | JGI IMG/M metagenome (GOLD analysis project Ga0209521, IMG submission 184016) | Soil microbial communities from Rifle, Colorado, USA - sediment 19ft 4 (version 2) | ecosystem: Environmental > Terrestrial > Deep subsurface > Rock core/Sediment | place: Rifle, Colorado... | reverse complement strand
CGAGCCGTCGTCGCTTCGCGAAGCACGACGCGCAGAGGCCCTCGAGCGTGGGGCCCTCCCGTCCACATTCCACGCAGAACATCGTTTCACTGTCGAAGTGCCGAGGATACTTAAGCCATGGCGTTCGACCTCGGATTCAGGCACTCGGGGAGGAGACCATAAGTATCGGCGCCCGTGTGTCTACGGGATCCGATGGCTTCCCGGCGGGCGTGGTGGCAGAGACGTCGCGTGAAGCACCGCGACGCCGTCGTCCTCTGCGTCCTTTCGTCCGCGTTCCTCCTGGCGGGCGAGCTCACGGCGCCGCTCCTCCGCGACATCTGGGCCAAGCACCTCACGCCGTACCTTGTGAATCCCCCGGAATTCGTCCTCCGCGCGACGCTTGCCCTGTTCGCGTTCACGACTGCGTTCGGGGCCGTGCTCGTCCTCACGGGCGGTTGGTTCTTCCTTCGGGGAAACATCCCCCGCGGCCGGTTCCTCGTCGGCCTCGGCGTCGGCGTCACGGGCCTGAGCCTCGTGAGCAAGCTTGCGTACTGGACCCTCGTCTCCGGATCGCCATGGACGTACCTGTGGACCCTCGCGTCCACGCTCACCGGGATCGGCGTCCTCCTCGGCGTCGGGGCGCACATGGCGATGGGCCGCTACGCGCTCGTCCTGAAGAAACGAGTGGGTGCAGTGTGGCGGCGGTGGCGGCGTCCCCGCCGGACCGCGCGTCGGCTCTCGTAGACCGTCGTCACATCATGACGAAATACTGCGCATGCGGGATGCCATCGATCCAGAGGACGCCGTCGTCCGCGACGTAGCCGCCCCGCTTCGCCGTTTCGATTGTCTCCTGGCCGACGAAGTTCCCCATCGTCGCGCCGGCAAGCTGGGTGAGGAACTTCTCCTCCGTGACAACGTCGCCGTCATAGAAACCCGACACCTCAAGCCGGAGCTCACCCTGGCGGAACGTCTTGCCCAAGATACTCTCGTCGCATGCGGCAACGAGCGTTTCCGACCCGCGGCGGTACACCTTCATCTTGATTGCCATTCGGTCGAGCCAGCCCGTGCGGCTTCAAAGCCTCTCGACGAGCTTATACTTGTTCTTCGAGGGGCTGTACACCTCGCCCTCCTCGGCCCATCGCTTCAGCCACTGATCCACACGCACACTGCTGATCCCCCGCTCGCTCGCGATTCGGGCGATGTCCTCGTAGTCCGCCGCACGGAGCGGCGATTGCGCGGACAGCTCGGTGATGATCTCACGCAATGTGATAATCTGCTCCCGCTGCGAGGCGCTGATACCGACCTGCACGATGTCGATGTCGAACCGGCCCTCCTCGCCGGCGACGCGGCGCATCCAGTACTCCGTGATTCGCACGGCACGCTCCGCGTCCTCCGCCTCGACGTTCGAGCTCAGGCGGGCCCGAGCGCTCGCCTCCGCGAGGCGGATAATCGCTTCGAGTTGCCGCGGTGTGATTGGAACGGAGGCGCCCGCGGCCTCCCCCGTTTTTCGAATCTCAAGATACTTCGTCCGGATTGCATCGACGGCCTCAGGCTTCATCACGGGCGAAATGCGCTTGGAGTACGCGACGTACTTTCGAAAGAAAATGGGGTCGAAGTGCGGCGCGTAATGCTCAATGTACTCGACGTTTGCTTCGGGAACCTCGCGTCCCTCCTCGCGTCGACGGAGCCATTCGCCGACGAGGTGTCCGCGAAGGATGTGGTCCGCGAGCCGCCGGTCCTTCTCCGACTCCGGCCGGTCGATAATCGAGAAGATGGCATCGAATCTTGACAGGAGCGTTGGTGGCAAATCGATCTGCTCGGCGATGTATTTCGCTTCGTCGAACCGTCCGAACTTCGGGTTCGCGGCGCCGAGGACGGCGCACCGGGCTTGAAGGACCGCGGTGATGCCCGCCTTCGCGACGCTGATCCGCTGCTGTTCCATCGCTTCGTGAATTGCAGCTCGATCCTGCGGGTTCATCTTGTCGATCTCATCTATGCAATTGTGAACGACGATTCCATCGCACAGGAAGTTGTCCGTGTCCGGGACACGAAGGTCGTACACATAGCCCTCGTGGTCCTCGACGCGAATCTCGGCAATTTTCTCGAGCACGTAGTCATTGTCGGAAAGGGCGGCCATTCGTCTCCTCTGATCAGGGGTCATCCATCGCCTCAAGGTCTTGGCGAGTTTCCCAAGAGCGCTCTTCGTGGGTCGGCGCTTCTCGGCCCGGAGGTCATGGAAAGTGCTCCAGACGCCTTCGGCCAACAGGACAGAGGGAGTGGGATGGATCTCCTTGAGGAGCCGAACCGCGACTCCTCTGGGAGCTTCGTCGCGGCGGCCGGCGATCCGGCGCATGCCGGCAGGAATCTGCCTTGCCTTCGCCGAATATCGAGCGATGGCAGAGAGGAGTCGCTCCGCATCCGCGCGGGATGTAATCTGGACTCGTAGTACGCCGCGCGCCTCTCGAATCCGAGCGAAGATGTCGAATCGCCTGAGCGCCAGCAGGAACCTTTGGTTCGCCAGCGGGCTTGAGGAGAACAGAAACTCGATGTCGACATTTTCGTATGCTTTCGAGTTCCTTTTGGAGCGTCTGACCGAGATTGAGCCATCGGAATCCATCAGGCCAGCGATGAACCCGCTCAGTGCATCGTCGTCTAGGCGGAGGAGGTTTGACAGATCGTTGGAGGTCAGCCAATCATACAGGAACGCGATAAGATTCGACCCGCGATGCATGTGATAAGCGCGGCTTTCGGCCAGCCGTCCGCGGATGTGCGTTCGTGTCATACGCTCATGCATTCCCCACGGACGGGAGGAAACTGCCTTCGAGGCCCGAAGGATCTGCTGGATGTAGCGAAGGTGGGTCGCAGACTGGAACACAGACACAGACGAGTGCTTCGAGGTTATCGATACGTGTCCATCTCCATAGATGAAGCCGAGAACGTACGCAAGCTCTGGCGTGATGGTCGTGACCCGTAGCCGTTCGGTGGCCTTTCCGCGACCGTATCCCAGCGCTCTCCTGCGCCACTCGCTGTATGATTTTGATTCCCGTACGATTCGCCTGAATTGATTGACTTTGATCGCGCCACGGCCCGAGAGAGCGTCTCGCTTGAGTCCATACGCGCGACGTGCTTCGGCAAGATGCGGGAACCTCTTCAGGACAGCGGCACGCAATTCGGACTTTTCTACGGGGTCCAAGTGCAGGATCCAATCGCCAGGGAGGATATCGAGGAGGTGGATCGGCTCATCGCGGCCGGGCAATTTCTGGACGCCCACGAGCCGGCTTCCAGGCTTGAGGTCGCCGAGTCGCTTCCATTCCATGGTATCTCCGTCGAGTGCCAGATGATCAGGGGTAAGTCGGAGCTGGAACCCCGAGTCCAGACGAACCCGGAGGACCGGACCGATGTAGCGGCGTCTAGCTACGAAGGCAACCCTCGCCCGTCTGGCGACGAGCCGTCTCGGGTTGAAACCGATTGTTTCTGCGTCGAGCTGACAAATCTCGATTTCATGACCGCCCGCGGTCGCCGTTACTGCCCTTGTCTCGTCGAAGATTTCCTCGACCACCACAGGTACCCCGTCGAGAACGATTTCGGCATCGGGATGTAGGCACGCAAGCCCTTTGTCTGCGAGAACGAGGGCGCCTGCTTCGAGCGTCCATCGACCTTCACCGAACTCATCGCGAACGGCAGCTGCCGTCAAGCCTGCCGCGGTGGCCGCCTTGCCGGTGGCGTAGATTCCGCGTGGGGACAGGCGACTCATATAGGAAAGGAGTTCGGACTTTGCCGTACCGGGGTCGCCAACTAGTAACAGGTGCAGGTCTCCCCGTATCCGTCGCCCATCTGGCATGAGCTTCGGCACACCGCTGAACAACTGGAGCGCGAGGGCCTCCTTCTCTGTTGATAGCCCGTAGATTGACGGTGCGATGCTCGCGACGATCTTCTGGAAGATGTCCGGCTCCGCGGCCTCCGCCTCGATCCGCTTGATGTCCTCTTCCGTGACCTCGATCTCTTCGAACTCGACCTGCTCGAGCTCGATCGAGTTCGTGTCGAGGAAGATGTCGAAGAGCGTCGACCGCTGCCCGGGCCGGCCCTTCTGGCTGCTCCGGAGAATCCCGTTCAGGATTACCCGCATCCCCGGTGTGATCTGGCCCGTGAGGTCGTCCTCCATGAACGCGGCGAGCCGCTGCGGCTCCTCGCCGCCCCGGAGGCCCTCGGGGGCCTCCTGGATCTCGATCTTCTGCGTGTCAAGGAATCGGGACGCCTCGCTGAGGAGCTTGAACTTCGTCGAGCTCGCGGACTTCCCACAGCCGCCTTGGTCCTCGTAGCACTCGAGCGGCTCCCGGAACGCCTGTCCCTCCTGTGGCTCCTTGGTCACCGTCCCGCACCGGAGGCACTGGAACAATGCATCAACAACCATCGGTCGGACCTCCGTCGCCTTCCGCACGAGCCCCTCGACCGCAATCGACCGGCCGAGGTGCTTCGCCCGGAGGTCCCGGATCTGCACGCGGGAGTCACGCGGCAGCCCGAGGATTCGGAGGTGGATCTCGACGGCCTCCTCCGTCGGCGGCACAATCCGGCGGATCGCCTCCTCGCCTGCCGCGAGGACGTTCAGCGGGTGGCGGAGGAGATGGATCGACATGTCCGTGTCGAAGCGATTAAGGTCGTCAAACCGGACTTTCAAGCTCCGCGCCTCCGGGTACCGGTCCGCGAGGCCAATGATTGCGGACTCGTATCCCATCTCCGCGAAGAACTCCTCCCACTTCGCGATGAGTTCCTCCTGCGAGTACTCCGAGAGCACCTGGCTCCTCCCCTTGCCCGCCCGATCGTCATCGGGCCCGGGCGCGTCCGCACCGATCATGGCCTACATAACACGCCCCCGCGACATTTCGTGTCGAGTGGAGAATTCGGGGATTCCATGGAGGGAAGCTGTCCGAGTGGATTTCCACTGGAGCCAGGAGGCTAGTCGCACGGCGAGGATCCGCACGCGGTGCACGCTCCGCATCCGCCACGGCGAACGGCCCGCTCCCCGCACTCCGGACAGAGCTCGCCCTCGCGCTCGCGCCCATCCCGTACGCTCTGTTCCGGCGAAGGCGTCTCCACTTTCCGCTCACCGGGGGAAATCAAGGGACCCATGGCTATGAGACCTTCTCGGAGGGATGGCCGAAACTACGATGCCTGAAGGACATCGTCGAAACTGCGCGCACGCTCGCTACTCTTATAACGCCCCTCTTGCATCCGGAGCCCCTCGGGATGGGATGGATAGCGTGGCCCTTGACCAGGTCGTGATCCAGAATTCCCAGGAAGGGCTTCGGCTCAACGAGATCCAGCTCCTCCTCTCGGAGAAACGGACGTCCCTCTCCGCGCTGCGCACCGGGATCGCCCTCCTCGCCCTGCCGCTCAGCGTCGTGAGCTTCCTCGTCGCGACATCGGCCCTGTACGAGTTGTTCGAGGTGCTGTACTTGATCGCTCCCTTGCTAGCCGTGTGCGCCGTCCTTGTCATCCTTGGAGGCTATCTCGTGATGCGCGCAATCGTCCGGATCCACATGTTCGACCGAAAGATCAAGGCGATCGAAGAGTCGGACCCGGTCGTGAGGGACCTCCTCGGCGACTCCTGAAGTCCGGTCCCCGTGGACGATCGTCGCGACGTATGCGCACTCTAAAGCATGCTCGGGTTCAGCACCTCGTCGAGCGCCTCGATCGCCCGTTCTGCGATTTCTGTGGCGGACTCCCAGGTTCCAAGGCGCTTCCCGTGGATTGCCTCAAAGTCACGGACCGCGAGTCGAAGCTCGGATCGAAGCGCCTCCGATGGCCGCCCCCGGAGGAGGGTGACGAGGGTCAGGTACCGTCCGCGCTCCAACATGAGGCGATACTCGCCGACGGTCATCCCCCGGAGGGATCCGGTGTGCGATGGGAGACCCGTTGACAGGACGTGGTCGACCGCCCGGGTCAGGTCCACGAGGGTCGAGGCGTCCAGGGGCTTTTCTCCGGGGATCAGAAGCTGGGCGAGTGCTCGTCCCGAGTTGTGGTACCAAATCGCAGCGAACGGCCGGGCGGGCCCAACCATCATTCGGCGAAACGCTCGGAGGAGGCGCTCACTGGACTCCGGTGCGAGGAGAACCAGGAGCAGAAGACCGGGGACGAGGACCAGCGCCGAATATGCTGGGAAGGTCGCGGCCTGTGTGAGGGTAACATACGCGCTCGTGGCAATCCAACTCACCGCCCCTATCACGAGTGCGAGGAAAATCGCAACGAGCTTCGTCCGCGTCGTGCCGCTCGAGAACGTGGACTTCCGGAGAGTCTGCGCGAGATAGTAGAACGAGAGGACCGTGTATGCGGCGACCTGGGTCAACCACACCGCGGACCACACGGGATCTCGAACCAGGCTCGGGCCCCACGGATCCAGCACCGCGCCTCTGGTGAGGACGGTCCACGAGATTGTGAGGGAGACGAGAACGGGCAGGATCGCGAGGAGGTCAACGAGTCCGCGAGGATGGGTGAGCCATCGGCCGAAGTAAAAGAGGGCGAGGGAAGCGAGTGTGATCATCGAGATTCGGAACTTCGCCACAAGGACGGCCGTCCCGAGATCGGGTGCGTGGAGGAACACCCAGTCGAGAAGACTCCAGAGGCCGATGAAGAGGCACATGGAGACGAACGCCTTCTCCGGGGCCATGCGGAGGCCACGCGCCCAAGGCCACGCCGCGTTCGCAAACCAGACGATCGCCGAGGCAAGGGGAAGCTGGAGGAGGATGTCGATTGGGCTGACCACGAGTCCGCGCCGTCAGCCGCACCGGCATATTTGGGGTTGCCGGGGCGTGCTTGGGGCGAAGCGAGAGGACGTCAATGCTATACCGCAGGTCGGTTTTTGCCTGCCGCGATGGATCTGCCGCCGCAACTGGAGGTCCTCCAGGCATTCCACGGGCATCTCGGAGTGTACGTGACCTTGGGCCTCCGCATGGGGGAAATCGGGAAGCGCCGGTTTGGGCATTATAAGGGCCTCACGGCCACAGTACGGTCGAAGCCGCAACCGCCGATGTTGTGCGTCGTCGATGGCGTCCAGTTCTCGAGCGGATGTACGATGGGCAAGGGGAACATTCGGTTAGAGGAGGGCGACAATCCGGCGGTCGTGTTCACGAAGCACGGAAGCATATTGCACGTCACCTTGCGCCCTGGCTGGCGGGATCGAATCGATCAGGAGATGTCGAAACAAGCCGAGGTCGCCCAGTCCCTCTTCTACTTCCGCCTGCCGGAAGCCGAGCTGTTCGAAATCACGGAAGGCTAGCCTCATCCGCTCGGGACCGACCACGTCGTCGCGACCGCGGTCCGGATCCAGTAGGCACGACCGGCCTGGAGCGCGTCCGTTCCGGCCATCACGCGGGTCTGTCCAGGCGTGGCGGCGACGTTGAACTCAAGAATCGCGTTTGCCCCTGTCGCTGTGAGGACTTCGTCCACGGTCATCGACGTGAACCGCGGGAACCCGACGAGGTTCCAGCCGACGCAAAGGGGGACGCTCGTTGTCGTTGGGACGAGACCGACAACCGTCAGGCGGTCAGGAGCCGCCATGTCCACGAAGAGTCCCTGGGCCGTCGTGATCGCCTGAAGGGAATTCAAGGCGGTTTCTCTCGAGGGCGAGTACGAGAGCCACCGGTCCGTGCACCCGTCGTACGTCCAGGCTGCGCGGGGCGAGGCGGTTCGGAACACGCTGGCGGGCGAGGAATCGGTGAGGAGTACGGGAATGGACACGTAGAACGCCCGCGCGGGGAGATCGAAGCTCAGCTTTGCCGCGCGCTGGCTTCCGTTTGCGACGTTCCCCGCCAGGTCGACCGTCTGCACGAAATAGAAGTACGTCCTCGAGGACGATAAATCCCCGGCGCCGAAGTCGACGAACGTGTACGTGCTCGCGCCATCCTCAAGATGTTCTGCCCCGACCTGCGTATAGGGCCCCGAGAACGATGTCGCGCGGAACACGCGGTAGGCGTACGTGCCGCCGACATCCCCACCATCGGCTGCCCGTTGCCACGTAACCCCAACGTCGTTGAAGGTCGCGCCAAGCAGATCGAGGCGAGTAGATGCGATTGAAATCGGAGGTGTGGTGTCGAGGCCGGCGGCCGAAATCGTGATTGTGCACCGGACCGCCAAAGGTCCCCAGTTCCCACTCGTGTCGTTGGCATGGACCCAGAAACAGGTGGTGCCGAGCGGCCATGTCGCCGTCGCCACCCAAACCAGCCCTTCCGTCGCAGCATTGAACGAGCCGTCGGCGGGTGACATCGGTGTCCCTGTCCCATTGGGCCCAGGCGCCAGGCCGACGAAAACTTCTGCCCCTGCGAGGGGGCTGTTCCCGCGGTTTCCATCTTCCGCAATCGCGCGGACTGTCGTGGGCCTCCCGGAAACGATCGGATTCGATGCGATCAACAGGCTGCCTGGGCGGATGAGCGGCCCTACGGCGTCTCCACCGGGTCGCACGATGGAGAAGTCTGTGTCGGATGCGTCGGCGCCGGTCAAGGACGGGCTGCCGTTGTCGGTCACGACGACGCGGACTCGGTACCGGCCGCCGTTCGCGAGCGACGATACGTCCCACGTGAACGACGTGGCCGCCGGTGGAGCCGTTCCGAGGAAGTTCCATTGCTCCCCGGAGTTCGCACTGTAATACAGTGTCTGGCTTGAGACCACTGCGCCTGAAGTCGTTCGTGTCCAGTTGACTTGGACGGTGTTCGTCGTGATCGTCTCGGCACCGTTCGGCGCGGACACGCGCACGGCGGGATGGTCGCGGCCAATGAACCACACGATGGTGCGATTCAGGACGTCCGTCCGAATCGAGTTCGTTGTCACGCCGCTCACGAATCCGAGGCCGGACCATTCGAAGTAGAATGCAACCGCGCGGGAGGGTGTTCCGCCCCACACGCCGACGCCCACCGTGCCGTTGGGTCCGGTGGAGTTCCATCGGATCGCGATATGGTCGACGGTGGCTTCGCTGTCCTTCCACACATACGCGGTCGTCGCGCCCGCCCGGACGCAAGTCGCGGTATCGGTGGTCGTGCGACAGAGATTGTCAACCTCGTCCCCATGGCCTCCCCCGCGGTGGCCCACGTAGGAGACGGCGCCCGTGTAGGGACCGCTGATCGGATCGCCCGCGATCCCTCGGTTCATATTCCAGGTCGTCGGATCATCCTGCCACACGGTTTTCAGCACGGAACCGAGCCAGGAGCATCTCGGCCCAGTGAAGTATGGATTGCTCTCTTGGGAGCAGAACGCCCACGCGATGTCGTGGGAGGAAAGGAAGAGTCGCCCGCCACCATCCAGATAACTCTTCAGGAGGCCTCGTTGGACATCCGTCAATGGCGGGTACTGCTCGAGGCCCACTTGCCACAGGATCGCCTTGTATCCCTGTAACGTGGCGAGAGCGGGATCTCCGCGTTCCGGGACAACCCATTCGTCGAACAGCCATCCGCTCCGCGCGAGGGCGTCCCGGTACATCGCTACCCGATCCTCAGGGAAGCTGGTTTCCCCGATGACGAGAAGGACCTCCCCTGCCGCGGACGTGCGGAATGTGTAGTGGGACCCGCCGTTCGAGTCTCGCGTTGCATGGGCATATGGGTCGATGCTTTCGACATCGTAATAGTACACCGTGTCCGCAGAGAGGCCGGAGAGTCGGATCGCGTGGGCCGTCACCCGGTCCGCCATCGACGCGCTCGACGCGAGGCTCGCAGGGCTCGTCCCGTAGCGGACAATCGAGCTACTCAACTCATCCGTCGACCACGTGATCGTCGCGCCGGAATCCGTTACTTCGCGTGCGTGGACGTTCGAGATCTCCGGCGGTGAGGCGTCAACCGTCGCGCTGGCCACTGCGATGTGGACGGGAGCCGAATCCGAATACCGCGAGAGGATCACATCGCCCTCACTCACCTGCAGGGTTCCATCGGGTGCCGGCGTCCCGAATGCGATTGGAATCGTCCCCCGCCAGAGGCCCGAGCCGGGCGCCGTCGATGTCAGGACGACGTCCTCTCCCGCTCCCTCCGTGGAGCTTCGGACATTCACCGAGACGGAGGCCGCGTTGCTGTCACGAACCTCGACCTGCACGGTGTCCGCTTCGCGGTACACTTTCCGGTTGAGAAGGACATCACCGTACCCGAGGTCGAGGTCGCCGATCGCGATGAGCGCGAAGGGCTGCGGCCCTACAGGCGCATTCGCGCCGTCCACACGTATCCGCCACTCGCCCGCCGCGGGTGTATTCACGATGACGCCTTCCATCGTGTTGCGCGCGTCGAAGCTACCGGCGTTCGGAATCGACTCGGCCTGCGCGAACGTGCCAAACACATTGCCCTTGTATGCGGAGGACGAGGGGCTCACGACGAGGAGATTGAGATTGTTCACGATCGCAGGACTCGCATTGGGCAATGCGGGGTAATCACTCCAGACGAGGACGATCCGGAGCGACGTGGCATTGCTCGAGAGGCGGATTCGGTAGTCGATGGCATCGCCCGTCGTCAAACCGGTCCGCTCGTCGACGACCCAAAGCTTCTGAAGGTCCGGGGTCCCGGCACTCAGGTACAGCGAGTCGTCGAGGACGAGTCGACCCCACCCCTGTGCATTGTTCGGATACGTGTTCCCTGCGCTTGCGGTGGCGTCATTCATCTTGCGGGAACTCGATAGGAGGACGGCCTTCACAAGCGCGGCGCTGGGTTGGAAGCCGCTTGCCGCGAGAGGAGCGCCGGAGGGGTACCAGCCCTGAACGAAGTATTGGCGTACGAGCGCGGCCATGCCCGCCGCGAGCGGAGTGGCATGACTCGTCCCCGCGAACGCCGTCGTTGCGAAGACGTTCGCGTTGTCAGTCGGGTTCCCGCTTGAGGTCGCAGTCGTCCCGCCGAAGAACGTGATGATATCAGGTTTGAGCCGCAGGTCCAGCGTCGGCCCACGGCTGCTTTGACCATTAAGCGTCTCTTGGCTTGGGAACGGATTCGCCCCTCCGATCGTGATCGTAGACTTCGCCAGGCCAGGAGTCTGAATCGACGATGAAGCTGGGCCGGAATTCCCCGCCGCGAAGAAAATCGCCATGTCAGGATTGTTCCAAACGAAGCGGTCGAGCATCATCGCCTGGAGATCGTAATCGCCCGTGTCAGACCCCCAGCTGTTCGTGTGGATCCGTGCGCCGTTCGCGAAGGCGGAACCAAACAAGTCATCGAAATCGTCGGGAACGTACGCAAGGTTGTCGCCAACCCCGGGACATCCCGTAACGGGGCCCACCGAACCGATGTCCTGAACGATGATCTTCGCACCCGGCGCCATGCCGTCGTTCGCGCTCGATCCG
>Ga0209521_10004362_pt1 | contig 11276 bp, 7 predicted proteins | sample Rifsed19ft4_FD_184016 | JGI IMG/M metagenome (GOLD analysis project Ga0209521, IMG submission 184016) | Soil microbial communities from Rifle, Colorado, USA - sediment 19ft 4 (version 2) | ecosystem: Environmental > Terrestrial > Deep subsurface > Rock core/Sediment | place: Rifle, Colorado... | reverse complement strand
ACCCGACCGAATGGGCAATCTGTCGGGAGTAGAACGTTTCATCTACTTACACACATTCCAGCTTTGCTAGGCGCACGGGGATAGAGAGATTGGGGAGATGTGGAGATAAGTCGGCCAACCGGGAAAGTTTTGGATTTATCCCCTTATCCCCCCGGTCTCCCCATCCCCTTGCTTTTTTTCTTTGCGTCTTTGCGTTCCTTCCCCTTGTGCCGTAGCGTAGGCACGCTATGGCCGAAGTCACCCGCCGCATCGGTCTTTCTCTCGGCGCGGATCTCTGCTGGCCCATCTGCTTCGAGGAGATCCTCAAAGCCTGGAGTCCCGCATTTCCCGTGGGGGACGACGTCGTCCGCTTCGAAGTGAAGCGTGTCACCATCGAGCCGTACGATCTCAAGAAGCCCTGCCCCTACGACCTGGTCCTCGACCGTCTGACGCACTGGTATCACACCAGCCGGGAGTGGATTAAGAAAGCCGTCCTCATGGACGGTCTCTACGTCCTGAATAACCCCTGGTCCATCCAGGCCATGGAGAAGCACTCGACTTACTGCGCGATGATGCGTCTCGGGCTTCCCGTGCCCGAGACCTGGATGGTCCCTCCCAAAGAGTACGAGCCCGCGCCGGATCTCCAGGTGACGCTCGAGCGCTACGCCCAGCTCTTCGATCTGGGGGAGGTCGGCCGGAGCATCGGCTATCCGTTCTTCATGAAGCCCTACGATGGGGGCGCCTGGGTGGGAGTGAGCCGCATCAAGAACGAGCGGGAGCTCAAGGACGCCTACGACAAGAGCGGCAAGCGCATCATGCACCTGCAGAAAGCGATCGACCCCTTCGATCTCTTCGTGCGTTGTCTCGGGGTCGGCCCTCAAGTGCGCTTCCTGCGCTACGACCCGGACGCCCCGCTTCATGAGAGGTATCGGCTCGACCGGAGCTTCCTCTCTCCCGAGGAGGAGAGCCTCCTCTGTGACATGACGTTGACCATCAACTCGTTCTTCGGCTGGGATTTCAACTCGTGCGAGGTCCTGCGGAAAGACGGGGTCCACTACCCCATCGACTTCGCCAACGCCTGCCCCGATTCGCAGGTGACGTCGCTCCACTACCACTTCCCCTGGTTGGTGAAAGCGAAACTTCGGTGGGCGCTCTTCTGCGCCGCCACCCGCCGCCCGATGAGGATGAACCTCGACTGGTCTCCGTACTACGCCATTCGAGAGAAGAACCTTCCCTACCGCGAGGCTCTCGCGGCCTACGCCGACGTCGGACGGGAGCGCTTCGACAAGGACCGTTTCGACGAGTTCTCCTACCGCCACATGCGCGAGCTCGACGAGATCGCGTGGGAGTTCTTCGGGACCGAGACGGCGAAACACGCGGTGAGGCTCAAGGTCCAGGCTCTCTTCCCCGCGCACGAGCACGAGCGGTTCACCGAACATTTCTGGGAGAGGATCCAGATGTGGCGGAGGGACGAAGAGGCAGAGAAGCTTCTATAATAGGACTGGATGAGCCATCACGGCGCAAAAGTTTCGCGGCCGGCGACTTACGCCGATATCGAGGCGCTCTCCGATCGCTTCGTGGGCGAGATCCTCGATGGAGATTTGTACGCGTCACCTCGACCCCGTTTACGGCACGCTCAGGCAACGGGATGGCTAGATAGAAGAATTGGCCCGCCCTTTCATGAGGGAAGCGGCGGACCGGGAGGATGGTGGATCCTCATCGAACCCGAGCTCCGTCTTGGAGATGACTACGTCGTCCCCGACCTCGCCGGGTGGCGGCGAGAGCGACTTCCCTCCATCCCCAATGCAGCCCGTCTCGAGCTCGCCCCGGACTGGGTGTGTGAGATCCTGTCGCCTTCGACGGAGCGCATCGATCGCGGCCTCAAGCTCCGTATTTATGCCCGGGAGGGTGTTTCCCACTTGTGGCTCCTCAACCCGGACGCCCGCACGCTGGAGGTGTTCCGTCTTCAGGGCGGCGAGTGGCTGGTCGCGGCCGTCCACACCGGAGAGACGCCGATTCGAGCCGAGCCCTTTGAAGCGATCGAGCTCGATCTCGCCGCGCTCTGGGGCGAAACACCGGTCTAGTGCTGTTCCAACCATTCGGGCCTAAGGAAATGCCTCGGACCTGAGCCGGGTCTCAGGGCTCCTGGTTTTTTGTCTCCTCCCGCACGGTGGGATAGGTAATCCCGAGCTGCTCGAGATAGCTGTCGTACCTGGTCTCGTCGTAGTAGTACTTACGCATCTCCTCGCGAAAAGACCCCATGCGCTCGCGATTGAGGAAGATGGGAGGCGGGTCATTCTCGGTGATGAACGGCGTGTACTGGTGGTCCTTGGTCTGAACGTTCTTGAAGTAATCCCACGCCTTCGAAACCAGCTCCGGGCTCGTGTAGAGGTCGAGGGCGGTCATCACCATGACTTTGGCCCCCGCGGTCGCCCCTTTGTGGGCGATGGGAGTGGCCATGGCGATGGCGTTCGCCCAGTGGTGCCCGGGCCCGCCGGGGATGTTCGAGGGGAACCGGAGCGTCACTGTGGGAACGACCCAACTGATGTCTCCGATGTCGTCGGAGCCTCCGCCCATTCTCTTGTCGTCCGGCTCCGGCTCCTCCAGCTTACCCAGCTTCGTCTTCAGTCCTTCCTCTTTGACCCCGAGCTCGCGCTGGAGCGCCGTCGCCAGCTTCTGGTCCGCCTCGCTCCACTCGGGAAGACCGACCTTCTCGATGTTCTTCCACATCGCCTCGGCGACGACCTTATTGAAATGCTGGGGATAGGCGTGCCCGAGGATGCGCCAGCTCACCTCGGTGTCGGTCATCTCCGCCGCGGCCTTCGCCGTCTTGTTCCCGATCTCGAAGAGCTTCTTGATGTCGGGCTGGTCGAGCTCGCGGAAGTAGTACCAGACGGAAGCTTCGGAAGGCACGACGTTCGGCTGGTCCCCGCCGTTGGTGATGACGTAATGCATGCGCTGCGAGAGCCGCAGGTGCTCGCGGCGGAAGTTCATCGCGGTATTCATGAGCTCGACCGCGTCGAGGGCGCTCTTCCCGCGCCAGGGAGCGCCCGCGGAATGGGCCGACTCGCCGCGGAACGTGTACTCCACCGAGACCAGGCCGTTTCCGCTCCCCGTCCCCCATCTCGTCGTGAGGTCGTTCCCCACGTGGGTGAAGATGCAAACGTCGACGTCCTTGAAGTAGCCCGCGCGGATGAACCAGGCTTTCGAGGCGACGAGCTCCTCCGCGACTCCGGGCCATAGCCTCAAAGTTCCCGGAATCCCCTCCCGCTCCATTATCCGTTTGAGCACGATCGCGGCGGTGACGTTGACCGCCTGGCCTGAGTTATGCCCCTCTCCGTGCCCCGGCGCTCCTTCGACGAGAGGGTCGTGGTACGCGACTCCCGGTTTCTGCGAAGCCTTGGGAATGCCGTCGATGTCGCTCCCGAAGGTGATGACCGGTTTTCCCGAGCCCCAGCTCGCCATCCAGGCGGTGGGGATCCCGGCGATTCCCTCTTCGACTTCAAACCCGTGCTCTCTCAGCAGGGCCAGGAGATAGCGCGAGGTCTCCATTTCCTGAAAGCCCAGTTCGCCGAAGCTGAAGATCTTGTCGACCATGACCTGGGTGAGCTTCGCCATCTCGCCCACCTGGGCGGATGCGGCGTCCTTGAGCTCATTGTCCTTATCTGGCGGCTCGGCCGACGCGGCGGCGGACGCCGCGAGCCCGAGGGTCACGAGGATTCCAAACGTTCTTCCGATCATCGATTCCTCCTGATGCGAGGCGGTATTCTACGTCACTCTCTTCAGGTTTGGCTGGGCGAGCCCGAGCAGGCGCTCGAAGAGGGCCGATCGTCCGGCGAGGGTGGAAACGACGCCTCGACGGAGCCAGGGGAAAGCCGCGAGCGCGAGGACGACCTCGGTCGTTCCCCGATACCGCCGCATGGCGCGGCGGTGGGCGCTCTCGTAGGACGCGAGCCCTCCTTCTTTCAGAGACCGCGCGAGCGCGCGAGCGCATTCGAAAGCGATCGCGATTCCTTCGCCGGTGATGGCGTCGACGTAGCCCGAGGCGTCTCCCACGAGCGCCAGTCGTCCCGCGGTCACCCGGCGCGGCCGCCGCCGAAACGGTCCCGCGCCCTGAATCGACGATATCGCCTCGGCACCCCGCAGTCGTTCGTCGAGATGCCCGAAGCGCGAAAGCATGGCCTCCCAGCAGGAAGCTCGCTCGTGCCAGAGGATCGCGACCCCGACTTCTTCCTCGCCCACTGGAGTCACGTAGGCTTCGGCCCCTTCTCCCCAGTGGACCTCGACGAAAGTGGACCAGGGCGAAAGGCGGTAGTGCCGCCGGAACCCGAAGCGCCGCAGCCCCGCTCGAGGAGCGCCCGGGACGAGGCTTCCCAGGCCGTCGGCGACGACGATCCACTTCGCGTCGAGCGAGCCCTCGGCGAAAGAAACCGTGGCGCCGTCCCGCCACTGAATCACCGCCTCGACCCGAGTTTCCTCTCGCACCGCAACCCCGACCTCGCGGGCTCTCGCGAGAAGCGCCCTCGATAGCTCGGTGCGGCGAACCCCGAGACCGTAGCCATCCCGGAACCGCGCTTCGGCGACGTTTCGCTCATCGATGTAGCGAATCCCTTCGAACGGAAGGCCCTTCTCGATGCGGGCTCCCATCGCCTCGAGAAGCCGCACGCCCCTGGGCATGAGACCTTCGCCGCAAGGTTTATCGATGGGAAAGCGCCGACGCTCCAGGACGGCGGCCGACAATCCTTCGGAAGCGGCGAAGATGGCGGTTGCGAGCCCCGCCGGCCCACCGCCCACGATCAGAAGGTCGTACACGGGCGCTCAGCTCCTCATGCGGAGACGCTATTCCATGAAGAGTCGTCGCGCAAATCAGGGGCGAGCCGGTGGACGCGATCGAGCGGGCTAGCGTAGGCTCAGGTGGGCTGGAGCTTGGCTTCGATTCGAAAAGTTTCGGGAAATGAAGAATGGGCGGGCCCCCCGAGCGTTCCGTCTCTCTTGTGTTCGGAGGGCACGCCCTTCTTCGAAACCCTGGAATGAGTCCGAATGCTTAAGAATCCAGGGCCAGCTCGTGCAAGGAGTGCCGGGGGGTCCAGGTGTCGATCCCAGTTGCATACCCCCCGGCACATTCACTGGAGCGAGGAGGAAGCGTGGGTGCCGACACGCTGCCTCTCCCGTTGTCCCGTGATCCTTGTCTCTTCATAACGATGAACCGCTTTCCCCCCCAGCTCCGACCTGTTTCACTCTGAACCCAGTTCGTTCCAGAGCGGAACAGCTTTCCACCAGATCGGAAGAGTTCCGAGCTGATACCCGAGAACAATGCAACCGTTGTGCCACGGTTTGCCAGGGTTTCCGATTCGTACTAGCATCGATGATGGAGGATTTATCCTTTTGATCCGCACTCTCGCCGCTCTCCTTTTGGTCCTCGTTCTCGCCGCGTGCACGTCGCAGAGCGGACCCCAGCTCCCGGAAGCCGACTTCTTCGTCAACGCCGGCCAGCAGTTCGCGCTCCGAGTCGGAGAGACCGCGGGAGTCGGAACCTCTCAGGCCATCGCGCTCGTCCGCTTCAACGGAGTCACCCAGGACAGCCGCTGCCCGGTCGACGTTCAGTGCATCACCGCGGGCTCGGCCACCGTGCTCCTGAGCGTACAGACGGCGCTGGACGTCCACGACGTCACTATGGAAGTCCCGCCCGAGGGAACGGTCGAGTTGGTCGTGGACGAGTTGACGGTGACCGCGGTCGGGGTACGCCCGAACGCGCAACAAGGAGTGACGATCGATCCGCTCGACTACGTCGTCGGGCTGAGGGTCAACGAGTCCGGAACGATCCCGATTCCCAGCTGAGGAAGCGGGATTTCATCTTTCTTGATCGGGTCGACGAGGCGACGTCCCCCTCGAGCGCCGCAGGCGGTCCGCAGGAACGCGTGGGGCGGGAGCGCCGTGCCGAGGATTGCGGTAATCAGCTCCGAAGGTCTGAGAGAGGCGACGCCGCTCGTCTCGCGAACCCTCAGGAAAAGCGCAAGATCCCGCGGCAGGATCGACATGAGGGCTGCGTGCTCTCCCGCCGACCGGAGCTCCGCTTCGAGAACGACGCTCTGCGCGTCGATCGTCCGGAGCTTCCCTTTGCGGGTCACCTCGATGCCGAAGCTCGGCGCCAATCGGAATGCCTCGAGACGCGCGCGGTAGTCGAAGTCACCCTCGGGGAGCGCGACGAGATAATCGACGGAGTCGATTCTCTTCGCGAGCGACGGCTCGCCATCCGAGAGCCTTCGGGCGCCGAAGAGCGTCAAGCCCGGCTCGGAAGCGGCGGCGAATCGCTCCCGTAGCTCCGCGCCACCGATCTCGATGGTCAGAGCGACATCGGCATACTCCGCCACCGACTGGAGCCCGAGCCCGAGCGCCGGGCCGAAGCTCACGAGCGGACGGGGCGAGAAACCCTCGGTGTAGTAGAGCGGAAGGCGCGCGCGCCTGAAGACCCGGGCGATCACGTTGATGAAGTCGAGGTGGCCTCGAAGGCTCATCGGGCCGGTTTTTCCATATCGGAGTCGATACCGGACGGGCTCACCCTGCGAGAAGTCGTGCGGCGAGAGCCCTCGGGCGACGCGCTCGTGGGCACGCTCGCGGATGTTGGGCTCCGTCTTCTTGGGCGGGGCCTCCGCCCCCATTTTCTCGAGGAACACGAGGCGCTCCTCGCGCATCGCCGACAGATCGCAGGCGACCCCGCAGTGATAGCAGACGAGCTTGCGCGCATCCGCCCGGGCGTCCTCGAGATTCGTGTGATGGACCTTGGCGTGAACCGGCTTTCCGCAGGGAGGTGAGAAGCGGCCCTTCAGCGCCCGCCGGTACTCCTTCGCCAGAAAGTCCGGCTCGAGCCCGACGTCGATGTGATCCCAGGGGAGCTTCCCGTCGAGGGGAAGAGTCGCGAGATACGTGGCGCGCGAGACGCCTTCTTCCTTCTCCCACTCGTCGAGCGCTTCGAGCCACAGGTCCCATCGAAGATGCTCGTCCCAGCCATCGAAGCGGGCGCCTTTCCGCCAGGCGCACTCGATGAGGCTCCCCGTCCGGATGTCTCCCCGGGCGACGATGCCCTCGAGGTGGCTCACCCGGTGATCGTGGGTCTTCAAGGTGAACCCGAGCCGCCGGGCGGAGCCCCTGAGGATCGACTGCTTGCGCTCGATCTCTTCCATCGCGTCCTGAGAGCACCACTGGAAGGGAGTATGCGGCTTCGGGACATGACTCGAGACCGAGACCGTCACCGTGACTTTCTTCCGGTGGTACTGCTGGCCGATCTCGACCGCCTGCCCTCCCATCGCGGCGATTCCCTGAACGTCCTCGTCCTGCTCGCTCGGAAGGCCGATCATGAAGTAGAGCTTGATCCGGTTCCAGCCGCGGGAGAACACGCGGTGACAGGTGGTGAAGATGTCGTCCTCGGTGATGTTCTTGTTGACCACGTCCCGCATGCGCTGGGTGCCGGCCTCGGGGGCGAAGGTGAGACCCGTCGCTTTCACCGAGGCGATATCGTCGAGGAGATCCTCGTCGAGGCCGTAGGCTCGAAGGCTCGAGATCCCGAGCGAGATCTTTTCCGGGCGGAGCCTCTCCATCACCTTCTTCACCAGGGGCGAGATGCAGGAGTAATCCGCGGTCGAAAGCGACGTGAGCGACGCCTCGTCGTAGCCGCCCTTCTCGATCGCCGAGACCAGAGTCGAGACCACTTGCTCCGGATCGCGCTCCCGCACCGGCCGGTAGATCATCCCCGCCTGACAGAAGCGGCAGCCCTCGGTGCACCCGCGCGCGATCTCGATCGCCATGCGATCGAAGATGGCCTCCGCCACCGGCACCGGCGAGTCGTCGGGGTAGGGATAGCGGTTGATGTCGGCGAGAAACGCCCGATGGACCCTCTCGGGAACCCCCTGGTGCCGCGGCCGCGAGACGTACATCAGGCCCGACCGCTCGCAGAGCTCTCGCTCGTATAGCGCCGGGCAATAGACGCCCCCCTCTTTCGCGAGCTCGATCAGGACCTCGGTCCGATCTTTCTTCTCGCGCTTCAGCTCCGCGTAGTGGCGCATGAGCCGCGGAAGCCGCTCCTCGGCGTCCCCCACGAGAAAGACGTCGATGAAAGGCGCCATCGGCTCGGGCTGGGTCGCGACCGGCCCTCCCGCGATGACCAGCGGCGAGGCGAGCGTCCTCTCGGAACTTCGGAGGGGGATCCCTCCGAGCTCGAGCATCGTGAGGATGTTGGTGAAAGTGAGCTCGTACTGGAGCGAGAACCCGACGATGTCGAAGTCCGAAAGCGGCCGATGGGTCTCGAGGCTGAGGACGGGGAGATTTCGCTTGCGAAGCTCCTTCTCCATGTCGAGCCACGGGCAGAACGCCCTCTCGAGGCAGAGGTCGTTTTCTTTATTGACGATCGAGTAGAGGATCTTCGTGCCCTGGTGGCTCATCCCGATGTCGTAGACGTCGGGAAATGCGAGCACCATCTTCGCCGTAAGGCCGCTCCAATCCTTCGCCACCGCGAAGCGCTCGCCCCCCAGATAACGGGCCGGTTTCGACACCTCATGGAGAAAATCGGCGTAGGGATGGTTCCGGAGATTCATGTCAAAAGCTCGAGTGAACTTTCTACTTTAGCACCGCGGGCGCGAGAGGGCGAATCAGTAAGTCTTCTTGCCGGGAAGCCGCCGCCAGTACTCGAGGAGCTCCCGGCATTCCTCCCGCAGCAACCCGGGTACGATCTCGACCGGGCTTCGACCGAGCGCCTTGAGGCGGCGGTTCGAGATCGTGAGCTCGTTGAAACCGAGGGCGTTCACGTCCCGGACGGTGGTGCCGAAATAGACGCGGCGGATCCGGGCCCAGTGGATGGCGGCGAAGCACATCACGCAGGGCTCGGTGGTGGAGTAGATGGAAGCACCGAGGAAGAGATGCGAACGAAACCAGGGCGCCGCCTTCGCGATCGCGCACATCTCCGCGTGGCGCGTGGGCTCGCCCTGTTTCAGCACTTCGTTGTGGCCGCGGGCCACGATCTCGCCTTTCGATACGACGACCGCCCCGAAGGGCCCTCCGTCGCCGCGGGAACAACCGCGGTAGGCCTCCGAAAGCGCCGCCTCCATGAACCGCCGCTTGCCCTTCCGATCGCTCATTCGCCGACAGTATAGAGACTCACTTTGGTTTCGTCGCCCTCGACGTTCACCCGGGCCGCCGCGAGGACGCTTCCTTGCCAGGCAAGGATGGCTCCTTGGGTATCGGCGCGAAAGGCGACCTTGCGAGCGAGATCTACCAGGAGCGGCGACCCGTTCCAAGGGTTCATGAGGAGCCGCGCGCCGCGCTCGACTTCGTTTCCATAGAACGTCCCGGAAAGGAAGCCGAGGGGCTCGAACGAAGAGGTCCCGGGAAGGAGCGAGAAGAGGGCCGTCCTGCGGCCGTCGGTTGCGGCGCAGAAGAAACGCGGCTCCGAGAGCGGCGATCGGTAGCACTGCGGCGAGAGAGCGGACTTGCCGAGGCTCACCCCAGACCCGGCCGGTTCGCTCAGCTCCAGGGACATGACCAGCCGCGAGCTCGAGGCAAGAACGAGAAACTCCTGGCCCGGAACCTCGTAGCGCGCGAGGAGCGCGACCCCCTCGCGGTTGACGGAGACGATTGTCGGACGGTCGTCGTCGATCGAGAATCGGACCTCTTCCGGCGCTCCGCCGAGGAAGCTTCCTCTGATCAGGAGGTACTCCCCTTCAAGCCAATCGTACCCCGTCACTTGCCAGTTTCCGGATGAATCGGCGTCGAGATCGACGCCGGCGAGAAGCGGCATTTCATGAACGACGACGGCGGACTCGAGATCGGAGACCATCGCTGACTTCAGCACCGCGCGGCTTCCCTTCTTTTCCAGGACCAGAATCCGTTCCTCATCGAGGTACGCGAGAGCGATGCCTCGCACCGAATCGAGCCGCCCCGGAGCCGCCTCGACGAGATACGCCGCCTCGTCCTCGCCCTCGTCCGGAGAAACGAGAGCGACGGCGAAGCTTTTGCCGAGGGGTGAGAGCCAGAGCCGGGAGACTCCTCCCGCAATCGTGACCTCACGGACTCTCGTGAGCGCGGCTTCCCTCACGGGAATCGGAGCTCCCGCCGTGGCGAAGAGATCCCCTCCGAAGCGCTCGCGAAAGGCGGAAGAGCCGATGAAAGCGAGCCCGAGCGCCAGAACGAGCGCGAGAGCGGCGCCGAGCCGGGCCGTCGTCCGCGGGAGGCTCGCGAGAACGGCCCCGATCGCGACGAGGCCGACCAAGGCCGAAGGGGTCTCGCTCGCCCAGAGACTCGCGTGCATCGCGGGAAGCGAGGAGACGAAAGCGGTCGCGGCGCCGAAGCCCGAGAGGATCACGAGACCGAGGGGAACGAGGGTCGCGAGAAGGACGTCGGTGCGCGTCCGCGGAAGGCCGCGCGCCCGGAAAGCGACGGAGAGAGAGGCGACTCCGGCGAGCGCGAGTGTTGCCGATCGCCACCAGGAATCGGGCGCCGCCAGTGCGGATGCCACTCCCGACGCGCCGAGCGCGAGAAGCGTCGTGAACGACGGACGAGCGAGAGCGGTGGCCGCGAGCGCGGCCACGACCCAGGAGACCGACGGAATCAGGCTGAGAAGAGCGAGCACGAGGCTCCAGATCCTTCCCCTCGGAGCCTCCGCCGTCGCGGGGGCGTCGCGGAGAAGCCCGTCGACGCGATCGAGGATTTCCTCGATCGCGGAGACGTCCTCGGCCGACACCACCATTCGGGCGGTCGGGCCTGCGGAATCCCTCAGGAAGAGCTCCCGCTTTCCCTGGAGACGAAGCTCGAAGACGTCTTCGTATCGATACGACCGTCGTTCCTCCGACCTCGCGAGCAGGTCCACCCCGTCCTCGGGAAGGCCCCGCAGCCAGTGGACGCGGGCGGCATCGAATTGAACCGCGCGATCGGATCCATCGGCCGCGCGGAAGATCCTCTCGAATTCCTCGAGGGCTTTCTTTCCGGAAACGGCGTGAATGCTTCGAAGCCTCCTTGCGAGCGAGGGATGGGTCGAAAGCGCCTCGTAGGCGGCGTCCCAGCGCCGGGAGAGGCGATTGAGCGAGTGCAGCTTGGTGAGCCCGCTCACGAGAGCGTCGGCATCCGCCGAGAGCTCGAGGGCGCGGCGATCGCTCTCGGCTTCATGGCCGCGGCTCTTCCCCGCCTTCGCGGCGAAGGCGATCAGAAACGCGATGGGCCAGATCCACTCCCAGCCTCGCAGGAAGTCCGACAACGGGCCGGCCCAGAGGAAGAGTGGAAGGACCACCAGCACCAGGGCGAGCGCGCGCCCG
>Ga0209521_10004361_pt1 | contig 11277 bp, 8 predicted proteins | sample Rifsed19ft4_FD_184016 | JGI IMG/M metagenome (GOLD analysis project Ga0209521, IMG submission 184016) | Soil microbial communities from Rifle, Colorado, USA - sediment 19ft 4 (version 2) | ecosystem: Environmental > Terrestrial > Deep subsurface > Rock core/Sediment | place: Rifle, Colorado... | reverse complement strand
CATCGAGCCGTTGCCGCTGCTGCTCGCCGAAACGAGATGGCCTGACGCGCGCTAGAGCGGTTTCCATGCGTCTTGAATCGTCATACGCGGGCTTGTCCCGCGTATCTCGCTTATGGACGCACCGTGCCTTCCGCATCGGGATGGCCGGGACAAGCCCGGCCATGACGAGGACGGTGGGTCGAGCGAATCGGAAATCGCTTTAACCATGCGAACTTCCGCCCGCCCGGCCGTCCGATGTCGGCCGGGCGGGCATCGAAGTCACTTCTTGAGGAGTTCCAGTGTGGTGCTGAGCACCTCGCGGGCTTCCTTGAAGCCCTTGCCCTCCATCTTCTTCACCCAATCCTCCCACACCGGCTCGCTCCCGATCTTGGTCCAACGGGCGGCCTCTTCCGGCGGGACGACGTAGCGCACCATCTCGTGGTTGCCGGCCTTGACCTTAGCGTTCACGGCCTCCTCGGCGGTGTCGAAGAAATTCCGGCCGAAGAACTTCGAACCCTCAAGACCGCTCACGCTCATGATCTGGCCGCGCACCTCCTGCGGCAGGCTCTGCCATTTCTGCTTGTTGGTGCACAAGGAGAAATACACCGCCGAGAGCGGCACGATCGTGTAGTACTTGCCCACTTCGTAGAGCCTGAAGCTCAGGGTCGCCTCGAACGGCAGCGCTGCGCCGTCGATCACGCCTTTGTCGAGCGCCTGGTAGACGTCCGGCATCGGCATCGGGGTCGGGACGCCACCGAGCGCCTTGATCTGCGCGGTCGCCGGCGCGCCGACGACGCGGATCTTCAAGCCCTTGAGGTCTTCCAGCGTCTTGACCTGCTTCTTGCTAGTCAGGAGATAGTAGACGCTGGTGGTGTGCAGCAGCAGCGGCTCGACGTCAGAGAATTCCTTGCGGATGGCGGGGAACTTCTCGTAGAGCTTCCACAGGACCTCGCTGCCCTGTTCGGCGCTCTTCATGGGCAGGCCCGGCAGCGACATCACGTCGGCCAGCGGCGTCATGTCGGGCCAGTAGGCGTGAATGCACCATCCCATGTCGACGGTGCCCGCGCGCACCGCCTTCCAGATGTCGGGGCCCTTGACCAGGGTCTGGGACGGATAAATGTCGATCTTGATTCGGTCTTTGGTGGCGGTCTCCACCTTCTTGACCCAGGGCTGCAGGGCGTTGACCGGCCCCCAGCCGGTCGGCGAGTTCTGATCGGCAAGGGTCAACTTGATCTGCTGCGCCGGCGCCGCCGCCGTGAAAAGGGCAGACGCGGCGGCCAAGGTGATCCAGAACAGGCGTGTCGTCATCTCGAACCTCCCTTCATACATTTGCGGTCGGTGATGTCGTTCGTTCTCTGCGCGTCTCGGCACCGAGCGGATCGAGCGCGATCGTGCCGACATTGAGATCCCTTTGCGTCACCAGCGTCAGCGACCGCGGATGATAGCCTGGATGCGAGACCGACAGGACATATTCGGCATTCGCCTGAAGGCCGTCGAATTCGAAATCGCCGTAGTCGTCCGTTGTCGCCGCGATGTGCTGACCGTCGTGCCGGAGCGATACGGCAACGCCGGGAGCCGGCCACTCCATCTTGTCGGCGAGCACGATTTCACCGGCGATGAAGCGCTTGGGCAAGCCAATGTAGCCCACCACCGGCCTGGTACCGTGCTCGGGATGCAGCGGCTCGACGGCTCCCTGCGCGCTCCAGCCTGAAGGCGCGGGCTCGTCGAGATCGCCGAACGCGATCGCCTGCGTCGGGCAGGCCTCCGCACAGCGCGGCTGGCGCCATCCGGCGTCCAGGAGGTGGGCACAGAACGTGCATTTCTGCGGCAGCCTCTTCGCCTCGTTCCAGAACACGGCGCCGTATGGACAGGCCTCGACAATGTCGCGTTGGCCGACCGCTCGCTCGGGATCGATCACGACGATACCGTCGGCACGCCGGTAGACGGCGCCACCTTCGCCTGCGGCCAGGCAGGGCGCCTCCGCGCACTGCTGGCACGGCACCGGGACGTACGACACCTTCACCTTGGGGAACGCGCCGCGCTCGTGCTCCTGCACGTCGATCCAGCGATGCCCAAGTTCGGGCTGCGCCGCCGCGACCGGGAGATGATCGTTGCCCGCGTGCTCGTCGCGGCACGCCAGAAAGCAGTTGTGGCAGCCGGTGCAGCGCGTAACGTCGATCACCATGGCGTAGCGGGTCATGGCGCCGTCCCGTTCCACTTGGCGAGTTCGATCAGGCAGGAGTTGCTCGCCATGCCGGCGACATGGCGCGACAGCATGCGGCCGGGCGTAAGGATCGCCACGCAGCCGCCGCGATCGGGCGAGTTCGGGTTGCCCGGCTCAACGGGATCGTATTTCGCCGATGATACGTAGGCGTGCACGACGCCGCGCCTGACCCGCTCGGTGATGACGGCGATGCACAGCACGGTGCCACGCTCGTTGAAGAGCCGCACGATGTCGCCAGCGGCAATGCCGCGAGCGGCGGCGTCGTCCGGATGGATGCGCGCCGGCCACCAGGCGTAGCCGTCCTTGCGGATGCGGTGGCCCGGAATGTCGTCGAGCCAGCGACTGTGCTTGTCGTAATGGGTGTGAAACGAAAAGCGGGGATGCGGCGAGATCAGTTGCAGCGGGTAGCGTGCCACGGCCGCGGAGCGATGGCCTTCCCAGCTCGGCAGGTAGTGTGGCACCAGCGGCCGCTCGTCGCCGGCGGGCGCCAGCACCTGCAGGCTCTGCGACACGAACTCGATCTTGCCGCTGTAGGTGCCGAGCTCATGGCCCGTGTCGGTGAGGCGCTTGGGGTTTCCAGGATCGGGCGTGTCGCACGGCCGCCCTTCCGCATACCAACGCAGCGCCGGGGTGGACTTGCGGCTGTCCGGCGCGTTGATGACGTAGTAGCCCTTGCGATCGAACTCCTCCCATGACAGGAATTTTGGCAGATCGGAAATCTCGAAGAACTTCTTGACCCAGTCGAGTTCGCTGTTGCCCTCGGTGTAATCCTCTTCGAGCCCGAGCCGGCGGGCGATCTCGGCGAAGATCTGATAATCGGATTTCGATTCCCACAGTGGCTCGATGCACTTCTTCATGCGCACGACAACGCGGAAGTTGCAGCCGCTGCCGCCGGCCTTGGACTGGCCGCCGGGCTCGCCCCACTCGCCGATGTCGTCGCGCTCGAGCTGGGTGCAGGCGGGCAGAATCACGTCGGCAAATCCCGTCTCGGCCGACCACCAGCAGTCCTGGTTGACGACGAACTCGAGCTTGGGGCTCTGATACATGCGCAGCCACTTGCTGGTGTCGGTCATGGTGCCCGGGAACGAGCCGCCATAGCGGTACCACAGCTTGATCTCCGAGCAGCCCGGCATCGGATAGGTGAACGGCGTGAACTGCTGGTCAAGCGAGCGCGTGCAGAAACCCTCGCCTTGCCAATGAATCGGCGGCGCCAGAATGGCGTCGGGAACAATCGGCCGGTAGAGCCGCTGCGGCACTGGATTTTTCGGGATCAGGCGCGCCACCTTGGAGTGCGCGAGGCGTCCGTCCGGATCGCCATAGGCGGGGAACCACACATCGTTGTTGCGCGGTCCGCCCATCGCCGTGCCCCAGATCCCGACGCCGGGCTTGCCGAGGCCTTGCATCGCCTGCAGCAGGACCATCAGGCGCGCCCACTCGGTGCCGTAGGCCTGCCGGCATGCGCCGCCCTCGCCGCCGCGTGCGCCGGCGGCGAGCATCGTTGGCTTGCGCGCCCATTCGCGCGCCAGCGCCGTAATGGTGCGCGCCGGCACGTCGCACTCCTCGGCCGCCCATTGCGGCGTCTTGGGGACGCCGTCGTCCGCGCCAAGCACATAGACGCGAAACGCGTCGAAGCCGACCGTTCGCGTGCGGACGTAGTCCTGGTCGTAGGTGTCCTCGCTGATCCACACGTGAGCGATCGCGAGCGCGAGTGCGGCGTCGGTGCCGGGGCGCGGCGCGATCCACTTGCCGCCCATGGCGGCGGCCGTGTAGTTGTGGAAGGGGTCGATGAAGATCATCCTGACGCCCTTGTCCCGCAACCATTGCCGCCAGATCGCGGAGTCGCTGCCGTTGTAGACGCCGCGCGTGGTGTCCGGATCGTTCGACCAGAACACGATCAGCTCGGTGTGCTTGAGGGCGTCTTCGAGCATGTCGTAGGGCTCGGGCATGCCGAGCCGCCAGTAGAACCCCCAGGTATGGGTCGCGCCCCAGTGCCAGCCCTCCCAACTGTCGGGATTGTCGAGCACCGGCGTGTAGCCGAGCAGGTTGAAAAAGCGCTGGAACGCGCTGATCTTGTAACCGACGAGGCCCCAGTTGTGGTGCGAGGAGGTCATCGCGGAGACGGCGGAGGGGCCGTAGCGCTTTTGCACGCGCTCAATCTCGCCAGCCACTAGGTCGAGCGCTTCGTCCCAGCCGATGCGTTCATAGCCCGCCTTGCCGCGCGACTGCGGGTTGCGCGCGCCGTTGGGATCGAAATCCACCCGCTTGAGCGGCGTGCGAATTCGGTCCGGCGAATAGACCCGGTCGCGCTCGGTGAGGACAAACGGGGCCAAATTGAACTTCTTGGGCGGCGAGTAGCGCCGGTTGCCCGCCTCGATCACCCATGGGCGCAGGTCGGCCTCCTCGGCCACCAGCGGGCGCACGCGCACGATGCGACCGTCCTCGACGTAGACGCTGATCGGCCCGCCGTTGGTACAGCTTGTAAGGACGTCCATCCGCACACCAATTCCTTCGACGATCACCGCCCCGGCGCATGGGTGAAGAGGGCGACGTTGGCGCTGTCGCGCAGCCGCGCGGCGAAATCGGTCGTCGGCCCGAACTCCATGCAGCGCGCCTGGCAGTGCTTGACGCAGGCCGGCAGGCTGTCGCGCGCGCGCGTACGGCGCACCTTGCACAGATCGCAGTGCTGGGTGAAGAACGGCAGGTAATCGATGCGCACGCGCCCGCCCGCCTGGTATTCGTACTCCCGCACCACCACCCCGCAAGTGCCGGCCGGATAGTCGTGCTCCTGCTGGCACGCCACCTCGCAGCTATGGCAGCCGGTGCAGTATTCGTAGTCGATCAACAGCGCATACTGGGCCATCGCGTTCATCCCGCGATCTTGCGCAGCGTGCACAGCGTGGTCTTGTACTGGCCGCCGCCGAAGCCCGACTTGCTGTTCTGGGGGCCGGGAATGATCTTGTTGATCTGATAGTCCCACACGCCGAACAGGCTCGGCGCCTTGCCCTCAAGCTCGGGCAGCCACCAGCCGTGCAAGGTGTGCACGTGGTGCGGCTTGACCTTGCGGGTGAGCGTTGCCTTGCGCTTGACCCGCCCCATGTCGTTTTCGAGATAGATCCACTCGCCCTCGTCGATGCCGTATTTCTTGGCGGTGTCGGGATGAATCTCGACCAGCGGGTCGGGCATTTTCTCGCGCAGCCAGGGGATCATGCGATGCTCGGAGTGGAAGTAGAGTTGCGAGCGCGCGCCGGTGATCATGACCAGCGGGTATTTCTTGAACAGCTCGGGCGTCGAGCGCGCGCTCTGCGCCGGCTCGGTGTAGAACGGCAAGGGATCGAGGCCCCACGACCTGAAGGTGTCATTGTAGACCTCGATCTTGCCGCTCGCGGTCGCAAAACCCGGCTTGCCGTCGGCGCGCAACAGGCCGCGCTCGTGGCGGCGATAGGGTTTTGTGGCGCCCTCCGGCGGCATTTTCCACGCGCCGCCCTCCGCGATTTCCCTGAACGTCAGGCCCGAGGGCTTGAGCCGCTCGTTGAACAAGTCCTCCAACGTGTTCCACCGCTTTGTCCCCTCCGGGTTAAAGCGCTTGGCCAGCTCGAAATTGATCTCCCAATCCGATTTGCACTCGCCCACCTGCACCCGCTTGGTCATGATCTCGAGCGGGGCCCACCACGTGCGGATGCTGTCCTTTTCGGCGAAAGTGGCAGCCGGTAGGACGATGTCGGCGAGCGCCATGGTGGTGGGATTGTGGAACAGATCGACCACGGCGATGAAGTCGAGCTGTTGCAGCGCCTTGAGATGGAACTCGGCACGCGCCGACTGGCCACCGACCACGTTCGCCGTTTGAATCCAGGCGCCCTTGATCGGATATGGCTTGCCGCTCGCGACCTGATCGATCACCACGTCGGGCTGCGCCCATCCGCGGAAGTTCTTCACCATCGGATAGATGTCGGCGCCGATCCGCTTCTCGTTGAGACGTTTGATGAGGTCGGCGCCGTAGAGCTGGATCAACTCCTCGGTGGAGAACGGATAGGTGGTGACGCCGTAGGCTGGCCGCGCGATCACCTGTCCGCCGGGGACATCGATGTTGCCGGTGACCACGGACAGGCATGTGATCGCGTGCGCCACCGCCGGTCCGTCGGGGCACATGTCCACCGGCACGCCCCATTGCACCGCCGCCGGCCTGGCGCGGGCGAACAGACGCGCTGCCGCGGCAATGTCGTCGGCCGCAACCTCGGTGATGGCAGCCACCTTGTCGAGCGGGAACTCCCGCGCCCGCTCGGCGAGCTGGTCGAAACCCTGCACCCACTTGGCGACGAATGCCTTGTCGTAAAGGCCCTCGCTGATGATGACGTTGAGCATGCCGAGCGCGAGAGCTGCGTCGGTTCCCGGGCGAAGTTGCAGATGATGCGCGGCCCGGCCGGTCAGCCAGGTGTTGCGCGGATCGACCGTGATGATTTTCGAGCCGCGCTTCATGCAGTCGACGATCCAGAAGCCGTAAAAGCCGTCGGGGCAGGTCATGGTCGGATTCTGCCCCCACACGATGATCACCGCGGGCGGCCGCCATTGCGGATCCTCGTAGCGCTTCTCCAGGAACTGCGAACAGTCGGCGACCACGAAGTCGCCCAGCGTCGTCTTCATCGCGGCCAGCCGCGGCGTGTAGCAGGAATGCCCGGACAGGCCGAGTTGCACCCAGTTGGGGCTGCCGAAACTGTAGGCGAGCAAGGTGATCGGTCCGCCGATGTCGCGTCCTGTTCCCTGCGCGAAAATCACCGCCTCGGCGCCGTGCCTGTCGCGGATCTCCTTCAAGCGCTGCTCGCAGGTGTCGAAGGCTTCGTCCCAACTGATCGGCGCGAAGGTGCCCTCGCCGCGCGCGCCCACGCGCTTGAGCGGACGCGTGATGCGGTCGGGATGATACATGTATTGCTTGAGCGCCAGGACCCGCGGGCATGAACGCCCCTCGTTCCAGGGGTTGTCCTCGTCGCCTTCGATGCGCACCAGCTTGCCGTCCTCGACGAACAGCTTTTGGCCGCAGCCGCCGTGGCAGCCCGGCCCGGCCGACCAGGCCACGGTCCGAAAAACCTGCGTCTCGCTCATGGCTGCTCTTTCTGGTTCAGCTCGGGGCGCCGACGCCGGCCGACTAACGTCCCGGCGCGTGGGTGAAGAGCGCGACATTGGCGCGCGTGGACAGCTTGGCGGCAAGCTCGTCCGTCAGCCCAAACTCCAGACAGCGCGCCTGGCAGTGCTTGACGCAGGACGGCAGGCCATCGCGCTCGCGGACGCGGCGCGTCTTGCACAGGTCGCAGTGCTGCGTGAAGAACGGCAGATAGTCGATGCGGATGCGCCCGTTCACCTCGTATTCGTATTCCCGCACCACGAGGCCGACGGTTCCTACCGGGTAATCGTGCTCCTGCTGACACGCGATCTCGCAGGTGTGGCACCCCGTGCAGTAGTCGTAATCGATGAGGATTGCGTACCGGGCCATGGCGGCTCCTCTCACGCCGCGATCTTCCTCAACGTGCACAGCGTGGTCTTGTACTGGGCGCCGCCGAATCCCGACTTGCTGCACTGCGGGCCGGGAATGATCTTGTTGATCTGGTAGTCCCACACGCCGAACAGGCTTGGCGCTTTGCCTTCAAGCTCGGGCAGCCACCAGCCGTGCATCGTATGCACATGATGCGGCCTGACCTTGCGCGTGAGGACGGCCTTGCGCTTGACCCGACCCATGTCGTTCTCGAGATAGATCCACTCCCCGTCGTCGATACCGTATTTCTTGGCGGTATCGGGATGAATCTCGACGACCGGGTGCGGCATCTTCTCGCGCAGCCACGGGATCATGCGATGCTCGGAATGGAAATAGAGTTGCGAGCGCGCCCCCGTGATCATCACCAGCGGATATTTCTTGAACAGGTCCGGCGTCGAGACCGCGCTTTGCGGCGGCTCGGTGTAGAACGGCAGCGGATCCAGCCCCCAGGACTTGTAGGTCTCGCAGTAGACCTCGACCTTCCCGCTCGGCGTGTTGAAGCCCGCGGCCTTGTCCGGGCGCAGCAGGCCGCGCTCATGCCGCCGGTAGGGTTTTGAGGGGCCATCGGGGGGCATCTTCCACCCGCCTTGGTCAAGCAGCTGCCGGAACGTCATCCCGGATGTCTTGAGGCGTTCGTTGAACAGGTCCTCAACGGTGTTCCACTGCTTCATGCCCTCGGGGTTGAAGCGCTTGGCGAGCTCGAAATTGATCTCCCAGTCCGATTTGCACTCGCCCACCTGCACGCGCTTCTTGATGACGGCGAGCGGGGCCCACCACGCGCGGATGCTGTCCTTTTCCGCGAACGTCGCCGCGGGCAGGATGATGTCGGCGAGCGCCATGGTGGTGGGGTTGTGGAACAGGTCGACCACCACGATGAAGTCGAGCTTTTGCAACGCTTTTAAGTGGAACTCTGCGCGCGCGGCCTGCCCGCCGACGATGTTCGCGGTCTGGATCCACGCCGCCTTGATCGGGTAGGGCTTGCCGCTGTCGATCTGCTCGATGGCCATGTCGGGCTGCGCCCAACCGCGGAAATTCCGCACCATCGGATAGACATCGGCGCCGATGCGCTTCTCGCGCATGCGCTTGACCAGGTCGGCGCCGTAGAGCTGCTCCATCTCCTCCGTCGAATAGGGGTAGGAGCTCACGCCGAACGAAGGCCGCGCGATCACCTGGCCGCCCGGAATGTCGATGTTGCCGGTGATCGCCCACAGGCAGATGATGGCGTGCGCCACCGCGGTGGCATCCGGGCAGGTATCGATCGCCACGCCCCAATGGATCGCCGCGGACTTTGCGGTGGCGAACAGGCGCGCCGCCGCGACGATGTCGCTTGCGGGCACCTCGGTGATCGCGGCCACCTTTTCGACCGGAAAATCCCGCGCGCGCGCGGCCAATGCGTCGAGACCATGCACCCACTTGGCGACGAAATCCTTGTCGTAGAGGCCCTCGCCGATGATGACGTTGAGCATGGCGAGCGCGAGCGCGCCGTCGGTGCCGGGCCTGTTCTGGAGGTGATGGGCCGCGCGGCTGGTGGTCCAGGTGTTGCGCGGGTCGACGGCGATGATTTTCGAGCCGCGCCGCATGCAGTCGACGATCCAGTGGCCGAAGAAGGCGTCGGGGCATCCGTTGGGCGGATCCTGGCCCCAGGTGATGATTACCTCCGGCGGCACCCATTGCGGGTCGTCGTAGCGCTTCTCCAAGAACTGCGAGCAGTCGACCACCGCGAAGTCGCCCATCACCGCCTTCATGGCGCCCAGGCGCGGCGTGTAGCAGGACTGGCCCGACAGGCCGAGCTGGCACCAGTTGGGACTGCCGAAGCTGTAGGCCAGAAACGAGATCGGCCCGCCAATGTCGCGGCCGGTGCCCTGGGCGAAGATCACGGCCTCCGCGCCGTACTCCTGCCGGATCGCGTTCAGTCGCCGCTCGCAGGTGTCGAACGCCTCATCCCAACTGATGGGCGCGAACTTGCCCTCGCCGCGCTCGCCCACCCGCTTCAGCGGGCGGCTGATGCGATCCGGGTGGTACATGTATTGTTTGAGCGCCAGAACGCGCGGGCATGAGCGGCCCTGGTTCCACGGATTTTTTTCGTCTCCCTCGACGCGGGCGAGCTTGCCGTCCTCGATAAACAGCTTCTGCCCGCAGCCGCCGTGGCAACCCGCCCCGGCCGACCAGCAGACGGTCGAGTAGACTTCCAGTCCCATGCGAATGTCTCGCGCGGTTCGTGGGTGAAGATGTTGGCCCCCCGCTGGAGAGTCCAATAGAAACCGCGGCGCCGGCCATAACTTCCAATTATGCACCGACGCGCGCCGCAACCGCCGTCTCGGGCGACAACACCGGCGCCTCAACGGAGGCGGTCGGTCAGCGCATCCGCGTGCGGCAGCGCAGTTCTACCAGCGCCGGGCGCGCGTCACGCCGGCCAGAGACAGCGAGAAGCCGCAGGATCATCGGCCCACCCTATATGGCGCCAATTGCGAGTCGCTGGCGGATGTACTTTGCATCTGCGAATTCCGATCTCACCAACGCGCAAAATGCGTTGACGGCGGGCGTCGGGGACTTGGTCGACCGGTAGGCGATGCCGGCGGGGGAATCCCACAGCGTGCCGCGCACCGAGAGACGGCGAATGCCAAATAGCGCGGCGTATGGCAGCATCAATGTCGGGATGTTGACGATGAAATCATCCTCCTGAAGAAGGCCTAGAATGGTTGAGATCGACGACGTCTCGACCGAAATCTTGGGTTGATCAAGCTCGTTGGCGGCAAAGAATGAATTGACTCGACTCGTTCCCACATAGTCGTTGGCAAGCGCGAGCCAGGGATAATCCAAGAGCTCCGATGCCCGCACGTTTGAGCGATCGGCGAGCGGATGCTGAGCGCGGGCCACCAGCACGTGCCGCAGCTCGATGAGCTGTTCACGGGTGATCTCGGGATGATTGGGGAAATCCAGCGCGGTGCAGATGACGTCCAGCTCCCCGCCCAGCAGGGCCGGAACCAGCGTGTCGATGACGCCGCTCGTCAACCGGATCCTGACCTTCGGCCGCTGGCTGCGGAACTTCGCGAGAATCGGCGGCAGGATGCGCGCGGCCCACACGGGCCCGGCTCCGACATTGACCGTGCCTTCGTTGCCGCCCTTGAGGGCCTGGATTTCGACGACGGCGTGACGATATTCCAGCTCCATCAGACGCGCGCGGCGCGCCAGGATCTCGCCGAAACGCGTGGGGACGACCCCGGTCGGCAGCCGTTCGAAGAGCTCAACCCCCAGCACCTCCTCGAGCTGATGAATGCTCTTGGTAAGGGCGGGCTGACTGATGTTGAGTTCAGCCGCGGCGGCGGTGAAGCCCTTGTGCTCGATGATCGCGAGAAAATGGCGCAGCAGCCGCGAATGCATTTCGCTCCTCCGGCATGCGCTTTCAATGCAATCTCAGCACCGCAATCGCCGATATCCATAACCGAATTCTATGGCTTTGGGAATTTGTATTATTTGACGCAGGGAAGGTGGGTCGCTTCACTTGATTCATCCATGCGATGCCTGAAGCGTTTCGGCGCATGCCGCGCCACGG
>Ga0209521_10004360_pt1 | contig 11278 bp, 10 predicted proteins | sample Rifsed19ft4_FD_184016 | JGI IMG/M metagenome (GOLD analysis project Ga0209521, IMG submission 184016) | Soil microbial communities from Rifle, Colorado, USA - sediment 19ft 4 (version 2) | ecosystem: Environmental > Terrestrial > Deep subsurface > Rock core/Sediment | place: Rifle, Colorado... | reverse complement strand
TGCATTTGGTGATTTTGCATCATTGATTTCAAAAGAAGGTTTATTAGTCGTAAATAATCACGATAAAAATATATTACTTGCAATGCAAAGGGCAAATTGTAAGGTAGAAACATACTCTCTCGATAGTACCTCTGACTGGTACGGCAAAGTTCTTTCTTCCGGTAACGGTAAAAATAGATTCAGCATCTTTAGAAAGGATACTTTTTTTGATGATTTTACGTTAAAAATACCAGGGTCCCATAATATTTTAAATGCGTTGGCCGCTACTGCGGTATGTACTTTTATTGGAGTTGATAAGGCTTCTATCAAAGCTGCTTTAGCTTCTTTTGGTGGGGCGAATAGGCGATTTCAAATTATTGGGGTAAAGAACAATATTACAGTAATCGATGATTATGCACACCATCCAACAGAAATACGTGTTACACTAAAAGCTGCACGAGAACTTTATCCTGGGAAAAGGATATGGTGCGTGTTTCAACCGCATCAGTATAGCAGAACACGCCATTTATTAAGGGGTTTTGCAAAATCGTTCCAAGATGCGAATCAAGTGCTTTTTGCCGATATTTATGCAGCACGTGACAATGACTATGAAAAAACTACAATGAATTCTATGAGGTTGTATGAAGAAACCCGTAATGCAGGTGTAGACGTTCAATATATTCCACAATTGGGTGATATTGTCAAGGTACTTTCATTACAGGTAAAACCAGGCGATGTTGTCATAACTATGGGTGCTGGGGATGTGTGGAATGTTGCTTATGATTTAGTTGCAAAATTAGAATAATGGGTTAATATTTATCCTGCGTCCCTACTTGTTATTAATGTATTTTCGATCGATGACGATGGATAACCAGAGCTACACTAAATACTAGTTATTGTTAAATAGATCATCATGCTACCGAGAGTCCTCACTAAGCATGAATAATACGGTTTTTAAATATTAGGAGAATATTACATGAAGCCAAATAATGTTGTTGTACTGATGGGGGGGATATCTCCTGAGCGTGAAATTTCTTTGCGTTCTGGTAATGCAGTAGCAAGGGCATTAAAAGAGGCTGGATTTAACGTTACTTGCATCGATGTAAAAGACGAGAAGATAGAAGAACTTGATCATATGGACATAGATGTCGCATTTATTGCCTTACATGGGTATTTTGGCGAAGATGGGGGTGTACAACAACTTTTAGAATCGAAAGGAATTCTTTACACTGGCTCAGGTATAAATGCCAGCAGGCTTGCAATGGATAAATTAGCAACAAAAAAATGTTTTATTGCTGCGGGCCTTAAAACGCCGGATTATATTACCGTGACAGAATTTCAAGAGTTACAGGAGATACAGCAGGAAATAAGCAAACTAGGGTTACCGGTAGTTTTAAAACCCACAAGGAATGGTTCTAGCATAGGCATATCAATCATTAAAAATATTAACGATCTTCAAATCGGTTTAGAAAAGGCTTTTGAATTTGGATATGAATTACTTGTTGAAAAGTACATAAAAGGCAGAGAATTGACCGTTGGAATATTGGATGACAAGGCGCTGCCAATTATTGAGATCAAACCGGCGGTAGAATTTTTTAATTACGAAGCGAAATATAAGGATGATAGAACAAAATACATTATTGTAGAAAAAACCCGAAGCGAAGGGGAAAATACCGTTGGTGATTCCTCACACACTGTCGGCTTTCTCTCGCCTGCTACGTATCATAACGCACAGGAGCTTGCTATCAATGCCCAAAAAGTCCTTGGCTGTAAAGGATTTTCAAGAGTAGATATGTTGCTGGACGATAGAGATAACTTGTATTTATTGGAAATAAATACTATCCCCGGTTTTACAGAAAAAAGCTTGCTGCCGAAGGCGGCAAAGGCGGCTGGCATGTCATTCACTTCATTATGTGAAATAATTGTTGATCTTGCATTCCAGAATATTCTTGTCAGTGCAGATGAACCAATACAAAATTAAGGATATTATTAATAGCACATTCAACTATAAGCTTTTTTTAGCCATCCTTTCCTCTAAAATAGGGTTAATAAAAAAAGTGCTATATCCCTTTTTGCTCCAATTTGTTGTTTTTGCAGGTATAATCATCTTTGGAATATGGGGTATCAATAAGACATGGCATTCATTAACGGATTTAAATATCTTCAAAGTCAGCCCTTCTACCTTCTCCTTTCACACTCCATCGTGGGTGACTGCCCGTTTTTCTAACGACATAAAACACGTAGCAGCCCTGAACGAACAGTACGGCATGTATGAAAATAATTTGACTCAAAGAATAGCAGAGGTTTACGGAGGAATTGTTTTAATAAAAAAAATAGATTCGATCAAAAGGACATTCCCCAATAAGTTAAATATTAAACTTGTATTACGCAAGCCCGCAGCTACCGTTAAAACTGGAAATTATACGTATCTTGTGGATGATGAATGTGTCTTATTACCAAAAGAATATTACACATTACCAAATGCTGAATATGATACACCCTGCATCCAAAGTAATAAATTGGCAAGAATACCCTTATATGGGAGTGAATGGAATGACAAGGGAATTAAGGCAGGGATAGATATTGTTAAATTTCTCAGGGCAAATAATATTCATAACATTTTCAAGATTCTAGCAGTAGATGTATCAAATGTGGGCAAAAGGAGGTTCACTGGTAAAAGTGATATCGTTTTTTGGACAGAGAACAATACTCAGATTCGGTGGGGATGCTCTTCCCTCTGTAACGAACCTAACGAACTCTCCAATGAAGAGAAGCTACAAAACCTGCTGAGTATTGCAAAAACTGAAGGAACCAACCTAAAGCAAATGGAGTATGTTGACGTACGTTGGAAAAAACCTTCGGGAAAGCGTTGGGCAAAAGTTAACGACAGAATAGAAGAACGTTAAAAGCATTATAAAATGCCACAATAGCTATGTCTGTACCTGGTTTCCAATCATCGTTAGCTTCTTTTTATCCCTGATTAGTCTGTTATCCCTTCTCTTCTTATTCCTTATCACCTTTTCCGATCGCAGCATCGGAAAAGGCGTAGATATTTGTACACATTTCTGCTGCTTTTAACGTTTCATCACTATTTTAACTTTTCTCTCTTCCCTTTTCTTAAGCCTGATTGTCTTTTTGGTTCTCCTGTATCCCTTTTTCTTTGCAGTTATTGCATAGGTATCCTTCTCTAATTCTTCAAATACAAAATATCCAGAAGAGTCCGTGGTAGTTTCCTTTTTTATCTTCGTCCTCTTTCCTTCAATTCTTACCCTTACATCCTGAAGGGGTTTGCCGTGTTTATCTACCACATTGCCATATACCATACTGAGCAAACTGACCGTTGCATACTTAAGGTCACTATTTGTATAGTCATAATAACTGATATGTACCCTATTTTTTGAGTCTACCACTATAGAGGTACTAGAGTTATCACGTCCTTCAACTCCATTCTTATCTACGGTTTCTGTTGTCCATGTACCCGTGATATTGGTAGCATACTTGAGGGCACCGTTTGTATAATCATTATAGCTAATGTGTATATTATCTTTTGAATCTACCGCTATAGAGGTATACACACCTACACCTTTGCCACCGTCCACCGTCTCTACTGTCCATGTACCAGATACGTTAGTTGCATATTTAAGGATGTCGTTTTCAAAATCATAATAGCTGATATGTACTTTATCCACCGAATCCACAGCTATGGAGGTGTATCCACCATCCCCACTTCCCTCTATTATTTCTGTCTCCCAGGTATCTGTGGCATTGGTTGCATACATGATATCAAGGGTTGTTCGACCAAGATAGCTAACATGTAATTTATCAGTTGAGTCTATTGTCAGAGAAAGATAACTTGACGCATCTTCGTCCACCGTTTCTATTATCCACGTGCCTGTGGTATTGGTGGCATGTCTTACATCAGTAGAATCAATATCAGAAGCAAGATAGATAATATGTACTGCCCCCCTTGAATCTACTACCAAGGAGGTTTCAGCGCCTATCGCACCATACTCCTCCAATGTTTCAGTCGTCCATGTACCGGTAGCATCAGTGGCATATTTAGGATTGTCATTTGAATAATCATAATATCCGATGTGTACTGTATCGGTTGAGTCTACTGCTATGGAGGTATACTGGCCTACATCGCCACTACTTTCGACTATTTCCGTTGTCCATGTGCCGGTGGTGTTGGTGGCATACTTGAGATCGTCGTTGGTACCGTCATTGTAACTGATGTGTATGTTATCCTTTGAATCTACGGCTATGGAGGTATACTCACCCACATTCCCCGTACTGTCTATAGTCTCTACCCTCCATGTGGCGGCTGATATATCTACAATAGCCAGAAACAGACTCATAAAAACAAGGCACAGGCATATTAAAAATCTTTTATTCGACATATCTTTCCTTTTCATAAAGTAATTACTTTTCGTAAAACATAATAGATTTCTCAGTGGGAAGGGTAAAGCAATCTATAATTTGTTGCATCTTGTAATGCCCGTAAAGAACTTACGCTCGAGCTTGGCGCTGGCTGCGGCGAAACTATGTGGCTGCTTCCTATGGCAACTACTGGCAATGTAATTTTGTCATACTCTATTAGTCCACTATCATTATATGCCTTGTACGAGGTGTTATCAGTCCAGTTCATGCCATTTTCTATTCCATCATAACTTCTTTCCCAGTAAGAACTCCAGGAAGCGCCGCTAATAGGTTGATTCGAAACTGAAGAAGTATGGCTGGTCTTACATCGATATACATGCCCGTCTGTGCCATTTACATACGGCCAGCCGTATTTAATAGCGCCAAAACTTTTTACTATCAGCAAATCAAAGGGCGTGGTTCCGTTTATTTCTCTCATTCTAAATTTAAAAGTGCCATTCTTGTCTATGGGTGATTGATACCACAGTCGTTTGCCAACCGGGATGGCATCCGCACGATGCACGTCCATATATACAAGCTCTTTTTGATTGTTTAGGCTTCTCGCACCACTCCCTGTGTGACGGGCTACCCCTTCAATATAGTCGTTTGCGTTGAGGTACACCAAATCCGTGCATACTGGATGGGCATGAGTGCCGTTTGAATCCTGAGACCACTTTCTCCCTATAATAGTAGTTCCATTTTTCAGAATACCCACGAGTGCAGCCTCTCCGGATTGTGTACTCATATATCCAGAAACCGTAACCAGATAATAACCAGCAGTTTGCGCTGCAAATCTATCCGTGGATGTGTTGTATTCATTGTTAACATCAAAATCTTCGTTGCCAAACTGAATAACAGTGTAGCCGGAACCCACTGGAACCGATTGAGAAACTGAACTATAAGCCCTCGTACCTGTGGATACAGAGGGTGCGTCTATTCTGGTAATCGACAAATCGGTTAGTTCGCTGTTGCTGTTGAGATTTCTTGATACTGATGATGTGTGCCTTGCGACCGCCTCGATGTAATTTGTTGTGCCATCCAGATAAACAAGGTCCGTGCATATAGGTTCGGCGTCAGTACCACTTGGACCACTCGACGACCATTTCCTTCCTATAATTGTAACGCCATTCTTTCTGACGCCTACCAATGCACTTTCACCTGAACCCACACTGACAAACCCGGAAATACTGACAAAGTACATCCCCCTTTGCTTTGCCACAAACCTGTCGTTTGTTAAATCAAATTCCCCATTGCGATCAAAATCCTCCCCCTCGAAATTAATTTTAGTATAGCTGCTACCGCTTGGTATTGACTGCGCTGTTGTCTTGTATGCCCTTACCATAGCGGCTGGATAGACATTGAATAAATACGCCTCGGCCCATCCATCCTCATAAAAAGTTTGATATGCTGAAGATACAGTACCAACAATCTCAGTATATAAAGATGACGAATTATTATTGTAGTATACGATATCTAACCCATTTTTGCTATCGCTTGTAACCTCCCCGGCTTTTGTAATACCAATGGAGCATGGGGCATTTCCCATACCCTTGTTGCCCCAGGTTCCACCACGCACATCTCCTTTATGTCCAAATCCTAACGTATGCAACTTTTCATGGTTTGGACCACTACCTCCAGGTGACGATGATAAATAATACTTAAGTCCCCACCAGTGTTCGTCAAATGGAGCTGCCAATCCAGCAGCGCTACCCAATGTTTTATATATCGTTATACTACCTCTATTATACGGTCCCGAAGTCCCATATACATCATAAGTACCATTCATTTCTACTGTAGTTGTACCCCAGCCATCGTATGTATGCTTCAACCCAAAATTTAAATAGTCAAAACTGTCTATGATAGATTGCGAAAAATCCGCTGCATAAGTTGACATAGTGTACGTACCGGGCATGTCTGCCTCTGTAACAGTTTGTGTACCCGTAGACCCAGTATAGTAAAATATTTTAAAATGATAATCTATTGGAGTGGGGTAACTATAATCCATGTTCCAGAAATTATTATAATTCTTTTGATAAGTTAGACTTTCACTATAATATGTCCACCCAGAACTCCAATTCGGGAAACAGGAGAATATTACTCCGATAAACAAACACCAATACACAAATAGTGCATGCTTCATAATTCTTTTCCCCCTATATAAGATTTCTCTATAATAACATCAAGTTGTTTTTATGCTTCTGTAAGTACTTGTTTTACAGTTGCACTCGTTTTTGGTATATCTCTCGCATCACTACTTTCTCACTCTTACAATCATTGACTTCTTCAGATTATCTGCTTTAAATACGACCCTTGCATCACCAATTTTATCTTCAGCAATAATAGTAAATTGAGCCTGACCATGTTCATTTGTTACTTCATTCACCGGAGAAATTTGTATATACGTGCTACCAGCCTTCCCGGTCTTTGCCGTTACTGTTTTACCTTTTAGAATACCATTATCTCTTTCTATCGTTACCGTTGTTACACTGCTTTGTTTCCTCTTGAGCTTTAGTGTTCGCGGAGATGCCCTCATTTTTACACCATCATATATGGGCGTGGGAACTACTGTCGGTATTGGAGTAAAAATTGCAGTTGGAATCGGGCTGGGCGTTCCGGCAAGGTGTAATTCGAAATTAAGTGTGCTTTCAACACAAGGTTGTAAGTCAATGTATTGTGTTAGCGATTCATAACCATCAGCGGATGCAGTAAGGTAATGGGTTCCTCCAGAGGTACATGGAATTACTCCATTATCCCACACATAATAACCCGATTTGTTGGTGTAGCTTGTTGACCCTTCGGAACCAGTTACAGTAGCATTTACAATTCCCTCTTTCGACATGGCATCTATTACCTTGCCCGATACACCGCAGAGACAATCAGGGATAGAAGTAACTAAACCCAGAGAATTTTCTTCTCCGTATGATATCCCCATTTCATTTTCAGCAACCATCCTGTAGTAATAATATATTACTCCTGACTCATTCGGTGGTAGACTCACAATATTTACGCTTATTTCTACAGATGTATCACCTGTCCCAATCACATCTTGTATTGACGATTTGTTATTGTGTGAACCACTAACTGTGTCGTACTCAAACCATACCGTTGTTGGTAATCCTTGAGCATTAATTATACCAGTGAAAGTTAATATAAAGCTTGAGTAGTCGAATGTTGCTTCATCCGTTACTACTGTTGACAATTGCGGCGTTGACGTTACAGTAACAATGGGTGTTACCTGTATTGAAGATTTTCGAGACACTCCATGCTCTCCAGAGGCAAACTTCGATCCAAATACTAAAACCACACAGACCACTAAAAAACTACACGTCATAGCGTTTTTCATAACCATATTACCTCCTTTTGTCTATTGTTCTGATAATCTCTCGTTAAATAAAAGCCACATCAGGAATGTTATGTCAACATCTTTTTAGAAAACATACTATATTTTCATAAAAATAGCCATATTCAAGGCACTATTTTTTATTTAAGCCCTCCTAAAACTGTGCTACATTTTTCACCAAAAATTTTACGGTAAATCAGGATTCTCCGGATCCCAAATCAACTCCCGTCCCGCTTGTCTGTTTGGCCAACCTTCATTTGTTGTGCCGTCTGTACTACCATTTTGTATCCGCTCCACGTGGCCATCAATAAAGAGAATATTTGGAGCCTTTGAATGCCTTTGTGCAACACTTCCATACGAACCGTCATAATTGTCCGCCACGCTAGTGTTGTTGATACGACCGTCAAACAGTAGCACTGTCCTGGTAGTCTCTCCTATAGTTTCAATAGACCGTTGACACTCAGATGCTTGCAAGAGATTTTGATTCATTTTTATTGTGCGTGTTGTATCCTGTTTTGAAAGAGGCACTGTTTTAAAGATGGGATCTTGTTTTATAAGTAAGAGCCTCTCCTCCTGTGAGATTTCATCCCTTTCGCTGGGAAGTTGCAATGTTGTAAGATAGTTGTCGACAGCCTTAAACCATACCTCAGCATTACAGATTTTCGTACCGTCTTTGCTTGTACTGCTATTATTGGGACGAGGAAGTAATCCGTTGTTATCATTTGTATACTGCTCAAATGCGAGAAATAGCTGACGAAGATTATTAACACAAATAATTTGTTGCGCTTTTTGTTTGGCTGCGAGAATCGCTGGGATTACGATACAAACCAGGACTGCAACAATGATAACAATTATCAATAACTCAATAACTGTGAACCCTCGACTTTTAACGGTTACGTACATAGTTTTACAGGTTGAGAAAAAAATTGTTGTTAAATATATTTATATTTGGCATGTTGAATGCCAATAATCTTTGTATAGAAAAGATAAACTTTAAATACTAACTGCGTTTGATACTTACAAATTTTTTTCTCAACAAAACGATTTTAGTAGTAAGTTAATAATAACAACTTAATAAACGAAAAAGGTGTTTTTGCGGTACATAAATGTAACGTATAAGCAATGCTTTGGATGTTTCTTTTTGTAGAGAGGCCTTGGTGGAAGCCTTAGAAAAGGGGTGTCCTGAGATATTCAATAGTGATCGGGGTTCTCAGTTTACGAGTAATGATTTTACGGGAATACTCTTAAGCAAAGAGATAGCAATCAGTATGGATGGTCGAGGTCGGGCGTTTGATAACATTTTTACGGAACGGCTTTGGAGGAGCGTAAAGTACGAGGAGATTTACATAAAAGATTATCAGGTTTGTCGTGATGCACGTGAGGGTTTGGAGAAGTATTTTTCATTTTATAACAATCGGAGGTATCATCAATCGCTGGTATACAAAACACCGTATGAGGTTCATTATGGAGTTCCTTGTGAGAGAATGAGTAAGGAACAGGTAGCGATGGGCGAAGATGGATTGCGGAGTGTGCAGAAGGGTAACTCCAGTCGCCCTACGGGCTCCTTCCGTTACCCTTCTGCACACTGTGATTCATGATTAATGCATCTAAATATTAATAAAAAATGGTCTTGACAAATCCGTCCACTTTACTATTTAACCAGTAAAAAAGGGGCATTTCAAACTACTTAGCCTCATTCGCTTAAAAATCATGCTTGAATAAGAGCTAAGGGACGTTATGTGTTTTTTATTAGGCTCTTATCAATCTTTTTTCACTAAAAACACTAGAAGCTTGCGTACTCTAGCATTCGAATATCAAGGGCCTGGCCATTGTCATTCATCTTATATAAACGCGTGTAAGCCCCTGTTGACGGATCGATCTGGTGCATCCACCAACCTGACACAGTATTACTAGGACCGTAACCGTAAATTTTTCCATCAGCCGTATTAAAAGTCATCATCCGAATATCAAGGGCTTGGCCATTGTCATCCATTTGATATAAACGTGTGTAAACCCCTGTTGACGGAGTGATCTTGTGCATCCACCAACCTGACACAGTATTACTAGGGCCGTAACCGTAAATCTTTACATTACTCGTATTAAAAGTCATCATCCGAATATCAAGGTCTTGGCCATTGTCATCCATCCGATATAAACGTGTGTAAGCCCCTGTTGACGGAGTGATCCTGTGCATCCACCAACCTGACACAGTATTACTAGGGCCGTAACCCAAAAGGAGCGATGCAGCATTACAAGTCGAAAAGGAGAGACAAAGTAAAAAAATAATAATTGAAGATATCCCTGCAACACGAAGAAGAGGGATTCCACTCAGAGTGTTTTTTTTAAAAGAAAATTCCCATTTTCTCTGCATATTTACTTTTAGTTTTTCCATAAATTCTTTCCTTTCTGAAGATTAAATGTGTCAACAAATTAAATACGGACCTGCCTAGTGCTAAGTTGCATAAATTAGCAATAGTGTTTTTAAATTACAATCCCAGTACCTATTGCTACACAAGGCGATAACATGTATCGCTTGTTATTGCAATTAAGCACTAGTAATGCGAAAACAGCATATTATTGATCATTTTAAACAAATTTCATTTTAGTTGGGGGTCGCGAGAAGTGCCTGCCCAACAATCATCTTAGAAAATCCTTGCAGTCCCTTATTCCTCAAGAAATGCCTAACTATAGAAAACCTTAAACTTACCTTTAGCGCTTAGTAGTTGAAGTTAGCAAATCTCAAAGTTACTTTTTTGCTCCTTACGGCAAGCACAAGCTTCAATGGTCTTTCCACATTTCTTGCAAGTTCCTGCTTCCGCTATGGAAGTGACAGACAGTGTAATATTTTTTAAACCAGAATTGCTCATCAATTCATTGGACTTCTTACCTTCGTCCTTATCCTGCTCTTCTGCCATCGCAGTATACATACATCAGTATTTAAAACATCCACTCCAGACATTAATTCTCCTACAACAACAAGATATAAATAAATTTCTTAAGAATATTCTCTTCCTCCTATCCATTAAGTTATTTGTCAAACTTCCGAGAACACTCTCCGAAAGAAGTAAGGCGCTTATGCATATAAGAAAAGCAATACATTTTTGTCTAGCCCTTTTTTACTATTTTTTAGATGCATTACTGAATAAACATCAAGAGACAAAGAAGGTGCTGAAGGTTACAGGATACTAACATATGGTATGCCAAAAAGTGATATAGTGATTTTTAAAATATTAACTTTAATTATAACGGGTGGTTATGGATAATGATGGATAAGGCAATAAGGAAACAACGAGATTCAGGATTGCAAAAAATGTATTTTGCTGTACATAGCTGTACATAAAAGTAAAGAAACTTACAATAACACTTTCAGATAATAAAAAATATAAACTGTATTATTAAAAATATTTGACTTTTTATGGTGTAATGTTAAAATTACTAAGCATTTTTGGTTTAATCAGATACGAACAATTCTATGAAATGCGGAAGTGGCGGAATCGGCAGACGCGCTAGTTTGAGGGGCTAGTCCCGCTGATACCGGGG
>Ga0209521_10004359_pt1 | contig 11278 bp, 7 predicted proteins | sample Rifsed19ft4_FD_184016 | JGI IMG/M metagenome (GOLD analysis project Ga0209521, IMG submission 184016) | Soil microbial communities from Rifle, Colorado, USA - sediment 19ft 4 (version 2) | ecosystem: Environmental > Terrestrial > Deep subsurface > Rock core/Sediment | place: Rifle, Colorado... | reverse complement strand
GCGGGCATCCTCCGCCGAAGGAGCGGTCTCGAGGGTGTACTGCAGCGGCTCGCCGCTTTCCAAGCAGCCTTGGAGGGCGGGGGCTTCCTCCAGCGAGAGCGGAGGCGCGGCCGAAGTGCGCGTGGGTCGTCCCCCTTCGATGACGGCCAGCGCGTGAAGCGAGTTGGCCCGGCTGTCCCAGCGCGAAAGAATCGCCTTGTCGGCCGAGAGCGCCACGCCAAGGGTATCGGCGGCGGCGAGAGCGACGCCCTCGGTCTCGAGCGTGCCGGCGATCTGGGCGCTGGCCTGGTAGAGGAGCGACTGCTCGCGCAAACGCGCCTGCACTTGCTGGTAGAGCGCCGCATTGGTGAGGGCCGCAGCCGCCTGCGCCGCCAGCTGTCCGACAAGGTGTTCGTCTTCTTCGGTGAAGGCCGCCGGATGCTCACTCTCCAATGTGATCACCCCAAGGCAGCGACCCTGACGGATCACTGGAACGCTGAGCACGCTCTGGCTCCTGCCGCCCGACCAATCCGCCTGCCCGGGAACAGGCTGCAATTCACGGACGTTCCAGGTCTTCCCCGTTCGCATGGTGCGCCCGGTGAGCCCGCGATCGCCGGGGTAGAGGTGGTCCATGCGCGTCGCCGGAGAGGATGGAGGGTAGCCGCTCTGAGCGACGATTCGGAAGCCCTCTTCCGCAGGATCGGAGACGGCTAGGTGGCCGAGATGGGCGTTGGTGAGTCGCAATGCGTGATGGAGAAAGGTGCCGGAGAGGGCGCTGAGCTCCAGCGTGGATGTCATCTCGCGCCCGATTGCCTCCAGTGCGGAGAGCTGCTCCACTCGTTTCTGAAGCGCCTTGTCGGTGGCGGCGTGCGCCCGCGAGTTGGCTACGGCCATGGCCGCCTGCGCGGCGAAAGTCTTCAAGAGCTCCACTTGGGAGGCCGGGAACCTCTGGGGTTGAGTGAAGTACACCGAGACCAGGCCGATCATCCCTTCCGCGGTGATGAGAGGGAAGTCGGCATAGGAACGGACTCCCTCCGCGTCTAGAAGCCGTTGGAGGTCCGGGCTGTGCTGAGCCTGGGCAAGATCGGAGACCAAGACGGGCTGGCGGGCATGAAACGCCAGAAGGCGGTCGAGCTGGTCGAGACGGATGATCGTCGAGGCGCGTGCGAATGTGTCGGAGAGATTCAGCGAGCGGGCCAGGGTGAGCTGCTTGCTGGCTTCATCGAGGAGGAAGATTGCCGCCTTTTGCCCTCCGCCCACACGGATCAGCGACTGGGTCACCAGGTCCAGCGTCGTCTCCGGGTCGAGGCTGGACGACATCGAGGCTGTGATCTGGGCGAGCGAGGCGAGAGCCTCGGCTCGGGCGCGCGTCTGCTCGTAGTGAAGCGCGTGGTTGATGGCCACTCCCACCTGTCCGGCCAGCATGGTGAGGATTTCGAGATGGGCCTCGTCGAATTCGGCGTTGGGGAGCGTGTGATACAGGGCGATGCAGCCGAGAGTCAGGCCGCCGCTCACCAGGGGCGCGCCGATCCAGGCTGTCGGGAGGATGCCCAGATCTTCGAATTCCCCGAGCGGGATCGAGCGGAGATCGCTGGAAGCGAAAAGGCGCGGCCGCAGCGTTTGGACGAGGCGGCCGGCGAGCGAATCAGCCACGGGACGTGGGGCCCACTCTGCGCGAGCGCCGCCGCGGATGGAGAGAGGGAAGGTCAGCCTCTCGGCTTCGCGGTCGAGCAAAGCGATGTAGAAGCTGTCGCAGCCGAGCAGGCCGGCGATATGCTGATAGATTGATTCGAGAAGGGAGCCGAGGTCGAGGCTCATCTTCATCGCCTGGCTCACCTGGCTCAGCGCGGCGCTCTCCTGCAGCCGGCGCGCCCGGTCCCTCTCTGCCACCAGGAATCCGCGCAGGATCGGTGCGGTGATGGCGGGCACTCCGCCCAAGACGACCAGGGCCCCTACGCCGAACTGGGCGTAGGCCTGCGCTCCGACCATGGCAAATGGCAGGGGAACGAAGGTGATGAGGGCGAAAACGGCCGATGAGCGCGTGGCGAACGGGGTTGTGTTGAGGATGGTGTGATTGAGCCAGTGAAGGGCGACGAAAAGGACAACAAAGACAAGGGAGGCCACCAGCCCGGGCAGCGCGCTGGGGTGGGCGCCCGGCTCCGAGGCCCAGCGGCCCCCGAGGATCTGATACGCGTTCAGGCTCCCGAACAGGCTGAGCGCCTGCGCGCTCCAACCGAGAAGCGACGTCCGGCTGCGCTCGCTGAGGGTTCCCGGGCGGGGGGCCGGGGCCCGCTTCCAGAAGGCGCGAACCAGCTCTCCGGCCGTCAGACCGGTGGCGAGGGAAATCCCCATCAGCCCGGGTCCGTCGGCCAGGCCGAGCATGAGCCCCACGGTGTGCGCCACGCTCACTTCCTCATCGCCCACCGGGACCGGGTAGTTCACCAGGACGCCGATCAGGATCGCCCCGACGAAGATCGCCTGCCAATCCGGCTGGAAGCCCGTCGCCGGGCGCAGCCATGCCAGGAGGGCGATCAGGCTGGCGACAGGCAACAACCACCAGAGGCGGAGGAGCAGACGCCTGGGCATGCGCGTATTGTACAGCCGGGGATCTCCCAGGCGCGTTGAAGCGGGAGCAAGGTACCCCTGGGGAAGCTCGGAAACCGGCCTACGGAGTCTCGGGGGGCTCGGTCGTGGGCCGTCGCGTGCGGGTGGGAGTGCGTGTGGGCGTGTGCGAAGGCCCCGCCGGCTGGGTCGGGGTGCGCGTCGGGGTGCGCGTCGGGGTGGGCGTCTTCGCCTGGGTCGGAGTCACCGCCGAGGTGGCGGTGGGAGTGGGAGTGAGGCTCGGTGTGAGCGTCGGAGTGTGGGTGGGGCCGCCCAGAAGGACAAGCAGGTGCTCCTCGGCGAGGGCTCGGGTCTGGGCGCGGGCCTCTTCGACCGATAGGACGTAGCGCCAATTGGCGATGGCGTCCTCGGTGAGGGGCGGGGTGGTCGCCTCGTCGATGAGGGCCCGCAGCGCGTAGCCGTCCGCCCGCAGGCGCCGGTCGGTGGTGGCGCTCAACGCCTGGTTGGCCTCGCGGATGGCGTCGGCATAATCCCCCAGAAGATAGCGGGCGCGGCCCATCGCCAAGTGGAGCTCGAACGAGGCCGGGCCGAAGCGGCGGGCGTTGAGCAGGTCGTTCAGGCCGCCACCGAAGTCACCCTGGTCGAGCGCCAGCTGCCCGCGGGCCAGGAAGCCCGGCGCGTAGCGGCCGTTGATCTCCAGCGCCCTGTTGAGGGAGGTGAGGGCCGCTTCGAAATCGCCTGTCCCGTGTTGAGCGCTGCCGAGCGTCGTCCAGCCGGCGGGATCGTCGGGCTGGTAGGCGACGTAGGTGAGCAGAGGCCAGACGGCATCGGAATAGGCTTCGAGGGCGATGTAGGCGCGGCCGACCAGGATATATCCTTCCAGGATGGTCGGATCGGCAACGCTGCCTTCGATGGCGTTGTCGAGGGCCGCCTCGTACTCCCCGCGATTGAGCTGCGCCTCCGCCAGACGGATGTAGAAGATCGGCGGGTTGATCCCGTCATCGATGGCACCCTGGAAGAGATCATCGATCGCCGCCCACGTGCGCCGCGGAGCGTAGTACTTTGCGATCTCCAGGTAGGCCTCGACCAGCGTAGGATCGAGCTCGATCGCACGCTCGAAGTCGTCGGGGAGGGGCCCGTTCGGATCGTTGCTCATCTCGATGCGACCGCGGCCCAGATAGCCGGGCGCGAAGCTGGGGTCGACCGAAATCGAGCGCCCGTAGGAGCCATAGGCATTCCCCGGCTGGCCCAGCAATCGATAGGCTTCGCCCCGGATGTAGTAGGCATCGGGGAGATTCGAGTCGAACTGGATCACCTGATCCATCATGGTCACTGCTTCTGCATAGTCGCCGCGGGCCATGGCATCCAGCCCGAGCTGGAAGGCCTCGATATTGGGGTGAGGAGTGGCGCCGGTGATGGGCGTGGGCGTTGGCGTGATGGGGACAAACTGGGCCAGCGGTGTTCCGGCCAGCTCGCTGGGAATGGGAGTGCGAAAGATGCGGGTGGAGACGGGCAGCGGCGTGTTGGTGGGAGTGGTCGCGGTGGATGTGATCGAGGGGGTGGGGCTGAGGGGCGGCAGCGTGCGGGCGACCGCCACCCCGCGCGGCCGCAGCATGGAGAGCCCCACCGAGGCGATCACGCCGATAAGCGACAGGCCGAGCAGCGAGACGCCGATCAGCCTCCAGTTGAGGCGCGATCCGATGGATGGCCCGGTGGCGACGGCGGCCACCTGGCGGCGAGCTACGCGCGCCGCGGCGGCCAGCTCGGCCTGCTCCGGCTTGCGCGCTCCCAGGATCGCCAGCCCGCGAAGCGCCGCCCGATTCGTGGGGTCGAGCTTGAGGGCTGATTCGAGACAATAGATGCTCTCGCGCTCCGAGTCGACGACCGCGCTCATCCAGATCCAGTACTCGGCGTTGGAGGAGTCGGTGCGCAGGAGCCGAGTGAGAAGCTCGCGCGCGCGCGACCGGTCACCCCCTCGCGCGGCTGCGATCGCCTCGGTGAGCATCGATTGTGTCGCCAAAGATTGCTCCCTCGCGTCCGGGCCGAAGTCTAGCACAGCGGAAAAGCGAGCACAATCCCACCCCTGGTATAATCCCGCCCGCTGTGGCTCGGCCTGGACTCACATCCCGAATCCTTCTTGGCGCTCTCCTGCTGGCGGCATGCGCGCCTCAGGCGACGCCGGCCGCAACTCCGACCGCGACCCTGCGCTTCCTCCCGAGCTCCACCCCCACTGCCACTCCCGGCCGCCCCACCGCCACCCACGCGCCCCCCACATCCTCCGGCCCCACCGCCACTCCCCTTACCCACTTCGTCGAGGAAGGCGAGACGCTTCTGGAGATCGCCGCGGACTACGGGGTCTCTCTCGATGATCTGCTCACGGCCAATCCGGGGATCAGCCCACGCCTGCTTTCCATCGGCCAGGCTATCCTCATCCCCGGCCCGGAGGGCGCGCCGGTGGCGATCCTTGCGTCGACGCCCACGCCCATGCCTCTCCGCTTCCCCGAGCCCGCCTGCTACCCCACGCTATCCGGCGGCCTCTGGTGCTTCGCCTGGTCCACCAACGAAACGGGCGCGCCCCTCGAAGGAGTGGCGGCGGCCATCAGCCTGCTGGACGACGAGGGTGCGACGCTTGCCGCTCAAACCGCGTATTCACCTCTCAACCTCATCCGCGAGGAAGATTTGGTCATCCTGGCGGCCCACTTCGACTCGCAGAGCGGGCAGCCGGCGAGGGCCGCCGTCACGCCGGTGAGCGCGCTGGGCCTCGCCGACACCTCGCGTTATCTCCCCGCCGAGGTCGAGGCGAGCGACGAAGGCCCAACCTCCACCGGACTTGGATGGACGGTGCAAGGTGAGGTCCATCTGGGAGCGGAAGGGGAAGTGGAAGTGTCACGAGGGATCGTTATCCTGGTCGGGTTCGACGACGACGATCGGCCCGTGGGGCTGACGACGTGGGAATTCAGCGGAACAGTGGCTCCGGGGGGCGCCGTGCCCTTCCATTTGATGGTCTTCAGCCATGGGGCGAGAATCGTCCGGGCGACGGTGTCCGCCGAGGCTCAGGCGGCCGAGGAATAAGGCTCCAGCGCAAGGATTACGGGCCGGGGGAACTGAGCTTCACGGCGAACTGCCCGATTGCGTAGGCCGTCCCATATTCCCCGCTCACCACCACCTCGTACGTGATGATTTCACCGGGCCGCAGCCCTCGAAGTTGGAGGGAGAAGGAACATCGGCCGTCGGAGCCCGTCGCCGCCACGGTTGGATATTGGGCCCCCTGCGGCGCCGCCACTCGGACGAGAGGGACAATCCCGCTCCAGGGAGAGCCGTCGGGGCGGAGAACCTCGATGTAGATTCGCTGCTCGCTCTCCGGCTCGAGGATCGGATACTCCACCCACGTGTGCGCCACCGGGCCACCAGATTGGGGGAGCACCGTTGGAGGCGCGGCGGGGGAGGCCTCCCCCGATTCCGGAGGCACCGGGGGGGAGTAGCTCAGGCCCAGGGGAGCGAGCTGAATGGCAAGCTGGTCCGGGAGGTCGTTGTGAACCTCGAGGATCCCGTTTTCGAATCGCTGGGTGAGCATCTCCCCCTCGCTGTACGCCTCGCCGAGCGGCAAGCCCAGAATCTCCCCGCCGCGCAGCGCCTGGTAGAGGCTGGTGAAGGCGGGGTGAACGTTGTGGCCGGTTGTTGAGACATACTCCGCATCGGGGTCCGGAGAAGGCTCGACCGGGGGCTCCGCCGGGCCCAGCGCGAGGCCGAGGGGCCGAAGGCGGACCAGTTGCGGCTCACCGGGCGGCGCCCAGAGCACCGCACGCTCAAAGACCTGCTCCAGGCTGCCATCTGCTGTCGCGTAGGGATTGCTGACCGCGCGTCCGAAGAAGGCCTCGCCCCCGTAGAGATCCAGGAATGACGCGAAGGGGCGCTCGCGGAGCCCGGGAGGGAGGAGGGAACGCTCCTCCACGCGAGGAGCATCCTCACCCAGCGAAGCCAGGCCGAGGGCCAACAGGTGCACTTCGGATGGCGGCGCCGCCTCCTCCCGATAGAGGCCAAGGTTCTCAAAGTACTGGTAGATCAACCCCTCCTCGAAACGGGCCTCCGAAATCGGCGCTCCCACCACAGCCTCGCCACCCAGCCGTCCATAGGCTTCGAGGAAGCCCGTATAGATGGTGTGGCCTGTTTGAGGAAAGTAGCGCGCGGCCGGGTCTGCCGGGGGAGCAGCGGGTGGCTCGGCGAGGCCGAGTGAGAGGCCGAGCGGTGCGAGGCTCACCGAGGCCTCGCCTCGGCTGTAGATCAGCTCAGCGCTGACGAAGGTCTGGCGAAGGAAGCCTCCAACCATGCGAGCTGCGACGAGCGAATCGCCGAAGTCGCTCGCCAAGCCGCGTGCCTCCAGCCATTCGGCAAATTCGGGGGCGATTCCGGAGCCCGCGCCCGGCGTGGCCTCAGGGGAGCGGGAGATGCATGCCCCGAGCGCAACGCACAGAGCCAGCATGAGCGTCGGACGCCGAGCCGAAACGAGTGTCATCGAAGGTTGCCAGCCGGAGGTGACTATAGCCGCTTTCCAGGAAGGGGACAAGAGATGGAGGGATATCCGGGATTCCAGCCCGCGAGGCGCTGCGCCTCGGGATCGGCCGAGGAATCGCGATCAAGGCACCGCGCGCTCCAAGCACGCGAGGGCTCATCCCCAGCCTTGGCTGTGAACCGCGGCACGGTTACAATTCCACGAATGAGCGAGGTGAGGCGTCTGCAGCCCGCTGAACGTGGCGAGCTCGCTGTCCTGATCGACGAGCATTCCGCAGCCGATTCGATGGCGGCCTACTATGCATTGCTCCACCCGTCGGACCGTGTCAGCCTCTTCGCCTATCAGCCGACCAGGAGCGGCCTGCGCGGCTTCCTGGCGCTTGCCCAGACGGGGCTCGATCTTTTCCGCCCCCTCGCCGTACCGTTTGTCGGCCAACGGGCGGGGCTGTCGGAGCTGCTGCGGGCGGCGCTGAGGCCGGGCCGGCCGGTGGTGCTCCACATTCCCGCGGAGCAGCGGCCTTGGGCGCTGGAGGTGGCCGAACTGAGCGACGCCCGCCCGGCGGAGCTCTTCCGGTTTGACCCGAGGCGCTTCCGGACGATTGTGAACGTGCTGGTCGTCGAGTCGCAATCTCCCAACGGCTGGCCGCGTTACGAAATCCGCGCCGCCGATGGATCCGTCGCCGCGGCCGGCCTGAACTGGAAAGGGCCCTCCTTCGCCGAACTCTACCTCGCCGTCGATCCGAAGGCTAAGGGCCGCGGATTCGGAACTTCCGTCCTGGCCGCCATCACTCGCAGGCTCATCGAGGAGAAGGTCTCTCCGCTCTACCGCCTGGCCGACGACGACCTGGCAGCCAGGGTGGAAGCCGAGGACCTTGGCTTCGTCCCGACCGGCATCCACACCCTCACTTGCCACGCCATGCTGCGCACGCAGCCCATCACCGCGCCGGCGCGGAGCCTTTCTTGATTCGGGCTGTTCACTCATTTCCCCGCGGATTTCTCTGGGGTACCGCCACGGCCGCCCACCAGGTGGAAGGCGACAATCGAAACAACGATTGGTGGGCCTGGGAGCAGGAGCCCGGACACATCGCGCTCGGGCACCGCTCGGGAAAGGCGTGCGATTGGTGGGGCGGCCGCTGGCGGGACGACCTGGATCGCTCGGCGGCGGACGGACACAACGCGCACCGGTTTTCGATCGAGTGGAGTCGGGTTGAGCCCACCAGCGCCGTCTGGGATGAAGGCGCAATCGACGCGTACCGGGAGATCGCCAAGGGCGCCCTCGACCGAGGCTTGATGCCGGTCGTCACTCTCCATCACTTCTCCAACCCCCTGTGGATTTCCGAATCGGGCGGCTGGGTGAACCCCGAAATCATTCCCCTCTTCGAACGCTACGTCCGCAAGGTGGTGACGGCCCTGCAGGATCTCGTCGGGATCTGGGTGACCATCAACGAGCCCAATCTGTATGCAGTCCTGGCCTATGCCATGGGGGCCTTTCCACCCGGAGGGAAAGACATCGGGAAGGCCGTGCGGGCTGCCAGGAACCTGACCCTGGCGCACGCGGCGGCCTACCATGCGATTCATGAGATCCAGCCCGGCAGCCTGGTGGGCCTAGCGCACCACTATCGGGCCTTCTGGCCCGCCCGCCCGGCCAATCCGTTGGATCGATGGGCCGCTCGAGCGCGCTGGCGCATGGTCAACGATCTCATTCCGCGGGCGCTGGCCGATGGCCGCTTTCGGTCCCTGATCTGGAACGAGCGCCTGCCTCAAGCCGCTGGAACGCAAGACTACTTCGGACTCAACTACTACACCGCTGAAACGATCGCCTTCGATCCATCCCAGCCGGGGACCCTCTTCAGCCGCGGATTCTTCCCGGAAGGATCGGATCTTAGCCCGACGGGCTTCATCGCCAATGAGCCGGAAGGGCTCTGGGAGGCCCTCTCCTGGGCGCACTCCACGGGCCTGCCGATCTTCGTCATGGAGAACGGCGTCGAAGATCCCACCGACCGATTGCGCCCTCGCTATCTCGCGGCCCACATCCGCCAGGTCTGGCGCGCGGTGAATTTCGCCTGGCCGGTGCGCGGCTATTTCTTCTGGACTCTGGTGGACAACTTCGAATGGGAACGCGGCTGGACGCATCGCTTCGGCCTCTGGGAGCTCGTCCCCGAGACTCAGGAAAGGCGAAAGCGCCCCAGCGCCGATTTCTTCCGCGAGATCTGCAAAGCCAATGCCCTCTCCTCCGACACCGTCGCCGCCTACGCGCCGGAGGCATTCGAATGGCTCTTCCCTCCCAAAGGACGCATGAGGCCCGAGGCGACCACGGCATGACTTCGAGGGGCGTAGACCGAGGGGAGGATTCTCACCGCGGACCCCGGCACATCCATCCGGGGCGAGTGCCCCGGCACTTGCGTCCGGGGCAAGTGGTTCGCCGAGACCGCAGAGATCCACATGGGTATCTTTGCGGTCTCTGCGTTCTCTGCGGTGGAAGACCGAGAATCCGGGTGATATAATCGCCCCCTGAGAGCGGAACGCTCGACCGGAGAGGTTGCGTAGTCTGGTCTAACGCGCGCGCCTGGAGAGCGCGTGAGCCGAAAGGCTCCGTGGGTTCAAATCCCACCCTCTCCGCCAATAGGCCATCCCCGGATGGGGACGCAGAGGAGGCTTCCGATGCCGATGCGGCGGAGGAGGCCTTTCGATTGACAAGGGGGGCGAGCGGGGGTTATGCTCCGGAGGAGCGTCCGGGTGGGTCCGGCGCGGCGGAGACCTTCGAACCCCGTCAGGGCCGAGAGGCAGCAGCGGTAAGGAGGGCCCTCCGGGTGCCGCCGGGAGCCCGCCCGGCGCTCAACCATTCCGACCGGTGAACGCCGGCCCACGGCAGGCGAGCGCGGAATCCCGCAGGTCCCCGTGCTGCACGAGGACTCAGCGGTTCTGGCGTTTGTCTTGTGCATCGGCGCGACCCTGGAGCCGGTGCGAGCGATCACCCAGCGGCCCAGCGTAGTCCTCGCAGATCCTTTGTGCGATCCACCTTGCTGGAACGGGATTACGCCCGGCGCCACCTCAGCCGATGAGGTGTACTCGATCCTCGCACGGACCGAGGGAGTCGACTTCGGGACTCTGTTCGAGAGGATCCGAGGCGATCAGACGCTCCAGTTCAGCTGGTTCTTTTCCGCTCCAATCCCCGACTCCACCGGCCGGATCTATTTCATCGGCGGGGAGGTCGCGGCGATCACGATCGGGACCTATGGATCTGCCGACGTCGAAGAGATCCTGGGAATGCTGGGCCCGCCCGCTGCATAGTGTATCCACTGTGCAGCCTTCGACGGCATCGTGTGGACGCAAACGGTGTTGCTCTGGCTCGACCAGGGGTACGCGGTCGTCGTGGATCATCGGTCTTCTTGCCCGGCCGGCGACCCAACCCAGATCTCACCCGGTGACCGGGTGGCGCAGGTCGTCTATTTCGAGGTCTCCAGGTTTCCCGCGCTGCTCCGGACTCAGTCGTTGTTCGGCCCGGATTCAGAGGCCGTCCTCGTGGAAGCTGCGCCCTGGACCGAGGCCGAGCTCGCTCCTTAGCTTGTGCGCCGGCGATTGACATTGCCGGCCGCCCCATGTAGGCTGATGTTGAGGCGTTGCACACGGGCGTCAAGGCGGCCCGGCTCGTGAGAGCCCGCCCGGCTGGCGCAAGGGATCCTCCTGCTTCCCTTGGGCCGTGTTCGCGTTTCGCACCGGGCCCGGCCCGTGCATCGACGCCGCAATCGGGGGCCCCCAAGAGATCCGGCGCGCAGACGGGCTGCCTCCGCGGCCGGGGGTTGCGTCTCCGTCCATTGAAAGCGGCATCTCACCGAATGAAGAAGGTTCTTGTGGTCGCTCTCGCCCTGGTGGCGTTCATCTGCGCAGCCGGCGCTCTGCTCACGTTGGTGGGGAGCGTCACCCGCGAGCCCAGTGTGGTCGGCCCTGAAGTGTCCTGTGCGCCGCCGTGCTGGAATGGGATCATCCCGGGCGTGAGCACCTATGATGACGTCGTCTCGGCCATGTCGCGAGTTGAGGGCATAGATCCCGAAACGATGGCGGAGGGATTCGTTCGCGACGAAGCCGAATACGTGTCATGGTCCTTCGCCTATCCTGTTCCCGACTCCAACGGCCGGATCTTCTTCCTCGACGGCAAGGTCGCCGCAATCCTGATCGGGACGTACGGCTCCGTCGAATTGGAGGAGGTGCTTGCCTGGCTCGGCCCACC
>Ga0209521_10004358_pt1 | contig 11278 bp, 10 predicted proteins | sample Rifsed19ft4_FD_184016 | JGI IMG/M metagenome (GOLD analysis project Ga0209521, IMG submission 184016) | Soil microbial communities from Rifle, Colorado, USA - sediment 19ft 4 (version 2) | ecosystem: Environmental > Terrestrial > Deep subsurface > Rock core/Sediment | place: Rifle, Colorado... | reverse complement strand
ATCTCTTAACCTTTTTTGGTAACTTCTTATTCCAATTTGTGAATGTGATGTCTTCTGTAACCATTACCGCAGGTCTTTCTTCTGTAATAAATTGGTTAATAATCAATTATTATTTCTATTATTCTCTCCTTTTTCTGTTAGATGTTCCGCAAGTAAAACTTTTTCAATATGTCCTTTGAAAGATGGAACATTATTCATCACTGTATCCCACACAGATTCCAGATCTATACCAAAGTAATCATGAATTAATACATTTCTAAAACCTGTGGCCTCTTTCCATTCCACATCTGGATATTTTCCTTTTATCTCCGGAGGAATATTATTTGTAGCCTCTCCAATTACTTCAAAATTTCTTATAACTGCATCTATCACCATACTGTTGCCGGAAAAATCTTCAAAAGATAAATCTTTTGTATATGACTCTATCTTATTTATTGCATTTAGGATATCTTCCAGATATAGAATATAATCTCTCTCATTTTCAGACATACACTACCTCGTTCAAAATCTTATCTCGTAATCTAGGTTTTACTGCTTCTTTTATCACCAAATCTACACTCCGATCAAGTAGCCTCTCCAACCAGTACTTAAGACGCATATAATTAAAAAAGTCTTTATGTCCTTTTTCAAAGGTCACAAGAATATCTATATCACTGTTGTACTTTTGTGTTCCTTTAACAAAAGACCCAAATATACCTATTTCTTTGACACAAAATGTTTCTTTTATGTATTTATTATTTTCCTCCATCAATTTCTTTACTTTAATCATATCCATTGCTTTACTCCCCTTCTATGATACACGGCTAAATACTATCACAAGCATTTATGTTTCACAAGAACACGAACAGAACACGAATAGGAAGAATTCCTAAAAGAAAAAAATGATCTCTAATTTCACTAATTTCCTATAATTGATAGTACAATTATTGCAACATATATAATTGTAATGTAAGACATCAGGATGAAACGTTACTATTGTGACAAAAACCCCCTGTATAAATGGCTATCATTGCTCAGGAGGAATCTATGAATAAGAAAATTTACATGAAGTCCTATCTTTTGATCTTGATTCTGGCTATTATAGTTGCGTCCTGCGGCAGCACTGGGAACGGAGGCAGCAAAACATCAGAAGACGATTATACAGTGGAAGGAACATTAAGCGGGCTTGGGAATGGCAAGACCATAGTCCTGCAGAACAACTGGGTGGATGACCTGAGCCTTACTGCAGATGGCTCTTTCACTTTTGCAACAAAGATAGCGAATGCGGCTGCGGCTGCATATAATGTTACAGTCAAGACACAGCCGTCCGGTCAGTCATGCACAGTCAGCAATGAGACAGGCACGGTGAGTAGCGCAAATATCACCAATGTAGCAGTAACCTGCAGTACCGCGGAAATTACCTTTCCGGAACCGGTTGCTACGGAAGTAGGTAATTCTATCGGGTCAGCGGCATCAAAAACCATCGGGGCTTCCGGCGGCGTGTTGAGTTCGCCGGATAGCAGTCTTTCGGTCAGCATACCAGCGGGCGCGTTGGCCAACGACACAGTGATAAGCATTCAGCCGATAACAAATATGGCCCACGGCGGGATCGGAAATGGCTATCTTCTGACACCGGATGATACGACATTTCAGCAACCTGTCAGTCTTGCCTTTACCTATACTGATCAGGATCTGGCAGGAACAGTACCAGAGGCACTGGGTATTGCGTTCCAGACAGCAGAGGGTTACTGGCAGTTGGCAGACAATGTCACAGTGGATACTGAGGCCAAGACCATAACAACTACCACCACACACTTCAGCCGCTGGTCGTTTGTCGAACAATTCCGCCTGAATCCTTCCGAGGCAACAGTTAAAGTCAATGATGCCTTACTTCTTCAGGTTGAGTTCTGTTATGAGCTCAGGGGTGAAAGGAATCCAAAGACCTACGAGTGTCCTGTTCTCGGTTTCAAATGCGGCCCTTTTTCCGTAAGTATAGCCTCGCTCATACTCAGTGACTGGTCTGTAAATGGCATCCCGGGCGGCAACAGTACATTTGGCACTGTCCATGCCGATGTTGACATAGGTGGTTATACTGCACCATCAACCAAACCAGATCCGAACATCGTCACTGTAAGCGTGAAGGTCCGCAATTACCTAAATGAGGATAGTAAGGTATTGCTGGTATCTACCATTACTATCATCGACGAAAAGACCTATACAGGAACTCTCAAGTTTAATCTTAAAACAGGTGTTTCCGGAACAGCAAATGTTACGTGGAATATGTTTGAAGACATGGGAGATGTAAGACGGTATCTGCCGTCAGGGACAATAGAAGCAGACATCGATATGGAGGATTGTGATCATCAGCACGTTACAGTCCCCATCAGGACAAGCACACCAGCGCAGCCTGAGGCTACACTTGTTGTCTATACCAGCACAAATCAGGCATATCCAAAACAATATCAATTTGCCCTCACTGGCGATGGCAATATAACGCTTAGTTGCGGTTCTCCGAAAAGAGTGCCGGTGATAGTTCCGGCAAATAGTATAATCAATGTTTATAGCGGGAGTTGTTACGACAATAATTCTATAATCATGGCGTCTTACACCGATGAAAATGTTCTCTCAGAAGATTCATGGAGTTGCAGTAATTACGGATTGTTGAGTTCCTCATGGGAGTTCAAATCGCAATAAAGAAAATAATTGGGGGCTGTCCCTGTTTCATGATATTATAAATTGATGCAATCTGGTGAAGAAAGGACAGTCTGGCTTAAACCACCTCCTCCTATCAGAGTAAAAATTCTGCAGGGTAAGACTCTTCAGGACGAGATGCTATTTACTGACGCCTTTAAGATCGGGCGTGATAAGAGCTGCCAACTGCAATTAAAAGACACCTCTATGAGCAGGTTCCATGCAGAGGTCACCTTTGATGGAGAAAAGTGGATTGTCAGTGACCTCGAAAGTACTAATGGAACTTTCCTTGATGGATCTCGAATCCAACAATCACCATTACCTGATGAGGCAAGGCTTGAGTTTGGAATAGGCGGGCCAGTACTTCTTCTGACGATTGAAGGGGCTAAGAAAGAAGAAGAAAAAAAGGTTGAGCCGCCTACAAGTAGTACCAGCACTCTGACAGAGGGGCATGGTTCAGTAACGCAGGTCATGGATCGATATTTCAGTAAAACCCAGCCTGAACAGGCAGGCGAACATACAATGATGATCCGCCATGCCTTTGAACGTGTACATAAGAAGCAATCTAAAAAATATATGTTGATCATAGGTCTGGTGGCCTTTCTCCTTGTATGCGCAGGAGGTATTGTTGCATATCAGCAGATGAAGATACGTAATCTCAGGTCTCTTGCCGGTGATATCTTCTATAATATGAAGATACTGGAGCTTCAGGTAGCGGTTATGGAGAACATGGTTATGGCATCAGCAGATCCAAAACAAAGGGCAGAGCTTGCTACCAAGAGGGCCCGGATAAAAGATATGGAAAAGAATTATGAGAAGTTTCTGGGAGAATTGGGTGTATATAGTAAGAATATGAGCGAAGACGAGAAGCTCATCCTTCGTGTTGCACGCCTCTTTGGTGAATGTGAAGTCAATATGCCCAAAGGTTTTATGAAAGAGGTACAGAGTTATATAAAGAAGTGGCAGTCTTCCGATCGGTTAAATAAGGCAATACACCGCGCAGAGGTAGGTGGTTATGGCCCGCCGATCGCAAGAGAGATGCTTGCATATCATCTACCTTCCCAGTTCTTTTATCTCGCATTGCAAGAGAGTAGTTTTAATGATCGGGCTGTTGGCCCTCCGACAAGATTCGGGATCGCCAAGGGTATCTGGCAGTTCATCCCTCCAACCGCAGTTCAATATGGACTTAGCACCGGCCCGCTGGTCGAAGTGGCCCAGTATGATCCGCGGGATGAACGCCATGACTTTGAAAAAGCCACACAGGCAGCAGCAAGATATTTAAATGATATCTATAATACAGAGGCACAGGCATCCGGATTGCTTGTTATCGCCTCATACAACTGGGGTGAGAACAATATCAAATCTATTATTAATAAGATGCCGATGAACCCGAGAGAGAGAAATTTCTGGAAACTCCTTGAACACTACAAAATCCCCAAAGAGACTTACGATTATGTCTTTTATATATTCTCAGCAGCCGTCATAGGTGAGGATCCACATCACTTTGGTTTTGATTATAAAAATCCCATCTCTGATTAAGAGGTCTTTATAAATGAAGATTGATCGTGACCGTATAACTCTGATATTTATTGTTTTAATCTCAGCCCTCAGTATTTATGGTGTTCATCTTGTGTTCAAACCATTCTATAAATCCATTCTCTGGACTGTGGTTATCGGAGTTACATTCTGGCCTGTCTTCAGCAGGCTTCGTCGTTTCCTCGGTGGAAGGGCGTCAATAAGTTCCTTAATCGTTGTTATTGGCATCATACTCTTTCTTCTTATCCCATCTGTACTGATAATAAGGTCTCTTGTGGACCAGATATCTTATGCCTACACTGCCCTTCAACCCATGGTGCCGGATATTATAGAGAAGGTATCTTCCTATATCCCTTTTGAAGATCAAAGCTTAAAAGAGTCAATCATCGTTAACTTTAAAGATTTCGGTAAAGTAATACTCTCATATCTCGGCTCTGCAACAGGTAATGTCCTCTCAGTCGTATTTCAATTTGCAATTACAGTTCTTCTGTTGTTTTTTATATTTCGGGATGGTGAAGGCCTCCTCGAAAAGATAAAAGATGCTGAGCTGATACCGGAACATGACATCGATATCTTTATTGAAGAATCAGGTGAGGTCATTAGGGCTGTAATCTATGGTGTGATTGTTACTGCAATGGTTCAGGGCGCTTTAGGGGGGATCGGGTTCTGGGTGCTAGGTCTGCCGGCGCCTGTGCTGTTTGGAACCATTATGTTTATCCTTGCTGTATTCCCATTCGGAGGGACTGCAATAGTATGGCTTCCTGCTGCACTCTGGCTGATATATAACGGAAAGGTTGGAAGCGGCATATTCCTGATAGGATGGGGCGTGCTTGTAATCAGTATGATAGATAATTTCCTGAGACCATATTTCATAAGTAAGAGGCTTGGATTCCATGTAATATTAACCTTTATAGGGATCCTCGGAGGGATGATGGCCTTCGGATTCCTTGGAATATTCTTAGGCCCGTTCCTATTGGCCCTCTCCATGAAGGTGTTTGGACTATATTTAAAAAAGGTAAAGGTATAATAATTTATGGGGCATAAATACACAAACCGGTTAATAAACGAGTTGAGCCCGTATCTCCTTCAGCATGCCCACAACCCTGTAGAGTGGTATCCCTGGTGTGAAGATGCTTTTGAAAAGGCAAGTCATGAGGACAAGCCTGTTCTCCTTAGCATAGGATATTCTGCATGTCACTGGTGCCATGTAATGGAAAGAGAGTCATTTGAGAATGAAGATATTGCCGGAATAATGAACAGACTTTTTAATGAAGAACCCTGTAGCAAGCTACAGGGAATTAGCAAGTTAAAGGTTTACCAGATGTGTTGCGTGCTGTTTCTGAGGCATATCATGGAAGGAAAAGGGAGATAGAGGCAACAATGAAAGAGCTTAAGAATGTACTTGCCAGGATAACTGACAAAGTACCAACAGGAGAGGAGATAAATATTGCTGATATTGATAATGCATCTTCAAGTATCCTGAGGAATTGTGACCTGTCGCATGGCGGTTTTGGCACAGCACCAAAATTCCCGAATACCACTCAATTGTCTCTTCTTTTAAGATACTATAAGAAGAGCAGTGATCCTATGGCAATAGAGGCCGTTGAGAATACGCTTCGCAACATGGCAGAGGGCGGTATACATGACCAGCTTGGCGGCGGATTTCACCGTTATGCAGTTGATGAAAGATGGCAGATACCACACTTTGAAAAGATGCTCAATGATAATGCCCTTATAATAAGGGTCTATCTTGATGCTTACAGGATTACAAAGGATCAATTTTTCAAAAATATTGCTGAGAAGACACTGAATTATCTGTTCCGTGAGATGTACCATCCTGTCGGAGGATTTTATACTTCACAGGATGCAGACAGCGAAGGTGTAGAGGGAAAGTACTTTGTATGGACAAAGAAAGAGATTGAATCTTTACTTGGAAGAGATGCAGAGATCATCTGTCGTTATTACGGAGTTACTGATGATGGAAACTATGAAGGAAAGAATGTGCTGCATATAGACAGGGAGATAAAGGCATTGGCCCACGAGTTTGAATTATCAGAGAATGATATTGAAAGAATCATTGCGAATGGAAGAGAAAAGCTCATCGCAAAGCGTATGGAGAGGGAGAAGCCGTTCAGAGACACAAAGATTATAACAGGGTGGAATGGGCTTGCAGTCTCTGCACTCATAGATGCATATCAGATATGTGATAAAGATACATATCTTGATAAGGCAAAGGAGACCTTGGATTTTACAAGATCAAATCTATTCAAGGATGATAAACTACTTCATGTGTGGAAGGATGATGCCGGAAAGATAAACGGAGACTTGAGTGACTATGCATTTATTATTGCATCTGCTATTGACATGTTTGAGATCACTTTTGAAGATGAATACCTCTCATGGGCGGAAAGCCTGACAAATTCCTTAATCCAACTTATGTGGGATAATGAGCGAGGTGGTTTTTATAATTCAGCAGTGGATGAAAATGAAAGACTGTTCCACAGAATGAAGACAGGGTCTGATCAGGCGGTCCCATCAGGCAATGCATCAACATTGACAAACCTTATTAAGCTTTCCTTCTACAGGGATAATGAAGATTATCGTTCCATTGCAGAGAAGACGCTGCGCATCTTTTATAATAAGGCAATTGAGAATCCATTTAATTATGCAGGTCTCATCCTGGCTTCATATCTCTATATCGAAGGCCCCAAGGAGATCACTATTGCAGGGAAAAAGGCAGATGATGAAGTACAGCGATTGCTAAGAAAGATCCGGGGAACTTATATACCTGAAAAGGTTTTATATGTTGTAGATGAGGCCAAAGAAGGCCGGAATCCGCCTGGATTTGCAAGTGCAAAAGGACAAAAAGAGAACAGGATTACCGTCTATATTTGCCAGAACTTCACATGTTCTAAACCCCTTACAGAACTTGAAGAAATTGAGAAACTTATTTAGTTATGTTTTTATGATTTTTATTTTTTCCTCTTGCAATACCTATTACATGTATGGTATAAACTGAACCCGTAGTATTATCCCATCTATGCAACCGCACCAGAGTTTCTAAATAAATTTTTAGAAAACAAAAAAGGAGGAGGAGAATTATGAAGAAGATTATGTGTATGTTAATTTTGTTCACCACTGTATTTCTTATGAGTGTCTCAAGCAGTTATGCCTTTGAGCTGAACGGATTTGCAGATGTTTCATTCACAGCCAGTGTTGATGCGCCCGAAGGATCTCTTGGTGAAGAATCAAAAAATGGCAACTTTGCCTTTGGTACGCTTGACCTCTATCTCGCTCAATCATTGGAAGATATCGACATACTTGTTGAGCTTGTTGTTGAAGAAGGGGCTATTCTGGATCTGGAGCGGCTTACAATAGGATATACATTTGAGGACTCATTGAAAGTTCGTTTTGGCCGGTTCCATACACCAATCGGCGTCTGGAATACGGCATATCACCATGGAACCCAGCTTCAACCAACAATAGCAAGACCGGAGTTTCTGAATTTTGAGGACGATGGTGGAATCCTCCCTGTCCATACTATCGGATTGTATCTTTCAGGCAGGGTCAGGACAGAGGCCGGTGCAATTGAATATGGAGCTATGTATGGAAATGGACCGGCAGTTACAGGTGAAGATGGGAATATTATTTTAACTCCAAATAATATAGGTGATAATAATACGAATAAGGCTGTAGCAGCACATGCCTCAATTGCACCTGAGGCTGTGAAAGGACTAAAGATTGGGGTCTCAGGATATCTTTCAAATGTTCAGACTGATGAAAACGCAATGATTGATTCTGATATAGACAGCGATATAGATGACCCTATTGATCCTGTTGATGTTGATCAGACCATTATCGGTGCAGCAATCTCATACTCCATCGCTGATGTAGGTCTAATGGGAGAGTATTTCTCTATAGCAAATAAAGATAATATAGCAGATGATTCTTTTACCTCCAGCGCCTATTATGCATTATTAACATATTCAATAAAGGATAAATGGATCCCTTATGTGATGTATGAGAACATGACAGCAGATGATGAAGACCCATACTTTCTTACCCTTGGAACATCAGATATAACAAGAGTATCAGGCGGGCTCAGATATAATATTAATTACAGAAGTTCGATCAAGGGAGAGATCAGGTCCAATGATCAGGAAGACATAGTTAAAGATGATACATGGACATGGACTGAATATGCAGTACAGTGGGCGCTTGCATTCTAACTTAATAAGGCATATTTATTAATATGCAGATATAAAATCATGGAGATTTAATATCAAAAGGAGGTAGAATTATGAATAAGCTTAGATGGAGTTTTGTTTTAGGGCTGTTTGTATTACTGATGTATGGTAATGCCCATTCATATGCACGGGAGATCGCGATTATCTCTCATAAGGATTACCCCTCTGGTACTATTACAGCAGCCAAGGTGAAGGAGATATATCTCGGTGAAAAGATCGCAGAGGGTACTGTCAAGATAAAGCCTATGGAACAGAATGATGAATCGATAAAAAAGAGGTTCATAGAGAAGGTAATGGGAAGTTCTGTGGATGCATATAAGGCATATTGGATCAAGAAGTTCTTCCAGGAGGGGATTACACCACCAACTGCAAAGACATCATCATCGGATTTAATCCAGGCAATAACTCAGACCAACGGTGGGATAGGTTATGTATGGTCAGATGATGTAAAAGGAGATGTTAAGGTACTGCTGAAGATTGATGTAGGAAATTAAGGATATATTTCTGTTGGGATATTTGTTAGCTCGTGTACTTTATCTGCAATAAAGTTTAATTCATTTTGAGAGAGTGGGGATACATAATCCTCACGTGGCGGCCTTGCCACTGTATAAATCTGGATGAGCCGGATTTTACCTCCACTCTCTACTATTTCTTTTAGTAGTAAACAGTAATCCTCGATCTCACTTATAGGAAAAGGTGAATTATCAATCCTGAAAAAGCAGCTCTGAATTACAACAGGATGCCTTATTGCAACAGACTTAATGTTCTGAATAATTACCTTTAATGGTATATCACTGCCTGAAACCTTTTTATGGAAGTCTTCACTCCCTGCATCGAGTTTTAGCCAGACCTCGCCATTGTTCTTATAAATGAGGTCAATTGCATCCTGAACCTTTGGGCGGTTGAGGCCCGTGGAATTGGTGATCAACACGAGGGGGAAGTGTCCTCTTTCTTCCCATTCTTCCTTTATCTTTAAAACCTCCTTAACAACCTCGTAGAAACCAGGAAACATAGTCGGCTCGCCATCTCCGGATATGGCAATATCAGAGATATGTCTCAACTCAGGAGGAACTTTGTCAAATGGGGGGATTAAAAATATCTCGCCGGTTTTGATCATCTCAAGGGTCTCTGCTAATTCCCTGCATATTTGACTGATATCCACTGATATTCCGGGTGCAGAACCATTTCTATCCACCTGGCAGTAGATACAGTTGAAGTTACATACCTTATCAGGGTTCAGGTTTATGCCAACAGATATACCCTTTGAACGTCTCGAAAGGACAGGATAAACATACCTGTTCTCTTTAAAAGAACGGCTATGGTTTTGATAGAGCATAATCTGAGAATAACTTGTATTGTTAAGGCATGTCAAGTCTCACCGGACAAAAGGATGGGCAAGCTCATCCTGCATAAGTGATATCTTCCTTCTTACAAAGTCTTCCCGGATCATCTTGATTCCATTCTACATAGGGCTTCTAAAATTAATTTATGCCTCTTTCCAATCATGATTTTTTCAAGATTAAAAAGACCTCTTGCATCGACATAATCACGAAATGCAAAGGATTTTAATTCCAAATATTCCAGCTCATTTCCATAAAGAAGATTACCTCTGGAAGTAACTTCATATCTTAAACACCGATTTTCGCAACGCTTAAGCGTATAAGGTTTTATAAGTAATGACAGTTATTCATGGAAGGGAAAACCCTTTAATTATAAGCAGTTGCAAAAGTTATATTAATTGCAGGAGATTAAATATCTTATATTACGTGGCGGTTAATTGCCAATTAGCAGGATCTATAAACTTGTATCGAATGCTCTTAAAGTTCCTGCTTAGTGCTATAGCAAGTTACTGTATGCCTTATAGATACTGCAAATTAGGTGACAACATTTTTCTTGCCTTCTTTGTATACTTCCGTGACTGTTATGTTTTAAGTTTTATTTACTTGACATTTATACCGTCATACTGTATAAGATACGTACGAATGGCGGATGAAAAATTCTTCCTCTACCCTAAGTTCGACTGGCAGCGTCGCTACGAAGCCTTGCGGGCTTCTTTTGTTGACCGTCTGCCTGCCAAAGTGGTAGCCGATCGTTTCAACTACACTTCGCAATATATCCACCTCCTCCGCCACCAGTTTATCCACGAGAAGATAGATTTCTCTGAGCCAGTTCCGGAGGGAAAGGTGGCACGGCGCATAGTCGACTCCGAAATCCGCAAAAAAATAAGGAACTGGCGGGAACAAAGACTGGCGGCTGGAGAAATCACTGAATTATTGAGCGGGGATGGCATTGAAATATCCGTGCGCACCGTTGAACGGGTACTCCGGGAAGAGGGGTTTCCGAAACTACCACGCCGTACAAGGCTCAAGACCGGACTCACGGTAAAAGGGACCGAGGTACCTGATCACTCAACTGCCATTAGCATCCAGGAATTGGAAGGGAGAACCTTTGATTCTGATTCTGTCGGCATTTTTCTTTTTGCTCCTTTCCTTGCAAAACTGGGTATTGGGGAGATAGTCCAGGCAGCAGGCCTCCCCGGAACAAAGGCTATCCCATCATGGAGTTATTTCCTCTCTTTCCTTGCCCTTAAACTCCTTGGAACTGAACGCTACGCCCATGTCGGTGACTATGCCTTTGACCCGGCTCTGGGGCTGTTTGCCGGACTAAATGTATTGCCGAAATGCACCGCCATGTCGACTTACTCATACTCACTCGATGATGTGCACATCCTACGTCTGCAAACAGCGTTTGTCGGCAATGCTTCGAGGATTGGTCTCTATGACGGCAAGTATGTCAATCTCGATTTTCATACTATACCCCACTTT
>Ga0209521_10004356_pt1 | contig 11283 bp, 10 predicted proteins | sample Rifsed19ft4_FD_184016 | JGI IMG/M metagenome (GOLD analysis project Ga0209521, IMG submission 184016) | Soil microbial communities from Rifle, Colorado, USA - sediment 19ft 4 (version 2) | ecosystem: Environmental > Terrestrial > Deep subsurface > Rock core/Sediment | place: Rifle, Colorado... | reverse complement strand
CGTGATCGCCGCCGTCAGCGTCGTCTTCCCGTGGTCGATGTGCCCCATCGTCCCCACATTCATGTGCGGCTTCGTTCGCTCGAATCTCTGCTTGGCCATGCTTCCGATCTCCCTCTGCGATGTTCAGGGTGCGCCCCTGCAAACTTGAGAGCCCTCAATGGGATTTGAACCCATGACCCCACCCTTACCAAGGGTGTGCTCTACCGACTGAGCTATGAGGGCGGCCGGTCCAGCTGGTGGGCGGTGAAGGATTCGAACCTCCGAAGGCTTCTGCCAGCTGATTTACAGTCAGCCCCCTTTGGCCACTTGGGTAACCGCCCGATCCGGGCCCGTTGCCGGCCCGCGGCCAGGGCCGATGGCCTCGGCCTCGCCCGCTCGCCCTCAACGGTCCCCCCACAATCACGCGAAAGGCCCCAAACGGTCGCGGCCAAGCCGACGACGGGGCTCGAACCCGTAACCTACCGCTTACAAGGCGGTTGCTCTCCCATTGAGCTACGTCGGCATACGATAAAAACGCGCCTCACCCGCATGGCGCAATCGAATTATACCAGACGTCCTGCTCACCGCCCAGCCGGGCAAGTCTAACAGTTTCTCCTAACCCCGTCAATCCAAGCCCGCCGCCCCACGGTAACCGCGGGCTTTCCAGGCCTCGTAAAGCGCCACCGAGCCGGCCACCGCCGCGTTCAGCGACTCCACCCGCCCCCGCATCGGCAGCCGGATCCAGGCATCACACTCTTCCCGCACCAGCCTCCGCATCCCGGCCCCTTCGCTCCCGATCACCAGGGCCAGCGGCCCTCCCAGCCGGGCGGTCTCCACCGGCTGAGCCTCCCGGCCAAGCTCCAGTCCCACCACCCATACCCCGGCCTCCTTGAGCCGGCGGATCGACTGGGCCAGGTTGGCGGCGGCAATCCACAGATGCTCGCAGGCCCCGGCAGAGGCCCGCACCACGCCTTCGGTGACGCCAACGCTCTGGTGACGAGGGATAATCACCCCGTGCACCCCCACCGCCTCCGCGCTGCGTAGCAGGGCCCCAAAGTTCTGGGGATCCTGCAGGGTATCGAGGATCAGGATAAAAGGGGCGTCATCGGCGAGCCGGGCGCGCTCGAGGATCTCGTCAACCTGGACGTAGGGGTACGGGTCGGTGACGACCGCAGCCCCATGATGGGAGTCGCTCGCCCGGTCCAGCACCGCGCGGGGCACGCGCACTACCGGGATCCCGCGCCCCTCCGCCGCCTCCACCGCTTCCTTCAGGCGACCCCGCGGGGCCACACCGTCTGCCAAGAGCAGCCGATGAACGCGGCGGCGGCCCGCTCGGATCACCTCGTAGGCCGCATTCCGCCCATAGATCGTCTCCCGAGGCCCCGACGGCATTCCGGCAGCGTCCCTCCGGGATCAGCGGGCCTTCCAGGTCGTGCCCGCCTTGCCATCCTCCAGGGTCACCCCGAGCTCCTGCAGCCTCTCCCGAACCCGATCGGCGAGCGCCCACTGCTTGGCGACGCGCAGCTCCTCGCGGAGCTCAACCAGGAGGTCGATAAACCGCCCGGCTTCCTGCTGCCGGCCGTCGCCCTCCTCCAGGCGCAGCCCAAGCACCCCGGCGAGCTCGCTCAAGACGGCCTGCGCCCCTCCCAACGCCTGAGCGCTGGCCCCCGCATCGCGTGCCTGGTTGATCGCGCGAACCAACTCGAAGAGGCTCGCCAGTGCGCCGGGCGTATTGAAGTCGTCGTCCATCGCCTGGAGGAACCCGGCCTTGGCCGCCGCCCCCCCACCCTCCAACGCCTTCTGCGCCTCCGCAGGCGGCTCAGCGGCCGGGCTGGCAGGGCGCAGCGCGCCCTTTAGCCGCTCGAGGGCCCGCCCGGCTTGCTCCACGACCTCATCGGTGTAGGTGAGAGGGCTGCGGTAGGAGGAGTTCAAGACAAGCATCCGCAGCACGTCACCGCGGTGCCCGGTGAGGAACTCCTCCACGGTCACAAGATTCCCCAGCGACTTCGACATTTTCTCGCCGCTGAGCTGCAGCATTCCGTTGTGGATCCAGTAGCGCACGAAGGGCTTGCCGGTGAGGCTCTCGGTCTGAGCGATCTCGTTTTCGTGGTGCGGGAAGACGAGATCGTTGCCCCCGCCGTGGATATCGATTTGCTCCCCCAGATGATTCAGGATCATGGCGGAGCACTCAATGTGCCATCCCGGGCGTCCCTTTCCCCAGGGGCTGTCCCATGCCGGCTCGCCGGGCTTGGCCGATTTCCACAAGGCGAAATCGGCCGGATCTTCTTTGCGCGCATCGGCCTCGAAGCGGAAGCCGGCGCGCGTATCTTCGAGCCGCCGACCGGAGAGCCGGCCGTAATCTTCGTCCCGCGCCACCCGGAAATACACGTCGCCATCGAGCACGTAGGCGTGGCCCTTCTCGATCAGGCTCCCCACCATCTGCAGAATGGCGTCGATCTCATCCGAGGCCCGCGGGGTGAGCGTCGCCGGCAGAACGTTCAGGGCCCTCAGCTGGCGGTCATACTCGGCGATCAGGCTCTCGGCCAGCGGCATCGGCTCGACGCCGATCGCCTTCGCCCGCTGGATGATCTTGTCTTCCACGTCGGTGTAGTTCATCACATGCCGCACCTGGTAGCCTCGATACTCCAGGTAGCGCCGGATGACGTCGAAGACCAGCGACGACATCGCGTGCCCGACGTGGGCCTTGTCGTACACCGTCGGGCCGCAAACGTACATCCGCACCTTCCCCGGCTCGATGGTCTCAAAGGGCTCTTTCTTGCGCGTCAGTGTGTTGTAGACCCTCTGGGTCATCCGTTCGTTCTCCCCGCTCAGGGCGAAGGCTCGCGCGGTCGAGCGAAGATCATTCGCCCGGCTGCCGTCTGCAACACCTTCGTTACCACGATGCCAATGGTCCGGTCGATGTGGAGCCTGCCTTCCTCCACGACGACCATCGTCCCATCGTCCAGATAACCCACCCCCTGGCCCGCCTCCTTGCCCTCCTGGATCACTTGCACCTCCAGGGATTCGCCGGGCAGGTAGACGGCCTTCACCGCGTTCGCCAGCTCGTTGATGTTGAGCACCGTCACGCCCTGGAGCTCGGCGACGCGGTTGAGGTTGTAATCGTTGGTCAGGATCGGGCAGCGGAGTTGGCGGGCGAGGATGACGAGCTTGTCATCGACGTCGCGCACTCCCTCCACATCCAAGTCGGTGATACGGAAGGAGATCGCCGGCTCCTTCTGCAGACGGTTGAGAATATCCAGGCCGCGGCGGCCGCGCTGGCGCCGCAGGCCGTCCGAAGAATCGGCGATGTGCTGCAGCTCGGTGAGCACGAAAGCCGGGACGAGCATGGGCCCTGGAAGGAACCCCGTGCGGGCAATGTCGGCGATGCGCCCGTCGACGATCACGCTGGTGTCGAGGAGGACGCTTCGCCCGCCCAGGCTCCCCGAGCCGGTGTCGTCGGGGCCGGGGCCCAGGCGGGCGCGCAGCAAGCCCAGGATGTCATTCTGGCGGGCGACGAACACCACGACCCCCAGGTAGGAGAACACGACCGCGCCGGCGAAGGGGAGCAGCTGACTGAAGGGGGCCGGGAGGAGCGAGAGAGGAAATGAGACCAGGGCTGCGACCACCAGCCCCACGATGAGGCCCAGCATCCCCGAGATCATCGACTGGGCTGACAGCTGAGTCATGACGACTCGGAAGGCGCGAACGGGCCGGGTGGTGAGAAACGGCGTGGCCACCAGGCCCACCAGGGCGCCGACCAACGCGAAGACGCTCGCCCAGAGCTCGGCCGGCCCGCCGGCGAGCCTGCTGAGCGATACGCCCAGATAGGTGCCACCCACGGAAAGTGCGAGCATGCCGATCAGGCGTACCACAAACTCGAAACTCATCAGTCCTCCCCCCGGCGAATGAAAACGGGACGATGCCCGGTTTCGGCGATCGCCCCGTCGTGAGCGACATTCCTTTTCGGCTCGCCGGCCTCGGAGGCGCAGTGCCTATCGGCGGCCGACCACGTACTTGATAATGAAAGGAATGAAACCGGGCCTGGCGACGGGAAATGATAAAGCCCCGCCGCGCCTGCCTCCCACATCATATCATGTGTGAGAGGGACGAGTCAAACGACCGGTCGCTAGGCTCACTTTCACGCCCTGGCCCCTGGGGCCTCCCCTTGCGGGGGAGTTTGGAGGTTGCCGAGCCCACAATCCCCTACGAGACGTGCGGAAAGTCCGGGTTCCAGGCAACCTCCCAAAGAAAGCCATCCGGATCTTCGAAATAGCCGGCGTAGCCGCCCCAAAACGCACGCTCAGCGGGCCGGACGATCCGCCCACCATGAGCGGCAACGTGGTTGAGCAAGCGATCGACCTCGGCCTGCGATCGGACGTTATGCGCCAGGGAGAAACCCGGAAATCCCCCGCCTTCCGGCGACACCCGAGCATCCTTGGCTAGCTCATCTCTCGGGAACAACGCCAGCCATGTCTTCCCAAGCTCAAAGAAAGCGACCGTGGGAGGGGTCTCCAGACGAGGAAGCTGCAGGACCTCTTCATAGAACCGGATTGAGCGCTCCAGATCGCGAACCCCCAAGGTCACGAAACTCAGACGAGGCTCCATGGATGCCTCACCTCCAAACCCTCAACCTGATCCAGGCGTCTGGCGTGGCTCTCGGGATGGGCATTCCCTCCTTGATGAGCCACCCCCTTCGGCTCCCTCCGCCCTACCCTCCACCTGGCAAGGGAAGCCGGCCGGTTGCGCACGGATACGCCGCGACGGAGGCCCACGAGACTACGCTCTCAAGACTCAGCGACGACGGTTCCTGGCGGTGTCTCCAGGATGAAGACCGCCTAGTCTTCCACTTCCCACGGCGTTGTGCCCGCGCCCGAGCCGGCGAGAGCCAGGCGAATCGGCTCGGCCAGGCCCGGAAGGACGTCGGCCGTCGCAGCCAGGAGGCCGTAGCAACCGGCAATCATCATGTCGCCAAATGGGACGGCGAAATGCGGGCGCAGGCGGGACACGGCGAGCATTGAGCGGCGCGGGCCGGTGACGGCCACGCCCCAATCGCCTTCGTCAAGAAGAAGCGGACGATCGCTGAAGAGGAGCGCCCCGTGGCCCTGATCCTCGAAAACGGCTTCGCGGGTGAGCGTCCCGGCCGCGAGACCTCGAATCAGGTTCTCCAGTTTCAGCGCATCCACGAGGCCGGTGTGGTGCTCGAAGAGTCCTTCGATGCCGGAGGGCCCGAGGCGGAAGGCGAGAGTGTGGAAGTTGCCGAGGTTGGCCACCAGGCAGCGCTCTCGCTCGCCCACGCGCCGATCGAGCGTTGCGCCGAGGACGGCGGCGGGCGCGGTGTCCATCACGACGAGGGGGCAGCCGAGCCCGGCCGCCGATTCAGCGACGGCGCCCATCCGTGTCATCGAGGGCGGGATGCTGTCGGAGAGAAAGGCGAAGGAGGAAAGGCGGCTCGAATCCCCGAGGCGTTCGAGAAGGAAGTCGAAGCGAAACTTGCGGTCGGAGACGTCGGGCGGCGCAGCGCCGTGGTCGAAGACGGCCACGGCGACGGCCTCGGGCGTCAGATCGACGCCGAAGGAATCGAAGGCGGCGGCGATGGCCTCGTAGTCGAAATCGCGCAGGACGATGCCGACGACGCCATGCAGGCGGCGGGCCTCGTCGTCGCTCACCACGACGACGCCCATCTCACGTCTCACCCATTCGAGATCGTCGTTGAAGGAACGAGCGGCGTTGGCCGTGGCGAAAAGCCGGCGGCCGGCGCGCAGGTGGGCCTCGGCGCCCCAGGCGCTCGGCCCCCCGCCCATCGTCACCCCGCTGAGCAGGACGTCTTCACCCCGGGCCGTCGCCTCTCGGATCCGCCGCCGAACGAGCATCGTCGGCGACGGCATCACCATCTTGAGACCGTTCTCCAGGCCCAGGCCCGAGCGGAACAGATAGACGTCTTGGGTGCCCGTCCCGACGTCGACGGCCAAGACTTGCATCGCCACCTCACTCCCGTGCCGGGGCTAGGGTTCCGTCCGGGTGCTCGCGCCGACTCCCGGGAGCCGCTGCCAGTCGGGCTCCTGATCGCGCGCCGGGTTGGAAGTGAGATTCACCTGGTCGGCCCCGCTCGCTGCCATCAGATAGATTTCGGGATTTTGGTCCCGGGTGGAGGTGAAGGCAATGTAGATCCCGTCGGGGGAGAAGGCGGCGTCGCGGTTGCCGAGGGAATTGGTGAGACGGGTGCGAGCGTTGGGGTTGTCGAGCGAGACGACGTAGATCTCGTTCCAGGTCCGCTGAAACCAGGTGAAGGCCAGGATCAGGCCATCCGGCGACCAGGCGAGGTGATCGGCGCCGATGATCGTGTCGCTGCGGTCGAAGTAGGTGGGCGCGCCCTCGCCCGCGGCCCGCAGCATGATCCGGCCGAGGGCATTGTTGATCGAGGCGGCCACTGCCAGCCGCGCCCCATCCGGCGACCAGGTCGGCGAATACTCTTCGGCGAAGCCATCGGTGATGTTGTGCGCGCCGCTCGTCGTGCACGTTCCCGGCGGAGGATCGCAGGCGACGTCCATCAGGTACACCTGGCGAACGCCGGTGTTGCGGTCGGTGGCAAAGGCGATGCGCGTTCCATCCGGCGACCAGGCGGGGTCGGTGTCGTCTCCGGCGGCTTCGGTGAGATTCGCCCGCCCGGTGCCGTCGGCGTTGATCACCCAAACGTCGAGCCCGGTGGTATTGGACGGAGCCACGAAGAGGATCCGCTCCCCATCGGGCGACCAACGCGGGTGGGCCTTGTTGCCCGGCCCAAACGTGAGCTGGCGGGGGTCGCTCCCGTCCGGGTACATCGTCCACACCTGGAGGATCCCGCCTTCGCGGTCGCTGATGAAGGCGATCCGGCCGCCCCCTCCAATGAGGGGGCGCACGGGAGTGGCCGTGGGCGTGGGGGTGAGAAGCGGCGTCGGCGTGAGGGAGGGCGGAGGTGTCGGCGTGCGCGGCGCAAGGGTGGGAGTGTGGCTTGCCGGATCGCCCACCCCGATGGCGATACCCACCTGCGTCGGTGTCGGCCCGTTCGCCGCCAGGAGCCCGGCGACCAGGGCGATGGCGCCGGCGCCGCCGCCCAGAACGACGATCGCGCCCCCGACCACGGCCAGGCCAAGCCAGGGGGTCTGCCGGCGAGGCCGCGCCACGGGGGGGCGGGTGGGGGGCCGGGTGGCCGGCCTGGGCGCGGCGACCGTCGAGGCCGGCTTGGGCGCGGCGACCGTCGAGGCCGGCACGGCCCCACGTAGGACATCGCGGAAAGTGGCGATATCGGGGAAACGCGCCTCCTGCTCGAGTGCCAGTGCCCGCTCCAAGGCCTGCTCAACGTGCAGGGGAACGGCAGGGTTGAGCGAGCGCACCGGGATGAGCTGTTCCTTGTTGAGCATGCGCTCGATGCTGTCGGCTGGTGCGCGCCCCGTCAGCAGAGTGTAGACCGTTGCCGCCAGAGCATACTGGTCGCTGCGGGCATCAGTGCGGGTTCCACCGTATTGCTCTGGCGGGGAGAAACCCGGCGTGAGGCCGCGCGCCCCTGTGCTCGTCTGGCCCTGGCTGGCTTCCTTGGCAATCCCAAAATCCACCAGGACGACCGTGCCGTCCGGCTGCAGCTTGAGGTTGGAGGGCTTCACGTCGCGGTGGATGATCGGGGACTGGCGAGAGTGAAGGTATTCGAGCGCGTCGCACACAGCCACCGCCCAGGAGATCACGTCCGGGACGGAAGGCGTCTGGTGCGAGGCCACGGCGTGCAGATCCTCCCCTTCGACGTAGTCCATCACCAGATACTGGTTGCTCTCCAGGACGAAGTAGTCGGTGACGCGGGGGAGGTTGCGATGGCGGAGAGTGGCCAGGAGCCGCGCCTCGCGCAGGAACTGCCGCTCGGATTCGGGGCTGAGGTTGAGATTCTGCTTGAGGGCGACGTTCAGATGGAGCGTTTCGTCGAAGGCCAGGTAGACGGCGCCCATCCCGCCCTTGCCGAGCTGGCCCTGGATGCGGTAGCGGTTATTGAGAACCGAGCCGGGCTGGAGGGGCATGACGCCGATTCTAAGCCTGTGCCTCGGGCGGGTCAATCAGGCCAATAACCCATCTCACCGCAGGAAGCGCGGGGAATGCCAGGCAGGCCTCCGCGTGCTCCGCGGTGGGTATCCCTCCCTGGCATGCTTTATACTTGCTCACGGCGGCCTGGCTTCACTTGGGCGCGCTGGCCTGCCGCTGGGCGGCGCGCACAGGTCGGCCCCTTGACATCTGACTGATTCTGTCCCAAATAGGGAGCCTCCTGGCCTGACGACCGGCCATGAGCAGAGCACAGGCCCCCGCGTAGACTCCTCGTTGAGGGACGGCCGAGAGGATCGGCCTCACCCCCTGAGATGGAGACGCATGAATGAGCGAGCGCCCCACCCCTGACCTGACCCTACTTCGCCCGATCCTTGGCCGCTACGCTCCCGAGGGCCGCCTGCAGCTCATCCCGGCGCTGCTTGAGGCGCAGGAGGTCTACGGATTCCTGCCGGAGCGGGTAGTGGAAGCCATCGGCGAGGGCCTCAAGGTGCCGCTCGCCGAGATCCACGGGGTGATCGAGTTCTATACCATGCTCTACCCACGCCCCACCGGGCGGACCATCGTGCGCGTCTGCACCAGCCCGATATGCGCCCAGGCGGGAGCAGAGGCGGCGCTCGAGGCAGCCTGCCATCAACTCCGCCTCAAACCGGATGAGGTCTCAGCGGATGGCAAATGGCAGATCGAGCGGGCGCCTTGCCTGGGGTTGTGCGATCATGCGCCGGCTGCGCTGGTGGGCGAGACGCCGGTGGCCAAGATCTCCGAGGCATCGGGAGCCGGCCGATGGTTCCGCCGGCCCTCGCCCGCGCCTCTGGGCATCGTGGGCGGCGGGCCGCGCTGGCTGAGCGGCCGCTGCGGCCGCATCCCTCCCACCGACCTGGAGGCTTTCGTGGCCCAGGGCGGTTTCGCCAGCCTGGGGCGCGCGCTCGGCGCCCTCTCGCCGGGCGAGGTGGTTGCCGAAATCAAGAGCTCCGGCCTCGTCGGCCGGGGCGGCGCGGCCTTCCCCACCGGCGCCAAGTGGGAGATGACCGCCGCAGCCCAGGCCGATGAGCGGTTCGTCGTCTGCAACGCCGACGAATCCGAGCCGGGGACCTTCAAAGACCGTATCTTAATGGAGGGCGATCCCTTCTTTGTCCTGGAGGGGATACTCCTCGCCGGCTACGCCGTCGGCGCCCGGCGCGGCTACCTCTACGTCCGCGGGGAATACCCCCGGGCTCAGCGCATTCTCGGCGAGGCAATCTCCATCGCCCGCAAGGCGGGCTTCCTGGGCGAGAAGATCCTCGGCACGCCGTTCTCGTTCGACATCGAGCTACGCTCGGGCGCCGGCGCCTACATCTGCGGCGAGGAGACCGCGCTCTTCGAATCGATGGAGGGCAAGCGCGGCTTCCCCCGCGCCAAGCCGCCCTTCCCCACGACGCACGGCCTCTTTGGAAAGCCGACCGTGATCAACAACGTGGAGACCTTCTGCACGGCGGCCTGGATCATCGCCCACGGGGCCGAGGCCTACCGCGAGCAAGGCACAAGCGAATCGCCGGGCACGAAGCTCTTCTGCCTCTCAGGCGACGTCGCCAGGCCGGGAGTCTACGAGGTTCCCTTCGGCTCCCGCCTGCGCGACCTGCTCACCCTCGCCGGCGGTGTGCGCGGCGAGCTCCAGGCGGTGCTCCTCGGCGGGGCGGCGGGCGCCTTCGCCACGCCGGATCAGCTGGATCTCCACATGTCGTTCGAAGGTCTGCGCCAGGCCGGCCTGCCATTGGGCTCGGGCGTGGTCATGGCGATCAACCGCACGCGCGACCTGCGCCAGACGTTGCTCTCCCTGGCGCACTTCTTCGCGCACGAATCGTGCGGCAAATGCTTCCCCTGCCAGCTCGGGACGCAGCGGCAGCTGGAGATCGTCGAGAAGGTGGCGCACGGAAGGGCCTCAAAGGCCGACATTATCGCCCTGGAAGACGTGGGCTACGCCATGACGGCGGCCTCGTTTTGCGGCCTGGGGGTGACGGCCGGGACGGCGATCCTCTCGGCCCTCGAGAAGTGGCCTACCCTCTTCCTCAACGGCAGGGGTGAACCTGGGTGAGGTGATGTGATGCGGTCGGACGCGGGTGCGGTGCCGGTGAGATGGCAAGAGGTTCGCGAGGGGCGCGACGAATGGGAGCGCGTCGAATCCGAAGTGATCGAGGAGGCGCTGATCACGATCTTCGTCAACGGCCAGGAGCTGGCCTCGATCCTGTGCACGCCGCGAGATCAAGACGTTCTGGCGCTCGGCCTGCTGCGGACCGAGGGGATCATTTCCAGCATGGACGAGGTGGAACATGTCGACCTCGGGCGCGACGGATGCTGTGTGGACGTCTGGCTCAATCACGGATTCACCAAGCCCGAACGCCGCATTCTCACCTCGGGCTGCGGCGGCGGGATCACCTTCGACGACCCCTCTCTGGGGATCCGCCCGCTCAACACCGGCCTGCACATCGACCCCGGCGCCCTCTTCCCTCTGTTTACGCGGCTCAACTCGCCGGACAGCCTCTACGCCCGGGCCCGGGGCGTGCACACGGCCGCCCTTTCCGATGGGGAGGAGCTCCTGGTCGTGGCCGAAGATATCGGCCGTCACAACACGCTTGATCGACTGCAGGGCCTCTGCCTGATCGGCGGGATCGAGACCCAGGGGCGGATCCTGCTGGCGACGGGCCGCGTCTCCTCGGAAATGCTTCGCAAGGGAGCCCGCATGGGATGCCCGATCATCGCCTCGCGCAACTCCCCCACCTCGATGTCGGTGACGCTGGCGGAAGCCTGGAACATCACCTTGATCGGCTACGTGCGCCAGCGCACCATGCGCCTCTATTCCCACTCCCACCGGCTCATTCCACCCGAGCGCGCGGCGCAGCCCGTCACGGCCCGGACCCCGGCATGAGGGTTTGCCCATGAGCGACACTCTCCCACTGACCATCGACGGCGTCTCTATCACCGTCCCGCCGGGCACGACCATTCTGGCGGCCGCCCGGCAGGCCGGCCCGGGCCGGATCGCCGTGATCAGCCAGCTCGAGACCGGCACGCTCGGCCGCCGCCGGGTGGGATCGCTTGACGATCTCGACGTAGCGACCCAGGTCGAGGGCTTCCTGGGCGAACGAGAGCGGGCCGGCGGCGGCGAGACCGAGCGTCAGAACGGCGGGACGGATTCTGCGAAGGGGCAGCGACACACAAACCTCCTGAGGACGGGTTCCGGATGACGGCCCCCTGGCGGGCCGGAGGCCCGGA
>Ga0209521_10004355_pt1 | contig 11284 bp, 10 predicted proteins | sample Rifsed19ft4_FD_184016 | JGI IMG/M metagenome (GOLD analysis project Ga0209521, IMG submission 184016) | Soil microbial communities from Rifle, Colorado, USA - sediment 19ft 4 (version 2) | ecosystem: Environmental > Terrestrial > Deep subsurface > Rock core/Sediment | place: Rifle, Colorado... | reverse complement strand
GTCGTCGGTGCGCTCGAGGAGGAAGAAGCCATAAGGGGGCAGGGTGCCGGCGAGCGTGTGATGGATATCGTTCCCGTCGGTAAGGATCCAACCGTTGAGATCAATCGCCGAGTCGCCCGGATTGTGAAGCTCGATCCACTCATCCGAGGCCGAGGCCAGTGTGCCGGCCCAGGCGACCTCGTTGATCACCACCGCCAGGGCGGGGTAGGCGGTGGGCGCCGGAGGCTCGGGGGTGGGGGACTGGGTGTCGGTGGGGGTGGGGGAGAGAGTCGCGGCTTCGCTCGGCGTCGGCGTCTCGAGGAGGGTTGGTGTAGATGTTGAGGTCTCGGTGGGGAGCGGCGTGTCGGATGCTAGTGGCGTGTCGGGAGGAGGAGTGGGCGTTTCGGTGGAGGTTTCTGTGGGGGTGTCGTCCGCTGCAGGGGCTAGGCGCGCGGCATGGAGGTAGAGGGCCGGGAAGACGAATCCCGCCAGAAGTGCCAGGCGGGCCGGGTTGTCGTGAGAACGCAGGTGGGTCATGGTCCCCCAACGACCCGTCGGTGCTCCAACTATAGATCAATCTCTGAGGATGTCAACGGCGGGCGTGCCACGCCCGATCTCGAGGAGCGAGAATTCGCCCCGAGGAGCGCACGTCCCCTTCTCCATTAAGCTCCTGTGTTCCGATGAACCCACTCTTCTGTTATGTTAAGGTCGGGTAGTACCACGGTACTATTCCAATCGTAGCCGAAACGGCTACGATATGGCTACATATGGAGAAAGGAGGCCCCGGTGGAAACGCTGTCGCTACGTGTCCTCCGCAATGAGCCCGGGAAATTCGAGGATGTGTTGTCTCGCGACCGAATGGTGATCCTCAACAAAGACGGTAAGCCCTTTGCCATAGCGATCGACGTCGCAGAAGCCACTCTTGAGCAGACCGTTCGCTTGGTTATCCAACTCCGCGCCCAGTTCGCCGTGGCCAACATGCGGACTCAGGCCCAGGCACGTGGCCTCGCCCAAATGACGGCCGCCGACGTCGACGCTGCAATCCAGGACGCTAGAGCAGGCCGCCGAGAGTAAGTGCGTTTGTGCTCATCGTCCTCGACACGAACGTAATCGTTTCCGGGCTGATCAATCCACGCGGCGCACCTGCACGGCTGATTGACCTCGTCCTGTCGACAGCCGTGCAGGTTGCTTTTGACGACCGAATTCTTGCCGAGTACAAAGAAGTCCTGTCGCGACCGCTATTCGGGTTCTCAGAATCTGATATCGATGCAGTCCTCAACCACATCCGAATGACCGGTACGCCGACGCTCGCTGGGATCTCTCATTTGCCCGACTGTCCTGATCCTGATGACCTGCCCTTTGCTGAGATTGCGATCGCGGCAAATGTCGACGTCCTTGTCACAGGAAACGCATCCCACTTTGGCTTCCTCGCCGAACGGGGCATCCGCGTCGTGAGCCCCGCCGCCTTTCTCGCCGGCCTGTAGCGCAGCCCTCGCCTCGCACCTAAACCGACTCCCCCGCAGCTTCGTGCCAAGCTGAGTGGGTCCCATCAACACCAATTGGAGGAGCAATGTGTCTACCGTGGGATCCACCTCTCGGTAGACTGCATCTACAAATGCCACGAGTGCGATTCAATGCCCACTTGCCAGCTGCGGCGAGTCTTGTGGGCTCCCGACAACCAAGGTGGATCCGAATGACCCGCTCCGGCCATCGCCTCCAGCGCCTGACGCGCGCAGCGCTCGATCTCCTCGAGGGGCAGGGCGGCGATCGCCGAGAGGGGGAGCAACGGCTCCCACGCGGCGACGAGGCGCCAGTCGAGCCCTTGAAGGGCGTAGTCTTCTTGTTGCCTGGCTACGAGCTCCGGCGCGGCGTGAGCGTACTCGGTGATCAGTTACTCGGTGATCGGTTACTCTGTGATCGGGCGCCCTATTGAAGGCGCCTTCAAACCGATCACTGATCACCGATCACTCCTTCCCCTCAGCCTCCGCTGCTCAGGCGATAAACCGAGTCGCCGCTGCGGACTCGCTGGGTCGCCTTGATGGCCACCTCGCCCCCGGCCTTGCCCTGGGTCACCACCTCGTGCTCCACCTGCATTGAGGTGATCTCTTGCTGGAAGTCGGTGTGGCTGCCGAGGAAGTGGATGCTGTCGCCAACTCTCAGGTCCCCGCTGAGCTTGATGACGGCGACGTTGATCTTGTCGAAGACGTGAGTGACTTTTCCGACGAGCTCGCCGCTGGCCATGGCCTGTCCTCCTTGCCTGAGAGCCCGGCCGCTCGCTTGGCGCGGCCGGGCCGTGGCCTCTCCCCCCTATTGTCGCGCCAGATGCCCCTCAGGATACCCAGGTTCCCCTGATCGATCGCGTCGGGCTCCCGGGGGCCTTCACCGCTCGCCACCGAGAAAAGGAAGAGGGCGGCGTAGATGGCGAAGAGGACCGGATCGCCGAGCCTGGGGTGGGGTGCGATGGAGGAATCGGCCAGGGGGCAGCCGCCGTGGGGCCCTGGGGCGGACGCCCCGCCGGTTCATTGAGGCCTTGGAGCAGGCGGTGCGGTCGCGCGGCGCTTCTGTTTGATCGTCAAGAACGCGAGAATGTAATAGGCCCCGGCCAGGATGATGAGGGGAGAGTATCCCCACCAGAGAGCCAGGTACTCGCTCGCGCCTCCTACCATGGTGCCGAGGAGGTTCGCTCCGTACGCAAGCTCGGCGCGCTCGGTGTCGCGGAATAGCGTGCCGTAGATCAGATTGGCAAAGAAAACGGGCGCGAACAAGAGCGCAATCGCAAGGGCGTAGCGGAAGACCACGTTCTCCAGGAGAAGGGAACGCGGCGGCAGGGCCCAGTTGGCCAGTAGGGAAGCGAGCAGCAGCCCATAGAGGAACTCGAGCCGCCGGATGTGGAACCGCTGGACGATGGCAATCGCCAGCAAGACCACAACGAGGATCCCGAAGAAGACGAGCGAGTTGACGAGCCAAGTGGAGCCGAAGAGAAGGAGGAACTGGACGAGGCTGCGCGCCTCCAGAAGCGTGAACGCGCACCCCATGAGGAAGAACGGCCAGTTTGTTCGGCTGAACGCGCCCGATGGAGAAATCCTGCGCAGGTAGATCAGGGAGAAGAGCAGGATGAGGGCCAACGTCAACGAATAGAACGCGGGGAGCGAGGGTTGCCGCAGGTAGAGGAATGGCCAGTCGTCGGTGGCCGGGAAATCCGCGGATGGTGAGACGGAGCTTATCCCCGGGTAGCTCAGGTCGATATCGGCGGCCATTGGGCCGGCGAAGATGGTGGCGAACGCCAAGGACGAGAAGTGCGGGTCGGTGTATCGATGGAGCACGACGGGCTCCCCGAAAGTCGAGGCGGCCATCGTCGAGATCCGGTCGATCAGCCAGGGGTATCGATAATAGTTGTAGACCACAAACAGGCCGCGGGGCGTGAGATGGTCGCGCACGCTGGCGAATGCCTCGCGAGTGAACAAGAAGCTCTCCAGGCGCACGCTGCTGAAGCTTGAACTGAGGACGAGCGAATCGGGGAGCGCGAAGACGATCAGGTCATAGTCTTTCTCGACGCGTTGAAGGAAGGCGCGCGCATCTTCGATGTAGACCCTCACCCGCGGATCGGCGTACGGCCGGTCTGGATGGTAGCGCTCCCCCAGCATGACGATCTGCGGATCGATCTCAACTGCGTCGACATGGCCGGCGTGGTTCGCCAGGGCGGTGGCGACATCGTTGCCACCGCCGGAGCCCACCACCAGCACTTCAGGATAGGAAGGGCTCTGAGCAAAGGCCGCGTAGGGAAGCTCATAGAAGGGCTCGCGAGTCTCGTCGCTGCTGAGTTCCTGATGGCCCACGCCATTGGCCTGAAGGATGTAGTGATCTGCACGCCCTTCCCCCTGCCTTCCGCACACCCGGGTTGGCATGTCCCCTTCAACTTGCAGGAGCGTCAGGCGATAGTACGGCGACCACAAGTTGCAGAAGGAGCGGTCTGCCGTGGCCGTGACTGCGACGACGCCAAGAAGCAAGATCGCGTTGGGGCCGAAGCGGCGGCCTCGCGGAAGGAATGGCAGCAAGACGCAAGCCAGCAGGAGGAACCAGATCCACGCCGGGAGGGAAGCGAGGCTGATCAACGTGAACGCAACGATTCCGAGAAGGCTCCCCGCAATGCTGACGGCATAGGCGCGCAGTGGAGGCAGGCGGGTGAGGGACAGGCCGAGCTCCTGGCCGAACGCCGAGAAGACCCCCGTGACACTGATGAAAACCAGCGGAAGGAGCACGGCTGGCGGCAGAACCACCACGCCGGGGGTGCTGGTGAAGTAGATGTAGTCCTCGTACCGAGGATTGACCTGTGCCCGGGTGAAGAGCACGAGCACCACAATGGCGAACAGCCCTGCGGGGGTCCACTGGATCAAACGCCGAGGGTGCCGTCCGAGGAGCGTTCCAGCCCCAAGTCCAAGCAAAGCGCCGAGAAGGACGAAGTTCGTGAAATAGCCCAGGTACAAGATGTAGGCCGGATACCAACGGATGAAGACCAGTTCCGCGTAGAGAGCCAGGAAACTGGCCAGGAGCAGCCGGATGACATCGGGATTGATCTTGGACCGGCGCACGAGGTCCCTCAGGGCGTGCTGCGTGCCCGGCAGCGCTCGGGTCTCTTGGAGAAACCCAGGGTCTCTAGAATCCCTGGTCCGATGCGCCCGCCGCTAGCGCGCTCGGTTCATGCACCCGGGTGAGCGTCGCCACCGAGAGCAGGAGGAGGACGGCGTAGATGGCGAAGATCACCAGGTAGCCAAGCCCGGGGCGCAGGCCGTTGAAGAAATCGGCCATCGGGCCACCGATGCCGGCGCCCACGATTCCCGCCCCGGCCCCGGCCAGATTCGAGATTCCCAGATAGCGCCCCGCTTCCTGCTTGGGCGCCAGGTCGGTGCCCAGCGCCCAATTGGCGGCGTAGAAGGTGCCCGTCCCTAGGCCAATGATGCATCCGCTCACGATCACCAGGGGCACGTTGCGGGCGAAGAGAAGCAGGAAGGTGCCGGCGGCCGCGATCAGCCCGGCGTAGGCCACCAGGCGCTTGCGGCCGATCCGATCGGAGAGCCGGCCGCCGAAGAGCGCGGATGGAAGTAGGAAGAGCGCCACGACGGCCAGAAGCACCGTTGTCATCGTGGCCGCGTTCGGAAGATGCAAGACGTCGGCGAGGAAGTATTGGGCGAATCCCTGGATCGACCCGACCGCCGCCAGGAAGAGCAGGCGGTTGACGACCCACCAGATGAACGAGCGCTGCCCGCGGGCCTGCTCGCCAATGCCCACCCACGCGCCCAGGTAGACGCCGATGAGGATCGAGCCTGCCATCCCCGCCAGCCCGGCCAAGCCCACCAGGAGGATCTGCGTGCTTTCGCTCACGCCGGCTTCGCCGAGAGCGCGGCCGGCGTAGCCGACAAACCAGACCGCGAGGCGGGTGACGAAGACGAAGATCGCCGTGAGGCCCACGAGCCGGAGCATCCGGCCCGCTATGGCGCCGGCAGGCTTCTCCTTGAGCGGCTCCTCGTGGACGAAGATCACCGTGATCAGCATGGTGATCAAGAAGCCGCCCATCACGATGCCGATCGCCACCCAGATCCGCCCGGCGTCGATGAGCGGGCCAACGACAAGAACAAGGAAGACCGGCAGGAGCTCCATCACCGCCTTAACGCCGGATGACCGGCCTCGTTGATCCTCGGGAACCAGGTCGGGGATCAGGCCCTGGAGCGCGCCGTGCCCGATATTCGAGGAAACTTGCAGCAGCACGATGCCCACCAGAAGCACCAGGTAGGCGGCGCTCACGCCGATGACCGGCTGCACAGTGTTGTCGAGGGCGGATCCAAGGAAGAGAGGCGATGCGCCAATGATCAGAAGGAAGAGGATATTGAGAAGAGCGCCGGAGACGATGAACGGCCGCCGCCTTCCCCAGCGAGAGGTGCTGCGATCGCTGAGCATTCCGGCCATCGGCTGCACCAACATGGCCACCGCCAGGCCATACACCCGGATACTCGCCAGGTAGGTGTTCTTCGCCTCCGGTGGCACGAAGAGGGCCACCAGATAGGGAAGGATCACCGGGGTGATGCTTCCGGAGGCAATGTTGATTCCCAGCCAGTAGATGTTGATGGTGATGTGGTCATACCATCGGAGGGTGGTCTTCATGGGACAGTTTCCTCTGGGGGCGGACGCCGGATGCGGATGACGTCGCGGATCTCGCTGCGGAGCTTTTCGGCCTTGGCCATCGCTTCCACCAGCATCGCCTCGGCCCGGTCGTCGCCGAGGGGACGGTTCTCCCAGGCCCGCAACAGGACCTCATGGAGCTGGTCGACGTTGTGCTCCAGGATATCGAGCACGGCATCGGTGGTCACCTGGCGGGAGGAGAGCTTAACGTGCGGCCCGGCGGCGAGCCCAAAGCTGGCGGTCTCGTCGGCCGAGAGGAGCACCGGTGGGGCGGTGAAATCGAAGCGCGAATCCGCCTCCAACTCGCGTTGAAACGATTCGCGATCGAGGTCCATGGCCAGGCCTTCAGTTCTCAAGGTGAGCCAAAGCCGTTCGACGGGCAGATAGATCTCGGGATCGTCTTCCAGGATTTCGATCGCACGGGAGAGCGTGTTGGCGTCCAAAGGCCGGGGCTCAGAGGCGGAATTGCTCACCGGGCGTAAGGACGTGGGGGATGGCGCTGGTATCCGCCAGCACCCGATCTGCCCAGGCATGCGGATCCTGGGCGATCAGGTCCCACGTGTTGTAGTGGATGGGAATCACGTGTTTGGGCTGAAGGAGCAGGACGGCCCGCAGTGCGTCGTCGGGTCCCATTGTGTAGTTGTCGCCGATGGGCAGGGCCGCCAGGTCGATCCCCTCCTCACCGATCAGGCGCATGTCACCGAAGAGCCCAGTGTCGGCGGCGAGGTAGATGCGGAGGCCTTCCGGCGTAGTGAGGAGGAAGCCCACGGGGTTGCCGCCATCGGAGCCATCGGGGAGGGCGGAGCCGTGCAGGGCCAGGGTCAGCTTGAGGTAGCCGAACGGGTGGCGGTGCCCACCGCCGATGTGCTGGGCGTGTGTGGTCACTCCCTTGCTCTCAAACCAGGAAGCGATCTCGAAGTTGCTGATGACGGTGGCGCCGCAGCGTTGGGCGATGGCAAGGGCGTCGCCCATGTGGTCCCCGTGACCGTGCGAAATCCAGATGTAGTCGGGCGAGAGGGTTTCGGGTTTGGCCATCGCCGAGGGGTTATCGGTCAGGAAGGGATCCACCAGGATGTGCTTCCCCGCCACATCGAGGCCGATGGTGGCGTGGCCAAACCAGGTGAACGTGACGCTCATGCGGCGCCTCCTCCCTCAGGCTGTGACCTCGTCCTGGAGAAAGTATAGGCGAGGGGCGGCGGTGGTGTCAAAAGCCCCGCTTCTGTGGGAGTGCGGCCGAGGGCGTTTTCACTCGGCCCTGGTAGTAGGCGCAGACGTCTTGGAGAGGGCACCGGTCGCAAGCCGGCCTCCGGGCGTGGCACACCTCACGGCCCAGGCGGATGAGGTTGAGGTGGGCGGCGCGATAGGCCTCCGGCGGGAACAAGGGGGCGAGGTGATCATGGGCGGCTTCGGCGGTCATGCGTTCCGGCCGCAGGCCAAGGCGGCCGCTGACGCGGTGGATGTGCGTATCGACCGGGAAGGCAGGCTGACCCAGCGAGAAGAGCAAAACGATGGCGGCTGTCTTCGGGCCCACCCCTTTGAAGCGCAGAAGCCAGGCTTTAGCTTCTGCCGGGGGCAGCCGGCGGAGGAACTCGAGATCCAGATTTCCCCGCTCCGTGGTGATCGCCTGGAGCACAGCCTGAATCCGAGGCCCCTTCTGGTTGGCCAGGCCCGCGGGGCGGATTGCTCCCGCCACTTTTTCGGGGGAAGCATCTCGAACCGCCTCCCAGGTGGGGAATCGGCTGCGAAGTGCCTCGAAGGCCCGATCCCGATTGAGGTCATTGGTGTTTTGAGAGAGGATCGTAGAGATGAGCTCGTCCAGCGGGGGAAGAGGGCGGCGCCACTGCGGCTCGCCGTAGTGCCGGAGCAGACGGCGATGAACCTGGCGAGCCAGGCGTTTGGCGGAGTCCATGCGGCGATTGTAGCCGGGGTGGATAATCTCAGGAAGTGGTGTCGCGAGGGATGGTGTTTGACCTTTCTCTGATGTCTGCTATACTTCGAAAGCGCCTCCCGCGGACCGGACGGACTCCAAGCCCCTCTCTCGGCGCACCTGACCGGGATTGCGCCGGCGTTGGGGCGTGGTCTCCCTGTCTGGCCGGGGGTGACGGAACCGGTTGTGACGATCGGGTTTCCCCCGGAGGGACACCGACGCCAGCGCTTCCTCTCGGCCGCCTCGGCCTGAGACAGCCGCTCCCCCTTCTCACTGCATGCTCCGCCCCCCATCCAAATCACAGGCTCGCAGAATGGGCGCGGCGCAGGGAGGCTTTGTGATCCGTATCTTCTTCGCCACCGACGTTCATGGATCGGAGGTTTGCTGGAAGAAGTTCATCAGCGCCGGCAAATTCTATGAGGCCTCGATCCTGATCCTGGGCGGCGACATGACCGGGAAGGCGATTGTGCCGATCATCGCCCAGGGAAACGGCAAGTACAAAGTCACTCTGCTTGAGCAGGAAACCATCCTGGAAGGCCGGGACGAAGCCGAGAAGATGGCGGCGACCATCCAGAACCGGGGCTACTACCCCTATCTCACCGACCCCGACGAGGTGGCGCAAATCTCCACGACCGCCGGCCGTTCGGATGAGCTCTTTCTGGATCAGGCGCTCACCACGATGCGGCGCTGGATGGCGTATGCCGATTCGAAGCTCGAGGGGACAGGCCTGCGCTGCTACGTTTGCCCGGGCAATGACGACATGTTTGAGATCGACCAGGTGATCGCCGAGTCGAAGCACGTCGAGCTGGTGGAGGGCCGCCTCATCCACCTGGATGATCGGCACGAGATGGTGAGCACCGGCTGGTCGAACCCCACGCCCTGGGATACACACCGCGAGGAACCCGACGAGGCCCTGCAGCGGAGGATCGACGCCGTCATCAGCCAGGTGAGCGATTTCCCGAATGCGGTCTTCAATTTCCATGCTCCACCCTACGGCAGCGGGCTCGATGAGGCTCCGGAACTCACGAAAGACCTGCGGCCGGCCTATGCCGGGCGCTCGCTCGTGCCCGTGGGAAGCAAGGCGGTCCTCTCGGCGATCGAGAAGCACCAGCCGCTCCTGAGCTTGCACGGCCACATTCACGAGAGCAAGGCGACACGCAAGTTTCGACGGACCCTAAGCATCAACCCGGGCAGCATGTATGAGCAGGGCATTCTGCATGGGGCGCTGGTCGACTTGACGCCAAAGGGCGTCGGGAACTACGTCCTGACCACGGGTTAGGCCGGAAAGGGAGGCAAATATCGACGAGATCCGATCGTGACCGCGCGTGAGTACGGCTCGGCACCCCGGTCCTTGTGGAGGGCGCTGCCCGGGGCGATCCCGGGAGGGCAACGCGACGACATCTGAAGGAGCGTCTCGATGAGCGAAGTGGCCTTGTTCGTTCGGAAGGCGAGCGGCCTGGTGCGCTCGTGGTCGATGTTTGACGCGTTCATCTATGCGACGTTCTCGATCAACCTGATCACCCTCGGGTTGTTCATCTTCTCCTACTGCTGGTACTTCGGCGGGGATCTAGGCACCGCCGTCGTGGTTGGTGGGATCTTCACCCTCTTCGAGGTGATCGTCTATGCCAGCCTGATCTCGGCGATGCCGCGCGCCGGCGGCGACTACGTCTGGCAGAGCCGCATCCTGGGCCGGAGCACCGGGTTCCTGCTCACCGTCACCGGCTGGTGGTTTATCCTCTGGCTCTGGGTGCCTCTCTATGGCCAGATGCTGGCCTACGAGTTTCTCACCCCGATCACGGCCGTCCTGGGCTTCCCCCAGGCCGCGCTTTGGTTCACCACGTATCCGTGGGGCCCGCTGACCAGCATGCTCCTGGTGTGCCTGATCGTTTTCATCTACATCGCCGTCGGCATGAAGTGGTACGCCCGGGTGCAGAAGATCAGCTTCTACGTGGGCATGGTCGGCCTGGCGGCCGTTTTCGTGCTGTTGTTGCTGGGCAGCAGGGAGAGCTTCATTGCAGGGCTCAACGCCAACCTCCCGGCGCTCTACGGCGTGCCGGAGGCCGACTACTATACGGCCACGATCGAGGCGGGGCAGGCGGCCGGGGTGACCTTTGGCGCATTTGGCTCGATCGCCTTCGGCGCCAGCTTCGCCCTGATCCCCATGATCGTGTTCTTCAACCTCTGGCCGAACTGGGGCTCCACCCTCTACGGCGAGGTCCGTGGCGCTTCGGACTACAAACGCAACTTCTGGGGAATGGCGACGGCCGTGATCGTGACCGCCGGGCTGGCGCTGGCGTTCTTCGCCCTGATCAGCAAGACGATGGGCTGGGACTTCTACATGAACGCCAACGGGGCCTTCTGGAGCAATATCTTCTACGGCACGGAGGTTCCCATCCCCGTCTGGCCATATCCGGTGCAGTTCGCCACCTTCCTGACGACGAGCCGGGCCCTGCAGTTTCTGGTCATCCTGGCCGTCAGCTTCTGGTGGTTTGGATGGTCGGGGACGGTGTTCCTCTCCTCGACGCGGGTGATCTTCGCCGCCGCCCTCGACCGGATGCTCCCCGAGTGGGTCTCCAAGATCGAGCCGCGCACGCGGACGCCCATCAACGCTCTGCTCTTGATGGTGGTCCCCTCGGTGATCATCTCGATCCTGTACGCGTTCAACATCGTGAACATGCAGTCGATCGTCCTGGACGCGACGCTGGTGATCGCCATCACCTTCTTCGGCACGGCGCTGGCGGCCATTCTCCTGCCCTGGCGGCAGAAGAGCGTTTTCGAAGGCTCGCCCATCTCCAAGTACAAGCTGCCGGCCTGGCTGAGCTGGGTGGTGACGCTGGCCTATGCGGCCGCGGCGGTCTATCTGATCTACCAGATGTTTGGCTATTCCCAAGAAGTGTTCGCCCAATGGGGCGATCAGACGGGCCTGACTCAGGGCATGATTGGTGTGGTCGCCGTGCTCAGCGTGGCCAACGCGGCCTTGCTGCTGTGGGTGGCCTACTACGTGATCCGCAAGCTTCTTGCAGGCGAGGCCCTGCCGGTGGTCGTGGGGGCGGGGCTGGTCTTCTTCGCCTTCCTCGACTGGCTCCTGGTCGTCTGGTTCTGGGATCCTGGATTCCTGTACGGAATCGGATGGCAGAACAGCACCTCGATGCTGTTCATGATCATCATGTATGCGCTGGCGGCCGCGATCTACTTCGGCTTCAG
>Ga0209521_10004353_pt1 | contig 11284 bp, 14 predicted proteins | sample Rifsed19ft4_FD_184016 | JGI IMG/M metagenome (GOLD analysis project Ga0209521, IMG submission 184016) | Soil microbial communities from Rifle, Colorado, USA - sediment 19ft 4 (version 2) | ecosystem: Environmental > Terrestrial > Deep subsurface > Rock core/Sediment | place: Rifle, Colorado... | reverse complement strand
TTTTATTCTTAACAGTTTGTAGCTGACAGGTCTTCTCTCAATCGCTTTGAACTGAAATTAATCTGTCCATGAATTTGTCCACGAATTTCAATTGACACCTATTTTTCTTTAAGGTTATACTCTTACCCATAAAGAAACCAATTTCCTATCTGTTTATTCCATCGGCTCGGAAAATTTTTATTTTTCATAGTTGTATATTTATATTTTACTTGACAGTAGATAAACATTATGCTAAGTTTCAATAAACAATTATCATAAATAGATAAACAAGGAGGTAAGTATGAAGATTTCATTTTCAGCAATGAAAGGTAACATGGGGAAACGCGACTTTTATGTAGCAATGATTAAATTGAGTCTTATCCCTAAAATCTTTTCTTATCATGACTGGGCGGAATTTCCACCAGAACAGAGAGCGCAACGTGTTCTTCAAAAAAGCCGTATCCCAGAGATTACCCAGTATATCCTTGATAATGAAGAAGGCTACCTTTTTTCATCTCTTACTGCTTCATTTAATGGTGAAGAAGTATTTATGCCTTCTGGTGGAAGCCCTGAGATTGGTATTCTCGAATTACCACTTGACAGTCACTTTGTAATTAATGACGGTCAACATCGTATGGCTGCAATTATTGAGGCACTTAAACAGAATCCTACATTAACTAATGAGACTATTTCCGTAGTTTTTTTCCCATTTGAAGACCTTGACCGTATGCAACAGATGTTTTCTGATCTTAACCGCACAGTTAAAGTAACCTCTAAATCATTAAATATTCTTTATGACCACAGGGATTTATTAGGGCAGGTGGTGCTGGATGCAGTTGAAAGGGTGTCAGTGTTCAGAAATATGGTTGATAAGGATCGTGTTTCACTACCACTACGTTCACCCAAACTTTTTACATTGAGTGCTGTATATGACGCCTCTCGAGAATTAGTTGGTGTTGTTACTTTGGAAAATCAGTATGAAAAGGCAGAAATCATTAACAATTACTGGGAAGCCGTTGGTGCTAATATTCGTCAATGGAAACAAGTGCAAAAAGGAGAACTTAGACCTTCTGAATTGCGATCTGAGTATATCCACTCCCATGCAGTTGTTTTATGGGGAATAGGTGTAATGGGTAGAGACCTTATTCAAGAATATCCTACTAACTGGCAATCCAAGTTAACCCGCTTATCAGATATTAATTGGTGCCGAACAAATAAAGAATGGCAAGGTGTTTGTATGCAAGGGGTTAATATAGTAACCCGGATGCAAACAAGAAAAGATACGGCTTCTTTTTTGAAAAATAAAATGGGGCTTTTATTGCCACCAAAAGAAGCAAATCCAGTAACGCCAATTGATATTGATTCCAATACTCATTATGAGAAGTCAAGCACTGTGAAGAGTTATAGTAATCATAAGGTCTTCGAAAAAAAGTCTGGAGAAGACCTATCATCAGCGTTTGGGGATTTTCTGAAAAAGCAAGGTGTACCTTATGAAGTCTTAGACATAAAAAGAGGAAACTCACCTAAAGTTATACGAATAAATCAAAAAAAGTGCCTTATAGCTCATGCTAATCTTAGTGAGGGCAAGCATTGGTTTGGTTTTCGACCTGATGATATTGAAGGAGTTGGAAAATATGATTTTGCAATTCTTCTTTGTGGTGATAATAAACTGGAAAAGAAATATAAAGTACCGCACGAGGAATTTAGACAATTTGTCTTAAAAGGAAGGTTGCAGGAAGGTAAAGATTATCCAGATTATCAAGTAACAATCTTTCCCAACAGAGGATACATAATGAAAGTGACGGGAAATTCAAATATTGAATTAGATATGAATAAATATCAAGTTGAGAATTGGTGATATGTGATTAAAATAAAAATGGAACGACTCTATTTTTGCCTAACAAAACAATCAACTCGACGCAGAATAGACTTTTCAGGTCAGCAAGAATGGTTGCCTGTGCGGGTTGCTTATATTATGCACTAATAGAAGGAGGACTGAACAGATGATGTCGTATACAAGAAAATATATTGAAGGTAAGAAATACTCTCAAGATGATTTGATACCGGTAATTGTCTTGATCTTAGGAGTCAGCGGCGGAAGAGCACATAAAAAATATGTTGAGGAAAAAGTTTATGATTTGTTTCGGAATGAATTTTCAAAAGATTTATATCATAAGAAGGTTGCGAATTATAACGTACCTCGCTGGAAGCATGATATTGCGTGGGCAAAAGAACGAGCAAAACAAATTCATAATTATATGAAATCTGCAAAAGAATCAGGAAGAGGAACATGGGAATTATCATCAAAAGGTAAAGAATATTTTGAACAGTTATTAGACGAACTAAAGAAGCTGAAAAATGATGACAGAACAATTCACTCCAGCAGACGCAGTGAAACTGTGCCGCTGATTTCCGATGATAGACGCTAAGATGAAAATGAAGACGAGAATTCGAGATTCACAAGCGGTCGTTGAGAATTTCACAGCCCTTCACCAAGGAAAGATTCCGGAGCACTTGATGAAAAAGGATGCACAACGGATCGGCAAGGAGTTTGACCCGAACTTATACTTCACGGTGCTTACGCATCTTACCTTGGTGACTGGCTATACCCTTGACTATGTCTATCGCTACACGGGATTCGGCGGAAGTCCGCTCCTCTATGTCCGCCAACTCGATACCCCGCCACTGAAAGATAGCTTTAACAAATTTGAGGAATTCTGGAAAGAGAAGCCATTTCAAGATGAACTCAATAAAATTATTCAACGGGAATCAGAAAAAAGAGGTTACATGAAAAAATAAGGAATCAAATGAAAAAAGGTCAAATGAACTTAGATCTAATAATGGGTGGAATAGTAGAAGTTATCGCTTTTCTTTTGTTCCTGCTTTTGTCAGGGATACCGATTGGGATTGTGTTATATATCTTTTGGCCTGTTCTAAATTTGGATAAAGAAACTGAGAGTAAAAGAAAGTTGCCTCGTGAGAGCTATCCCCACCCTGAAGGGTGGGGCATTACGCCCTCACTAAAAACTGGCAACTTTCTTAACTGAATAATTTCGGTTGTCTATGCTCAATTCTATGCTGATATTTTATATATCTTCTTATTACTTCTGCGGTTATTTTGTCTCCAACTGTTCTGACAAAGTATCCATCATTCCAAAGTTCTCCACCCCAGAGATATTTCTTCAGCCAATTGTATTCTTCAAAAATCTTGCGGGAGCTTATCCCCTTCAACATATTCACAACCTGGGCAGGAGAATACTTTGGTGGAACAGACAAAAACACATGAACATGTTCTGGCATAATTTCCATCGTATCTATTTCAAATTCATATTGCTGGGCTATTTCTTCAAAAAGTTCTTTAATTCTTTTCTCCACCTCCTTTTTCAAAATACCCTTGCGATACTTTGGAATCCAGACAAAATGATATTTGATGTCATATACCGCATGTCTCGTAGCTCTTATTCCCATGCGGTGCATTCTAACATAATTCGTGCCCTCGGCACGGGGGCATTCATCCCCGCCCTGAACAGGCTGTCCGACAATCATACAAATGCTATGTGCAATGGCTTTTGATAAAAGAGATAATTTAGCGAGGGATATAATTTTCGTATTGATTCCTCTATTATATCCCATACTCCTCTCTTTTTATTGAGTAAGTACCCCCATATCTTCTTTATATTCCTTGCAGCACATACAATATTGAACTCTGTTCTCACCCCTTCTATCCCTCTGGTAAGAAATGTCCTGAATCCCTTATTCTCTTTCATATCTCCAAATACTGGCTCTACAGTCTGCCATCGTATCTTGTAAATCTCTTTTCCCTCCTCTGTCTTCATTTTCGCTATCATTATATTTCGCTCTCCTTCATACGGTAACATCTTAAGATATCTTATGCCATTTCTCCTTTTTGTGCATTTGCTTTGACTCTGACAACTCAAACATCCTACCCCTTTATATGCCCTCACACTCTTCTTCTTCTGTTTGTCAAAGCTCTCTCCAATAAAGGCTGCTTTATTGCCTTCAGGACAGGTATATTCACCTCCTATCGGGTCATATTTAAAATGCTTCTTGTCATAGGGGTTATTTTCTTTCTTTTCATTGTTATCAGGTATGTATCCTTCTATCTTTTTATCCGAAAGAAACTTTATGTTACTCCCTTCAAAGTATCCAGAATCAAAACTCCATGCAACATTCTCAGTAATGTTACCGAGATTTTCTTCTACTTGAAGAACTTGTGGTTTAAGCTGCTCTGTATCATGAGCATCCTGGCATACATCGTTCGCCACTATAAAGCCTTTCCTATCTACAGTCAGTTGAGGGTTATAGGATAATTCTATCTTCCCTTTCTTGTTCTTCATAAAGCGACTGTCTGGGTCTGTGATGCTTACCTTCTTTAAATCTTGCCCAACTGCTTCTTCTCTTGCATCTTCAAGCCTTTCTTTTAGTTCTTCCTTAAAAATAATCCCTCTCTCTTTAATCTTCTTTATGTAATACTTCGCAGCCTTCTGTATGGTCTTCTTACTCTGCAGCGGTAGCTGGTCGCTACCTCTTAAATCTCCAAAGGCTTTATCTTCAATAGCATCTTGTTTCGACCACTCCTCAAGCTCCACATCTGCAAACTTAAGTAAAACTTCTAATTCCTCTCGCGTAAATACCCTCTTATTAGATGCATTGCCTTTTATCTTGCTCCCATCTGTTGATAGATGGGATAGGTCAAGCAATCCTTCTTCTCTTGCAAAACTCACTGTATGCGTGAATACTTCTTTTACAAGTCCTGGATTGTTCTTCCTGAAATCACTTACCGTTCTGAAATCAGGACTTAACTTCTCTGATAAATACATGTATACAACATTCTCTCTCGCATTCTTCGCAAGCCTCCGAGAAGACCTAACCCTGTCTAATACTCCCATTATCAAAAGCTTTAAAAGTATCTTCGGATGATATGCTGGATGTCCAGCTCCAGAATATTTAATGTCAAAGACAGTGTAATCAAGTGAATCTATAAGACCTTCAACTAAAAAACAGATGTGGTCTTCTGGTATTAAGTCTTCAATGCTTGGTGGCAGTAACCACGACTGCCCCTTATACGATTGGATATATGCCATATGAAACCCTCCTTAGTGTTATCTTTTTCTCTTTCATTTTAGCATATATCACCATCCATCAATATTGAATTGTCGGACAGCCTGTGAAGGGCGGGGTATTCTGCCCCATATTTTTATAAATTTGACAAAATCATGTTCGAGATAGGAGATATTCTACTTATTCTTGTGTTCCCATTCTTGGTAGGCGCAGTAGTTTGGTTGATAAAGTTCATACTTGAAGCCGCTTTTGGTTTGTCTATATTTTCACAAGAAGGCATGTTATAAACAAAAGACCTTTAGGCGGTGCAAAGAGGAAGATTGTTTATGAGTCTATTTAAAACAGAAGACGCAAAATATTGGGTTAGTAAGGGGCAAGAAGCGATGGGTAAAGGTAATCTTGATGAAGCTATTAAAAATTGTACTAAGGCTATTGAGTTGGATTCAAAAATAGCGGATGCCTATTTTAATCGAGGACTGGCTTACTACTATAAAGGTTTATATGATGAAGCAATTAACGATTATAGTAGGGTTATTGAATTAAAACCAATACATATAAACCTTTATAGTAGTAAGCACTTGCATTCTGTGGATTTATTCTTATTGTCTCTCTCAATGCCTTTATAGCCTCATCAATAAGTCCTTTATTGTATAAAGCAATCCCTAAATTGTAGTAAGCATCTGCATCTTGTGGATTTATCCTTATTGCTTCTCTGTATGCCATTATAGCCTCAATAGCCCTTCTAAACATTCCCATAGCACATCCCCCTTACTTTAAATGCTTTTCACGAGTGAGGCTGCGTCAGCCGCCGAATCTCTTTACAGTAAATATTAAGTGGTAAAAATAGATATTATTTTGCAACATAAAAGTATTCCGGGATATATTTCAATCTACATTTAGGGCACTTCATAAAACTAAAACAGATAGGAAATTGATTTTATGGATAGGAGTATACTCTTTTAAAAAAATGGGTGTCAATTAAAATTAATCTTGACTGATATTTTTCTTAAATCTATACTCCATCAATGAAACACAAAGAACAATAAAAATGTCACCCTGCGCCAAAGGCGAAGGGTCTTATATTAAGATTCTTCGCTGTGCTCAGAATGACAGAGGAGTATTTAGGTGAAAAATAATTTCCTATCTTTTTTACTGACAGCGATATTGATTTTTAGCAGTCCAGCAAAGGGCGAGCCACAGAAAAAAATGCAAATTATTGCCTTAGAGAAACAAATAACACCTGAAAGTAAGGGACATATACTTACAAATACCGGTGTATGGTCGTCTGAAAGTGAATGGATTGTATATGACACCCGCTCCAACCCGTCAGGAGATATATTTGATGGCTCCACTATTGAGATGGTCAACATTCATACAGGTGAGGTTAAGGTACTTTATCACTCTATCAATGGTGCCAACTGTGGTGTTGCTACCTTTCATCCACATGATAATAAAGTTGTCTTCATCCTCGGTCCTGAACATCCTACACCTGACTGGCAATACAGTGCCAGCCACCGTCAGGGTGTTATTGTGGTTATATCGCGTCCTGATATAGCTGTAAATCTTGATGCCCGTGATTTAATACCACCGTTCACTCCGGGCGCTCTACGCGGCGGTTCTCATGTTCATGTATGGGATGCTAATGGAGAGTGGGTCAGCTTTACCTATGAGGACCATATCCTGTCACAGTTTAAAGAGGAAACATCTGAGCATGAAATCAATCTCCGTAATGTGGGTGTTAGTGCTCCAGTTGGGACAGTTCATGCGAAGAAAGGGCATCCAAGAAATCATGATGGCGAATTTTTCTCTGTAGTCGTTTCACGAACAACTGCAAACCCAAAGCCGGGTTCTGATGAAATTAAAAAAGCCTTTGAAGAAGGGTGGGTTGGCACAAACGGCTATTTGCGTTCTGATGGTAGTCGGCAGAGACATGCACTGGCATTTCAGGGGAATATTGTTACAGCAAGGGGTGAAACAATTTCTGAAGTATTTATTGTAGATTTGCCAGAAGATATAACATTGTCAGGTGACGGACCTCTTTCAGGCACTGAAACAAGGCGGCCATATCCTCCAAAAGGCACGATACAACGTAGACTTACATATACTGCTAACAACAAATATCCCGGCATAGAGGGTCCCCGGCACTGGCTTCGCAGTTCGCCTGACGGCTCACTCATAGCATTTCTTATGAAGGATGAAGATGGAATTGTTCAACTATGGACTATTTCGCCAAACGGCGGAGAGCCTTTACAAATAACACACAATTCATGGTCAATATCCTCAGCCTTTACATGGAGTCCTGATGGCCGTTATATTGCCCATGTTATGGATAATAGTGTAGCAATGACTGAAGTTACTACTGGTAAGACACTCAGGCTTACACCTCGCAGTGATGATATAAATGCACCGAGGCCTGAGACCTGTGTTTTTTCACCCGATGGCAAGAAGATTGCCTATATCCGCCGTATGCCATCAGATGGGAAGGTTTATAATCAGATATTCGTAGTAACTTTGAAAAAAATATGATTAAACCACTGAGACACTGAGGCACTGAGAAAAATATAAATATTTTAAGAAGTTTTTAATATCTCTGTGTCTCCGTGCCTCTGTGGTTAATTTAATATGAAAGGTTTATCTAACGCTGATTTTATAATCCTGCTAATTTATCTCTCAAGCATGGTTGCAGTAGGCTTATGGATAGGGCGAAAGAACCGCACCTCTGACCAATTCATGGCTGCTGGACGCTCTATTCCCGGATGGGCAGTTGGTCTATCCATTTTCGGCACCTATGTCAGTAGTATAAGTTTTTTGGCTCTGCCGGGCAAGGCTTATGGCAGTAACTGGAATGCCTTTGTCTTCAGCCTTTCAATTCCAGTTACAACATGGCTTGCAGTTCGCTACTTTGTGCCATTTTACAGACGCAATGGTGAAGTCTCTGCCTACACTCATCTTGAAAATCGTTTTGGACCATGGGCGAGAACTTATGCAGTGATTTGCTATCTTCTAACCCAACTGGCTCGTATGGGTACAATTATGTATTTACTGGCACTTGCACTGGCGCCAATAACGGGCTGGAATGTTGTCTCACTGATTCTTATTACAGGCATAATTGTTATTGCCTATACACTCGTTGGCGGGATGGAGGCAGTCATTTGGACTGATGTAGTGCAGAGTTTTATATTAATCGGAGGTGCGTTTGCATGTGTAGTAATACTATTTTTCGGGATGCCGCAGGGCTATGGTCAGATTTTTCAAATCGCTGCCCGGCATGACAAATTCAGTCTTGGCAGCTTTAGTATGAGTGTATCAGAATCAACATTCTGGGTTGTATTTGTCTATGGTATTTTTATCAACCTTCAGAACTTCGGTATTGACCAGAGCTATGTGCAGCGTTATGCCACTGCGCGAACAGATAAAGAAGCCGCAAAGAGTGTCTGGCTGGGTGGACTGCTTTATTTGCCCATCTCGGCAGTATTTTTCTTTATCGGGACGCAGCTCTTTGCATATTACAATGCCCAGCCCCAGCTTCTGCCGGCAAAAACTAAGCCTGACCAGGTTTTCCCCCATTTCATTGCAACAGGCCTGCCGATAGGTGTCGGCGGTCTTGTAATAGCCGCAGTATTTGCTGCTGCCCAGTCCACACTCTCAAGCTCCATCAACTGTTCTGCCACACTGATTTTATGCGATTTATACAAACGCTATATTCGTCCGGGTGCAACCGAGAAAGAGTCTATGTTCATACTTCGCATATCAACCTTGTTGGTCGGCATTGCTGGAACACTGACTGCCCTTGCGATGATACATGTAAAAAGTGCACTTGATGTATGGTGGGAGCTTGCGAGTATATTCAGCGGCGGCATGCTGGGATTATTTCTGCTTGGCATCATATCCCGTCGTGCAAAAAATCCTTCTGCAGTAACAGGAGTCATTATTGGTGTCCTGCTCATTTTCTGGATGAGCTTGTCACCTGCATGGACAGGAGATTTGGCTCGTTTCAGCAGTCCATTTCACAAATTCATGGTCATCGTTGTAGGGACACTAACAATCCTGCTAATAGGGCTACTAATAAGCCGATTGACACCCGATACAAAGGGGAAAATGTGAATCACAGATTTGGGATAAAAGACTTGAAAAACTGTATCAAAAAGCATACTATTTAATTCGTGATGATAAAATAAAGGAATATAATCTTCAGAAAGAGGATTATAAATAAAACTTCTATTCCAGAACAGATAAAAATTTAGATGAGAGGAAGATATATAAATTGAATGACCTGTAAAACATTACATCTGTTATTAAGGATTTCACCTTTTTTATCCAAGAAAAATATAAGATTGCCCTTGACCGACCAGGTAGCGGCAATACAAAAAATATTGGTTCTGTTATCAAGATTGATGAGTTGATAAATGGAAAGGGTCCATTTGCCGAACTCGGCGAAGAAGTCTTTGATGACTACTGGATGTATTATCTTACAAAAGATATGGCAAAGGCAGTTGACCTAAAAGGTGCACCATATAAGAATTTGAGAGAGTATAAAGAGTATAAAAAATTAAAAAAAGACTCTACAAAATAATAGGTTTATTCTGGCAATTAAACAAAAACAGATAATTGGAAAATGATGAAAGATATAATTAAACAACTTTTAATAAACCTCGGTGAAGACCCTGAAAGGGATGGACTAAAAAGGACCCCTGAGAGGGTTGAGAAATCGCTGGGATTTCTGACAGAGGGATATGGAAAAGATGTAAAGAAGATAGTAGAGAAGGCTGTCTTTGAGGAAAAATGTGATGAGATGGTGATATTGAAGGATATTGATATCTTTAGCATGTGTGAACATCACCTACTCCCTTTTTATGGTAAGTGCCATGTTGCATATATTCCCGATGGGAGGATAATTGGTTTGAGTAAGATACCAAGAATCATAGAGGTCTTCAGCCGGAGGCTTCAGGTTCAGGAGAGATTGACAAATCAGATTGCAGAATGCCTTACGGATGCCCTGAAACCAAAGGGAGTAGCTGTTGTTATTGAGGCACTGCACCTGTGTATGTGTATGAGGGGAGTAGAAAAGCAGAACGCTATAACAATAACAAGCTCAATGCTCGGTATTTTTAAGAGAGATTCAAGGACTAGGATGGAGTTTATGAGTTTTATAAAGGGGAAATAAATTTAGCCACAGAGGTCGCAGAGAACACAGAGAAAGACAGAAATAAATCTTTAAAAAAACAAAAAGATTTAATTTTCTCTTTGTGACCTTTGTGGCAAAAGAGTTTTTTTAAAATGAAAATAAAAAAAATCCTTTTTGTCTGCACAGCAAATATATGCAGAAGCCCAATGGCTGAGACTATTCTGAAAGAAAAGCTCAAAAACAGTGGCATGACGGATATATCAGTCTTTTCGGCAGGGCTTATGGATATGAAGGGCGGAAGGGCAAGGGAAGAGGCATTGAAGATAATAGAAGGACTTGGGGTTGATATATCAAGGCACAGGTCAAGGCATTTTTCAGATGAGATGGTGAAAGATGCTGATTTGATAATTGTCATGGAGTCAGATCATAGAGAAAAAATACTGAGTGAATATCCTGAAGCAAAAGAGAAAGTATTTTTATTGAGCAGTTTTGGAAATCAAAAAGGGATGGAGAATGATATTGCAGACCCTTATGGCGGTTCTATCTTTAGTTACAGGGTGGCATTCAGGGAGATAAACTTTTATATAGAAGGACTTATGAGGTATTTAAGGGGATTATCCTGATAGATTTTTAAACTTTTCTAAACATTTATTACCGCAGAAATAAACTGTCTTCCCTCCTATGACTTCCTTGACTGCATCTGATTCAGGGATATAAATATTACAGACAGGATCCTTCATCATGTTTTCACCTGCAAGTCCTTTTGAATTTTCTTTTTTTACAGATGGAGAGTGTTGGAATGATTTCCTGATTGTGTAAATAATTAAAAATAGCAATATTAAAATTATTATCTGTCTCATCTGTTTTTATTTACGAATTTCCAAAGGCTTCCAGCCTAAAATTTAGAAGATGTTAGCTAAAAATTAAAACCGGACTCTATAAAAAGTCAAAGATGCACCCTTTTCAGGTCTTTGCTTTTGAGTTTTTGAGTTCCAACCAGTTTACCTTTATACCAGAATCGAATCTCTGTCAGTCCTGTTTCTTCATCAGGAATCATTCTCAGTTCAACCTTTTCATAAGGGTCTACACCCGGCACCT